>CERO01037668.1_pt1 | contig 54667 bp, 49 predicted proteins | sample 530851 | NCBI WGS metagenome assembly CERO01 (sample SAMEA2621033, study PRJEB7988) | marine metagenome | biome: marine biome (ENVO:00000447); feature: surface water layer (ENVO:00002042); material: "saline water (ENVO:00002010), including plankton (ENVO:xxxxxxxx)" | depth 5 m
ATGCCCCAGCATGTGGTCTAATTCCACTCAGTGTGACGAGGAGCCTGATTGGGATTGGTGGTTTTCTAATGTCTTGGTTGGATGGGCAGATGAATTTTGAGCGTCTGATCGACGAAATGCAATCTATCTGGGGTTTTGGGCTCATTCCTCTTCATCGCCCAATCTTCGAAGGCAACGAACGCCAGTACCTAGTCGACTGTATCGACTCCAACTTCGTTTCCTCTATAGGCGCCAAGGTCACGCAGTTCGAGCAGGGTATCGCAGAATTTACTAGCACCAAATTTGCAGTTGCTACGGTAAATGGCACCGCTGCACTCCACATCGCTCTCGAACTGGCCGGGGTAAAGGCAGGTGAGGAGGTGATCACGCAGGCGCTCACCTTTATCGCCACCTGTAACGCCACTCGATATTGCGATGCCTGGCCGGTGTTCGTTGATGTGGATAGGGACACTTTGGGCATGAGTCCCTCGGCATTGCGCAGATTCTTGAATGAGTTCGCAGAGCAGCGTCCGGACGGCGTTTTCAATAGGAAGAGCGGCCGACGTCTGGCCGCCTGTGTACCCATGCACACCTTTGGCTTGCCCTGTCGCATTGCCGAGATTGTGGCCATCTGCGAGGAATTTGGTATTCCCGTGGTAGAGGATGCAGCGGAATCTCTGGGCAGTTACGCCGGTGATCAGCATACTGGCAGCTTTGGTACTCTGGGCACCTTCAGCTTTAACGGCAACAAGGTGATCACCACGGGCGGTGGCGGCATGATTGTCACCAATGATGAGGCACTGGCCCTGCGTGCGAAGCACGTTACCACCACTGCCAAGGTTCCCCATGCTCGGGAGTTCGTCCACGACGAGGTGGGCTACAACTACCGTCTGCCCAACCTCAACGCAGCGCTGGGCTGTGCGCAGATGGAACGTCTTCCGGGAATGCTCGCTATCAAGGTGGAAATCGCCTCCCGCTATGCTGCCTTGCTGGAAGGAAGCCCCCTGCAATTGGTGAAGCCCTTACCGGGCAGTACCGCCAACCACTGGCTGAATGCAGTCCTGTTGGAGAACCGGGAGGCCAGGGACGCCTTTCTGGAATACACCAACAGCCGCGACGTGATGACCCGCCCGGTGTGGCGGCTCATGCATCACTTGGACATGTTTGCGCATTGCCAGCACGACGGGCTGGTCAATTCACTCTGGCTGGAAGACCGCCTGGTCAACCTGCCCTCCAGTGTGCCGGAAGGTGCCCTCGGGAAGCTGTAATACATGGATATCCTGCAATTGATTGGCCGTCGTGATCGGCCGCTGTTCGAGCAAGACGTAAAACGGCACGAAGCAGAGCTGTCGGAGCGGGTGGCCAGCAGCCGCTTTTTGGTGATCGGCGGCGCGGGCTCCATCGGTCAGGCCGTTGCGCGCGAGATCTTCAAGCGCAACCCCAAAATGCTGCACGTGGTGGACATCAGCGAGAACAACATGGTCGAGCTCGTGCGCGATATCCGCAGCACCCTGGGCTATATAAACGGTGACTTCCGCACCTTCGCCCTCGACTGCGGCTCCCGGGAATACCAGGCGCTGATCAACGCCAGTGGCGGCTACGACTACATTTTTAACCTTTCCGCCCTCAAGCATGTGCGTAGCGAGAAGGATCCCTTCACCTTGATGCGCCTTATTGAGGTCAATATTCTCAACACTCTGTCGACCATCGCCCAGACGCGCAATACCGGCACCCGCAAGTACTTTTGTGTTTCCACCGACAAGGCCGCCAACCCGGTGAACATGATGGGGGCCAGCAAGCGCATCATGGAAATGTTCCTGATGCGCGAGAGCCTGAGCCTGCCCATATCCACCGCCCGCTTTGCCAACGTGGCGTTTTCCGATGGCTCCCTGCTGCATGGGTTCAACCAGCGCTTCGCCAAGCGCCAGCCGATCTCCGCGCCCAACGATGTGCGCCGCTACTTCGTCACCCCCCAGGAGTCGGGCGAGCTGTGCCTGATGTCCGGCCTGCTGGGCGACAACCGCGATATCTTCTTCCCCAAGCTCAGAGAGCAGCTGGATCTAGTGCGTTTCAGCGACATCGCCGTGCGCTACTTGCACTGCTTCGGCTTCGAGCCCCACGAGTGTGCTTCTGAAGACGAAGCCCGCGACCGCGCCGCCGAGCTGATCGCCCGCAAGCAATGGCCCGTGTATTTCTTTGCCAGTGACACGACCGGTGAGAAGGATTTTGAGGAGTTTTATACCGACGCCGAAACTCTCGACATGCAGCGCTTCGATGCCATCGGCGTCATCAAAAATGAGCCGGTTATCGATGAGGCGCGCTTGGAGCACTTCCTGCAGCGCATTACCGAGATTCGTGCGGGCAGCACCTGGGATAAACCGGAAATTGTCGAACTGTTCAACTATATGATTCCGGATTTCAGGCACAAGGAAACTGGCAAGTACCTGGATGGGAGGATGTAGGTCATGCAGCGGATATTGGATATCCTCCTCTCCGGGCTCGCATTGCTCATGCTGTCACCCCTGTTGATTCCGATAGTTATCGCCCTGCGCCTGACCGGCGAGGGTGAGATTTTTTTCGTCCAGCAGCGCATTGGCCGCGGCGGTAATCCCTTCGGCCTTTACAAGTTCGCCACCATGCTCAAGAACAGCCCCAACCTGGGTACCGGCACCGTGACCGTCAAGGATGACCCCCGGGTACTTCCAATGGGCAAGCTGCTGCGCAAGACCAAGATTAACGAACTGCCTCAGCTGTTGAATATCCTCTCTGGCGATATGAGTATCGTCGGTCCCCGCCCGCAGACCCGGCGCTGTTTCGACGCCTTTCCTGCTACCTCTCAGGCTGAAATTATCAAGGTTCGCCCGGGCCTGTCTGGTGTCGGCTCCATCATTTTCCGCGGCGAAGAGGACATGATGCATGCGAACAAGGACCCGGACCACTTCTACGACCATGTGATCATGCCCTACAAGGGCAAGCTGGAGGAGTGGTATGTGGCGAACCAGAGTCTCTGGACGTACCTGAAGTGCGTATTCGTGACGGCGTGGGCGGTGGTCTTTCCGGGTTCAATGATTGTCTGGCGCGTGTTTGCCAAGCTGCCAGAGCCGCCGGCGGAGTTGGCGGAGAATTTGGTGCGGGCGTGATCAAGTTGGTTTTTTTGATGTACCACTTCGGCCGAAAATTCGTCATGCTGTGGGTTCGAGGAGCAGAAGCAAACTCTACCTCTTCATACCTCGATGCCCGGATCTGTCGTTATCGTACTGGTAGTGCTGCGGCTGCAGCTTTGGTTGGAGTGGCGTCTTATATTAAACCGTTTTCGTCCCCGGCGACGTTTATAATTGAAAAACGTCTCTGCGGAGTTTTTTTTCGAGCCGCAGGGGGTTGGTGGTTTGTTGTCTGAATGGGCGGGCCCGATAAATTGGCCGAAAAACTACGGCTTTATTAATGCATGACTCCCTCGTCTGGCAGCAGGTAGCCCGCCTGCATGTCGACAACCTGGACCAAGGCTTTCTGGCCACCCTCGGACCTCGCTTCCTCACGCTGATGTACCGGGCCATCGACGAGTGTGACAGCTCCGTACTGCTGGTCGAGCAGCGTAATGAACACGTTGTCGGCTTTGTTTGCGGCGCCCGCAGCATGGGGCCGATTTACCGTCAGATGCTGCGGCACTGGCAGCGTTTGATTCCCTCGCTGTTCCCCTCCCTACTGAATCCGCGCCGTGTGTGGCGTATCCTCGAGATCCTGTGCTATAGCGGCAAGGGCACTGCGTTAGCTGATTTACCTGCTTACGAGCTTCTCAGTATCGCTGTCGAGCCATCAGCACGAGGGCAGGGAGTGTCCGAGCGGCTTTACAAGGGACTGATGGACCATTGCCGTGAACAGGGTATTCCTTCGTTCAAGATTGTCGTGGGGGAGAGTCTGGCGCCGGCGCACAGGTTTTACCAGCGTATGGGGGCAGAGGTGGCCGGGGAGACTGAAGTGCACAGGGGGGAGACGTCGGTGGTTTATGTGCAGCGCGATGGGCCGACTTGATGTACGTGTGCAAGCGAATTTGCTAAACACGTTCTGCTGTGGCTATCCACAAGCATCTGGAGCCAAGTGTAAGGTATAACCGAAATGGGTTTGCGCGGAGGCGCCATTTCTTCTCAGCCCCCTGCCTCCAGAATTGACCAACTAGCGACACCGGAGTCGCGTGTGCCTCCGTTGCTGGTAGTTGTCAGTAGCCACACCACTGCCAATGGCATGACATAGAGCAGAGCTCTGGAAAGCCCCGTGTGATCCAGCGCTGTCTCGGGCGATGCCAGAACAAAATACAGCACGATCACTGTCAGTCCGCCTATAACGCCAAGATTCTCCACTCGCAGGAGCAGTTGCCACTTGCGAAGTGCCAACACCATCGCTATAGCCCCCAGCCACAGATACGCGGCCAGGTGCCAGCTGCTGAACTGATATAGTCCCTCGATAAACGGTGTGGGCTGCCAATCCGGATTGAAAACAAAACGCACCAGGCCGGAGACGTGAAATTCCGAAGAGGAAAGCAGGAGCTCGCGGCCTCCTGGGAAGGGAAATTGAAGGTTCATGTATCCCAACAGGGTCAGTCCCAGAATACCTGCCATCGTGATGCTTGCAATGACCAATACTACAGCCACCGGCCTCACTGCGCGCATGCCGATTTCGACAACCACGAGTGCCAATAAAACGGCTCCAAAACCCATCCCTGCACGTTTTGCCTGAAAGCAGGTAGCGGCCATCAGCAAAGCCAAAACAAGCTGGCGATAGCGGTGGTTACGTCGGAATTCACTCAACCCAAGTACGCCTACGGTAAACGCCAGCGTGAGCCAGATATCCGCGTAGCCGGCGAGCGCAACATGGCTGTTTAAATAGGGCAGGCTCGTAACCAGATAGGCGCCGAGAGCGGCCACCAGGCTTGAAGAACGTTCGCGCAGATATCCGTATACGATGGCCGCCAGCGCCAGATAGGCCAGAAGCCAGGGAAGATGCAGGAAGGGCTCGTGGCTTGTTTCACTGGCGAGCATCATCCACAACATTGCGAGAGTCGAGACCTCCCCATAATTGCCAATGGTTTCCATCGGAGAATCCAGGGAACGATTGGCAAAGAACTGGATGACTTTGGGTTCCCATCCTCGCCAGGCATCCCAGGGAAAAGTTGGGCGCAGTAGCAGCTCCTGCATCACGAATAGCAAGTGAGCTCCCATCGCCAAGCAGAGCAAGAGCAAGATCCCTTGCTGCCAACTGGTTGTTGGTGTGGCCTCCCCGTCTGCCGGGTGTGAGGGAGGCGGTTTGTCTGATATCTTGTGGCGTAGTGCGCCAACAACCACCAGGACCGTGAGCACCAGCAATACCCACGCCAACGGCCAGAAGTGCAGGGTCAACCCACCTGCATCCCAAGCCTTAATCAGCCATACAACAGCGAACGTGCCCAGAATGTATCCTTGCCCGAGGTACAGGAACACGGAGCGCCCCGGGCCCGATAACCAGCGGGCCAGCATTAGACCGAATACCCAGGGGATCGCGACGGCAAGCAGCAATGCGAGGACGGTGCTTGTCATGATTCGGTCACCGGTTGCGCTCTGTTGGTCGCGTACAAGGCGACTGGACCGTGCATCCAAACCATGCTCCAGTTTGCAGCACTCATAAATTCAAGTACTGTTCTGAACACAGGCTGGGAGTAGGGCGTGCTACCTGATTCTGATAATAGAACCACATAGTCAAATTCCTTGTTCGCGTTTCGTATCGAGGATGCGTTGGCGGTGTGAAGTTTTCTTGCCATGATTTGCGGCAGGAGATGAAACCGCATTCTTTGTGCCATGGCACCGTGGCCTTCCTGATAGAGTATGATCACATCGTTGGTATGGTTACTTGCCAGTTCCTTGATTGACTCTACCCCGCGGTAATACTCCCCATCCCAATCCGCCAACTTCTTTTCATGCAATGTTTTACCCGCGAACAAATGGCGGGTTTCATCATTCTGACGGAACAACTGTTTCAGCCAGAGGCCGTCTAGAAATGCCCATGCCAGTCCGGTGGCAAGGATTGCGGGCAGCCAGAGTGGGGACAATTGGTTGTTAGGACGGGTAATCTGCCGCAGCAACAAGACGACGAGAATACTGGTTGCCAGCCAAATGGCTGTCGCCAGCACCGGGTACATCAATGCCCCCCTGGGCACTCCGCGGTGAACATTGATCGAGCTTTGGGTCCACGGCGCAAACGCAGTCCACTCCGCCCACACAGCCTGCAGTATTCCGCTGTGACTGTAAGGCTCCAGCTCCACACCATGCAGTTTCACCGCACCCCCCCGCAAATCCCCAAAAAACCCCACCGCCAGCTCGGTAATCGTCCCTCGCCATTCCTCGTTGCGCAGCAGATTGTGAAGTTGCGGCCCGTCCCCCGAATAATCCAGCTCCGCCAAGTGATTTTCCCCGGGCGCGTCCGCTCTTTGCCAGAACAGCATTACACGCAGTGCCGGGTTGCGGCCTTCAATGTGGTAACGAAGAAAGGGAAACTGGTCAGCCTGGAACAGACGCCGGTGTATCAGCACTGCGTGATCTTCGGGCGCGATTTCAGCCAGTTCACTGATCACGGCGACCGAGCCTTCAAGGCCGCCATCCCCGAACACCACCGGTCGGAAGAGGTTGCCGGGGATCGCAATCGCATCTGCCTTTTGCTGTTCGATGTAGGGCTTGAATTCTGGATGAAGTACAGGCACTAGTGACAGGTAGGCCGGAAGTAGCAGCACCGCGCTGGCCACGATAGAGGCCACCGCGAGTCCAAGGGCCCGTAGAAATTCGCGATTGCTTATTGGCGTATTCATCGTGGCTTTGGACGCAGAGTTCTAAGGGTAATGCTGATATTTTGCATAAGTAGCTGCCGGGCCTGTCGCTGCCGTGCGGACATGGATCTGATGCTCGTATTGCCAGAAGCTTACAGTAAAATCCTTATGGCGATGCGCCTGTGTCTAGTTTTCCGGCCAGCTCCACAGCCAACCCCAGCGCCGCCCGCAAACTCCCGTCACTCGCTGCGCCCGTCCCCGCCAAATCCAGCGCCGTCCCATGGTCCACACTGGTCCTCACAATCGGCAACCCCAGCGTGATATTCACCGCATTGCCGAAGCCTGCGTACTTCAGCACCGGCAATCCCTGGTCGTGGAACATGGCCAGGTAGGCATCCGCCTGTGCCAGCAACTTGGGGCTGAAGGCGGTATCGGCCGGCAACGGCCCGAGCAGGTGCATGCCCTCTGCGCGCAACTGTTCCAGCAGTGGTGTGATGACCTCGATCTCCTCCCGCCCCAGGTGGCCACCCTCGCCCGCGTGGGGGTTGAGGCCCAGCACTGCAATGCAGGGTTCGCGAATACCGAATTTGCCTTGCAGGTCCGCGTGCAGAATGCGCAATGTGCGAGCCAGTGAATCGCGAGTGATGGCCGCAGGCACGTCAGCCAGTGGCAGGTGCGTGGTGGCCAGTGCCACGCGCAGCTCGCCCGCTGCGAGCAGCATCACCACCTGTGCTGTGTTCGTTCTCGCCGCCAGAAATTCTGTGTGACCGCTGAAAGGGATGCCGGCATCATTGATGATTGATTTCTGTACGGGCGCAGTGACCATGGCATCGAAGGCCCCGGCCAGGCAGCCGTCCGCAGCCAGTTCCAGGGTTTTCACCACATAGGCGGCGTTATTGCGATCCAGGGTGCCGGGTTCTGCGGGCGCTGACAGGATCGGAGCGATCAACCCTGTTGCATTCGCATGCGCAGCTTCCTGGCCGGTGCCGACCGCAGGCAATATGGTCAAAGTGCCTGCCGCCTGCTCCCTGGCAGGGGTCGAGAAGTCGGCTTCCTGCAGCGTGAGGGGCAAACCCAGCGTCTGCGCCCGCTGGCGCAGAAGTTCCGGGTCGGCGATCACCACCAGTTCAGCCGGCCATGCCTGCTGCGCAATCATGACCACGATATCGGGCCCGATACCCGCCGGCTCCCCGGCGGTGATGGCAATTCTGGGCGGTGCCACGTTGGTCCTACTTGATGTCGACGAAGGCTTCGTCGCGGATTTTGCGCAGCCAGGCGTCCAGCTCTTCGTCGTACTTGCGCTGGTGCAATGCTTCAGTAGCGCGGTTGCGGATGGCCTGAGCTGTCATGTCCTGCTCGCGGCGCTCCGTCACTTCCAGGATGTGCCAGCCGAACTGGCTTTTCACCGGCTCGGAGATTTCCCCAACGGCGGTATCGGCCATGGCTGCCTCGAATTCGGGCACCATCTGCCCCGGGGTGGTCCAGCCGAGATCGCCGCCCTCGGCGGCCGAGCCGATGTCCTTGGAATACTCTTTTGCCAGCTCCGCGAAGTCCTCGCCCTGCAGGATACGGTTTCTCAATTCTTCTGCGCGGGCCTCGGCCTGCTCATCCGTCATGATTTCGGACGGCTGTACCAGGATGTGGCGTACGCGGGTCTGGTTGACCATTTGCTCGCCGCCGCGCATATCCGCGAGGTTGATCAGGTGCAGGCCGGAGGGGCTGCGGATCGCGTCTGATGTGGCGCCCACTTCAAGGCCGGGGGCGACGTCGCTGAACAGGCTCGGCAGGTCCTCCAGCTTGCGCCAGCCCAAATCGCCGCCGGAAAACTGGTAGCGGCCATCGTTGGAGGAAATTACCTGGTCGAAGGCTTCGCCGCGGCGAATGCGTTGCAGCAGGCCATTCAGGTAGCTGCGCGCAGCGCTTACCTCGTCGTCCGGTGCGTCTTCAGGCAGCGGCAGCAGTGCGTGGAGAATACGGTATTCCGGCTGGGTCAGTTTCTGGCCTTCGGGAGACGCGAGAAAATTGCGCACTTCCTGCTCGGAGATCTGGATACGCTGGTTCACGTTGCCGGCCTGAACGCGCTGGATGATCATTTCCCGGCGCACCTGCTCGCGCATGGCGGCGTAGGACTGGCCCTGCTGCTCCAGCGCTGCGCTGAAGTCCGCGAGGCTCATGCGGTTCTGCGCCGCAACCCGCTCCATGGCCTGGTTCAGCTGGGCGTCCGATATACGCGCCCCCACCCGGTTGCCCAGCTGCAGTTGGATGCTCTCCAGAATCAGCCGATCCAGGGTTTCACGGATCAAGACGTCTTCCGGGGGCATTTCGACACCCCTCGCCTCCAGGCTCTGGGTAATGGCGGCAACGCGCTCGCGCAGCTCGCTGGCCATGATCACATCGTCGTCAACGATCGCCACCACCTGATCGAGAATCTGGGTTTGTGCTTGCGTCTGGCCAACAATCAGTAGTGTTGCGGCAAGCCCCGCGGCCAACAGTGCGGATTTAATAGTCACGTTCGTCAAAACCTCGAATCATGTCCTCTAGCAGGTCGGTGACCCGGCTGCCAAAGCCGCCCATGCCCTTCAGCAGGACCTGGACCTGTGTGGAGTAGCGTCGCTCCAGGCTGGGATCAGTGAAGTCCGGATCCTGGCCCGGCGCCGTATCGATGTAGCGCAGATGCAGCAGGCGCACGCGCCAGCAGCAGCTATCGTATTCGATTCCGACCATATCTTCCACGCTCGTACTGCCCTCGACACTGAAGTTGACAGCACCGAACACGCTCCAGCGGTTGTTCACGGGGTAGTAGGCAGACAGGTGCGCCTGTTCCGTGACGATATCGCTGTCGACCAGGTTGACGGGGCGACGGTAGGAGTAACCCACGTTGAACAGGGCCTTGTCGGAACGCTGGTAGCTGGCATAGGCACTTCCGGCGTTCATGTTGCCGCTATCGGGGTCCCACACCAGGCTGCTGCGCAGACTGAGGCGCTTGTTCGGGGTAAAGGTGACTTCTCCGGCCATTTCGGAGGTCGACTGGTCGAGCGCCGTGTCATCCGGGTCCAGGCGCACACGTCGGTCCCGCAGGTAGAATATCTGCCCGACGCTGGCGCTCAGGTATTCGCGGCCGTCTTCAGCGCTGATGTAGCGCGTGGTCAGGCCGAGGGAAAGGCGGTTGGCGTCGTCCAGCCGGTCGCGCCCCGAAAAGCGGGTTTCCCGGAACAGCTGGTTATAGGTGAAGGTGAGCTCGGCGCTGTCGAAGTCCGGTTGTGTCGATTGATCGTCGTATTCGCTGATCAGGTAATAGGCGCGCGGTTCCAGTGTTTGCAGCAGCGGCTTGCCGGCCAGGCTGGTGGACCGCTCAAAAAACAGCCCCCCATCGAGGGAGGCCAGCGCCGAGCCCGCGGAGGGGCTGTCGTCGCCCAGTTGCCCGCTGTCGTTCAGCTCGTACTCCAGGTAGCGGTATTTGGCGGTGGAGTTGAGAAAGCCGTACTGCCACAGCATGGGGTAGACCGCGCCCCCTTCCATGTACACCCGCTGGCCGGTCACCACGTCCTCGTTGGAGTCGAAGTAGGAGTACTGGGAGAGGAAAATGGGGGCAATATTGAAGGGTGTGTTTTCGTCCCGGTAGCGCGCCGTGATCTGCGGCAGCTTCTGGTAGTCGTTCTCCAGATCGTCGGCGAGGGACTGGAATTCCTGTAACTCCAGGCCGATCAGCCACTGGTCACCGAGATAGTCCAGTGCACCCAGCTGCAACAGGCTGGTTTGGCGCTTGGTGTCCAGGTTGGAGGTGTTGAGGTCTTTGAAGTAATCGACATCGCTCACCCGTGAGTAGTCGATGCGTGAGCGCCAGCGCTGCTCGAACAGGCCGCTCTGGCGCACGCTCGCCAGCCAGCGCGAGTCGTCGGTTGCATCCGGGCGCTCGCGGGCGTAGCGGTCGTCGCTGCCCATCCAGGTGCCACCCACCGACCACATGCCGGTAGTGCGGCTGAGGTAGCGCGTGGCAATCTCGTGGTTAAGTCCGCGTTCCTGAATAAAGCGCGGGGTGTACAACGCGTCGTAGTTGGGGGCCAGGTTGAGGTAAATTGGCACGGCGAGGTCCAGCCCACCGTTGGTGTCGGAGCTGATATCCGGCCACAACAGTCCGGTGCGCCGGCGGTCGTCCAGTGGGAAGCGCACCCAGGGCAGGTAGAGTACGGGTACACCCGCCACGTCCAGCTTGGCGCCGGTTGCCGTGCCCAGCCCTTCTACCAGGTCGAGCTTGATGCTGTCGGCGCGCATCGCCCACTCTTCGTCATCCGGCGCGCAATAGGACAGTCGTCCATCATGGATATACAGCGTGCCGTCCGCCGCGCGCCGCAATTGTGCGGCGCTGCCGTTCAGGTGCTGCTCGTGCAGCACGAATTCGCTGTCGCGGATATTGGCTTCACCACTGTTGGCGGAGTAGCTCGCCTCTTCGCCGCGCAGTAGCACCCCCGGTTCGCGCAGGGTGATGCCGCCACTGACGGTGCCTTCGCGCTCGGCGCGGTCGAAATAGCCGTCCTCGCCGCGCAATTGCCGATAACCCTGGTCGACACTGACGCCGCCGCGCAGGTAGACATCGTCACCCTGTAATTCGGACTCGGTGGCGCGGGCCCGGATGTCGGAGATTTCAGGCCTGTCGTCCGGGTCCGACTCGGCCAGCGGGTCCACATAATGGCCGCCGCAACGCAGGCACTGCGCGTCCCGCTCGGCCTCAGGCGTTTCCCCTGTGGACACCCAATCCAGCTCTTTTACATCATCGGCTACCGCGCCCATGGCGAGCAGGCCAAGGGCAATAGCGAAGTGGCGCAACCGGGAGCGTTGGGGAGTTCGCGAGGGCGGAATCATCAGGGCTAGGTGCAATTTCTGGCGTAAAACGGGATGATAATGCATCGCCCCCGGCTTGTCCGGGTCTTTTTCATTGCGGGAGCGTCCGATGTCTCTAGCGCCAAGCGGGCTGTTGCCCTGGGCCCTGAATGTGTTGCCGGCGGGGGCTGCCGGGGAGGCCGTTTTGCAGCCGCTGGCAGGGGATGCCAGTCAGCGTCGCTACTTCCGGCTGCAAACACCCGGGTATAGCTACATGGCCGTCGATTCGCCGCCGGCAACGCAGAAGAACCGCGAGTTTCTCGCCATCCGTCAACAGTTGGAAACGGGGGGCGTGCGCGTTCCGCGGCTACTGGCGGCGGATATCGAGCAGGGCTTTCTGCTGCTGGAGGATCTGGGCGATCGCCTGCTGCAGGATGTCCTCACGGTCGACTCTGTTGACGACTATTATCGCCGCGCACTGGTCGTGCAGCAGCGCATGGCAAATCTGGCCGACGATGCGCTGGCACTGCCCGCCTGTGACAACGTGCTGCTGGCTGAGGAACTGGCACGTTTTCCGCAGTGGTTCGTGACCGCGTTACTGGGGTTGTCGCTCCCGGAGGAAGAGCACGCCGTGCTGGCGCAACTGGACGGCCTGCTCATCGGTAGCGCCCTGGCCCAGCCCAGGGTGCTGGTGCACCGTGACTTTCACAGCCGCAATCTGATGTGCACGGCGGAGGGGCAGCTCGCCGTGATCGATTTCCAGGATGCGGTGCTCGGGCCCGCCACCTACGATGCCGTTTCCCTGCTCAAGGATTGTTACGTGCGCTGGCCCCGGCAGCGCGTGGTGGGCTGGGCACTGGGCTACCGCGATGCCCTGTGTGACGCCGCGCTGTTGCCGGTGGTAGACGACGCTACGTTCCTGCGCTGGTTTGACTGGATGGGCCTGCAGCGGCATCTGAAAGTGCTGGGCACCTTTGCCCGGCTGGCGCTGCGCGATGGCAAGGCGCAGTATTTACAGGATCTGCCCCTGGTCGTCGATTACGTGCAGGAAGCCTTCGCCCTGTATGCCGGGGAGGATGCGGCGCTGGATGCGGCGGGCTCCTGGTTTGAGCACCGCCTGCTGCCCGTTATCCGGCGTCAGCCCTGGAGTCGGGGATGAAGGTGATGATTCTGGCCGCGGGTTTCGGCGAGCGCATGCGGCCCCTGACCGAGCATACCCCCAAACCCTTGTTGCAGGCGGGTGGCCAGCCCTTGATCGCCTATCATATCGAGGCGCTCGCCGCTCTCGGCCTGGACGATCTGGTGATCAATGTCGCGCACCTGGGGCAGCAGATTATCGACTGGTGCGGCGACGGCGGGCGCTGGGGTGTGCGTATCCGCTACTCCCGCGAGCCGGAACCACTGGAGACGGCGGGGGGCATACAGCGCGCGCTCCCGCTGCTGGGGGAGGCCCCTTTTCTGGTGGTGAACGGCGATGTATGGACCGAATACCCTCTACAGCGCTTGCTGGCCCACACGCACTTGCCCGCTGGCGCCGCGCATCTGGTGCTGGTCGACAACCCACCCCAGCACCCGCTGGGCGATTTTCAGCTCACGGCAGCGGGTCGTGTGCAGGCCCGGCCGCCCGAGGCCGCGGGCCTGACCTATGCGGGTATCGGCGTATTCAGCCCCGGCTTCTTTGTCGGCATGGCGCCGGGCAAGCGGCCCCTGCGGCCCCTGCTGGATGCCGCGATTGCTGTTGAGCGTGTCTCAGGCGAACATTTTGCCGGCGCCTGGGCTGATGTCGGTACGCCCGAGCGATTGCAGGCACTGGATGCGAGGCTCAGCGCGGCCAGTCGCGGCACGGCCAGTCGCGGCACGGCCAGTCGCGGCACGGCCAGTCGCGACACGGGATGATCTGTCTGCACTTAGCGGCTAGAATAGCGGCCTCTCCAGATACCGGAGCCAGTACATGGCCGATTACCTGATTGCACCGTCGATTCTCTCGGCGAATTTCGCCCGTCTTGGGGAAGAAGTGGATGCAGTGCTCGCCGCGGGCGCCGATGTGGTGCACTTCGACGTCATGGACAACCACTATGTGCCCAATCTCACCATCGGCCCGATGGTGTGCAAGGCCCTGCGCAAGCACGGCGTCACCGCGCCTATCGACGTACACTTGATGGTGAGCCCGGTGGACCGGCTGATTGGCGATTTTGCCGAGGCGGGCGCCAGCTACATTACCTTCCACCCGGACGCCTCGACCCACGTTGATCGCTCACTGCAAATGATCCGCGATGCGGGCTGCAAGAGTGGTCTTGTGTTCAACCCGCATGCCGGCCTGGAAGCCTTGCGCTATGTGATGGACAAGGTGGATATGATTCTGCTGATGTCCGTCAACCCGGGTTTTGGTGGTCAATCCTTCATTCCCGGTACCTTGGACAAATTGCGCGAGGCGCGGGCGCTGATCGATGCCTCGGGCTTCGACATTCGGCTGGAAATTGATGGCGGGGTGACAACAGGCAATATCGCCGACATCGCCGCTGCAGGTGCAGACACGTTCGTCGCCGGCTCGGCCATTTTCAACGCGCCCGACTACCGCACCGTGATTGCGGACATGCGGGCGGCGCTGGCTGAGGTGCAACAGCCCGGATGAACGAAGCGGACTTCAATGCCCTGGCGGCACAGGGCTACAACCGGATTCCGGTCAGCATGGAGGTGCTTGCAGACCTGGAAACACCGGTCAGTACTTACCGCAAGCTGGGTGAAGGGGCCTATTCCTACTTCTTCGAGTCGGTGCAGGGCGGGGAGAAATGGGGGCGCTACTCGATTATCGGCTTGCCCTGTCGCACCCTGTTGCGGGTGTTCGGCAACCGGGTGGAAGTGCTGGTGGATGGTGCAGTGGTGGAGCAGGCTGAAGTGGCCGACCCGCTGGACTATGTCGAGGCATTCCAGCAGCGCTACCGCAGCGCGCCGGATGCCGGGTTGCCGGTGTTCCACGGCGGCCTGGTGGGCTATTTCGGCTACGACACCGTGCGCTACGTGGAGCCGCGCCTGCGCGACAGCGCGCCCGCCGACGAGCTGGGCAATCCCGATATCCTGCTCATGGTGTCCGAGGAAGTGCTGGTCTTTGACAACCTGTCGGGCACCATTCGCCTGATCGTCAACGCGGACCCGGAACAGCCTTCCGCCTTGTCCTCAGCGCAGGCGCGTTTGCGCGGGCTGGCTCTGCGCTTGCGCGAGCCCATGCCGTCGTTGCCTGATGTGGCGCTGGCCGGTGCCAACAGCGATGCACTGGAAGCGTCTGCCCGTTCGCATTTCGATGAGGCGGGTTTTGCGCAGGTGGTGGAGCGCATCAAGGACTACGTACTGGCGGGCGATGTCATGCAGGTGGTGCCTTCGCAGCGCCTGCAGGTGCCGTTCAGTGCGCCGCCGCTGAATCTGTACCGTGCCCTGCGCAACCTGAACCCCTCGCCCTATATGTATTACCTGGATCTGGGGGATTTCCACATTGTGGGGTCGTCCCCCGAGATTCTGGCGCGGCTGCAGGATAACGAAGTGACCGTGCGTCCACTGGCGGGCACCCGCCGCCGTGGACACAGTGAAGCCGAGGACAAGGCACTGGAAGCGGAGTTACTAGCGGACCCCAAGGAGATCGCCGAGCATCTGATGCTGATTGACCTGGGCCGCAACGACATCGGCCGCATCGCGCGTATTGGCTCTGTCGCGCTGAGCGATAAAATGGCTGTGGAGCGCTATTCCCACGTCATGCACATCGTGTCCAATGTCAGTGGTCAGCTGGCGCCCGGCAAGTCGGCCATCGACGTGCTGCGGGCAACGCTGCCTGCCGGCACCCTGAGTGGTGCGCCAAAAATCCGCGCCATGGAAATCATCGACGAGCTGGAGCCGGTGAAGCGCGGTGTGTATGGCGGCGCGGTCGGCTATGTATCCTGGGCAGGCGAGATGGATACGGCGATAGCCATTCGTACCGCGGTGATCAAGAACGACACCCTGTACGTGCAGGTGGGCGCGGGTGTGGTCGCGGATTCGGTGCCGCGGCTGGAGTGGAAGGAAACGCACAACAAGGCGCGTGCCATGTTCCGCGCAGCGTCCATGGTGTTGGCGGGGCTTGAGTCACCGTGAACGACCGGGGGCAGCTGCAAACCCTGCTGGCAGGCTGCGACAATCCCTACGCGCTGCTCGATGCGGCCTACCTGCCGGAGGATCAGGCGCGTGTGCTGCGCACCCGCAACCTGCGCCTTATCCCCGGGGAAAAGCGCCGCCGTGGTGGCAAATATGCCTATGCTGAATGGGCGCATGTCATCGGCATTTTTCAGACGCTGATTGGTCAGCACACGGGTTGGCGGCAGGACCTGCGTCTGCTTGATGCCGCCAGCATTACACTGGCGAACACTACCGCTTCCTGCACCTCGACACGACAAACCCTTTCTACGCTCCTCGCCAGCCAGCTGGATAGCAACGGGTTGAAGGTGTCAGCGCACTATCCGGGCAATTGGAAAGAGGTGCCGGGTGCGTTTTTTCAGGACGTGTTGGTGCTGGAAAAGCCCCGGTAGACCCTTGCCCCGTCTCGCGGGCGGGGCAAGGGTCTACCGGGGCTGAGTCGACTTGACGCTTAGAAATTGTACCGCGCGGTCACGCCGAATGTGCGCTGGGGCACCAGGTTGATTTGCGTGTAGGATCCGCCGCTGAGTGCCAGATCGTATTGGTCCGGGCCCTGTTGGTAGTTGACCGTTTCATCATCCAGCAGGTTCTTCGCAAATACCGAGACATCCCAGCTGGCATCCGCACTGCGCCAGCCGGCGTACAGGTTGAAGGTGCTGTAGGAGTCAAAACTCTCACGTACGGCGCCGATACCGGCTGAGGCTTCGGTATTCAGGCGCTCATCGGTGAACTTGTACAAACCGCGCAGGTAGACCTCCGTGGACTCCAGCGGCCAGGTGTACTCTGAGTTGAGCGACAGGGACAGCTCGGGCTCTCCGCCGATTGGGTCGCCTTTGATATCACAGGATCCGAGCACTTCGCCGGGCTCGCGCTGGTTGCAGGGTTTGGTCGCGCCGTCGTCCCATTCACCCTTGGCGTAACTGAAGCTGGCGCCGGTAACCCACTGTTCGGTAATCAGCAGCCGGCCGTCAAACTCCACGCCGTAGGTCGTGGCATCACCGTTGAAGATGAACCCGCCGACGATATCAGCGGGGGCGCCGCTGTCGTCCAGAACCTGAATGCCTCGCGTGAACCCGATGTAACCATCGAACTGTTGGTAATACACCGCGCCGTTCAACGTCGCGCGGCCGTCGAGCAGGCGGCTCTTGAAGCCCACTTCGATCGCGTCACTGGTTTCTTCATCGTGTAACAGGTCATCCTCGCCGTTGGGCAGGAATACCACGTTCGGGCTGGGCGTGATGGAGATGCCGCTGGGGCGGTAGCCGCGGTTGTAGGCACCGTAGACTGAAATATCATCATTCAGTGCGTAGCGCAGTTTGAGTGAGCCGGTTACCGCCGTCTCGTCACCTTTCTGGTTACGTTCGGAAACGCCTTCGATCGGGAAGGCCGCCGCGATACCGGCTTCCACCAGCGGCGCGAAAGGGAGCAGCGCAGGCGGCAGGTAATTCAGCGAGTCGTAGTTGATGGTGCTGGCTCGGAAGCGATCATAATCGGTCCAGCGCAAGCCTGCTTCCAGCTGTAGGGCGTCGGTCAGGTAGAAGGTGTTGAAAGTAAATACAGCCAGCTCCTTGCCATCGACCGGCAATACACCGGAGCTGAGGAAGGAGATTTCCGGTCCATCGGTAATCGTGGTGTTGCTGCTGAATTGCGTGGTGGTGTTCTGTTCGTTGTAGTAAACGCCGACGATATAATCCCAGAAGTCATTGCCCGATGAGCTGAGGCGGAATTCCTGGGAATAGCTCTCCACCGCGGTCAGCGTGTTCTGGTGTGTCAGCGCTTCCGGATTGGTGACGTAGTGCGCGCGGTCGTTTTCTGTACCGGCCGGCTTATCCGAGTTCTGGTAGGCGGTCACCGAAGCCAGCTCGAGATCGCCCACGGTCCAGTTCACCAGCAGGTTGGCGAGGTCGTACTTGATTTCACCAAAGTTGTTGTACTTACCCAGTGCAATCCTGTCATCGTCATTCAGCGTCGGGCGTTCGCCGAGGGCATCTACACCGGATACCGCTTTGCTGTCCTCGATGTAGCGATCGAGATACTGCCATACCAGGGTGACATCGAGATCATCACTGGGCAGCCAGTTTGCCGTGATTCGACCGGATTTCGCTTCGGCTTCCGGGTCGTCCAGTCCGCTGGTGATGTTGTTGACGTCACTGGAATTGTTGGTGTCGTAAACCCCGGCTACACGCACGCCGAGCTTTCCTTCGATCAGCGGGCCCGTCCAGGCGGCCTGCGTGTTCAGGCTGTCGTTGTCGCCGACGGTCATTTGCACATAGCCATTGGTTTCAAACAGGTCTGGGCGGCGGGTGATGATGTTGATGGCACCGGCCGGTGACGTCGCACCCTGCAGCGTACCCTGGGGGCCACGCAAAATTTCCACCCGCTCGAGGTCGTACAGCTGGGTGAATGCATTGTCTGCCCGCACAATGCCTGAGTTCCAATACACGTCAACGGCACTGGCGGCACCGGCTTCCGGATCAATACTGATACCGCGCATCGAGATATTGGAGTTGCGCGCGTTGGGCGCCGACAGTGTTACACCGGCGGTTTGTTGCTCGAGGTCAATGAAACTGAGGGCGGAAAAGCGCTCAATGGCATCACCGGTCACCACGTTGACGGTTGCGGAGATGTCTTGCACTAATTCGGTGCGCTTTTGTGCGGTTACAATGATCTCTTCAAGCTGCATTTGCGCGAGAACGGGCGTCGTCACCGTGGTCACGGCAACTGCCAGAAGTGTTTTTCGCGCTGGTGTATAGGCCTTTTTCTGTCTCATATTATGGTCAACTCTATTCCGCAGTAAATTTTCGGCTGATTCGACCCCGGGTGCGGTTGGGCAACCCGGGTCGGCGGTATAGTAGGCAGGGTTTCAAAAAAAGTACATGCCAGTGAATAAATATACACATGTCACCTTATTGTGTTAGGCGGTTGCAGCCTGCGGCGCCGGGTCTGGTCGGACAGTACCTGGGACGTCTGTGGCCGGTTGGCTGACCGGCAAGGACATTGCTCGCCCACCTTTGAGGCATGGTAAACTGCGGCCCCACGCCGCAAGGGACGACCATGCCAGACATTTTAATGATCGATAACTACGACTCCTTCACCTGGAACATCGTCCAGTACCTCGGCGAGCTCGGTGCAGAGGTCCAGGTGGTGCGCAACGATGAAATCACCGTTGCCGATGTGGCGGCCATAGCCCCCACCCGGGTCGTGATTTCGCCCGGCCCCTGTACGCCCAACGAGGCGGGTATTTCCATGGACGTTATCCGCGAATATGCCGGCAAGCTGCCCATTCTCGGTGTGTGCCTGGGCATGCAGAGCCTGGGGCAGGTCTATGGTGGCCGCGTGGTGCGGGCCCGCCAGGTGATGCACGGCAAGACGTCCCTGATCCATCATCGCGGGCAGGGCGTGTTTCACGGCTTGAGCCAGCCCTTTGAAGCCACGCGGTATCACAGCCTGGTGGTGGCTCGCGACGGATTGCCGGCGTGCCTGGAAGTCACCGCGTGGACGGAAACTGCCAATGGGGAAGTGGATGAAATTATGGGCCTCAGGCATCGCGAGTATGCGCTGGAGGGCGTGCAATTCCACCCCGAATCGATTCTCACTGCGCACGGGCACGACCTGCTGCGCAATTTCCTGCAACTGGAGGCCCGTTGATGACATTACAGGAAGCACTCGCCCGTCTCGTTGAGCGCCAGTCGCTCACGCGCGACGAGATGGCGGACGTGATGCGTGTGGTCATGTCCGGGGGCGCCACGGATGCCCAGATCGGCGCCCTGCTTGTCGCGCTGCGCATGAAAGGTGAAACCACCGACGAGATCGCCGGTGCCGCGCAGGTCATGCGTGAGTTGGCCACGCCGGTGCAGGTGACGGGAGAGCACCTCGTCGACCTGGTGGGCACCGGTGGCGACGGTGCAAACCTGTTCAACGTCTCGACAGCGGCGTCCTTCGTGGTAGCCGCAGCCGGGGCGCAGGTGGCGAAACACGGTAATCGCTCTGTCTCGAGCACCTCAGGCAGCTCCGACTTGCTGGAAACCCTGGGTGTTCCGCTGGATCTCACCCCGGCGCAGGTCGCCCGGGCGATCGAGAGCGTGGGTCTGGGCTTCATGTTCGCTCCAGCACACCACGCCGCGATGCGTCACGCCATCGGCCCCCGGCGCGAATTGGGGATGCGTACTCTGTTTAATGTACTGGGCCCGTTGACCAACCCTGCAGGTGTGCGCCGGCAGGTGATTGGCGTGTTCGACCCCGCTCTGTGCCGGCCCCTCGCTGAAGTGCTGAAACTTCTTGGCAGCGAGCATGCCCTGGTGGTGCACGGGGAAGGCGGTCTCGACGAAATTACCTTGAGCGGTCCCACGGAAGTCGCAGAGCTTGTCCGCGGTAATATCTCGACTTACCGGGTTGCGCCCGAAGATTTCGGGCTTGAGCGGCAGAGCCTTGAGGGGCTGTCTGTTACTAGCGCGGAGGAGTCCGCTGTGTTGATTCGCGCAGCTCTGGCCGGCCGTGATACGCCGGCGGCACAAAAGGCCTCCGCCATGATCGCCCTGAATGCCGGTGCCACCATTTATGTCGCCGGGTTGGCGGCTACGATTGCCGATGGCGTGGCGCTGGCAGAGGACCTGATCGCGACGGGTCAGGCAAGGGAAAAAATGAAAGAGTTTATCGATTTCACGCAGATGATGAGCCAGGGAGGCCACGCCTGATGGCTGCAGCACCAACAATTCTGCGTCAGATTCTGGCGCGTAAACACGAGGAGGTGGCGGCCAGGCGTCGGCGCGAGTCCCTGGCGGATCTCGAGTCGCGCATCTCGGAGCAGTCAGCGCCGCGTGGCTTTGTGCAGGCGCTGCGGGAGCGGGTTGACGCGGCGCAGCCCGCGGTGATTGCCGAGGTGAAAAAAGCTTCACCCAGCCAGGGTGTGATTCGCGCTGATTTTGATCCGGCCGCGATCGCTCGCGGCTACGAAAGTGGCAAGGCGGCCTGTCTGTCGGTGCTCACGGATGTCGACTTTTTCCAGGGCAGCGATGCCTTTTTGCAGCAGGCGCGCGCGGCCTGTGCGCTGCCTGTGTTGCGCAAGGATTTTACGGTGGACGTGTGGCAGGTCGTGGAGGCGCGGGCCATCGGTGCTGACGCGGTGCTGCTGATAGCCGCGGCGCTGGAGGACGCGCAAATGCGCGAGCTCGCGACGGCGGCAACAGACTATGGGCTGGACGTGCTGGTAGAGGTGCACGACCGCGCCGAACTGGATCGTGCCCTCGACCTCGGCCTGCCCCTGCTGGGTATCAACAATCGCGACCTGCATACCTTCCAGACAGCACTGGATACCACGCTTGGCCTGCTGCCGCATATCCCGGCTGACCGGGTGGTGGTCACCGAAAGCGGCATACACACCCCGGGCGACGTGGCTGTTATGCAAGAGGCGGGTGTATTCAGCTTCCTGGTGGGTGAGGCGTTCATGCGTGCGCCTGAACCCGGCGAGAAACTGCGGCAGATGTTCTTCCCCGACTAGCGGGTGCCCAGCACTACCATGGTCTTGCCGGAGACGGCGACCAGGCCCTCCTCCTCCAGGTTTTTCAGTACCCGCCCCGCCATCTCCCGCGAGCAACCGACGATCTTGCCGAGCTCCTGACGGGTCACCTTGATCTGCATGCCATCCGGGTGCGTCATGGCGTCGGGCTGCTTGCAGAGGTCGATGAGCGTGTGGGCAATGCGCCCTGACACATCGACAAAAGCGAGGTTCTTGAGCTTGCGTGTGGTCTGCCGCAGGCGCATACCCATCTGGTTGGCGATGGCGAACAGAATATCCGGGTAGTGGCTGCGGATCTGGTGGAAGCGCGCGTAGGATATTTCCGCTACTTCGCACTGTTCGCGGGCCACAACCATGGCGCTGCGCACTTCCTCGCTGGCGCCGAACAAGCCCATTTCGCCGAAAAAATCCCCGGCGTTCAGGTAGCTCACTACCATCATGTGGTCGGCGTCGTTCTCGTCCTGCACCATCACTGACACGGAGCCGTCCAGAATCAGAAACAGGCGGTCACAGTCGGCGCCCTCCTGCAGGATGGCATGCTTGGCCCGGTAGATTGAGCGATTGCAGTGGCGAAGGAAGTTTTCGACCCCGGGAATGGCACTGGTGACCTGGTGCTTCAGCATGTTTTGGTTTCCTGTCTTCCTACACGGCCTGTTAACCAATATTACCCCACGTCCGCGGCAAGTAAAACGTAAACCCCTGTGCTAAGCTCGCGGCGACTTGGAATCAGGAGGCGTAGTGCGATGCAGGCAACCGTGAAGTGGGTAGACGGGGTCATGTTTCTGGGCGAGTCCGGTAGTGGGCACAGCGTGGTGATGGACGGCCCACCCGACCTCGGTGGCCGCAATCTGGGGCCGCGTCCAATGGAAATGCTGTTGCTGGGCGTGGGCGGCTGCTCCTCGTTTGATGTGATGAGCATGCTGCAGAAGTCCCGGCAGCAGGTTGTCGATTGCCGTGTGGAAATAGAGGCCGAGCGGGCAGATGCCGTACCCGCCGTGTTCACGCGCATTCACATGCACTTCGTGGTCACGGGCGTGGCGCTGAAGGAAAAGCAGGTGCAGCGCGCCGTCGAGCTGTCGGCGGAAAAGTACTGCTCGGCGTCGATCATGTTGGGTGCTGCGGGCGTGGCGATGAGCCACAGTTTTGCCATTGAGGAGTTTGCGGCCGCCTGAGGCGGCATCGTGGTTGCCCACACCTTGGTGGGCAGAGGTGAGGTAAACCGCGCGTGCCCTGTTACAGGTAGTAGCTGCTGCGGGTCATCAGCCGGGAAACAGCGCTCATCAGGTCCTTCACCGGTGCGGGCAGCTCGGCGCCGCCTGCGGCGAGGGCGTTCTCTCCGTGCCGCTCTTCATCTTCCAGCATTTTCTGCAGAATCAACTGGGACTTGCAGTCATCAGCGGGTAGTTGTTGCAGGTGATCGCGCAGGTGGCGGCAGACCCGTTCCTCGGTTGCAGCGACGAAGCCCAGGCTCCACTTGTCACCGATTGCGCCGGCGCTGGCGCCGAGCAGAAAGGACATGCCATACCAGGCCGGATTCAAGTGGCTGGGTCGGCTGCCGAGTTCCTGCAGGCGCTGGGCGCACCAGGCCAGGTGGTCTTCCTCCTCGCGCGCCGCTTCGCGCATGTCTTCGCGCACCGTGGGCAGTTTCGCCGTGAGCGCCTGCCCCTGATAGAGCGCCTGCGCGCAGACTTCACCGGTGTGGTTCACGCGCATGAGGCCGGCCACATGGCTGCGTTGAGCCGGGTTGAGCGCGCTGTCGCGGTGTCCATCCGCAGGTGACGGCCGCGTGGCCGGTCGGCCCCGGTTGCTCAGGGTTCGCAGTACCGTGTCGGCCTCGCCCAGCAGGCGATCAATGAAGGTCAGTTGTCGGCTGTGCATGCGCTCTCCCTCGCATTGGAGGCCTAACTATAGCGGGCGATCGCCCGCCAACCAATATCGTTGCGCCGGGTGACGCCGTCCCAGTGAATATGCTGCGCGGCGTCGTAGCAGCTTTCCTGAGCGGCGGCGATATCCTCGCCCAGCGCGGTGACGCAGAGCACGCGGCCGCCATTGGTGACCACCTCATCGCCAGCAAGGGCCGTACCGGCGTGGAACACCTTGACGGTCTCCGCAAAGGGGTAATCCAGTCCGGCAATGGGCAAGCCCTTGGTGTAGTCACCCGGATACCCGCCGGCGGCCAGTACCACACCAATGGCACAGCGCGGGTCCCAGGTGGCGGTGGCGCGGTCCAGGTGCCCGTCCAGGGCGGCATTGCACAGGCCGGCGAGGTCGGATTGCAGGCGCAGCATGATAGGTTGCGTTTCCGGATCGCCGAAACGGCAGTTGTATTCGATCACCTTCGGTTCGCCGCTGGACGAGATCATCAGCCCCGCGTAGAGAAACCCCGTGTAGTCATTGCCCTCGGCAGCCATGCCGCGCACGGTGGGCAGGATGACCTCATCCATCACCCGCTGGAACACGGCGTCGGTGACAACCGGTGCCGGCGAGTAGGCGCCCATGCCGCCCGTGTTGGGGCCGGTGTCGCCATCGCCGATGCGTTTGTGGTCCTGGCTGGTGGCCATGGGCAGCACATTCTTGCCATCCACCATAACGATAAAACTGGCCTCTTCCCCTGCCAGAAACTCCTCGATCACCACGCGGCAGCCGGCATCGCCAAAGGCGTTGCCCGAGAGCATGTCGGTGACGGCGGCCTCGGCCTGGGCGAGGGTTTCGGCAACGATTACGCCTTTGCCTGCCGCCAGCCCATCAGCTTTCACCACAATGGGCGCACCCTGGCCGCGCAGGTAGGCGAGCGCGGGTTCCAGTTCGGTGAAGTTGGCGTAGGCGCCGGTGGGAATGCCGTGGCGGGCGAGGAAGTCCTTGGTGAAAGCCTTGGAGCCCTCAAGCTGCGCTGCACCCTTGCGCGGGCCGAAGCAGCGCAGGCCGCGCTCACTGAAATAATCGACGATACCGGCGACCAGTGGTGCCTCGGGGCCGACGATCGTCAGGTCAATACCCTCGGACTCGACGAACTCGGCGAGCCCGGCAAAGTCCATGCTGTCGATGGCCACGTTGTGCAGGCCAGGTTCGGTTGCGGTGCCGGCATTGCCGGGCGCCACGTAGACACGGTCGACAGTGTCGCCCTGTGCCGCCTTCCAGGCGAGCGCGTGTTCGCGCCCACCGCTGCCTATCACCAGAATCTTCATCAATGCTCTCTCGCTTAGTGGCGGAAATGGCGCATGCCGGTAAACACCATGGCCATGTCGTGTTCATCAGCGGCAGCAATGACTTCCTCGTCACGAATGGAGCCACCGGGCTGGATAACCGCCGCGATACCCGCCTTGCCAGCGTTGTCGATACCGTCGCGGAAGGGGAAGAACGCGTCGGATGCCATTACCGAGCCGCGCACGGCGAGGCCCGCGTGTTCGGCCTTGATGGCGGCGATGCGCGCCGAATTCACGCGGCTCATCTGCCCCGCGCCCACACCTACCGTCTGGCCATTTGCGGCGTACACGATGGCGTTGGATTTGACGAACTTGGCGACTTTCCACGCAAACAGCAGGTCCAGCATCTGCTGCGAGGTCGGTTGCCGCTTGCTGACAATGCGCAAATCGCCACTCTCAACCATACCCAGGTCGCGATCTTGCACCAGCAGGCCGCCGTTCACCCTCTTGTAGTCCAGGGCCGGTTGGCTTTCGCTCCAGTTGCCACAGGCGAGCACCCGCACATTCTGCTTGGCCGCCACCACCTCCTGCGCCCCGGCGCTGACCGCAGGGGCAATGATCACCTCAACGAACTGCCGTTCCACTATGGCCTGCGCCGTCTCCGCATCCAGTTCGCGATTGAAGGCGATAATGCCGCCAAAGGCGGATTCGGGGTCGGTGGCAAAGGCGAGGTTATACGCCTCCAGCAGGTTTGCGGCCACGGCAACACCGCAGGGATTGGCGTGCTTGACGATGACGCAGGCGGGTTCGGCAAAATTCTTCACGCACTCCAGCGCGGCGTCGGTATCCGCCACATTGTTGTAGGACAGCTCCTTGCCCTGCAGTTGCCGGGCGGTGGCGATGCCGGCCTCGGCCGGTTGCGCCTCGACATAGAAGGCCGCTTTCTGATGCGGGTTCTCGCCATAGCGCATCTCCTGCGCCTTGTGGAACTGGGTGTTGAAGGTGCGTGGGAACACCGGCGAACCGCCGGGGGCGAGCTTGCCGAAGTGATTGGCAATCGCGCCGTCGTAGGCCGCGGTGTGCTCGTAGGCGCGAATGGCGAGGTCGAAGCGGGTCGCCAGTGTGGTGGCGCCTTCATGGGTACGCATTTCCTCTATGATGCGTGTGTAGTCGCCTGCGTTGACCACAATGTTGACCCAGCGGTGGTTCTTCGCCGCGGCGCGCACCATGGTGGGCCCGCCAATATCGATGTTCTCCACCGCATCTTCCAGGGTGCAATCCGGCTTGGCAACGGTGGCCTCGAAGGGATAGAGGTTGACCACCACCATGTCGATAGCGTCAATACCATGCTCGGCCATTACCGCGTCATCTTGCCCGCGCCGCGCCAGTATGCCGCCGTGGATTTTCGGGTGCAGGGTCTTTACGCGCCCGTCCATCATTTCCGGGAAACCGGTGTGGTCTGCCACTTCGGTGACTTCCAGGCCGGTGTCGCGCAGCAGGCGATAGGTGCCGCCGGTCGAGAGCAGCGCCACGCCGAGCTCCTGCAGTTCGGTGGCGAATTCGACGATGCCGGTTTTATCGGAGACGCTGATAAGTGCGCGTCGAACGGGTACGAGGTGAGAGTCGCTCATGGTTTCTGGGTTGCCTGTCAGCTTTTGTCGGAAATGAGTTGGTACTGTTTGAGTTTCTTGCGCAGCGTGCCGCGGTTCAGTCCAAGCATGTGGGACGCCCGAGTCTGGTTGTTGCGGGTGTAGTCCATGACCGCGCGCAGCAACGGTGCCTCCACCTCGGCCAGTACCAGATTGTAGAAGTCGGTTGTCGACTGGCCATCCAGCGCTTCAAGGTATTCGCCTACGGCCCGCGCCACGGCATCGTGCAGCCGCTCGGGTGCGGGCTCGGGGAGAGCGCTGGCGGGCTGGGTGTCTGGGTGTAGCGAGGGTGGTCCGAGGTCTTTCATGCCGCAAGGTTCTCTGTGCCGGTGCGCGTAAAGAGGCGATCAATCATGTGTAGCTGGGCGCTACTGTCGGCCAGGGCATTGAAGGCGCCCCGGTGCGCCAGCCACTGTGGTTGGTGCTGCAGGAACCAGCCGACGTGCTTGCGCGCAATGCGCGGGCCGAGGAAGTCGCCATAGAACCCGTGCAGGGCGCGAACGTGGGCGTGCAGCAGGGCGACTTGTTGTTCCAGTGACGGCGCGCAAGGTGTTACACCACTGGCCAGTCGCCCGGCGATCTGCCCGCACAGCCAGGGGCGGCCCTGGGCGGCGCGGCCGATCATGACGCCGGCGGCCCCGGTGTGGCGAAGCACGGCCTCGGCTTTCTCGGCGGAATCGATATCGCCGTTGGCGTAGACCGGCATATCGACCGCCGCCACGATGTTGGCGATGGTGTCGTATTCCGCGTGGCCGCGAAATGCACAGGCGCGGGTGCGGCCATGCACTGCGAGGGCGGCGATGCCGGCATCTTCGGCAATACGTGCGATGCTCACACCGTTGCGCGATTCCGGCGCGGGGCCGGTACGTATTTTGAGCGTGACGGGCACGTCCACGGCGGCCACCACGGCGCTCAGAATGCTCTCCACCAGCGGTTCATCAGCCAGCAGGGCAGAGCCGGCCGCCTTGCGGCAGACCTTTTTTGCCGGGCAACCCATATTGATGTCAATAATCTGAGCACCCAATGCAACGTTGTGGCGTGCTGCGTCGGCCATCTGCTGCGGGTCGTTGCCGGCAATCTGCACCGAGCGTGGCTCTATTTCAGCGTCGTGGCGCGTGCGCAGGCGGGTTTTGTCCGTGTTGCGCAGACGCGGATTGCTGTTGACCATCTCGGAGACCACCAGGCCGGCACCGAGCCGAGCGCACAGCTGCCGGAACGGCAGGTCGGTTACGCCCGCCATGGGCGCCAGGGCAACGGCGTTGGTGAGTGTGTAGGGCCCGATTCGCGGCATTGGGGGAGACTGTGAGGTCGCTTCAGGAAGCAGCGTATGATACGCCACCGTGGCGCGGGGTTAAAGCGCACTGTGGTGGATGTGTGTTGCGCGTTACACTCGGGATCGATAAAGCCAATAATTAATAAGGATGACTTATGACGACAGCGAATGCTTTGCAGGGTAAAACAGCTCTGGTGACCGGTGGCGCCGGTGGTATCGGCGCCGCGTGCGCACGCGCCCTGCTGGCGGACGGGGCGGCTGTGGTATTGATGGGGCGCCGGGAGGAGGCACTGCAGGCAGTGCGCCAGGCCTTGCTGGATGCGGTGCCGGGTGGGCAGGTCAGTCTTTGCCCCGGCGATGCCCTGCAAGAGGATGATGTCGGCAGGGCGGTGGAGGTGGCACACGCCATCGCCAGACGCCTGGATATTGTTGTGCCCACGGTGGGCGGTGGTGGCTTCAAGCCGCTGCTGCTGCAGGACCTGGATGGCTTGCGCCAGGAGCTGGACCTGAACATTGGATCCGTTTTTCTCGCGGTACGACACGCGGCGCCGGTGATGGCGCGCGGCGGCAGCATCGTATGCATTTCCTCAACCACAGCAGGCATGCCGTTTCCGTGGCTGTCGGCCTACTGCGCGGGCAAGGCTGGACTGGAAGGCCTGGTACGTTCCGCCGCCGATGAGCTTTCCTATCTGGGCCTGCGTATCAACGCGGTACGTCCGGGGCTGACACGCAGTGATGCCACGGGTGATCTGTTTGCCAGCCCCGAGATGATTCAAGCGTTCAAGGAGCAGATACCCCTGCAGCGTCCCGGAGAACCTGAAGACATTGCCGCCAGTGTCCGGTATCTGGCGGGCCCCGAGTCTTCCTGGGTGACCGGACAGTGCTTCAATGTGGATGGCGGCCAGTGCCTGCGGCGGCACCCGGACATGACCGGTGGACTGACCCATCTGTTCGGCGAGGAGGCGATGGCGGGGGTTCTGGGTCGCGAGGCCTGAGGTGCGAGCGGTCAGGTGGCGGGCAGCGTGCCCTGCAGGCAAACCCAGTCCTCGCGCTCTCCCGCCACGTGCAGGGTGAGGCGGGGTGCGTAGTGTGCGCACAACACGGCGGCCTGGTTCTGCAACAGGCCGGATAGCAGCAGGGTGCCGCCCGGTTTGAGCAGGCTGAGCAGCGTATCCGAAAGCTCAGCCAGCGGCCCGGCAAGAATATTTGCCACTACCACATCGGCCTGGCCCCGCCAGGCGGCGTTGGTTTGCACATCCGGCAGGGTGACCATGAAGCGTTCCTCGGCAATGCTGTTGCGCCTGGCGTTCTCGCGGCTCGCGACCAGTGCCTGCGGGTCGTTATCCACACCCAGGCCGCGCTCGGCGCCGAGCTTGAGGGCGGCGACCGCCAGGATGCCGGAGCCACAGCCATAGTCGACCACTGTCTGACCCGGTTGCGTCAGCTGTTCAAGCTGGCCCAGGCATAATGCGGTGGTCGGGTGCGTGCCAGTGCCAAACGCCAAACCCGGATCCAGCAGCAGGTTGACGGCGTCCGGCTCCGGCGGGTCCATCCAGCTTGGGCATACCCACAAGCGCTGGCCGAAACGCATGGGCTGGTAGTGGCTGATCCACTCGCGCTCCCAATCCTTGTCTTCCAGGATTTCCACCCGCTGGTTACAGCCGCGCAGGAGTTCTTCAGGGATGCGGGCGAGCACCGCGGGCATGTGGGTGTCGGCGGAAAACAGGCCCGTGAGCCGGGTTTGTTGCCACAGTGGGGTCTCGCCCACGCCGGGTTCCAGCACCGGCTGGTCAGCGTTGTCCTCCATGGTCACCGCCACCGCACCGGCCGCCAGCAAATGCTCCTCGAGCGCGTTTGCCAGCGCCGGGCTGGTGTCCAGTCGAAGTTGCAGCCAGCTCATTAGTTCCAGTCTTCCAGCTTGCTTTCAAGGTAGTGAATGCTTACTCCGCCGGCCTGGAAGGAGCGGTCCCGAACCAGTTCCCGGTGCAGTGCCGTGTTGGTGCGGATGCCTTCGATAACCAGTTCATCGAGGGCCTGGCGCATTCTCGCCAGCGCGATCTCACGGTCCTCGCCGTAGCTGATGATCTTGGCGATCAGCGAGTCGTAGAAGGGCGGCACCGTATAGCCGTCATACAGGTGGGAGTCGACGCGAATGCCGGGGCCACCCGGTGCGTGGAACGTGGTGACCTTGCCTGGCGAGGGCATGAAGGTCTGGTGGTCCTCGGCATTGATGCGACACTCGAACGCGTGTCCGCGGAAGGCGACCTGCTCCTGGGTGACGGAAAGTGGCAGGCCGCTGGCGATACGCAGCTGCTCACGCACGATGTCGATGCCGGTGATGAGCTCGGTCACAGGGTGTTCGACCTGTACCCGGGTGTTCATCTCGATGAAGTAGAAGCCGCCGTCTTCATAGAGAAATTCGAAGGTGCCGGCACCCCGGTAGCCGATTTCGATGCAGGCATTGACGCAGGCTTCGGCCACCTGCGCGCGCAGGTGCTCATCAACGCCGGGTGCCGGCGCTTCCTCCAGCACCTTCTGGTGTCGCCGCTGCAGCGAGCAGTCGCGATCGCCCAGGTGGATGGCGTTGCCCTGGCCGTCTGCGATCACCTGTACCTCCACGTGGCGTGGCTTCTGCAGGAATTTCTCCAGATAAACGACCCCGGAGCCGAAGGCCGCCGCGGCTTCCGCCTGGGTGAGCTGTACCGAGTTCAGCAGCGCCGCTTCATTGTGGACGACCCGCATGCCGCGCCCGCCACCGCCAGCGGCGGCCTTGACGATCACCGGGTAGCCGATGCGCCGGGCGATATCCAGCGTGCGCTCCGCATCGTCCGTGAGTGGGCCATCAGAGCCGGGCACAGTGGGTACGCCGGTTTTCTTCATGGCGTCAATGGCCGATACCTTGTCACCCATCAGGCGGATGGTGTCAGCCCTCGGGCCGATAAAGATGAAGCCGCTTTTCTCCACCTGCTCCGCGAAGTCGGCGTTCTCTGCCAGAAACCCGTAGCCCGGGTGAATGGCGCTTGCATTGGTAACCTCGGCGGCGCTGATGATGGCCGGTACGTTGAGGTAGCTCGCAGTCGAGGCCGCAGGGCCGATACAGACTGATTCATCCGCGAGGCGCACGTGCATCAACTCGCGATCTGCCTTGGAGTGCACCGCCACGGTCTTGATGCCCATCTCCTTGCAGGCTCGAAGAATCCGCAGGGCTATCTCACCGCGATTGGCGATGAGGACCTTTTCCAGCTTGGCCATGATGTATTCCTCTGCTTGCGGCGCGCAGGCGCCGGGGGCTGTGTCAGACGATGGAGAACAGAGGCTGTTCGAATTCGACGGCCTCACCGTTGTCGACCAGGATTGCCTCAATGGTGCCGGACTTGTCTGCCTCGATCTGGTTCATCATTTTCATGGCCTCAACGATGCAGAGGACATCCCCGACCTTGACGCTCTGGCCCACTTCAACAAAAGCGGCAGAGGTGGGCGACGGCGAGCGATAGAAGGTACCGACCATCGGCGAGGTGATGACGTTGCCGCTGTGGGCGGGTGCGCTGGGCGCCGCGGCTTCTGCAACCGGAGCCGCCGCCGGCGCACTGGGTGCCGGCGCAGGTGCTGGGGCGGGGGGCTGGGCATAGGCCGCCATCAGCGGCTGTGCGCTGTTGCGGCTGATGCGCACAGACTCCTCGCCCTCCTTGATCTCAATCTCATCGATGTTGGACTCTTCCAGCAATTCGATCAGCTTCTTAACTTTGCGAATGTCCATGATAGGGCTCTCTCTGGTTTTTGTTTCAGGGTTGTTCCAGGCGCTGCAGGGCCGCCAGTAATCCGAGTTCATAACTGTGTGCGCCCATTCCACAGATCACGCCCACCGCCAGATCCGAAAAATAGGAGTGCCGGCGGAAGGGTTCCCGGGCATGGGTATTGGACAGGTGCACTTCTATGAAGGGGATGGCGACGGCGGCCAGCGCATCGCGCAGGGCGACACTGGTGTGAGTGAATGCGGCCGGGTTGATGAGGATGAAATTCACCCCTTCGCGGCGGGCATCGTGGATGCGTTCGATCAGCTCGTATTCGGCGTTGCTTTGCATGGCGAGCAGGTGGTGCCCCTGCTCTGTTGCCACATGGGTCAGCCTGTTGTTGATGTCCGCCAGCGTGGTGTGGCCGTAAACGGCTGGTTCACGCTCCCCCAGGAGGTTCAGGTTGGGACCGTGCAATACCAGAATGGTGGCCATGTTTACCTGCCCGTGTGCTTGTAACCCGTCTCAGCGAAGTCTGGCTGAAAAACCGCTGGCTGTCCATGATCGCGCAGGATTTTTTAGAAAATAGAGGATGTTAGCCGCTATTTAGCCGATTTTTTCCTCTTTCCGGGAGATGGCGACGGCGCGGCGGACATTTTGCGCCAGTTTGCAGAAAGTAGGCGAAAAGCGAGGAAATGTCAGGAAATAACGAGGAAAATGGTGCGATCTTGGCGTAAATCGCTCAAAGTCGCTCCAGCGCGCTGAGTACCGTGCCCCGCGTCAGCACCTGTGGCAGGAGAACCGCTGCAGCAGCAGGGTCCGCCGGGTAGAGTACGTACAGCGGGATACCGGAACGGCCGTGGCTGCGCAGGTAATTGGCGATATCGGCATCGTAATTGGTCCAGTCAGCCACCAGGAACGCGACATCGTGCTCGCTGAACGCCGCCTGCACGGCGTCCGTGTAGAGAACACCCTGCTCATTGGCAATACAGGTGATGCACCAGTCAGCGGTGACGTCAACGAACACCGGGCGACCGCTACGGCGCTGGCGCTCGACTTCCTGCTCCGACCATACAAGCACGGTATCACCCGCCGTTACCGTGGCCTCGGGCGCCGGAATCCGCCATAGTCCCAGCGCAACGGCGCCCAGCAGGCAGGCCAGCGCGAGCAGCTTGCGTACCGCCCCGCCTTGCCACAACCACAGCCCCAGCGCGAGCAGCAGGCCGCCACTGAGGGCCGCCGCCATGGTGTCCACGCTGGTTTGTCGCCCGGCTACCCATAGCAACCAGATGGCCGTGGCGTACAGGGGGAAGGCGAGCAGTTGTTTCAGTGTTTCCATCCAGGCGCCGGGCCGTGGCAGCCAGTCGCGCGCCCGGCCACTGTAGCTTAGCAGCAGCAGCGGTGCCGCCATGCCCGCCCCCAGGGCAAAGAAGATGGATAAGGACACCAGCGCGGGTTGCGTCAGCGCAAATCCCAGTGCCGTGCCCATGAACGGTGCCGTGCAGGGGCTTGCAACCACCACAGCGAGCACCCCGGTAAAGAAACTGCCTGCCGATCCCTGCCGGCCGGCCAGGCTGCCCCCCAGGTTCATCACACTGTTGCCGAGTTGCACCATGCCAGACAGGGCAAGGCCCATGGCGAGGAACAGATAGGCGAGCGCGATGACGAAGCCCGGCGACTGCAACTGGAACCCCCAGCCCACGGCCTGCCCGGCTGTCTGCAACGCAAACAACACGGCGGCCACGGCGAGGAAGCTGGCGACCACCCCGAGGGTGTACAGCCATCCGTGTTGCAGTCGCTCGTGGCGGCTGCTGTTGGCAAAACCGAGCACCTTCAGCGACAGGACCGGGAATACGCAGGGCATGAGGTTGAGGATGGCGCCACCGAGGAAGGCGAACAGCAGCATATACGGCAGTCTCAACAGGGTGCTGGCGGTGGAGGCGTTGTTGCTGGCGGGCAGCGCGGGAGCCTGGGCCACCGGGCTCACCTGGCCACTGGCGAAATCGACGTCGAACACCTCCGTGCGTGGTGGATAGCACAGTCCGGCGTCCGCACAGCCCTGGGATTGCAGCGTGAGCCTGGCAAACGTGACCGGCTCCTGCGTTTCGAGGCGCACGTCTACGTCGTTGTAGTACACCTCTACATCACCGAAAAACTCGTCACTGCGGGCGAGGCCGGGCGGTACATCCGCCTGTGTGGCAACGGGCTTGCCGGCGTGTTCCAGGCGAAATTCAAAGGCGTGCCGATAGAGGTAGTAGCCCTCAACGATGCGCCAGTGAAGCCGCAGACGGCCCTCTGGCATCGCCTCCACCGAGAGCTGATACGCTTCCTCCACCGGCAGGAAATCGGGCTGTGCAAAGGGGTTCGCCGCCGGCGCGCCAGTGGGAAGCTGGGCCAGGGCCAGCCCGCTGGACAACCAGAGCAGGCTGGCAAGCAGAAAACGCATGAAGAATCCTTCTACGGTGGCGGTCGCATGCCGCGCCGTGATTGTAGCAGCCTGAGCCGGACGGCCCAACGAATTGCCGGCAACGGCCCGGTGTGCAAGTGTTATAATCTGAGCCTGTCGGGTTGTGATAGTTTCATTGCAGGAGTGAAAAAAGTGAGTCAGAAAGGTTTCCGTGCCGCGTTGCTGCTCGCTGTTTTTGCACTCCCGACCGCTCCTGGTGCGCTGGCTCAGGCGCTGCTTGAGGACGCCTGGGTGCGAGCACTGCCGCCGACGCAGACGCGCACAGCCGCGTATCTGGTGGTGCGCAATACCGGCTCTGAGGCCATTGCCGTGACCGCTGCCAGTGCCTCAGTCGCCGGGCGCGTGGAGCTGCACGAATCTCTGGAGGTCGACGGCATGATGCGCATGCAGCAGCAGTCGGTGGTGCGGATCCCGGCAGGGGCATCGCTGGCGTTCGCCCCTGGTGGCCTGCACCTCATGTTGCTTGACCTGGACGCCATGCCCGCGGTTGGCGACGCGGTGGAGCTGTGCCTGACCATCGACGGTGCGCCGATCTGCACGACCGCCGAGACGCGGCGCGATGCGGCCCCTCAGGGGCACGACTCACACCAGCATCACTGACGGCCTGCGGGCCAGGGAGAATCAAGCATGACAGGATTGCAGGATCGCATGGCCAACTGGCGTGACGGAGCGGCGCCGGGTGGCGTCTGGTTGCGGCGTCTGGGCGCCGCGGCACTGGTGTACCTGGTGCTGGCTGTGCTGGTGGGGGCCTACTGGAGCCTGACCCCGGCCTCCTTTGATGTGACCGAGCGAGCCAATGCCTATTCGACGCGTGCGGCGGGTGATGTGGCCGTGGGCTCCACCACTACGGCGGCGCTGATTGGCGCCATGGAAACACTGCTGGAAAAGCGCGGCGGCTACCTGAGCAACGATGTCGCTCCGCCCGGCGTGTGGCTGGACAATATCCCCAACTGGGAATTCGGTGTGCTGATTCAATCGCGGGATCTGGCGCGCGCAATGCGCGAGGTGTTCAGCCGGTCGCAGTCTCAGTCGCGCGAAGACCCTGATCTGTCCCTCGCTGAGCCCCAGCTCAACTTCAATTCCGACAGCTGGATTCTGCCCGCGACTGAAGCCCAGTACCGCGATGGGGTGAAGTATTTGCACAGCTATCTGGTGCGCCTTGAGGATGACGACGACAGCGACGCACAGTTCTATGCGCGCGCCGATAACCTGCGCTACTGGCTTGCCAGCGTCAGTTCCCGCCTCGGCAGCCTGTCCCAGCGGCTCAGCGCCAGCGTTGGGCAGCGGCGTTTGAACACCGATCTGGCCGGAGATGACAACGCGCGTCAGTCAACACCCGCGCCTGCGGAAATGCTGGTCAGCACCCCCTGGCTGGAAATAGACGATGTATTCTACGAGGCGCGGGGTACGGCCTGGGCCCTGATTCACTTCCTCAAGGCGGTGGAGGTGGACTTCGCGGATGTGCTGGCCAACAAGAACGCCCAGGTCAGCGTGCAGCAGATCATCCGTGAACTGGAAGCTACCCAGGACATGGTGTGGAGCCCGATGATTCTCAACGGCAGCGGCTTTGGCCTGCTGGCCAATCACTCACTGGTGATGGCGTCCTATATCAGCCGGGCCAACACCGCCATGATCGACCTGCGCGACCTGCTGGCACAGGGCTAGCGGGCGCTTAGCGGCGATCGTAGCGCAGCCGGGTGCCGGTATCCAGGGAGAGCCGGATCTCGTCTGCACTGATCGCCTCGGGGAAATAGGTGCCCGAGAGCTTTGCGTCGAGCAGGCTGGCGCCTTCGAGGTTGGTTTCCCGGAAGTCGATTCCGCTGAGGTCCGCGTTGCGGAAATAGGAGTTGCTGAAATCCAGCCCGCGCGCGTTCATGTTGCGCAGATCCCGTCCGCGGTAGTCGCCGCTGCGCAGCTCGCGCGTGTCCAGTGCGTCTCGTTGCTCGTTGAAGCCCTTGATGTCTTCATTGCGCAACAGTCGGTAGAGCGGGTCTTGTTTGATTTCAGGTTTACTCATTGTGATCTTCCAGGAGGCGGGCATGTGCCAGTTGATGTTATGCACTGTAGCTTAAGCTACCGGCTGCGTTATGCCTAGCGCGCCGGTTCAACAGCCCGTGGAGTTGGGCGGTTTTTTGCTCACCCGGCAGTGGCGCGACAGTCCCGCAGGCCTGCTTGTCGAACTGTGGTTTGCGACCCCGCAGGGGCCGGTACAGGTGGAAATTCGCGGCGAACGCGCCGTATTTTTCCTCGCCGAGGACGAGGCGAACCAGCACCGGGCGCTGCTTGCACTGCAGCCGGGCGTGGAACTGAAATCCCTGCGCCTGCGTAATTTCGCGCTACAGCCCGTGGTGGGCGTGTACAGCCCCACATACCGCCAGTCACGCGCGCTCGCCGATCGGTTGCAGGAGCGTGGCGCGCAGCCGCTGGAAGCGGACATCAACCCGGCTGATCGTTACCTGATGGAGCGCTTTATTGCCGGTGGCGTGCAGTTGCACGGGCCACTTGAGCGGTGCAACGGCTACAGTCGCATGCGCGACCCCTTGCTACGCTCCGCCACCGTGCGTCCGCAATTGTCCATGGCCTCCTTTGATATTGAAACCGCCATGCAGGGGCTGCAGCTGTATTCCATCGGGGTACACGTCACCTCCGCGGCGGACCCCGCTTCAGGGCCGACGACGGTCTTGCGCCGGGTATTCATGGTGGGCAGTGGCAACGTCGGCGAGCATGTCGAAACCCTGCCCACACAGCGCGCGGTGCTGGAACGTTTTCTTGCCTTCATCGAGGAGGTGGACCCGGACGTGTTGATCGGTTGGAACGTGGTCAACTTTGATGCCTGGTATCTGCAGCGCCTTGCCGATTCACTGGATATGCCCCTGCGCCTGGGGCGCGCGGGTACGGCTATTCATTGGCGCACGCTGGATGAAGATGGCGAGCGGCGTGCCGCGCGCCTGCCGGGACGGCTGTTGCTCGACGGCATCGAGCTGCTGCGCGCGGCTTTCTACCGCTTCGAGAGTTTCGCCCTGGATGCGGTGGCGCGCGAACTGCTCGGTGCCGGCAAGCTGCTGCACGGTGCCGGGCGCGGCGAGGAAATCGGGCGCCTGTTTCGGGAGGACAAGGCGCAGCTTGCGGCCTATAACCTGCGCGACTGCGAGCTGGTGTCGGAGATTTTTGCCCACACGCGCCTGCTGGACTTCGCCGTTGCACGCAGTGTGATGACCGGCCTGAACCCGGATCGCCTCGGCGGCTCTGTGGCCTCTTTCGACAACCTGTACCTGCCGCGTTTGCACCGGGCCGGTTATGTCGCCCCCAATGCCCAGCGCGAGCAGGACCCGAGCCCCGGAGGCTTTGTTCTGGAGTCGCAGCCCGGTCTCTACCGGCATGTACTGGTGCTGGACTTCAAGAGCCTGTACCCCAGTATTATCCGCACCTTTTGTATCGACCCGCTGGGTCTTGCGCTCGGCCTGGCCGAGGAAGAGGGCGCGGCGACGGTGCCGGGCTTCGCGGGCGCACGTTTTGCCCGCGAGGGTCATATCCTGCCGGCGCTGATCGAAACGCTCTGGCAGCAGCGGGACGCCGCCAAGCTGGCCCGGGACGTGCCGCTGGCGCAGGCGATCAAGATCATCATGAACTCGTTCTACGGCGTACTGGGCAGCCCGGGCTGCCGTTTTTTCGATACCCGCCTCGCCAGCAGCATCACGCGGCGCGGCCACGAGATATTGCTGCAGACCCGGGAGCGCATCGAAGCCTGTGGGCATCAGGTGATTTATGGCGACACGGATTCTGTGTTCGTGTGGATTGCCGATGCCGCCAGCGACGAAGACGCCGAGGCCGCCGGCCGCAGCCTGCAGCGCGACCTGAACCAGTGGTGGCAGAGCCGCATGCGCAGCGATTTCGCACTCGATTGCGCGCTGGAGCTGGAGTTTGAAATGCTCTACCGCCGATTTCTCATGCCGACCATTCGCGGTTCGGAGAAGGGTTCGAAGAAGCGCTATGCGGGCCTGGTCGGTACCGGTAGTGATGAGCGTGTTGTCTTCAAGGGGTTGGAAAATGTCCGCACCGACTGGACCCGACTCGCCCGCGACTGCCAGCAGGTGTTGTATCGGCGTGTGTTCCTCGACCAGCCCTGGGAGGACTATCTAAAGCAACTGGTCGCGTCGGTGTTGGCGGGAAAGCACGATGCGGATCTTGTCTATCGCAAACGTCTGCGCCGTCGCCTGGTGGACTACGAGCGCAATGTGCCGCCGCATGTGCAGGCGGCACGTCGCTACGCGGACCACGGCCTGCTGCCCCCGGCGCGCGGTGACTGGGTGGAGTACGTAATCACCGCTGCCGGGCCCGAGCCCGTGGCGGCGCGCTCGGCGCCGCTGGACTACGGGCATTATCTGGAGCGGCAGCTGGCGCCGGTCGTGGACGGTATCCTCGGCTTTCTCGATACCTCGTTCGCCACCGTGACCGGGCGCCAGATGGATCTGTTCTGAGCCTGTCTCGCCACCGCGCCCGGGGATGTTTTTCAGTCGCCGAAGAACTCGGCACGCAGGGCCGGATAGTCTGCAGCCGGTAGCCGCGGGCCGTAGCGGGCGACCACAGAGCCAGCGGCGAGGCTGGCAAAGCGACCCGCCGTGGCATAGTCCTCGCCCCGGCCAATAGCGTAGAGAAAAGCCCCGGCGAACATGTCACCCGCGCCGTTGCTGTCCACCGCTTGCACCCGGTGGGGCGGGATTTCGTGCAGCGTGTCGCCGTCCCAGGCCAGGGCACCGTCGGCCCCGCAGGTGACGACAAAGTGACGCGCAACCGGCTTCAGACGCTCCATCGCCGTATTCAGGTCGTCGGTTTCGCCCCAGCACAGGGCCTCGTCCCGGTTGCAGAATACCAGGTCGAGCTGCGAGCCGATCATCGCCTGCAGGCCCTCGCGGAAGAACTCCACCATGCCCGGGTCGGAAAAGCTCAGCACCGTCTTCACGCCCGCAGCCTCGGCCAGCTCCCGGGCACGGATGGCGGCGGCGCGCCCGGTATCCGAGGTGACCAGGTAGCCTTCAATATACAGGTACTCGGAGTCCGCCAGTGCCGTGGGGTCCAGTTGCTCAATCGACAGGGTTTCGCTGATACCGAGGAAGGTGTTCATGCTGCGCTCGGCATCCGGGGAAATCAGTACCAGGCATTTGCCGGTGGTGCCCGCTGGCCGCTGGGCCATGCTGTGAGCCACGCCGGCCTGTTCGAGGTCTTGCACGTAGATGGCGCCGTCGGCGTCGTCGGCGACCTTGCAGCTCATGAAAGTGGGAGCACCGAACTGGGCGGCCGCGATCATGGAGTTGCCTGCACTGCCGCCGCTGGCGTGGCTCGCTTTCACCAGGTGGCCCTCCAGCTGCGCCAGCAGTTCGGCCTGGCGGGACTCGTCGACCAGCGTCATCAGGCCCTTGTCGACCCCCATGGCATTGAGTTCGGTGTCCTGCACCTGGATTTCGGTGTCGACCAGGGCTGCACCCATGCCGTAGATCGTGTATTTCTTCATGCGCCTGTGGCTCCCTCCGGCTCAGGCCGCTATTATCCCGATCCCCCAGTCAAATGAAAGCGGGCGTGCGTTACACTCCTCCCATGGCCAGAACCCGTCGTCCATTCCTCAAGCTGTTTTTTGCTGCCTGCGCCCTCGGCCTGCTGGTGGTGATCTATCTTGATGTGCGTATCACATCCACGTTTACCGACAAGATGTGGGAGCTCCCCGCCAAGGTGTATGCCCGCCCGCTGGAGCTGTTCTCGGGGGCTGCCCTGTCTGCCGACGACCTTGCATGGGAGCTGGAGGTATTGGGGTATCGCAAGCAGGGCACAGCGCGGCGGCCTGGTGATGTGTCGCGCGCGGGCAATCGCTTCGACCTGTACACCCGCGGTTTCAGTTTCCCCGGGGAGCGCGAGCCTTCGCGGCTGGTACGCCTGGAAGTGCAGGGCAACCGTATTGCGGTGCTGCGTGACGGCAACGGCACTGTGGACCTGATGCGCCTGGACCCGGTGCAGATCGGCGGCATTTATCCGCACCACGGCGAGGACCGCATACTGGTAAGGCTGGACGACGTGCCCGAGAGCCTGCGCGCCACGCTGCTGGCGGTGGAGGATCAGCGTTTCTACCAACACTGGGGCTTTTCCCTGACGGGTATTGCCCGCGCCGCGCTGAGCAACCTGCGCTCCGGGCAGGTGGTGGCCGGTGGCAGCACGATTACCCAGCAGCTGGTCAAGAACTACTATCTCACCCCGGAGCGCACGATTGTGCGCAAGCTGACCGAAGTGGTGATGGCGGTGCTGCTGGAGCTGCATTTCAGCAAGGAGCAGATTCTCGAGAGTTACCTGAACGAAGTGTACCTGGGGCAGGAGGGGCCGCGCGCCATCCACGGCTTCGCCCTGGCCGCCCGGCATTACTTCGACCGGCCGCTGCAGCAGTTGGGGCTGCACCAGCAGGCACTGCTGGTGGGCATGATCAAGGGGCCGTCACTCTATAATCCCCTGCGCAACCCGGAGCGCGCCAAGGCGCGCCGCAACGTGGTGCTGGAGGTGATGGTGGAGCAGGGGCTGGTGTCGCGCGAGCAGGCGACTGTAGCTCAGGGCATGCCACTGGACCTCAACAACCGCGATGGTGTGCGCGACAGCTTTCCGGCCTTTCTCGACCTGGTGCGCCGGCAGTTGCGCCTGGAGTACCGGGAGGAAGATCTCACTACCCTGGGCCTGAGTATCTTTACCAGCTTCGACCCGCTGCTGCAGCGACAGATGGAGCGCAGCAGCACGGCGATCCTGCAGCAGGTCGACGGTGGCAGCAAGCTGGAAACGGCCTCGGTGGTCACCCGCTTCGACAGTGGTGAGGTGGCGGCCCTGGTGGGGGGGCGACAAGTGCGCTACGCCGGCTTCAATCGCGCCCTGGACGCGCGCAGGCCTGCCGGCTCCCTGCTCAAACCGGCGGTGTACCTCGCTGCCCTGGAGCAGCCGCGCCGCTACACGCTGGCCACGCCCCTGGCAGATACCCCCCTGCGTGTCCCCGTGCCCAATGGTGACGTCTGGGAACCGCGCAACTTTGACCGCCAGGCCCACGGGCAGGTTTTGCTCCATCGCGCCCTGGCCAATTCCTACAACCTGGCGACGGCGCGCCTGGGCCTGGATATCGGTATAGACCGGGTCGCCGACATGATGCGGCGGCTTGGCGTTGAGGGGGATATTCCGGAAGTGCCGGCGCTCACTCTCGGCGCTGGCGAATATTCGCCGATGGATATGGCCGCCATGTACCAGACCATCGCCGCCGGCGGCTTTCGCATGCCGCTACGCAGTATTCGCGAAATTGTCGATGCCGACGGTGAGCCCCTGCGTCGCTATCCGCTTGAGTATGAGCGCACGGTCAGCCTGCAGGCGGTGCATCTATTGCACTATGCGCTGCGTGAGGTGTTGCGTGAGGGCACCGGCCGCGGTGCCTACGCCTACCTCGACAGCAGCTTCCAGGCCGCGGGCAAAACCGGCACCACCAACGAGGGTCGTGACTCCTGGTTTGCCGGGTTTTCCGGCGATTTGCTGGCGGTGACCTGGGTGGGGCGCGACGACAACAGCGCGACCGGCCTCACGGGCAGCACGGGTGCACTGAAAGTCTGGTCACACTTCATGGCCAATGCCAGCCGGCGTTCCCTCGGTTATCGTATGCCGGAGGATATGCAGCCGCAGTGGATAGACAGCACAACCGGCTACCTGACGGGGGAGGGCTGCCCCGGTGCGCGCCTCATGCCCTTCGTGGTGGGTTCCGAGCCCCGCGAGCGCACGCAGTGCAGCGCCGGCAGCAAGAGCAACACGATCCGCGACTGGTTCCAGTCACTCTTTGGGGGTAATTCCTGATGTATTGCGTGATAGGGCTGCGCCGCAGCACCTTGCTGGCGGGGATACTGGTGCTTTCCGGTTGTAGCATCTACTCAACGCCGCAGGGCCCGGCACCGATAGAGACGCGTCCCGAGCCGGGCGTCGTGCAAGAGGACGAGCGGCCCCCGGTGGCGCCACAACCCCCGCCGGCGGCTGAGCCCAATGCTGTTGCGGCCTACGCTGGCCTGCTTGGCAAGGCGCGCGCCGCGAGCGCCCGGGGCGACTACAACGGCGCACTCTCTCTGCTTGAACGCGCCCAGCGCATCGACCCGGACAGCGCCGAGATCTATCTGGAACTGGCCCGCACCTACGCCGCGCAGGGCCAGACAGAACAGGCCCGCGCAACGGCTGCTCGCGGCACACTGTATTGCCGCAGCGAGAGTGAGTGCGCGGCGCTGCGGGCCCTGTCGCGCTAGCGGTTTTCACAGACCACCTGAAAGCCCTCAGCAGAGGGCTCAAAGCGCAGTTGCTGGTTGATGCAGGCGGGGATATCGCCCGCCGAGTGGCTGACAAAAATGATCTGGGTGTCGCTGTGTGCCGCAATGTGGTCTATCGCCTGCAGCAGCCGCCTGCGGTGGCTGCCATCCAGTCCCAGGGTAGGTTCGTCCAGCAGCAGTATCAGGGGCGATTTCACCATGGCCCTCGCCAGCAGGACCATGCGTTGCAGGCCGAAGGACAGGGTGTCGTAGCTGTGGCTTGCGAGGTCACCGATACCCAGTGCGGTGAGCCATGCCTCCGCGCCTCGCCGCTGCAAATCGCCCCAGTCATCGAACAGCCCCACACTGTCGAAGAACCCGGATACCACCACCTCCACCACCTTCATGGAGCGGGCGAAATTGAGTTGCAACTGTGTGTCGAGCTGACCGTACTTCTGTTTGATCTCCCAGATGCTTTCACCACTGCCGCGCTTGCGGCCAAAGAGCGTGATGTCCTGCCCGTAGGCCTTGTGGTTGTCGCCGGTAATGAGGCTGAGAAGGGTGGTCTTGCCGCAGCCGTTGGGGCCGGAAACGCAGCAATGCTGGTGGCGGTCGAAGCGCCAGTTGAGCTGGTGCAGCACGGTCAACTCACCGTAGCGCACACCCACATCGCGCAGCTCCAGTAACGGGCCTTCAGGTAGCTGGTAGGGACGCGGCGCCGGCGCCGGCAAGGCGGTGAACGGTGGCAGAGGTGGGGCCAGCAACTGTTGTACCTCCGGGCGATCCGTCACCGCGTCCGGTGCGCCCTGGCACAACACCTGTCCATCATCCAGAACCAGTACCCGGTCTACACCGTGGGGAATATCCTCCAGTTGCCGGCACAGGATGAGCAGGCTCTGCTGCCCCTCCAACAGGGCTTCGATCGCGCTGTGCATGGCCTGCTGGCTGGCGTGATCCAGGCCATCCAGCGGGCTGTCGAGTATCAGCAGTGCAGGGTTGCTGAGCAGGGCGCGCACCAGGAGGGTTTTGCGCATCTCGCCCGTGGAAATATAGCGCAGGCCGCGGTCCAGAATGTGCTCAATGCGCAGCCGGGTTATCCAGGCCTGAAACTGTTCATCCGCTGGTTTGCCATCCAGAATGATATCCCGCACACGTGTGCCGGGGTCTGCGGCGTCCGCGCGGTATTCAGAGTCATCCAGCTTGCGGTCCCGGGCGCACAGCGCCTGGGCCTGTTCGAAACACACGTAGGCAACCCCGTTGGCGAGTAGCTGCTCCGAACTGTGGTAGCTGCCCGAGAAGTGCGTGGCCTGGTGACTGAGTATGCGGGCCAGGCTGGTTTTACCGCTCCCATTCGGCCCCACGCAGGCCCAGTGCTGGCCGCTTTGCAATGTCCAGTTGAGTTGCCTGAGGGCCGGCTGTGCGCGGTAGACGAGGTTGATAGCGCGCAATTCAAGCAGTGTCTGTTGATCAGTCATGCGGGTTTCCCGGTTGTCGGCGTCTTGTCATGGCGTGCCCCGGCTGGCTTAATCAGGGGCCAGTCTGCAGGAATCCGCCGGTGTCTGTCTCTCTGCTGCACATGATCGAAAACCGTCTGGCCGCACACCGGCCGGGCCGGCCGTGGTTGCGGCCTTTGATGAAGCGCTCGGCCGTGGCGCTGGTGTTGCAGGTGCGAGAGGGTGAGTTGCACATTCTAATGATCAAGCGCGCGGAAAGGGAGGGGGACCCCTGGTCCGGGCACATGGCGTTCCCCGGTGGTCGCATGGATCCGGGTGACGCCCACGGCTATGCGGTGGCGCTGCGCGAAACGCAGGAAGAGGTGGGGCTGGACCTGGCCCGGCAGGCGCGCTGTATCGGGCGGCTTTCCGACCTCAATGCGCGGCCCCGCCGGAGCGCGCTGGGCATGGCGGTGAGTCCCTTTGTGTTCCGCATGGATCGCAACGTGCATTTCCAGCTGAATTACGAGGTGGCCGAAGTGGTCTGGGTGCCGCTGGAGTTTCTTCTCGACAATGCCAACCGCGACACCATGCGTTGGCAACGCAACCGCATCACCCTGAACATGCCCTGCTACTTCTACGGCAAATACCGTATCTGGGGCCTGTCGCTGGCGATGCTGGATGAGCTGATGGATCTTGTCCAAGGCAACCGCGAGCGGCGCCGCAGCTGGCGCAGGCGTTAGTCGCGCTCAGCGCACGTCGCGCAGGAATTCGCTGGTGTCGAGCATCAACTCACGCAGGGCGGGGTCTTCGCGGCTCGCTTCCTGCAAGGCGTCACGGCTCACCTCACCGCGGATATAGGCGCGCAACAGCTCCAGCAGCACGGGTGTCATTTTCGGCTCGTGTTCCCAGCGCGGCGCGTCCACGAGGTTTCCGGTCACCCGCCCGTCATGCAGTTGCAGCCAGTAACCGCCGCAGCTGGACAGGGTGTAGTCGCCAATCCGGCCGTAGCTGATATTCGGGGTCAGCGGGTCAAAGCCGCCGGGGACCTTGTCTGTGATGCGCTGCAGCGCCATGACCCAGCGACTGCCGGCGGGGAACAGCGCGGCTTCGGGACGGCAGTAGTCACGCGCCTGCAGCCACAGGCGAATCGTCTCATTGTATTCGCGCCCGCGCAGGATAGTGTCCACGGTCAGGTCGAGTGAATTGCCCTTGCCGTCGATCACGGTCACCGTCGCCACCAGGTCGGTGGTCGCCTGTACATCCGCGAAACCGCCCTGCCACAGGCACAGGCAGGATTCCTCGGGCGCCATTCGGGCGCTGTCGTTGGTGTCTTCCACGGCGTCATTCGCCAGTGCGGCGCTGGCTGCGAGGGCGATGGCCAGAGCCGTCAGATTGCTGGTGTGCCGCCACTGCCTTTTCATGCCGGCGGCTAGGCCTGCAGAGCGCGTGCCGCCTGCAGCGCGAAGTAGGTGAGTATGCCGTCACAGCCCGCGCGCTTGAAGGCCAGCAGTGACTCCAGCATAACCGGCTCCTGCGCCAGCCACCCCTGCTGGAATGCCGCCATATGCATGGCGTATTCACCGCTCACCTGATAGGCAAAGGTCGGCGCCTGCAGGGTATCCTTGACCCGGCGCACGATATCCAGATAGGGCATGCCGGGCTTGATCATGATCATATCGGCACCTTCGGCGAGGTCGAGGGCACATTCGTGCAGCGCCTCATCGCTGTTGCCGGGGTCCATCTGGTAGCTGAACTTGTTGCCTCCCTTGATGTTGCCGGCGGACCCGACCGCATCGCGGAATGGCCCGTAGTAAGCCGAGGCATATTTGGCCGCATAGGCCATGATCAGTGTGTTGGGGTGATTGTGCTGCTCAAGCACACGGCGTATCGCGCCCACGCGCCCGTCCATCATGTCCGACGGGGCCACGATATCCGCGCCGGCTTCGGCATGGGAGAGGGCCTGTTGCACCAGCGCCTCACTGGTGAGATCGTTGAGTACGTAGCCCTGTGCATCGATGATGCCGTCCTGGCCATGCGTGGTGTAAGGGTCCAGCGCAACATCGGTGATCACGCCGAGATCGGGCACGGCATCTTTCAATGCTTTGACCGTGCGCTGCACGAGACCGTCGGGGTTCCAGGCCTCCTCGGCCTGCAGGCTCTTGTGCTCACCAGGGACGACCGGGAACAGCGCCAGCGCGGGGATGCCGAGGCCATGTGCTTCGCGCGCGAGGTCGGTGAGCAGGTCAATGCTCAGGCGTTCGATGCCTGGCATCGAGGCGACGGCTTGCCGCTGCTGGCGACCCTCCAGTACGAACACGGGGAAGATCAGGTCCGCGGGGCTGAGTGTGTGCTCCTGCACCATGCGGCGCGAGAACGCATGCGCCCGCAGCCGCCGCATGCGGGTGTCGGGGAATGGACCCCTGGGGCTTTGGAACATGGCAGGAATCTCCGGTCAGAGGCTGGCGAACGCGCTGCGCGCCGCGGCGAGGGTCTGCTCGATATCGTCGTCGCTGTGGGCCGCAGAGGTGAAGCCGGCCTCGTAGGACGCCGGTGCGAGGTACACCCCAGCCTCCAGCATCAGGTGAAAGAAGCGGTTGAAAGCGGCACCATCGCAGGCCATCACCTGCTGATAGTTGCTGACGCTGGTGGCATCGGTGAAGAATCCGCCGAACATGGTGCCCGCGTGATTCGTGGTGAAGGGTACCCCGGTCTCCGCTGCGGCCTGCTCCATGCCACGACAGAGTTGCGTCGTGCGGGCGAAAATGGGCTCGTAGAAACCGGGAGCTGAGATAACCTCCATGGTAGCCAGGCCCGCCGCCATGGCGATGGGGTTGCCCGAAAGCGTGCCGGCCTGGTAAACAGGCCCCAGCGGTGCAATCTGTTCCATGATGTGGCGCTTGCCGCCGAACGCACCCACTGGCATACCGCCACCGATCACCTTGCCCAGGCAGGTGAGGTCCGCGTCAATACCATAGAAGCCCTGAGCGCCCTGCAGGCCGAACCGGAACCCGGTCATGACCTCGTCCAGAATCAGCACGCTGCCGTGCGCATCACACACCTCGCGCAGTGCCTCCAGAAAGCCCGGCTGCGGGGGAATACAGTTCATGTTGCCGGCAACCGGCTCCACAATAATGCAGGCAACGCGATCGCCGTGCGCGGCGAAGGCGCGGCGCAAGCCATCAATGTCGTTGTAGGTCAGGGTCATGGTGTGGTCGGCCAGTGCGGCGGGCACACCGGGTGAGCTGGGTACGCCCAGTGTGAGTGCCCCGGAGCCCGCCTTCACCAGCAGTGAATCCGAATGCCCGTGATAGCAACCCTCGAACTTCACGATGGTGTCGCGCCCGGTGAAGCCACGCGCCAGGCGTATAGCGCTCATGGTGGCTTCCGTGCCCGAGTTGACCATGCGCACAAGGTCCATGCCGGGCATGATGTCGCAGATGCGGTCAGCGAGCTGTATTTCCAGCTCGGTGGGTGTGCCAAAGCTGAGCCCTTTGGCCGCCTGGCGGATAACCGCTTCACGTACGTGTGGGTGATTGTGGCCCATGAGCATCGGGCCCCAGGACAGCACGTAGTCGATGTAGCGCTTCCCTTCGCAGTCGTACAGGTAAGCGCCGTCCGCACTGTCGACGAACACAGGGGTGCCGCCCACGGCCTTGAAGGCGCGTACCGGGGAGTTCACGCCCCCCGGGATGTGCTGCAGGGCGCGCTCGAAAAGTTGCTGTGATGTGGTCATGCAGTCGGTTCCTGGTTCCTGTGATTGCGGGTGGTATGAGCGCGGATTATTGCGGTTCGCTGGCAGTATAGACAACCCTGCCCGGTTTCCGTCAAAGCGGCCTCACAACCGCCAGAATGATGATGGCGAAGAGAAACAGCACCGGAATTTCATTGAAGAAGCGGTAGAACACATGGCCGTGCCGGTTGCTGTCGGCATTTGCCTCGCGTACGTAGCGGCCGCACTGCAGATGGTACAGTATCAGGCACACCACGCCGGCCAGCTTCAACCACAGCCACGCGCTGGCCAGATAGTAGCCCGGGTTGGTGCCGATCAGCGCCAGGCCAAAGGCGACAGTGAGCACCATGAACGGGGTGACGAAGCGGTAGAGCTTGCGTGCCATTACCGCCAACTGGGCGCGGGTGACAGCATCCGGGCTGGCCGCGAAGTACACCAGTATGCGCGGCAGGTAGAACAGGCCGGCGAACCAGCAGACCATGAAAATCAGATGAAATGCCTTGAGCCATAGCATGCAGGGAGAGTCCGTGAGCCAGTGTTGCGATGGAAACCCAATATTAACAGTTATCTGCGGTGAATTTGCTCTTATACTAAGCTGTTTACTGGCAGGCCGCCTGCGCGGGCCTGGTGAAGTTGTTGTATTTCAGGAGGGCGAATGATCAGGGCAGGTATTGTGGGCGGCACCGGATACACCGGTGTTGAATTGTTGCGTTTGCTGGCGTCTCACGCCGATGTAGAGGTGGTTGCGATTACCTCGCGCGCCGAGGCGGGTCGCCGGGTGGACGAGCTGTACCCGAACCTTCGTGGTATCTACGACCTGACCTTTGCAGAGCCCGATGCGGCACTGTTGGCGGGTTGCGATGTGGTGTTCTTTGCCACACCGCACAATGTGGCCATGCACACGGTGCCCGAGCTGCTGGCGGCGGGTACGCGCGTTATCGATTTGTCCGCAGATTACCGTATTCGCGATGCCGCGCTGTGGTCGCGCTGGTACGGTGAGCCCCATGCCAGCCCTGAGTTGCTGGAACGTGCGGTGTACGGCCTGCCCGAAGTGCACCGGGAGAAAATTCGCGACGCACAGCTGCTCTCCTGCCCCGGCTGCTATCCCACGGCCATCCAGCTTGGCTGGTTGCCACTGCTGGCGGCGGGCAAGGTGGATCCCGCTAGCCTCATAGCCAGTGCCGCCTCCGGTGCAAGCGGTGCAGGGCGCCAGGCCAAAATCGATAACCTGTTGAGTGAGGTCTCGGGCAGTTTCAAGGCCTACGGGGTGGGCGGTCACCGCCACCTGCCGGAGATTGAACAGGGGCTGGCGGAGGCCACCCGGGATCCGGTCGCAGTCACGTTCGTGCCGCATCTGCTGCCAATGGTGCGGGGCATTCATGCGACGTTGTTTGCGCGCCTGCGCGAGCCCGCGGACGGTTTGCAGGCTCTATTCGAGGAGTACTACGCCGGGGAGCCTTTCGTCGATGTACTGCCGGCTGGCGTGTTCCCGCAAACGCGCACAGTCAAGGGCGCCAACCGCTGCCAGCTTTCCATCAATGTACCGCAGGGCCGCGATACCGTGGTGGTGCTTTCCACGATCGACAACCTGGTGAAGGGCGCTTCCGGGCAGGCAGTGCAGTGCCTGAACATCATGTTCGGCCTGCCGGAAACCCGCGGTCTGCAGCAGGTGGGTTTGTTGCCTTGAGGTGTCTGTGAGCAGTGGCTCGGAGCGCTACCGCACGGTGGTGCGGCGCTACCATGTCCGGCATCATCAGTTCGTGGTTCTGGGGCTGGCGCTTGCGGCATCAATCGTGTTGCTGGTGGGGTTTCTGCTCGGTCGTCAGGCCGCTTTCAGTGGCTCTGGCATCGATCCGGTGAAATACCGTGAGCAGGGCAAGGCACTGCGCGCCGCCCTGGCGGACAGCGCGGAGCTGAACCGGCAGGTGGGCGTGATGGCCGCGCGGCACGACGTGGACCGCACCGCACTGGAGCTTGTGCGGCAGGAACTGGCCGAGCAGAAGGAGTTGATCGCCGGCTTGGAGGAGGGGGTGCGCTTTTATCGCAGCCTGATGACCCCCGGTGAAATTGCCCAGGGTTTCAGCTTGCGTTCGATTGAGCTGGTGCTGCGCGATGAGCCCGGTCGCTACGGCTTCCGCATTGTGGCGCAGCAAGAGGCACGCAAACACAGTACCCTGCAAGGGGAGCTGTATGCGGAGATTACCGGTCAGCAGGCAGGTCAGGCACGCAGTTATCCGCTGTTTGAGTTGAGCCCTGATATCGAGCACAGCGTGCTGCCCCTGCGTTTTCGCTATTTCCAGTCGATAGAGGGCGACCTCGTGTTGCCCGAAGGTTTTGAACCGCAGGCCGTCAGCGTTGTGGCGACCGTGACCGCACCGCGCATGGCGGAAGTGCGCGAGCAATATCCGTGGCAGGTACAGGAGAGGTTTACACATGTGGGGAAATAAACGCGGGACTTCGGCAGTCGCCGGGTGCACGACGCTGATATCTCGCGATACACAGTTCATTGGCACCATCCACTTCAGTGGCAATCTGGAAATCGAGGGCGAAGTGGTGGGCGATGTGCTCGCGGCGCCGGGTGCCGATGCGGTGGTTCGCCTGGTGGAGGCCGGCCGTATCCAGGGTGAAATCCGCGCCCCCCGGGTGATGATTAACGGCGCCGTTGAAGGGGCCGTGCATGCGACCAGCCACCTGGAGCTGGCGCCGCGCGCGCGCGTCTCCGGGGATGTGCACTACCACATTATCGAGATGGCGGCGGGCGCGGAAGTCAATGGTCGCCTGTTGCACTGCATGGAGCCGGAAGAGGCGTCCGCGGCACCCGCGGCGGTGTTTCTCGGCCAGCAGGATGCCGTTGCTAAAGTTGACTAAAATAGTCGGACTTACCATAATAGCGCCATTATGGTCATTGCGGGGGAACGTGTGCCCCGGAGAAAGGTATGTCGGTAGCTGAAGCATTCAATCCCACCGGGATCAATCTGACCGCCCGTGCCGTGAACAAGGTGCGCGAGTTGGTGGAAGAGGAGGAAAATCCTTCGCTTAAGCTGCGTGTCTACATTACCGGCGGAGGCTGTTCAGGTTTCCAGTACGGCTTTACGTTCGAGGACAGCGGCGCGGAAGACGATACCGTGATCGAGCGGGAAGGCATTTCTGTGTTGGTTGACCCGATGAGCTTCCAATATCTCGTCGGCTCGGAGGTCGACTACACCGAGGGGTTGGAAGGTGCACGCTTCGTCATAAACAATCCCAACGCCACGACCACCTGCGGTTGCGGCGCATCATTTTCTATCTGATTCCTGCCGGTCGCCCTTCAGCGGCGTAGACCTTCCGCGCCAGGGTAGATGCCGCCGAGTACGCGCGCGCCCTCGGCACCGGTCACGGCGGCGGCGTTGCCGCTGGTTCCATAGAGGGTTCTCCACGCCAGCCAGGCAAACGCGGCCCCCTCTACCCACTCCGGTTCCAGCCCCAGCTCCGCCGTTGAATAAAGTTCCGCGGGTTGCAGACGCCGATAGAGCCGGCGCATCAGGTCGGTGTTGTAGGCACCGCCACCACACACGTAAGCCTCGTGCACTGGCAGTTCGCTGTCGAGAATGCTGTCAGCGATGCATTGCGCGGTAAATTCCGCGAGGGTCGCCTGTACATCCTGGGGGCTGGCCTCGGGTGCCGCGCCGAGGCAGTCAGTCAGCCACGCCATGTTGAACGCTTCCTTGCCGGTGCTGCGTGGGCCTCGACAAGCGAGGTAGGGGTGTGTGCCCAGTTTCTCCAGTAATGGCTTGTGTACCGTGCCTTCCGCGGACCAGGCGCCGTCGCGGTCGTAGCGCTCGCCGAGGTGCTGGTGCACCCAGTGGTCAAGCAGCGTGTTCCCCGGCCCCGTGTCATAACCCGTGAGCAGTGCATCGCCGGCGAGCAGGCTGATATTGGCGATACCACCAATATTGATGATTGCCCGGTTCACGTTCATTTTGGCAAACACGGCCGCGTGGAAGGCGGGCGCAAGGGGAGCGCCTTCGCCGCCTGCGGCGACATCGCGGCGTCGGAAGTCCGCAACGGTGGTGATGCCGGTGCGCTCGGCAATAGTGTTCGGGTCACCGATCTGGAGGGTAAACGCCGTGCCGTTGCCTGCTGAGGGCGGCCGGTGCCGAATGGTCTGGCCGTGGCTGCCGATCGCCAAAACGTCAGCGGCCTGGACCTTGGCGCGCTGCAGCAGGGCGTTGCAGGCCTCTGCAAAGGCGGCGCCCAGCTCGCGGTCCAATGCCCCCATGCGTTCAATTTCGTTGTCGCCCGGCTGGCTGATGTCGGCGATTGTCTGGCGCATTGCGGGCGCAATGGGATGCTCCAGCGTGGCCTGTATTTCAAGTCCGTGATCAGAAATGCTGGCAAGAACAGCATCAATGCTATCGATGCTGGTCCCGGACATGAGTCCTACGCACAGGTCGCCGCCGGACACCTCAGGGCGCGGCGGGGGTGCTGCTGTCGGCGCTGCGCAAGGCGAGTCGACGGTCTTCCTGCAGACCTGCAAGCTGCAGCGAAGCATCGGCAATGGCGCTGCGATAAGCCGGTAGCTCGGCCGCTGCCAGGGTTTTTGCCTTGGGCAGTTCCCGATGCACTTTCCGCGGGTCGCGATGTTGACCGTCAATCAGGAATTCATAGTGCAGGTGAGGCCCGGTGGCGGCCCCGGTGGAGCCAACCGACCCGATAACCTGGCCCTGCATCACGCGCTGGCCCTGCTTCACCTTGCGCTGGTGCAGGTGCAGGTAGCGTGTGACATAGCGGTCACCGTGCTGCACGAAGAGGTAGTTGCCGTTAGCCCTGGTGAAGCCGGACTTGATAACCCGTCCGTCACCGGCTGCGTACACGGGCGTACCGGTGGGCGCTGCGTAATCAGTGCCGCGATGAGGCCGCGTCGTCTTGTAGATGGGGTGCAGCCGGCGCGGGTTGTAATTGGAGCTGATGCGGGTGAAGTCTACCGGGGCCAGCAGGAACGCTTTGCGCATGCTGATGCCTTCTTCATTGTAGTAGGCAACGTGGCCGTCCTTGTCTTCAAAGCGGAACGCGTTGAAAGTCTTCCCCTTGTTGGTGAACGACGCGGCGAGGATGGTGCCGTCCTGGTATTTTTCGCCGTCGAGGAGCACTTCTTCATAAATGACGTGGAAGGTGTCGCCTTTGCGCGGATCCTGGACAAAGTCGATGACGCCACCAAAGATATTGGCGAGCTCAATGATCAGTCCGCTGGACAGCCCGGCGTCCTGGCCGGCCATAAACAGGGAGGAGGTGATCTCGGCGCTGACCCAGGTTTCCTGGATATCGGTCTGGCGAATCTCACGTTCCGTATCAAAACCTGCCTCACTACGCTGGTAGGTAACGGACTCGAGAGGGGAAATCACGTGCTTCACCGCCTTGAGGCTGCCGTCTTCGGCTGCCAGGAAGGCGATGGTCTGGCCGGGGTAAATCCGCGAAAGCGCCTTGCCCTCTGGGGCCTCGTTGACGACCCGATACACATCCGACGAATTGAAACCGGCGCGCTTGAAAATCAGCGACAGATTGTCGCCTCGGCGGACGATCTCTTCCTGCCAGTCAGGCGGTGTTTCCAATGCAGCGATGACGGGCTCGGCGGGGGTAGCCAAGGCGGAGGACACTGGCGGCGTGTCCGTCGCCTCACTGACCACGATGGGCGCGAGCACATCTGCCTCCAGCGCCATGCCGAGGTCATCCCGGTCCTCGCGGTTGGCGGCGACGTCACCTGATGGGGTGAGGATGGTGGTTGCGGCCACCAGGACCGACAGCACCCCTACGGCAATCAGGTGCTTGCGGTGTGGGGCCTGCTTTGCTGGCGGGTTGACCGTGGCCCCCCGCAAGTTTCCCGATTTCTGCATAAACGTTATGAGCTGTGCTTTGTAGGCCTTTGAGTATATAAAAGATTTTTGGCGGCTGACAGGGGGGGCTGCACTTAACGTCTTGCTTTTTGAGAACCTTATTGTATGGTTTGCGCCCCCATTCATACCTTCTTCTACTATAGCCAGGAGTTGCCTGATGAGCAGTGCCCTGTTGACCGACCTGCGAGCCCGCGGCCTCATATTCCAGGCAGCCGGCGAAGACCAGCTGCCAGGCTGGCTTGATGGCGGCGTACGTACGCTCTACTGTGGTTTCGACCCGACTGCGGACAGTCTGCATATCGGCTCGCTGGTGCCTCTTTTAATGCTGCGCCGCTTTCAGTTGGCGGGCCACCGTCCGCTCGCGTTGGTCGGTGGCGCCACAGGATTGATAGGTGATCCCTCGTTCAAGGCGCAGGAGCGGCAACTCAATACGCCCGACGTTATCGCCGGCTGGGTCGACAAGATTCGCCAGCAGGTGTCCCGTTTCGTCGATTTCGATGCCGGTGAGGCGTCAGCCGTTGTGGTCAATAATCTGGACTGGACGCGGGACATGGATGTGCTCACGTTCCTGCGGGACGTCGGCAAGCACTTCTCTGTCAATGCCATGATCCAGAAAGAGTCGGTCAAGCAGCGCATCGAGCGTGAAGGCAGTGGTATCAGTTTCACCGAATTCACCTACATGATTCTGCAGTCATTCGACTTCGCGGAACTCAGTCAGCGCTATGGTTGTGGTCTGCAGATTGGTGGGTCTGACCAGTGGGGCAACATTACCGGCGGCATTGATCTCGCCCGGCGTATGTACGGCAACGCGGTCTACGGCCTCACCATGCCGTTGATTACCAAAGCTGACGGCACCAAGTTTGGCAAAACGGAGTCCGGTACGGTGTGGCTGGATCCGGCGCGAACCTCGCCCTACGCCTTCTACCAGTTCTGGCTGGGTACGGCGGATGTGGATGTCTACCGGTTCCTGAAGTACTTCACCTTCCTGCCTGTGGCGGAAATCGACGCATTGCAGCAGGCTGATGAGCAGCGCCAGGGGCGCCCTGAGGCGCAGGCCGTTTTGGCGCGCGAAGTGACCGCGCTGGTGCACGGCGATGAGGGCCTGTCCGCTGCGCAGCGTATTACCGCTGCGCTGTTCAGCGATGACCTCGCGAGCCTGTCCGCGACGGATCTGGAACAACTGCGCCTTGATGGCCTGCCTGCATCCGGGTTGCCGGACGCGGACGCGCTGCCGGCCACACTGACCCAGCTGCTGACTGAGGCGGGCATGGCGACCTCCGGCAAGCAGGTCAAGGATGCGCTCACACGCAACGCCGTGCTCTGCAATGGCAGGCCGGTCGGTTGGGCTGAAAATGAGAGCCCTGCGGCTGTGTTCGAGCCGGTGCATGCCATCCATGGCCGCTACTTCGTGGTGCGTCTGGGCAAAAAGAAATATCACCTGTTCTACCGCTGAAGCCGCTGGCTGTGCGGGTTCAGCGTGCCGAGGCCAAGGTGCAGGTGAGTTTTTCAACTTATTTTTCGTCTTGGGTATTGCACGTCACCGGGGTGCTGCGTATAGTTCGCCTCCCTCCGCAGTGACCCTGACGCGGCACGGCGGAGAGGAGCTTAGATCTTCAAGCCTTTCAATCGGTTAGAAGGTATAAGTGAAATGAAGTCTCGGTACTGGCTCTGCGCAAAAAATTGCAAAAAGCTGTTGCCAACAAGCGGCTCATCGGTATAATACGCGTCCCCGCCAAAGAGAGTATCTTGGCGGACACCACGGCCCCGGCGGCCCTGGGTTATTTAACAAAGAAACGAAGACAGATGTGTGGGCACTTGTT
>CERO01023706.1_pt1 | contig 51629 bp, 43 predicted proteins | sample 530851 | NCBI WGS metagenome assembly CERO01 (sample SAMEA2621033, study PRJEB7988) | marine metagenome | biome: marine biome (ENVO:00000447); feature: surface water layer (ENVO:00002042); material: "saline water (ENVO:00002010), including plankton (ENVO:xxxxxxxx)" | depth 5 m
AGCTGATCCAGGTCTGCCAGCAATTCCTCGGCGTAGGCGGTGATGCGGATAAACCACTGGGGGATTTCACGGCGCTCCACGAGCGCCCCGGAACGCCAGCCGCGCCCGTCAATAACTTGCTCGTTGGCCAGTACCGTCTGGTCCACCGGGTCCCAGTTGACGGTTGCCATTTTCTTGTACACCAGCCCCTTTTCATAGAGGCGGGTGAAGAACCATTGCTCCCAGCGGTAATAGTCGGGCTGGCAGGTGGCCAGCTCGCGAGACCAGTCGAACCCGAAACCCAGGCTTTGCAGCTGGCCTTTCATGTAGGCGATGTTCTTGTAGGTCCAGGCAGCCGGGGCGGTATTGTTCTGCACTGCGGCGTTCTCTGCCGGCAGGCCGAAGGCGTCCCACCCCATCGGGTGCAGCACATTCTTGCCCAGCATGCGCTGGTAGCGGGAGATGACATCGGTGATGGTGTAGTTGCGCACATGGCCCATGTGCAGCTTGCCGCTGGGGTAGGGGAACATCGCGAGGCAGTAGAATTTCTCCCGTCCTGCATCCTTCTTCACGGCAAAGCTCTGCTCTTGCTGCCAGTGCTCCTGGGCGGCCTGTTCAAGAATCTTCGGCTGGTAATGCGGGTCCATGTGCTGGTTTACTCGACTGGTTTGGGCACAGAACGGGTGGCGGCTTGCAGGGGGGCGACCGTTCTTGCTGTGCAAAAAAAGAGGGTGATTCTATCAGTATTCAGGGCCTGCGGCGAAGCAAGGACTCAGGCCAACTGCAGGAGTGGCAGCCTGGCGCGCAGCATTGCGCCGTCGCCCACGATATCCGCGAGGCTAGTGTCATCCAGCTCCCGATAGAAGGCCTCCACACCGCGCCGGAAGAGCCCGCTCAGATTGCAGGCGCCGGCCAGCGGGCAGCTGTTGGTCGCGGGATTGAAACACTCCACGAAATCGCCGCTGTCTTCCAGCTCCCGTACCACCTTGCCCACCGATATGCGCTTCGGGTCCATGCCCAGTTGCACGCCGCCGTGCCTGCCACGCAGGGTCGACAGGTAACCCAGCTGCCCGAGGTGTCGCGCGGATTTCAGCAGATGAGCGCGGGAAATAGCAAACGCCGCGGCAATATCGGCGATACGAACCTGCTGGCCTGGACGGGCGGCGCAGTACATGAGAATGCGCAGCGAGTAGTTTGTGTAGGCGGTGAGGCGAATGGACGTTGCTCCTGAAACTTAATATTAGGTATTGCTTATGTAATGGAAATTATAAATACTATATTAGATATCACTTAATGCCGAGGCAAGGGGCCTGCCGTGTTTGAGTTTTTCGACGCATCGATGCTGGCGCGTCTCCAGTTCGCCTTCACCGTATCCTTCCACATTATTTTCCCTGCCTTCTCCATTGGCCTGGCGAGCTACCTGTTCGTGCTTGAGGGTTTGTGGCTGAAAACGGACAACCCGGTTTACCTCAACCTGTACAAGTACTGGTTGAAGATATTTGCCGTCGCATTCGGCATGGGCGTGGTGTCCGGCCTGGTGATGTCCTATCAGTTTGGCACCAACTGGAGTGTGTTCTCCGACCGGGCGGGACCGGTGATCGGGCCGCTGCTGGCCTATGAGGTGCTGACCGCGTTTTTCCTCGAGGCGGGTTTCCTCGGTATCATGCTTTTTGGCATGGAGCGGGTTGGCAAGCGCCTGCACTTTTTCGCCACCACCATGGTTGCCGTCGGCACGCTGCTCTCTGCCACCTGGATCCTGTCGGTCAACAGCTGGATGCAAACCCCGACGGGCCACGCTGTGAACGCGCTCGGCCAGTTTGTCCCCGTTGACTGGCTGGCTATCATCTTCAACCCCAGCTTTCCGTATCGCCTGGTGCACATGACCCTGGCGTCCTACCTCACGGTGTCCTTTGTCGTGGGCGGTGTCGGGGCGTGGCACCTGCTGCGAAACAGGGCGAACCCCGAGGCGCGCAAGATGTTCTCCATGGCCATGTGGATGGCCACTTTCGTGGCACCGTTGCAGATTTTCGCCGGCGACCTGCACGGGCTCAACACCCTCGAGCATCAGCCGATAAAGGTGGCCGCGATGGAAGGGCACTGGGAGCGACAAACCGGCGCGCCGTTCCTGCTCTTTGCCTGGCCCGATTCAGCGGCGGAGGAAAACGTCTTTGAACTGGGTATTCCCTACGCCTCGGCGCTTGTGCTTACCCACGATATCGACGGCGAGACCCCGGGTCTGACCGATGTGCCTGCGAGTGACAGGCCTCCCGTGGGCTTGGTGTTCTGGTCTTTCCGGATCATGCTCTTGATTGGGAGCCTGATGGCGCTGATCGGTGTCTACTCCGCCTGGCTGCGCTGGCGCGGCAGGCTCTACGATACGCCGTGGCTACAGCGTGCGGCAGTCTGGATGGGGCCCTCCGGGTTTGTCGCGGTGCTCGCTGGCTGGATTGTGACTGAAGTCGGCCGCCAGCCCTTCACTGTCTATGGTCTGCTGCGCACCAGTGACTCGCTGGCACCTGTTGACGCACCGGCTGTGGCGGCGTCGCTGATCGCCTTCATCGTGGTCTACTTCGCCCTGTTTGGCGCCGGTACCTATTACATCATCCGCATGATGGGTGAGACGCCCGATGGGCAGGGGCCGCAAACCGGAGCGCCTCAGCGTGCCGCGGGTACGACCCCGCTCGCATCAATGCAGCCCGCCATGAACAAGCCCACCACAAACACGGGAGGTGCCTGACATGCTGGATTTACCGCTGATCTGGGCCGGTTTGCTGGCGCTGGGTATTTTCATCTACGTTGCGCTGGACGGTTTTGACCTCGGCATCGGCCTGCTGTTCCCGTTTCTGGCCACGGATGAGGAGCGAGATACGGCGATGAATACGGTTGCACCGGTGTGGGACGGGAACGAAACCTGGCTCATACTCGGTGGCGGTGGTCTGTTCGCCGCCTTCCCACTCGCTTATGCGGTGGTCATGCCCGCGCTTTACGCGCCTTTCATCATCATGTTGCTGGCACTGGTTTTTCGCGGTGTGGCTTTCGAGTACCGCTGGCGTGACCCGACACACAAGCGCATCTGGGATGTGAGTTTCGTGTTCGGCTCGGCACTGGCAACGTTCATGCAGGGCATCGTGCTGGGCACCTTCGTGCAGGGTATTGAAGTGGAAGGGCGCGCCTACGCGGGTGGCTGGTGGGACTGGCTGACACCCTTTACCGTCACTGTTGGCTTCGCCCTGTGCGCTGGCTATGCCCTGTTGGGCGCTGGCTGGCTGGTGTTGAAAACCGACAACGCCCTGCGCGAGCAGGCCTACCGGTTCGCCAAACGCGCCGCTATCAGCACCTTCGTCTTCGTGGTTGTCGTCAGTGTGTGGACGCCGTTCCTGTCGCCGGAGATTTTTACCCGCTGGTTCAGCCTGCCCAACCTCTACTGGGTGGCGCCCGTGCCGTTGCTCACCGCCGCTACCGCTGCGTTGGTGGCGTGGGGCATTCGCGGGCAACGCGATACCGTGATCTACCCCGCGACCCTGGTTTTGCTGGGCTTGTGTTTCGTGGGCCTCGGTGTAGGGCTTACGCCGTATATCGTACCCCGGGCGATTACCATACAAGACGCCGCCGCACCGGATTCAAGCCTGCTGTTCATGCTGGTGGGGGCGTTGCTGATGTTGCCCTTGATACTGGGCTACACGGCGTATTCCTACTGGATTTTCCGGGGCAAGGTCCGGCCCGGTGACGGCGGGTATCACTGATGAGTGAGCATGAGGCACCGCAGCGCAGGGAGCATGGCCTGGGGAAAAAGTGGGCCTGGTTTATCGGGCTCTGGGTGAGCGGGGTGCTGGTGGTGGGTGCTGTCTCTGCCCTGTTACGCTGGATACTGCTGCCCTGAGTCAGCCGAGGAGAGGAAGGATCAAGATGAATGTCAGAATCGTTATTGCCGTTTGTCTGGCGGGTCTTATTGCGCCGCTGGCTGCCGTTGAACGCGCAGTGAGCGCCGAGGCGGCACGGGTGGACGGACCCGCGGTTGATCAAGCGAGGCTGACAGCCGGATTCCAGGCACTGGAATCAGCCTGTTTCAGTTGTCACAGCCCCGATGCGGCCGCAGGTAACCGTGTTGCGCCGCCCATGGCGGCGATCAAGCAGCACTACGTGCAAGCCGATACAGCCTATACCGAGTTCAGTCGCGCCCTGGCGACCTTCGTGCAGGACCCCTCCGCGCAGAATGCGCGCATGCCCGGTGCGATCAATCGCTTCGGGCTTATGCCCAAGCTGTCTTTTGATCCCGCTATACTGGAGGACATTGCCTATTACATCTACTACAGCCCCCTCGAAGCGCCGTCATGGTATGCGCAGCATTTCCAGGCTGAGCAGCAAAAGCGCCGACAGGCAGGCCGGCCCGCGCTGGTGACCGATGCAGATTATCTACGTCACGGCAGAAACATTGCGCTGCGCGCCAAGGCAACCCTGGGCAGCAACCTGAAGCAGGCCATCAGTGCGGGTGGCACGGTAGCGGCCATCGATTTCTGCCATACCAACGCCATTCCCCTCACCGAGGGGGCGTCAGCCGGGCAGGACGCCCTGGTCCGTCGCGTCAGCGACCGGCCACGCAACCCCGCCAATGCGGCCAACAGTACTGAGCTTGCCTATATTGCCGAGGCCAAATCCGCGCTGGCTGCGGGCGCTGAGCCACAGCCCGCCGTGCACCGGGTTGACGGAGAGGTGGTGGCGTATTACCCCATCGTCACCAACGGCATGTGTTTGCAGTGTCACGGCACGCCGGGCCAGGCGTTGGACGCCGCAACTCACAGCGCGCTGCAGGACCGCTATCCCGAGGATCAGGCGACAGGCTATGGCGCAGACGAGCTGCGGGGAATTTTCGTGGTATCGATGGACGCGCCCTAGAGTCTACAGCTGCACAGGCCTGTTTCAGCATGCGGTTGGCTCCGGTGTGATGAAACAGGCGCGGTTTACCAAAGTGCAGGCGAAGTTTCCAGCGCATTGGCAGGCCACTGTGACGGGTGTTCAGTCCCGCTCACGCCAGAGTGTGTGGTACACAACCAGCATCATCAGCAGGAGCAATACGCAGGCGGCCAGCACCGGTCGCGGTCCGTAGGTCGCCGCCGGTGTGCTGCCGAGCATGACGTGGGCTTCACCGCTGAGCAGTGCTTCTTCGAACTGGGGGCTGCGCTGCTGTATGCGGCCCTGATGGTCGATGATTGCAGACACACCATTATTGGTGCCCCGCAACAGGTAGCGCCCCGTTTCCAGCGCGCGCATGCGAGCCATCTGCAGGTGCTGCAGGGGGCCGATGGAGGCGCCAAACCAGCTGTCGTTGCTGATGGTGACCAGTAGATCGGCGTTGCGCGCGCTGCGTGCTACCAGGCCGGGGTAGACGATTTCATAGCAGATGAAAGGCGCCACCCTAACCCCGGCGGCCAGCAGCAGGCTCTGGTCCGGCGGGCCTGCGGAGAAGCTCGACATGGGCATATCGAAGAAGGCGATGAGCCCGCGCAACCAGCTTTCCAGTGGAACGTATTCCCCGAAGGGCACCAGACGCTGTTTATGGTACACGCCGCTGCCGGCGCCGAGCGCCACAATGCTGTTGAAGTACGCGCTGTCGCCGGCCTCACGCCAGGGGATGCCGGTGATCAGCGTGCCTTCCTGCCGGGCAAAATCCTCGGCAACCGGATCGAGGTAATCGCGTGCCTGCTGGTAGAAGCGGGGCAGGGCGGATTCCGGCCACACGACAATGTCATGTCCCCTCTGTGCCGCGACAGCGCGACTGTACTGCTCCAGAATCCGTGGGTAGTGCGCCGGCTGCCACTTCAGGGCCTGCGGGATGTTGGGTTGATAGAGCGCCACGCGCAGTGGTTGCTCGGTTGCGGGGACCACCCACTCCACCACAGCGAGTGTACGCCCGCCCAACCACAGGATGCCGAGCACGGTGAGATAGGTCAGCAGGCCGGCGGGTTTCGGGTTGCGCCAGGCCAGGAACAGGCAGGCACCGCTGACGGCTACCGCAAATGACAGCCCGTACACCCCGACCGCGGGAGCCCAGCCGGCCAGCCAGGTATCCAGGTGAGCGTAACCCAGGTAAAGCCACGGAAAGCCCGTGAGTAGCCAGCTGCGCAGGCCCTCAAAAAGCACCCAGAGCGCGCCGAAGCCGACCAGCATGCCGCCCGGCAGGGGCCTGATCCAGCGCGTGTAGCACCAGGCAAACAGGCTGTGCAGCAGCGCCAGGCCGGCACAGAACAGCGCCGTGAGCAGTGCGGCCAGGGGCACGCCGGCATAGCCGTACACATGGATGCTGACGTAAACCCAGGAGACGCCGCTGCCGAACATGCCGAGTCCGAACAGCCAGCCACGCCACAGGGCCTGGCGCGGCGAGCAGGTGCTCAGGAGATAGCAGTACAGCGCACAACTGGCGATGCCCGCCGGCCACAGGTCGAAGGGTGCGAACGACAGTGTGACCAGGCCACCGGCCAGCAGTGTCAGCAGTGTGATCCAGGCCGGGCGCAGCCCGTTTTCAGGCATGAATCAGCCGCCCAGAGGCCGCATGCGCAGGCTGTGGATCTTGCGCTGATCGGCGTTGATGACCTTGAACTCGAAGTTCTCGATGCAGGTGACTTCGTTGCGCGCGGGCATGTGCCCGAAGGCCTGGATAACCAAACCGCCGATGGTATCGAACTCCTCGTCGCTGAAGGTGGTGCGGAAGTGTTCGTTGAAATCCTCGATGGGTGTCAGCGCCTTGATAAAGTAGTCGCCCTCGCCGATGGTGCGGATGAAGTGGTCCTCGTCCACGTCGGTCTCGTCTTCGATGTCGCCGACGATTTCCTCCAGCACGTCTTCAATGGTCACCAGGCCGGCAACACCGCCATATTCATCAATGACGATAGCCATGTGGTTGCGGTTCTCGCGGAATTCGCGCAGCAGCACGTTCAGCCGCTTGCTCTCCGGTACTACCACCGTGGGGCGCAGCAGCGTCTCCATGCGGAACTCGCTGTGATCCTTGTTGAGCAGCTCCGGTAGCAGGTCCTTGGCCAGCAGGATACCCTGGATATCGTCGGGGCTCTCGCCGATCACCGGGTAGCGCGAGTGGGCGGAGTTAATAATCTGTGGCAGGATCTCCTCCAGCGTTGACTCCGCCTTGATCACCACCATTTGCGCGCGTGGAATCATGATGTCGCGCGCCTGCATGTCGCTGACCTTCATGGCGCCTTCCATGATGCTGCGCGCATCCTGGTCGATAACCTCGTTTTCGGCGGCGATGGCGAGAACGCCTTCGAGGTCGCGGCGATTGTTGGGTTCCGACGAGAACAGCAAGGCTATTTTCTCGAGCCAGGAGCGGTCTCCGGGCTCGCTGCCAAATCGATCTTCGCTCATGGGGTGACGGGCTCCTCGGAGACAGTGTCTGGGTAGGGGCAGGGGAATCCCAGGGTGGCCAGGATGGCCGTTTCCAGGTCTTCCATCTCGGTGGCTTCAGCCTCGCAGATGTGGTCGTAGCCCAGCAGGTGCAGCGCGCCGTGCACGGCCATGTGGGCCCAGTGTGCGGCTGCGGGTTTGCCCTGTTCGACGGCTTCCCGGGCGACCACAGGGGCGCAGATGACAATATCGCCCAGCAGCGGCAGCTGCAGGCTCTCCGGCAGATCGGCCGGAAAGGACAGCACGTTGGTGGGGCCCGGCTTGCCGCGGTAGTGTTGGTTGAGTTGTGCCATTTCCTCTGCACCCACCAGGCGCAGGCAAAGCTCCGGAGTGGCATTGCTGGCCCGACCCTGCAGGGCGGTTTGCAGCCAGTGCCTTAAGTCGTCCTCCTCGGGAACCGGCTCGGTACAGGCGGTCTGGATGTCGATGTGGCTGTTCATGGCCGGGTCTTGTCGAGCGGTGTCGCCCTGTCCTCGTAGGCATCGTAGGCTTCAACGATACGCTGCACCATGGGGTGGCGCACCACATCCTTGTTGCCGAACCAGGTGAAGCCGATACCCTCGACATCGGCGAGGATGTTGCCTGCATGGGTCAGGCCGGACTGAATGCCCTTGGGCAGGTCAATCTGGGTGGCGTCCCCGGTGATCACCGCCGTGGAGCCGAAGCCGATGCGTGTGAGGAACATTTTCATCTGCTCACGCGTAGTGTTCTGGGCTTCGTCGAGAATGATGAAGGCGTTGTTCAGCGTGCGGCCGCGCATGAAGGCCAGCGGCGCCACTTCGATAATATTGCGCTCGATGAACTTGTTGACCGTTTCAAAGCCGAGCATTTCGTACAGTGCGTCGTACAGGGGGCGCAGGTAGGGGTCGATCTTCTGGCTCAGGTCGCCGGGCAGGAAGCCCAGCTTCTCGCCGGCCTCTACAGCCGGGCGCACCAGCAGGATGCGTCGCACGCGCTCCTCCAGCAGTGCTTCCACGGCGCAGGCGACCGCAAGATAGGTCTTGCCCGTGCCGGCCGGCCCGATACCGAAATTGATGTCGTGCTGCTTGATGGTGCGCACGTAGCCCTGCTGGTTCTTGCCGCGGGGTTTTACCGACGCACGCTTGGTGCGAATAACCTGAATGGCCTCAATGGGAGCGCCTGCGGGGTCTTCGGCCAGCATCTCGATTCCCGCCTGCTGCAGTTGCAGGTGCAGTGACTCCGGGCTCAAGCCAACGCCCTGGCATACCTCGCTGTACAGGTTCTCCAACAGGCTGCGGCCGGCATTGACTGCGCCGGGCGGCCCGCTGAGCAGGAACTGGTTGCCGCGGGCTGCAATACCGATGCCCAGGCGGGACTCGATCTGGCGCAAATGGCCGTCGAACTGGCCGCAGAGCATGGCCAGATGGCGGGTGTCATTCGGTTCCAGGGTGAGGCTTGACTGTGTCGACTCGGGGGTCGGAGATTCGCTGTTCAAATCGCTCGCGGGCCGCTAGGGCATGTGGTCATGGGTTTAAGGATATACGGCTGTGCCGACTAGTCAACCGCGCGCAACAGCGGCGCCTGTGCCAGCTGGCCACGCAGTGAGTTCGGCAGCGCGTCGACAATCTCAAGGTCGGCAAATGCGCCGATCAGGCTGCGGTCGGTACAGTGGAAATTCACCACCCGGTTGTTCTCGGTCCGGCCCTGCAGTTCGCCCGGGTCCTTCTTCGAGACACCGGTGACCAGCACGCGCTGCACCGTGCCCACCATACGACGGCTGATGGCCTGTGCTTCCTGCAGAATACGGGATTGCAGAACCTGCAGCCGCTGCTTCTTGGTGGCCTCATCAGTGGAGTCGGGCAGCTCTGATGCGGGTGTGCCGGGGCGCGCGCTGTAAACGAAGCTGAAGGATGTATCGAAGCCGATGTCTTCAACCAGTTTCATGGTGGCGGCGAAATCCGTCTCTGTCTCGCCCGGAAAACCGATGATGAAATCGGAGGAAATGCTGATATTCGGGCGTATGCGGCGCAACCGGCGGATTTTCGACTTGTATTCCAGCGCCGTATGGCCGCGCTTCATGGCCATGAGAATACGGTCCGATCCACTCTGCACGGGCAGGTGGAGATGGTCGACCAGTTGCGGAATTTCGGCGTAGGCGTCAATCAGGGCATCGCTGAACTCGACCGGGTGCGAAGTGGTGTAGCGGATACGCTCAATGCCGGGAATGCGTGCCACCAGGTGCAACAGCTCGGCAAAATCCACGACCTCGCCGAGGTGGTTGGCACCCCGGTAGGCGTTCACGTTCTGCCCGAGCAGGTTGACCTCGCGTACGCCCTCGCCGGCGAGGTGTGCCACTTCTGCGATGACATCGTCGACGGGCCGCGACACTTCTTCGCCGCGGGTGTAAGGCACGACGCAGAACGTACAGTACTTGCTGCAGCCCTCCATGACCGAGACAAAGGCGGTGGGCCCTTCAACACTGGGCTCTGGCAGGCGATCGAATTTTTCGATTTCCGGGAAGCTGACATCGACCACCAGGGTCCCACCGGGACCGCGCTGCTCCATCATCGCGGGCAGCCGGTGCAGGGTTTGCGGCCCGAAAACGAGGTCGACATACGGCGCGCGCTTGCCGATCTCGGCCCCCTCCTGGCTGGCGACGCAGCCGCCCACGCCGATGATCAGGTCGGGATTTTTCTGCTTCAAATGCTTCCAGCGGCCCAGCTGGTGGAACACCTTTTCCTGGGCTTTTTCACGAATCGAGCAGGTATTGAGCAGCAGGACATCCGCTTCTTCAGGGTTGTCCGTGGGCGTGAGACCGTGGCTGGCCTGCAGCAGATCGCGCATGCGCGCCGAGTCATACTCGTTCATCTGGCAGCCGTGGGTCTTGATGTACAGCTTTTTGCTCACTGAGCCTCGTCGGCGCACCGCAGTCGGTTTCTGGCCGGTTGTTGTAAAAAGGGGGTGAATTATACAGATTCACACCGCGGAAACCTAGCCAGCCCGGGTGGCAGATAGTGGTAATTTGTGCGGGGAGTGGTAACATCGCCTCCCCCCGGTTTTAGCGCACTTGCCGCGGAGCCGCCCGGCGCAACGCCTCACGAGGACAGCATGGCCAACCAACCTGTGTACAAGGTGATTTTCCACAACGCGAACCAGGTGTTCGAAGTGTTCGCGCGCCAGATCTACCAGAGCGACATGTGGGGCTTCATCGAAATCGAGGAGTTCGTCTTCGGCGAGCGTTCACAGATTCTTGTCGACCCCAGTGAGGAAAAGCTGAAGCATGAGTTCAGCGGGGTCAAACGCAGTTACATCCCCCTGCAGGCGATTATTCGCATCGACGAGGTGGACAAGGAAGGCACGGGCAAGATATCCGAGGCCGCCCCCGGTTCGCGCAGCAACGTCACCGCCTTCCCCGTGCCCGGCATGCAGCCCCACCACAGCGGCGACGACTGACCGCCGGCAGTGCGCCTGCCACCCCGTGACAGGCGCCCGTACACCCCCTTCTAGCGGCTCAGTCGCTGCTTGATCGAAGCGATTTTCACGCACAACACGAACACGTCCACGCTCGCCTGTACATCGTCCTGCGCCGGGAAGCTGGGTGAGAGCCTGATATTGCGGTTATCCGGGTCCTTGCCGTAGGGAAAGGTGGCACCGGCCGGTGTGAGCTTCACACCGACATTGCCCGCGAGTGCCACAATCTCTGATGCCAGCCCCGGCAGCGCGTCGAAAGAGACAAAGTAGCCGCCCTGCGGGGTCGTCCAGCTGCCCATGCCACTGCCGGCCAGTTCTCGCTCGAGCGTGCCGAGTACCGCATCGAAACGCGGCTTGAGCAGTGCCGCATGTCGGCTCATGTGGGCGTTGAGGGTCTCGCTGTCCTTGAGGAACCGCACGTGACGCAGCTGATTGACCTTGTCCGGGCCGATAGTCTGGAACGCGAGGTGGGCCCGGAAGGCGGCAAGGTTGCGCTCGCTGCTGCCGACGAACCCAACACCCGCGCCGGCGAAGGTGATCTTGGATGTGGACCCGAACTGGAAAATGCCGTCCATAGTCCCGAGCTCGCGCGCGTGGGCGGCGATGCTGGCCAGAGCGGGGGCGTCATCCTGCAGGGTGTGTACCGCGTAGGCGTTGTCCCACATGACGATAAAGTTGGCGGACGCGACCTGCGGCAGGCCTGCGAGGCGCTTTACAGTCTCCGCACTGTAGACGCAGCCGGTGGGGTTGGAAAAGCGGGGTACACACCAGATGCCCTTGATATCGGCGTCGGCGGCAACCAGGGCCTCCACCTGGTCCATATCCGGGCCTGAATCGAGCAGACGCACGGGGATCATCTCGATACCGAGGTATTCACACACGGAAAAGTGGCGGTCGTAACCGGGTACCGGGCACAGGAACTTCACCTGTGCCCGATTGCCCCAGGCGGAATCCGCGCCGCGCAAGCCCTCGCGCAGGGCGAAGTCCATGACCTGATACATGAGGGTCAGGCTGCTGTTGCCGCCGACCAGTGTCTCCTCCGGCGCCGTACCCAGCACCTCGGCAAACAGGGCGCGCGCCTCCGGCAGGCCCTCAAGGCCGCCGTAGTTGCGAGCATCACTGCCGTCCGCCGCGCGGTAGTTGCCGTCCAGAATACCGTCCAGCGCGTCGGACAGCGCAACCTGTGCCGCGCTGGGTTTGCCGCGGGTGAGGTCCAGGTTCAATTTTTTCGCTGCCAGTGCGTCGTACTCTTCGTGGAGATCGGCAAGCGCAGCGCGCAGTTCGGCTTCAGTGGCCTTGTCAATATGCACTGTGGACTCCTGTGTCAGTCGTGCGGTTTGAAGTGCGATTCAGCTGCCGTCAGTATACTCCCAGCGTCGGCCACTGAAAAACGGCTCTGTGGTTGATCTCTTGAAATACCGCGCGTCGAGCCCATATCTGGCGGATACCCCGGCAGTTGAAACAGGCAGGCAAGCATGAGCAAGGCCCCGAAATTTGCACCAGACGAGGCGGACATACACGCCACAGGGTCCCAGGCCCCGGCAGTGGCGAGCGATATGCTCCCCGATACGCTGTATGTGATTCCAGTACCGCAGCGCCCGTTTTTCCCCGGTCAGGTGCAGCCCGTTGCGATCAACCCGCAGGAGTGGGCTCCCACGCTGGAGGCCATCGCCGCGGAAGGACACGGACTGGTGGGCTTGAGTTACGTGGAGCAGCAGGGCTCCGACAACATCGGCCCCCGTCAGTTTCCGGAAATAGGCTGTGTTGCGCGCTTGCACCGGCCACCCGGCGCCAATGGCCCCGGGCAGTTCCTGGTGCAGGGGGTGAAGCGTTTCCGTATCGTGCGCTGGCTCACGGATTCTGCGCCCTATCGGGTGCAGGTGGAGTACCCGCGCAGCTCGGGCGATCGCGACAGTGACGAGGTCAAGGCCTATGCCATGGCGCTCATCCAGCAGATCAAGGAACTGCTGCCACTGAACCCGCTGTACAGCGAAGAGCTGAAGCACTACATGGCCAACTTCAGCCCCAACCAGCCCAGCCTGCTGGCGGATTTCTCCGCCGCCCTGACCACCGCCAAAGGTGACCAGCTGCAGGAAATTCTCGATACGCTGCCCCTGCTGGCGCGCATGGAAAAAGTGCTGGTGCTGCTGCGCAAAGAGCGCGAAGTGGCCGAGATGCAAACCCATATCACCAGCCAGGTGAATGAAAAGGTCTCGGAGCAGCAGCGACAGTTTTTTCTGCGCGAACAGCTGAAAGTCATCCAGAAAGAACTCGGCCTGTCCAAGGATGATCGCAGCACCGACCTGGAGCTCTTCGAAGAGCGGCTGGCCGCCCTGAAGCCAACAGAGCCCGTGCGCGAGCGTATCGCCGAAGAGTTGCACAAGCTTGCGGTGCTGGAGAGTGGCTCCCCCGAGTACGGTGTCACCCGCAACTACCTTGACTGGGCCACGCAAGTTCCCTGGGGTATTCACTCAGAGGACCAGCTCGAACTCGGCCATGCGCGGGAGACACTCAACGCGCATCACGATGGCCTGGATGACGTCAAACAGCGCATCCTCGAGTTCCTTGCCGTGGGCGCTTTCAAGGGCGAGATCAGCGGCTCCATTCTCTTGCTGGTTGGCCCGCCCGGCGTGGGTAAAACCAGCATCGGACGCTCCGTGGCTGATGCTCTGGGACGGGAGTTCTACCGCTTCAGTCTCGGAGGCATGCGCGACGAAGCGGAAATCAAGGGTCACCGCCGTACCTACATCGGGGCGATGCCGGGCAAGTTCGTGCAGGCACTCAAGGACGTGAAAGTGGCCAACCCGGTGATCATGCTGGATGAGATCGACAAGATCGGCGCATCCTTCCAGGGCGACCCCGCGTCGGCCCTGCTGGAAGTGCTGGACCCGGAACAGAACGCTGAATTTCTCGATCACTACCTGGATATGCGCGTGGACCTTTCCAAGGTGCTGTTTATCTGCACCGCCAACCAGATCGACAGCATTCCCGGACCACTGCTGGACCGCATGGAAGTGCTGCGCCTGGCCGGTTACATCGCCGAGGAAAAGCTGGCCATAGCGCGCAACCATCTGTGGCCGCGGCTACTGCAGCGGCATGGCCTCAAGGCCGACCAGCTGAAGATAAACGACGCCGCGCTGAAAACCGTGATCGAGAGCTACTGCCGCGAAGCCGGTGTTCGCAACCTTGAAAAGCAGCTGGCACGCATCATCCGCAAATCCATTGTCGGCCTGCTGGAGGGCGGCGAGCGGCGCGTGCGCATCGGCAAGAAGGATATTGAAACCTTGCTGGGTCAACCGGTGTTCCACACTGAGAAGCTGTTGCGCGGCCCGGGGGTTGCCACCGGACTGGCCTGGACGGCCATGGGCGGGGCCACGCTGGCGATCGAGTCCTCCAAGGTGCACACCCTGAACAGCGGCTTCAAGCTTACGGGGCGCCTGGGTGAGACCATGCGCGAGTCAGCGGAGATTGCCTACAGCTATGTGGTGGCGCACCTGCGGGATTTCGACTGCGACTACGATTTCTTCGACACCAGCCTGGTGCACCTGCACGTGCCGGAGGGTGCCACGCCGAAGGACGGCCCCAGCGCGGGCATTACCATGGCGACTGCACTCATTTCCCTGGCGCGCAATGAGCGGATCAAGAGACCGCTGGCGATGACGGGGGAGTTGACCCTGACTGGTCAGGTGCTGCCGGTGGGTGGTATTCGCGAGAAGGTGATTGCGGCGCGACGCATGAAGATACCCGAGCTGATTCTGCCTGCGGCCAACCGGCGTGATTTCGATGAGTTGCCGGCGTATTTGCAGGAGGGGCTGGAGGTTCGGTTTGCGCGCAATTACCGGGAGGTGTTTGAGTATGTGTTTCATGAGCATCGTCGGGAGAAGGCGTTGCATTGAGGGTTGGGTGCGCTCGGGCGTCGGGTTGGGCTCCGGCTTGGGAGTGGTGCCGGTGTGGGCGGTCCCGACCGGTGGGGGACACGCCGCAAGTACGTCCATGTAGGCTCGGCGGCGGCCATCCATGGCCGCCGACGGTCCCCCACCGGCCGGGATCGCCCACCCCGGCACATTCGGCTTGGGTGGTGAAGTTTGGTGTTAAAGACGCGGGGTGCGGCGCGGCTTGAGGGTGAGCTCTGGCGTTATTAGTCGAGTAAGCGCTACGTATTCGGGAATTCTCGTGCCACTGGGCGAGTGGCTCAGGGAAACTCGAAACAAGTTCCGGCACCACAAGTCACACGCGCAGGGTGGCGCGGCGGATGGGGGCGAGCGGGACTGTAGGAAACAGGGATGTTTCCTTCAAGCCCCCATGGATGGGTTCACGGCGTGTCCCGCTCGCCCCCATCCGTTGCGCCGCCCGCCACCACGCCTGCGCCATCCGTCGAGCCGCTCGCCGAGCTAGCCAGCAGCATCACGGCGCCCGAGCCGTCACCACAGCCCGCATCGGCGCCGGATACCCCTCGATCGTGCGCGTGGCATCCTCGGGGTCGAGAAAGTCAGCCAGCGACTGAAAGCGCATCCACTCGGTCTGCCGCTGTTCCTCCACGGTGGTAATCGAGACATCCACCAGCGCCACATCGCGAAACTTCAATTTCCGCAGCCAGGACATCAGCGTATCGGGGCTGGGCAGGAACCAGACGTTTCCCATGCGCGCATAGCGCCCCTCGGGTACCAGGGTGGCGCCCAGTGGTCCGTCGATGACCAGCGTTTCCAGAATCAGCTGCCCGCCGGGCCGCAGGCAGTCGCGCAGCTCCTGCAGGTGATCCATCGGCGAGCGGCGGTGGTACAGCACACCCATGGAAAACACACTGTCAAACGCTTGCAGATTGGCGGGCATATGTTGAATGCCCAGCGGTAACACCCAAACACCGGGGTGCTGCAGGTATTTCTGTAACGCCCAGTACTGCACGACAAACAGCGGCGTAGGGTCGATACCGATGACTTCCCGGGCCCCGGCGCCGGCCATGCGCCAGCAGTGGTAGCCGCTGCCGCAGCCGACGTCGAGTACGCGGCGGCCATTGAGGTCGTCGAGGCCGGGCAGCAGTCGCTCCCACTTCCAGTCGGAGCGCCACTCGGTGTCGATGTGCACGCCGAACAGGTCGAAGGGCCCTTTGCGCCAGGGATGCAGGCGCTGCAGGGTGTCGCGCAGGGCGGAGGTCTGTGCCTCGTCCAGTTCGGGCTGTCGGTCGGCTCCCACGCGGGCGCTGTCGAGCCTTCGAGTTGTCGCTGTGATATCGGGCAGGGCCGCGAGGGCTTCGAGCCAGCGCGGGAGGTCGCCGTAGCGTTCGACGGCAAGGCCGCTGGCGATTTGCGTGTGCAGACGCTCGGCCCAGGGTGCCAGTAGGACGTCCTGTTGCCAGCGGTCTATCAGCGGGCCGTAGTCGATCATTTAAGTGCTATCAGTGAGGCGAAGTTGAAGCACTGGAACCACACATCACAGCTGCCAAAACCGGCGTCGTGGCAGCGCTTGCGGTGCTGCTGCAGTGTTTCGCGCCGCAGGAAGCCGTCCAGCGCATCGCGTTTCTGCGCAATTTCCAGGTCGCTGTAACCGTTGGCGCGCTTGAAGTCGTGGTGCAGGTCGATGTTGAGGGCGTCGAGGTGCGGGTCCTCGAAGGTGACTTTTTCCGAGAGCACCATGATGCCCCCCGGTCGCAGGCCGTGGTAGATGTGCTGAATGACGGCGTCGCGTTCTTCGCGGGCGATGAACTGCAGGGTGAAGTTGAGCACCACCACCGAGGCATCGGTGACAGGTACGTCCTGCAGATTGCTGCACACAAGATCCACCGGGACGTCGTGGCTGTCGGTATCGATAACGCCCCGGCAGCGTTCAAGCATTGCGGCGGAGCTGTCGACGCCGACAATCCGGCAGTCACCGTGTTGCACGTTCTGGCGCATGGCGAGGGTGGACGCGCCGAGGGAACAGCCGAGGTCGTAGAGGCGGCTGCCCGGTGTGGCGAAGCGCCCTGCGAGCAGGCCGGTCATGGCGATGATGGTGCTGTAGCCGGGTACGGAGCGGCGGATCATGTCCGGGAACACCTGTGCTACCCGGTCATCGAAGCGGAATGCGGTCGGCTCGGGTACGGGGTGAGCGTAGATGTTGTCGCGTTGTTCGGCCACGGGTAGTGCCTGCCTGGGTGTTTTGGAGGTGGCGCGATTTTACCACGGATGTACTTGCGGCCCGAATAGCGCACAATAGCGCGCGCAGAAAACCGTTCCGGGAGCACAGGTATGAAAGGCACGCATGAGTACGCGGGCGATCCGCGCAATGAAACTATCCTCATCGAGATCAATGGCACGATTGTGCCGCGTGCCGAGGCGCGTATTTCGGTGTTCGACTCGGGGTTTATCCTGGGCGATGGCGTGTGGGAAGGTCTGCGTGTCGAGGGCCATACGGTGCTGTTTCTCGAACGGCACCTGGAGCGCCTGTTCGAGGGCATGAAAACACTGGACTTCCAGCCCGATTTCAGCCGCGAGGACCTGGCCGCCCGGTTGTACGCGTTGCTGGCGGCAAACGGCATGCACGATGGCGTGCACATTCGGCTGATGGTGTCCCGGGGTGTGAAGGCAACGCCCTACCAGGACCCACGCATGACGATTACACCACCGACGGTGGTGATCATTCCCGAATACAAAGAGGCGCTGCCCGAGGTGGTGGAGAAGGGCGTGCGGTTGTATACGGTGTATGTGCGCCGCGGCTACTCGGACGTGCAGGACCCGGCGCTGAACACACACTCGAAGCTCAATTGCATTGGCGCCTGCATCCAGGCGACCAAGGCCGGTGCCGACGAGGCGCTGATGCTGGACCCACACGGGTTTGTCGCGACCTGCAACTCGACACACTTTTTCATTGTACGCCGCGGTGAAATATGGACCTCGACCGGAGACTACTGCCTCGACGGCATCACGCGCGGCAAGGTGCTGGAAATGGGTCGCGAGCTCGGCCTCACCGTGCGCGAGACCAATTTCACGCTCACTGATGTGTATAACGCTGAAGAAGCATTTGTGACCGGTACCTTTGCCGGCCTGGTGCCGGTGACCGAGGTGGATGGCCGCACGATTGGCGAGCCCGATGCAGGGCGCCCGGTTATCAAGCGCCTGCAGGGGCAGTACCGGGAAACGGTCGCGCGCTATATCGCCGGCCCCGGCCAGCTGCATCCGCGGGGTTAGCCACATGCAGACGCTTCGACTGGCCATGTGGTCTGGCCCGCGCAATATCAGCACGGCGTTGATGCGCGCGTTCGAGAACCGGGCTGATTGCGCGGTGGTGGATGAGCCGTTTTACGGCTACTACCTGCAAGCCACCGGGTTGGACCACCCGGCCGGCGAAGCAGTGAAGGCGAGCATGAGTTGCGACTGGCGTGAAGTGGCGCGTCAGTTGTGTGATGAATTGCCGGCCACCGCAGACCGGGACCGCTGTACCCTGTTCTACCAGAAGCACATGACGCAACACATTCTCCCGGCGATGGACATGGCCTGGACGGACGGCTTGGTGAACTGCTTCCTGATTCGTCAGCCGCGCCGGATCATCGCGTCCTACGCGCGCGTGCGTCCCGAGTTTGCGCTCGACGAGCTGGGTTTTGTACAGCAGTGGGAGCTGTTCCAGCGCGTTGCGGACCGACTGGGTGCGGCGCCCCCGGTGATCGATTCCGCGGCGACGCTGGCCGACCCCGAAGGCGTGTTGCGGGCGCTGTGCGAACGCGTGGGCATTCCCTTCAGTGCAGCGATGCTCAGCTGGCCCGCTGGTAGCCGCGATAGCGACGGCGTGTGGGCGCCGCACTGGTATGCCGCGGTAGAGGCATCAACCGGGTTCCAGGCGGTGAACGAGCAGCCCCTGGCTGAAGTGGCGCTGCCGCCGCAGTGCGAAGCCATGTGCGAGCAGGCGGAAGCGATTTACGCGCGACTGTCCGCACACGCCCTGGGCAGCGCTGCCCGGGGTTAGTTGGCGGCAGGTATCTTCTGGGCGTGCTGCTCCCAGTTGGCCAGCAGTGTGTCGATGACCTTCCTGCCCACCCGGTAGGCGTTTTCCAGCGCCGCATCCAGACCCGCGTAGCTGTCATGCTGTTCTTCCAGCAGATACGCCGCAGCGGTTTTGCCCGGCGGTGGCAGGGTGAAGTTGGAGGCGGTGCGCAGTACCATCACCCGGTCTTTATCCACCTTGCCGGCCGCGTCGAGGTAAGTGAGTGATTGAAAGGTACCGGTGTCTTCCATGGCGGAGCTGACGAACTCGCCCTGGCCGTCAGTCCAGTATTTGACCCACTCGTTGGCCCAGTCGTTGAGCAGTTCGCCATGCCAGAAGGTCATGGCGGCCAGCTGATCTCCCTTGATCACCCGTGGTGGCTGTTGTCCGACCGGGTAATCGACATAGGGCTTGCGCGCTGCCTCAAGCGTGGGGTGGTCGGGCAAGGCCATGTCTTTGGTGAGTCCGTAGGCCCAGTCGACCAGTCCGGTGTTGAGCCGGAAGACTTCGCCCAGGTTGTAACTCTTGCGTGAGGCGTCTTCTGGCCCCTGGCTGAACAACGGGAAATAGCCATGATTCCAGCCCTCGGGGATTTCGCGGCTGTCGATTTCGTGCGCCAGATCGCCGTCAACCAGCCATTCGGCCCAGGCCACCGAGCCCAGCGAGGCGTCCGCTGGATCGAAGCCGGAAATGCCGGCCACCAGCCAGTAGGCCTGGCTCAGGTCAAAGCGTGGGTCCAGGCCCAGTGCCATGACGCTGGCGGCGGCGTTGGCGGTGCCCATACCAGTGACGATACCGAGCACGCCGGATTCCAGGTTCATGTGTATGTCGTGGTGCATGTGCGGTGCGGGGAAGCGCGTGTCCAGCGGCACACGTTCGTACCAGCGCTGGAATTCTCCCGCCTTGTCGCCGGTGTCGGCGCCGGTTTCAAACATGGTGACCACCACGACCTTGACCGGAATTGGCGCGGTGCTGTTTGTGTCAGCGGCGCCGGCACCGACACTGGCAAAAAATGCGGTTAGTAGTGTAAGCAAAGCGGCTTTCATCATGGCCTGCTGTCCTCTGGGTTTGGCATGCAGGCGGGTCGACGTTTTTGCGCCGGCCCGCCCATTGTAGTCAGGCCTTTAGAACGCGCTGGAGAGTGACAAACCCCACACGCGCGGCTCGTTGGTGAAGCCCGTCAGGTTATTGAAGTCGATGGCACCCTGTACGTTTTCCTCGTCGGTGATATTGCGGCCAAACAGCGCCACCTCATAGCTGCCATCGCGCAGCCGCCAACCGAGGCGCACGCCGCCCTCGAACTGGCCGTCGGTCACGAACTCCGCCGCGTCATAGAGGAACAGCTGCGTGTCGCCCTGGTAGGACCAGTCGGTAAACGCGAACACTTCAGATTCACGGCCTACCGGCATGCTCCAGGCGGCGCTGAAGTTGAAGGTGGTTTCGGGTGCCTGCGGGAACGGGTTGCCATCGACAAACACCAGTCCGTCGGCATCGACGGGGTTGCGAATGGTGCAGGCGCCGCTGCCACAGGGCCCAACGCGCAGCCCGCTGTCATTGATCTCGGTGTCGGCGTAGCCGGCGCCGAAGGTTAACGACAGGTTGTCGGTCACCGCCCATTCCAGGTCGAGCTCACCGCCCATGCCTGTGCCCTGCTCGGCGTTTACCAGCTGAATGGCGTTGTTGGTGCCACCCACGGCGGTGAACTGAATGTCGTCGACCTCATAGTAGAACAGCGCCGCGTTCAGGCGCATACGCCCCTCGAGATATTCCGCCTTGTAACCCAGTTCATAGGAGATGACCGTTTCTGAATCGGCAATCGAGGGCGCAGCACCAAATGCCACATCGCGCCCCTGAATAGTGGGCGCGCGGAAACCGGTGCCCACTTTGGCCCAGTACAGCGAGGCATCATCCGCCGCGAACGAGATCGCCAGGTCGCCGGTGACCTGGTCGTCCGAGACGCTTTCCTCGAAGCCCGGTGCGAAGAAGTCCTTTTCATCGTCAGTCCAGCGCAGGCCCGCGGTCAGGGTCCAGGCATCGCTGAGGGCATAGTCGGCCTGGCCGAAAATGGCGATGGACGTGTTTTCGTGGGTCACCGTGGTGGCCGGCACGAAGAACGGGCTGGTTTCCACATCCAGGTCAGAGTCGAAGTAGAACAGGCCGGTTTGCCAGTTCAGCCGTTCACCGCTGTTGCTGGCGAGGCGCAGTTCCTGGGTGAACTGCTGCACATCCGCCGCATCCTGTGTTTGCGAGGGGAAGGGTATGAAGCCGGGGCCCATGAAGGGGAGGAAGGCGGCGCCGAAGCCGCCATCGATATCTCCCAGGCTGCGGCCCTTGGCGTCTTCCCCGGCGGTGATGGAGGTGAGTGTTACGGCGTCAAAAGCGTATTCCAGTTTCAGGTTGAGTCCGGTATTCCGGTACTCCTGCGGGTTGTTGTCGCCCTCGTCGAAGAACACCGTGTCGCGAATGTAGTTTTCGTTCAGGCTGTTGCTGCCGGTATCGAAAATATTGGCGCGGAATACGGCGGCGGTGCCGTCGAGATCGCGGTGGTGGGCGCCGAGCAGGGCGCTCAGCCGGTCGTTGGGCTCAAACAACAGGAAGCCCTTGACGGCTTTTTCGGTAAAACCCCCCAGCGCGTCGTTTTCGCCGGTAAAGCCGTTATCGATCCAGTCGCCGCGGCTCTGGTACAACACGGCGATGCGGCCGGCGACGGTATCGGTCAGGCCACCGCCCACGGCGCCTTCGAAGTTCAGGGTGTCCAGCTCGCCGATATCGACCTTGGCGCGGCCTTCGAGGTCACGGGTCGGTTTGCGGGAGTCGAACTTGACGATGCCCGCTGTGGTGTTCCTGCCGAACAGGGACCCCTGCGGCCCGCGCAGCACTTCCACCTGCTCCACGTCGAACAGCGGAAAGCTCTTCAGCACAACGTTTTCCTTCACTACATCGTCCATAATGATGGAGACGGGCTGCGATGCCGCCAGGTCGAAGTCGATATTGCCCAGTCCGCGCATGTAGAAACGGGGCGCCGCACGGCCGTTGGAAGACTCGACATACAGCCCGGGAACACGGGCCGACAGGCCGCGAATATCGGCGCCACCTTCAAAAATGGCGCTGAAACGCTCACCAGACAGGGTGGCGACGGAAAGCGGCACGTCGAGCAGGCTCTGCTCGCGTTTCTGTGCCGTGACGATGATTTCTTCCAACTGCGCCATCGCCGGGGCGGTTGCGGCAGTAGCGGCGGCGATGGCTGCGGTGAGGGCCAACCGGGATACGGTTATGCGCTTCATGAGTAAGTCTCCTGAATGATCGGGATGGATGCTGAGAGTTGCAGTCTTGCAGAGCGCAAAATGGGGTCTGGTGCCCGCGGGTGGCCTTGACGGCTCATGGGGTGAAATTTACGCTGTTGGGCTGATGCGTGCAGCCCCGCATGGGAAAAATACCAGTATTTGACCCTGTTGAAATCAACGCCAAGCTGGGCAGTAGCGTTGGAAACCCGGAATCTGGCCTGTGCCCCATACCCTGGGGAGGAGAAGTGGTGTGTTGAAGGTTTTTATACCGTGTTTCCTGGCCGCTTTGCTGGCCAGCCCGCTGGCCGTGTGGGCGGCGTCCGCACAGCAAGCCGACCTCATTGTCTACGGCGACTACGTGCTCACTATGGACGAAGCGCAGCCACAGCTGCGGGACGGCGCCGTGGTGGTGCAGGGCGATCAGATTGTCGATGTGGGCCCTCGTGCGCGCATCGACGCCGGTTGGCGCGCAGTGTCGACGATTTCGGGAGCGGGGCGTGTGCTGATGCCCGGGTTGGTAAACGGCCACACGCATTCGGCCATGACGCTGTTTCGTGGCATGGTTGACGACCTCGATCTCATGACCTGGCTCAACCAGTACGTTTTTCCCATGGAAGGCCGTTTCGTGACACCGGAGTTCGTGCGCGTGGGCGCTCAGCTGGCCTGCTGGGAAATGATCCGCGGCGGCACCACAACGTTTGTCGACATGTACTTTTATCCCGACGAGATAGCCACGGTCGTCGAGCGCTGTGGCCTGCGCGCCGTGGTCGGTGCACCGCATATTGACTACCCCAGCCCGGGATTCAGTGGCTGGGACGACTCCTTTGCTGCCGCTGACGAGTTCGTTCAGCGTTGGCAGGGAAAGCACCCGCGGATCACGCCGGCGTTTGCGCCACACGCGCCCTATACAGTCTCCCCGGAACACTTGCAGGCCACGGTGGAGAAAGCCGCGGCGCGTGGCGCACCTATCAGCATGCATCTGGCAGAGGCCCCGGCGGAGCGCGACTATGTGATGGAGCAGTTCGATACCAGCCCGGTGCAGCACGTCGCCGGGCTCGGCATGTTCAACTCGCCACTGATTGCGGCGCACATGGTGCAACTTGACCCGCGCGATATCGCTCTCACCGCCTCCGCCGGCGTGGGGGCTATTCACAACCCGACGTCCAACATGAAGCTGGGTGCGGGTATTGCGCCCGTCAGCGCCATGCTCGCCGCCGGGGTCAATGTTGGCCTGGGGACTGATGGCGCCGCCTCCAACAACGATCTGGACCTGTGGGAAGAGGTGCGTATGGCGGCCCTGCTGCACAAAGTCGCAAGCGGCGACCCCACCGCACTACCGGCGAGCCAGGCGCTGGCCATGGCCACCCGGCTGGGCGCGGCTGCCATCCACAAAGAAGGCGAAATCGGCCAGTTGAAGGCGGGCATGCAGGCAGACATGATTCAGTTGGACGTCAGCCAGACCCACCAGCTGCCGCTGTATGATGTGCAATCGCACCTCGTGTATGTGTTGGACAGCGACGATGTACAAACCACGATAGTTGCCGGCGAGGTACTGATGCAGGACCGCAAGGTGCTCACCATCGACGAGCAGGGCCTGCGCGCCAACGTCACCCAGATCAGCGGTCGTATCCGTGAGGCGCTGCAAACCGGGCAGGAGGACGCATTGTGAAATGGACTCGGGTATTACTGGTCTGTGTGGCCTCAGTGGCCACCGGCGGGGCGTGTGCAGACGATACCGCCGAGGGTAGTGGCAAGGCGGCGATCATCGCGGCCCTGGGGCTGGAGCCGCACGTTGAGGGAGGCTATTTTGCCCGTACGTTCCAGCCCGATCACCGGCCCAAAGTGGCTACCCCGGCGGGGCCCCGCTACACCATGACGGCGATCCACTACCTGCTCACTGATGATTCACCTATCGGGCACCTGCACCGGAATGAGTCCGATATAGTGCACTTCTATCACCTGGGATCACCCGTGTACTACTACCTGTTGCATCCGGACGGCCGTCTGGAATCCGCCGTGCTGGGCCCGGATCTGGCAGCCGGCCAGCGCCTGCAGCTCACGGTGCGGGGCGGTGTGTGGAAAGCTTCCCATCTGCCCTCGGGTGAGTATGGGCTGATCAGTGAAGCGGTGGCACCCGGGTTCGATTACGCCGATATGGCACTGGGCAAGCGTGCAGCACTGCTCGAGGCATTTCCGCAGCACGCCGACATCGTGCGCGCCTTCACCCGCGACTAGCGGTTGCCGGCAGTCTGCAGCTGTTGCTGCAGCGGCCCCATGATGCTGGCGAGTTCGGGTTTGTTGGCGCGAATCTCCTCCAGGGTCAAACCATGCAACTCATGCGGGAACACCAGCCAGTCAGCGGTTTCATGGATGTAATACTCCGGCACGCGGTCTGTCCTGTTGTTGCCGGGTTTGTAGTAGGGCGTGGCGATGCGGATCTCCGGCGTATTCTTTTTGCAGGCACTGTGCAGGTCGAGGATCACCTGATCGATGGACAGCCCCGTGTCGTGTACGTCATCGACGATCAGCAGCGAATCCTCCGACTCCAGCTGGCGGATGATATAGCTCAGGCCGTGTACCTTCACATGCCGGTCACGCTGGCCGATGCCGGTGTAGGAGGAGGTGCGGATGGCGATGTGGTCTGCGTTTACTCCCAGCACATCCAGTAGTTCCTGCACCGCGATACCGACCGGCGCACCACCACGCCACACGCCGACGATGTAGTTGGGGCGATAGCCGCTCTCGTAGACCTGCCACGCCAGTTTGAATGAATCTTCCAGCAATTGCTGGGCGCTGATGTAGTGCTTGTGCATCGGTTCTGTGTCCCTGGTGATCATCGTGGCTGCCGGCTGTGAGGCTACCATAGCTCGCGGGGCAGGACTGCACTATGGTGCCACTCGCGGCGATTGCGTACACTCTGGCTTCTCGCGCCGCGCGCACATTCGCAGAGGAATCAGGCCACCCGATGAAGCAGGCTAACGTGGCCAACGGCCTTCTTGAACGCTTTTTCAAACTGTCTGAGCACGGTACCTCGGTGCGTACCGAGGTTATTGCCGGGGCGACCACGTTCGTCACCATGGCCTATATCATTTTCGTCAACCCGCAGTTGATGGCAGCGGCGGGCATGGACGCCTCTGCTGCCTTCGTCGCGACCTGCCTTGCCTCAGCGCTCGCCTGCTATTTCATGGGCCTGTACGCCAACTGGCCGGTCGGCCTGGCGCCTGGCATGGGTCTCAATGCGTTCTTTACCTACACCGTCGTTGCCGATATGGGCTACAGCTGGCAGGTGGCACTGGGGGCGGTATTTCTCGCCGGTGTGCTGTTTGTCATCATGAGCATTACCCGCCTGCGCCGCTGGATGCTGGACAGCATTCCGATGAATCTGCGTGTGGCGATGGGGGCCGGCGTGGGGTTGTTTGTGGGGTTCATCGGCCTCAAAAGCGGCGGTGTGATTGTGGCCAGCGAAGCCACATTGCTCACCCTGGGCGACTTCACCCGGCCCGAGCCGTTCCTCGCCGCTCTGGGTTTTCTGCTGATTGCGGTGCTCTCTGTGCGTCAGGTTCGCGGCGCCATCATCGTCGGTATTCTTGTGACCACGGGGCTTGCGTTGCTGTTTGGGCTGGTGGAATACCGCGGCCTGGTGGCGGCGCCACCGAGTATGGCGCCAGTCTTCATGCAGCTGGACATCATCGGGGCGCTCGACCTCGCGATGGTCAGCGTGGTCATTGCCTTCCTGTTCGTGAACCTGTTCGACACCGCCGGAACCCTGCTGGGCGTGGCGAGTCGTGCCGGGCTTGTCGATGCGCAGGGCAACATCAAACATCTGGATCGCGCCCTGAAAGCCGACAGCACCTCCAGTGTGGTCGGTGCCTTCCTCGGCTGCGCTCCGGTGACCAGCTATGTGGAGAGTGCGACGGGCGTGGCGGCGGGTGGGCGCACCGGGCTGACCGCGGTTGTGGTTGGCACGCTGTTTCTGGCTGCGATCTTTTTTGCGCCACTCGCCGGGATGGTGCCCGCTTTTGCCACGGCCGGTGCGTTGGTGTACGTGGCCATGCTCATGCTGAGCAGCTTGCAGGGCCTGCTCTGGGATGACCTGACCGAGCTTCTGCCGGCGCTGGTCACCGTCGTGATGATTCCGCTGTCCTTTTCCATTGCCAACGGCATTGCCGTGGGCTTTATCAGTTACGCGGTGATCAAGTTATTCGCGGGCCGCTATCGCGACATTTCCCCGGGCGCGTGGTTTCTCGCCGCCATATTCATCGCCAAATTTGCGCTGATGTAAGTGCAGTATAAGTAGCGGGAGGAGCGCGTCATGAAGCCGCGGGATTTTCCGGTTGATCCGGAACATATCTGGGAGCATTTCTACCAGCTGACCCGTATTCCCAGGCCCTCCAGGGCGGAGGCGGCAGTGCGCGACTACGTGATCGGCCAGGCCGAGGCCCACGACTGCCGCTGGCAGTTGGATGCTACCGGCAATCTGGTGGTGTATGTGCCGGCATCTCCCGGACGCGAGGGGCACGCCACCGTGATCATCCAGAATCACCTGGATATGGTGACGGTAAAAACCGGCGACAAGCAGCACGACTTCTATCGCGACCCCCTGCAGCTGAAAGTGGAGGATGGCTGGCTGCTGGCCGATCGCACCACGCTGGGCGCAGACAACGGGCTGGGCTGCGCGGCGGCGCTGGCCCTGCTCACCGACCCGGATGTGCAACACCCGCCACTGGAGTTTTTGTTCACTGTGGATGAGGAGACCGGCCTCGGCGGCGCGCTGGGCCTGGATGCCTCACTGCTCAGCGGGCGTGTCATGCTGAACCTGGATACCGAGGACTGGCACGAGCTGTACGTGGGCTGTGCCGGTGGTGCCGGCTGGCTGTTTTCGCGGGATTATGGCGTGCAGTCCCCGGCGGCGGAATTCGGCTGCTGGACGCTGGAGTTGAAGGGGCTGGCCGGTGGCCATTCGGGTATCGAGATTCACCTGCAACTGGGCAATGCGCTGAAGCTGCTGGTGGAAGCGCTGGATCCTGTTGGCTCACTGCAGCTGGCTGCGGCCAGTGTGGGTGTGGCGCACAATGTCATTCCGCGTGAGGGCAGTATCAGCTTCGCCTGCAGCAGCGCCGATGCGGAAGCCCTGCAGGGGCGTCTGGAGGAACTGCAACAGCGTTGGCGGAGTTACCTGCCCGCGGCGGATCACAGCCTCGAATTGCTGCTCTATCCGTGCGCACCCGCCAAGGTGATGAGCAACGCCAACAGCCGTGATCTGTTGCGTGTGCTCGCGGCGCTGCCGCACGGGGCGCAGGCCTACAGCCTTGAGCAACCGGCCGATCTGGTTGACTTGAGTATCAACCTGGCACGCCTGCAGCTTGCGGCGGGCAAACTGGAGCTGGAGTCCAGCCTGCGTTTCTTCAACCCGGAGCAGGCCGCTGGCTTGCGTATGGCGGTCGAGGGGCTGGCGCAGCTAGCGGGGCTGCATATGAAGCGCATTGCAGGGTACCCCGGATGGCAGCCGGACTTTGCCAGCCCGCTGTTGGCGCGGGGCAAGGCACTGCACGAGCGCCTGTTTGACAGCGTACCCGCGGTGAAGGCGATTCACGCCGGCCTGGAGTGCGGTATATTGAAAAGCAAACTCCCCGATGCCGACATCCTGTCCTTCGGCCCCACAATCCGCGGTGCGCACTCGCCAACAGAGCGCTTGTGCATCGCTACTGTGGCGCCGTTTTGGCGCTACCTTACCGCCCTGTTGGCGGAACTCTAACTCAGGAGATTGTCCTCATGCTCGAATGTTTGCCTCAGGTTCCCGAGGACTCCATCCTCGGGCTAGCCGCCGCCTGTCGTGCTGACCCCAACCCGCGCAAGGTCGATCTGACACTCGGCGTCTACATGAATGAGGAAGGCCTGTGCCCGGTGTTTGATGCCATTCGCCTGGCGCAGGACGCTCTGGTGCAGGCCGAGCGTACCAAGGTCTATATGCCGCCCGCGGGGGACCCTGATTTCAACAGCGGCATGCAGCAGCTGGTACTGGGGCTGGGTAGCCCGGCCGTGCTGGACGGACGTGTAAGCAGCATCCAGACGCCGGGTGGTTGCGGCGCTCTGCGCATTGGCGCTGAAATCATCAATGCGGCTGCGCCCGGTGCCAGAGTGTGGGTCTCAGACCCCACCTGGCCGGTGCATATACCGCTGCTGGGCAGCGTAGGCCTGCAATTTGCCACCTACCGCTACTACGATCCCGCGAGCCACGGCGTCAATTTCGATGCTTTGGTGGAGGACCTCAAAGGGGCGCGGCAAGGTGATGTGGTGTTGTTGCACGGTTGCTGTCATAACCCCTGCGGTGCCGACCTCAGCCTTGAGCAATGGGCAGAGATCGCTGACATGGCGCAACACCAGGGTTTCCTGCCGTTTGTCGATATCGCCTACCAGGGGCTGGGCGATGGCCTGGATACGGATGCAGCCGGGTTGCGCCTGCTGGTTGAGCGTCTCCCGGAAGTACTGATTGCCGCATCCTGCTCCAAGAATATGGGGCTGTATCGGGAGCGCACCGGCGCGACCCTATTCGTGAGTGCCAACCCCGCCAGTGCCGCGGCACTGCGCACGCAAGCCCAGGTGGCCGCGCGGCGTATTTACTCCATGCCGCCAGCCCACGGCGCACTGCTCGCCGCGCGCGTGTTGCAGGACGATGAGTTGAATGCGAACTGGCGGAATGAGCTGGAGGCCATGTGCTGGCGCATCAACGGGTTGCGCACCAGCCTGGTGAGCAAGCTGGAGCAGTGTACCGGGCGTGACTTCGGTTTCATCGAGCGCGAGAAGGGCATGTTTTCTTTTCTCGGGCTGAGTGCCGCTCAGGCGCTCGCCCTGCGCGAACAGTACAGCGTGTACATGCTGGATTCGTCGCGTATCAATGTTGCGGGTATCAACGGGGCCAACATCGACTACCTGGCGGAGTCGGTGGGCAAGGTCCTGCAGGCGGGGTGAGGGGGCTGCGGTTGCGTACCCGCAGCACTCAGGCTTCCAGCTCCGCCCACCGTTCGATGGCCGTATCCAGTGCCGCCTGCAGCTCACTGAGCTCGGCGAGCACGGCATCCACGGCTTCGCGGCTCTGTTGGTAGAACGCGGGGTCGGCAGTGCGTGCTTCCAGCGCGGCCTGTTTCTGCTCCAGCTCCTCAATGCGCGCGGGTAGGGCGTCCAGTTCGCGCTGCTCTTTATAGGACAGTTTCCGGCGCGCGGTTGAAGCGGGGCTGGCCGCCACAGGAGCGGGTGTTTCGGGCTTGCTAGCCGGCATTTGCTGGCCTTTGGTTTCCGGCTCCACCAGCCGGCCACCGCGTGCTTCCCAGTCGCTGTAGCCACCCGCCTGCTCCTCCACCGTACCGTCGCCACGCAGTATCAACAGCTGGGTCACCACATGGTCCATGAAGTCACGGTCGTGGCTGACCAGGATGACCGTGCCGTCGAAGGACAGCAGGATGTCCTCCAGCAGTTCCAGGGTTTCAATGTCGAGGTCGTTGGTGGGTTCGTCCAGTACCAGCAGGTTGGCGGGCTTGCTGAACAGACGTGCCAGAATGGCGCGGTTCTGCTCGCCTCCGGATAATGCTTTTACCGGTGTGCGCACCCGCTCCGGGCTGAACAGGAAGTCACCGAGGTAGGAAATGGCATGGCGCCGTTTGCCGTTCAGCTCGATAAACTCCTGGCCGCCACAGACATTGTCGATGAGATTTTGCTCCGGCTCCAGTTTGCCGCGCAGCTGGTCCGAGTAGGCGATTTCCAGTTTCGTGCCCAGCTTCACGCTGCCCTCATCCGGCTGCAGCTGGCCGAGGATCAGCTTGACCAGGGTCGACTTGCCGGCACCGTTGGCGCCTACAATGCCGACCCGGTCACCGCGCTGGATGATGCTGGAGAAATTGCGAATGACGGTCTTGTCGTCAAAGTGCTTGCTGACGTTTTCCAGCTCCGCCACCACTTTGCCGGAGCGGCTCGCCTCCTCCACGACGAAGTTGGCACTACCTACTTTTTCCCGGCGCTGCTGACGTTCGCTGCGCATCTTTTCCAGCGCCCGCACGCGGCCCTCGTTGCGGGTGCGCCGTGCCTTGATACCCTGGCGAATCCACACCTCTTCCTGCGCCAGTTTCTTGTCAAACAGCGCATTGGCGCGCTCTTCCGCTTCCAGCTCCTGATCGCGGTGGGCGAGGAAGCCCTGGTAGCTGCCCTCCCAACTGGTGAGATGGCCGCGGTCCAGTTCCGCAATGCGCGTGGCAACGCTCTGCAGAAAGCGTCGGTCGTGTGTAATCAGCACAATCGCGCCGCGGTATTGCTGCAGCTGTGTTTCCAGCCATTGGATGGCGGGGATGTCGAGGTGGTTGGTGGGTTCGTCCAGTAGCAGGATGTCGGGGTCGGCCACCAGCGCGCGCGCCAGAGCGACACGCCTGCGCCAGCCGCCGGACAGCTCGCCCATTCTGGCGTCCTGTGGCAGCTGCAGCTGGGTGATAGTGGTTTCTACACGCTGCTGCAGGGTCCAGCCATCGGCGGCTTCCAGCGCCTGTTGTACGGCACTGAGGCGGTCAAAATCGATGTCTTCGCCGTCGTGCAACAGGCGGTGGTATTCAGCTAGCAGCTTGCCAGCTTCCGCCAGCCCTTCGGCGACCACGTCGTAGACGGTGCTGCTGTCGGCGTCCGGCAGCGTCTGTTGCAAGCGCGCGATGCGCACACCGGGCCGCAGCCAGCGATCACCGGAATCAGTCTGCAGCTCACCTGCCAGTACGCGCAGCAGTGTGGTCTTGCCTGCGCCATTGCGCCCCAGCAAGCCCCAGCGTTCGCCGCGGCGGATGGTCAGGTCGACATCATCAAGGAGTACCTGAGTGCCGTAGTGGAGTTGCAGGGATTCGAGTTTGAGAAGTGGCATGGAACGTCTGTCAGTGAGCAGGGGCCTGCATTCTACGGGCTGCGTGCAGCAGGGGCCAGCCACGAGAGCCCGGCATACTCACATATGACAGAACCGGGGCCCCGGTCTTGCGCCGGGGCCCCGTATCGCATCGCGAGGGTTATAGAGGCCTGTCAGGCTTCAGGAGGCTTTTTTGGCGGCGCCGCGCTCGGTCGCTACGCCCTTGGTCGCGAGCTTGCCACTGCCGGATTCCAGGTGTGCTCGAATGAACCACTGGAACAGCTCGAGGTCCTTGGCGTGGCCGGTCAGCAGGTCCTCTGACACGGGATCCAGCTCTGCGAGCTCGGCAATGGCCTTGCGCTGGTCAGTGACAACACCGTTGTAAACAATGTCCAGCGCCGCCAGATGTTCGTTGGCCAGTGCACGCTGGAGGGTGTAGTCATCCCAGTCGCGGCGCTTCACCAGCGCGGCCGGCGTACCGACGGGTATGCCACCCAGCGTGGCAATACGCTCGGCGATGGCGTCCACCATTTCGCGCGTGGCCTCGACCTGAGGGTCGAGCATCTCGTGCACCGCGATGAAATTGGGTCCCACAACATTCCAGTGCACGTGCTTTAGCGTCAGGCCCAGGTCGATCAGCGCCACCATACGCTCATCCAGTAGCTTGATCACTTTTGCGGCTTGCTTTTGTTGCATGCCCGGTACGGTAAAATTGGTACCTGTCATTCTGTTCTCCTTTTTTTCCGTTGGAGTTGCGCCGTCCGCTTCGCTGCGGCAGCGCAGGTTCAAGGCGCTGCCACACCCGGTGTGAGGTTCTCGGCCGGGTCGCGTGCCTGCGCGCTTGCTGCGGCTTCATGCCGCGTTGTAAGGACCTTTGCAAATACCGTTCCAGAATGTGCGATGACCGCACTCGCGCACGAAATCAGCACAAGGGCAGTGTGGCGGGTTGGAGCGGGCACTTCGCTGCAAGGCCGCTTCTGGCGCGGCCCGGAGACGAACAGGCGATTGCGCGGCGCACGGGTTTCGAGGTGTGAATCAATGTCTCGGGAAACCGATCGGGGCAGTAAAGGCATGCCCTGGCGGGCCCGTGTGGCCCACAGGGCTTTGTGGTTTTTACAAGCGACGTTGTAAAAGCTGCCGCCAGGTAGTGGCGCCTGCAGTTAGAGCAAGTTGTCCCCGCCCTCGGGCAGGCGCGCTGCTCGGGCTTGCTTCTCGATGTCATCGTCATTGTTCTTCAGCCCGCCTTCGGCGAGATGGGCCTCGCCGCCGGCTTCGCTGGCCTGGGTTTGCACTGGCTCTTCTGGTACGGGCGCAGTGGTCGTCGGTGCCGAGGGCTCCGTCAGGGCGACCTGAACGCCCTCTGGGAAAGTGACCTCCCGTGCCTCGCTGGGCATGGAGATACCCGCAAGGTCGAAAGCATTTTTCACCTGCCTGATCACCGCTGAGCGCACCTTGCGTGCGTCGTAGGTCGCCGTGTCCACCCAGTAGCTGACGCGCAGGTTGACCGTTGAAGCCGCCAGCTCGTCGACAAGCACCAGAGGTTCAGGCTCGTTCAGTACCGCCGGATGCTGGCGCAGCACCTCAAGGGCAGCGGTTTGTGCCGTGGCCATGGTGTCGCCATAGGCAATGCCAACCGTGAATTCCTGCCGCGTATGCGGGTTGGCGGTAAAGTTGATGATCTCGTTCTTGTAGATGATGGCATTGGGAATCTGCACGTGGTTGCCATCGCGCGTCATGATGAGCGTGGCGCGCGTATTCACCCGCTGTACGAAGCCGCGGTAGCCTTTCACTTCAATGAAATCGCCCACCGCGAAGGGCCGCTGCATGCTGATCAGGATACTGGCCAGGAAGTTCTCCGCGATATCGCGAAAGGCAAACCCGATCGCCAGCCCCAGCAGCCCGGTGCCGCCAACCACGGTGACCGCGAGGCTGGTGAGGCCGGCGATACGCAGCACAATGTACAAGCCAAGTATGAACACCATAGCGGCGCTGGCGCGGGCCACCATGTCGCGCAGCAGGGGAGTGCGCAGGCGCCGTGCCAGCACGTGGCCGGTCACGCGTGAGGCAAGCCCGGCGAGCAGCCAGGCGAGTAGTAGCAGGGCGATGGCCAGCAACGCGATAGGGAGTGCCCGGAAGGTGGAGGCCGCCATACCCTGTAGTTGCTGGTAGGTGGTTGACAGGTCCCAGGGCGACGAATCCGCGAAGCCGACATTGTTCACCACGGCCACGACGCCCTGTGCGTTGCGCGCGAGATTGCCCGCCCAGGCGATCTGCTGCTGCTCTTGCGCTTCGCCGCTCAGGAACACCACGCCGCTGTCGACGCGGACCTGTACCGGGGCAAACCAGCCGGTCGCCGTGAGAATCGCCCGCAGGCGCGCAGCGATGGCCTCGTCCGACGTCACCTCCTCGACGGCGATGCTATCCGCCACGGAAACTTCCGTGAGCGGCACTGCGCTGTCGCCGCGCTCCGTCTCGACCGCCTGGGCTGTAGTGAGTCCCGCCAGCATTAGCAGCAGGCCGCCGCACAGCAGGCCTGTGAGGCGTGGCGAAGCCGCCAGCCTTGCCACGACCTGGCTACTGGGGTGCTGCATCGCTGCTCTCCGTCTGTACCGGAACGGGTGCCTTGAACGTGAGCGTACGATAGGGGAAGGGGATTTCCACACCGGCCTTGTCGAGGGCTGCCTTGATGGCCTGCACCACCTGATCGCGGCTCTGGTGGCGGTCAAGCGGAGCCGATTTCCCCCACCAGCGGACCGTGAAGTCGATTGACGATGAACCGAATTCGCGCGCGTAGACCTCCACTGGCTGCGCGCTGTTCACGAGGGGCAGCCCCTCGACGGCCTGCAGGATAATGCCGCGTGCGGTCTCGACATCTTCACTGTAGGCGATGCCCACGATGATTTCATAACGGCGCAGATCCCTGTCGGTGATGACGTGCACGGGATTCTGGAACAGCAGGCGGTTGGGCACGATCAGCAGCTGACCATCTGTCTGGCGCAGGTAGGTCTCGCGCAGGGCGATATGCTCGACCTTGCCCATCAGGTCCTGGCACTGGATGAAGTCGCCAATGCGCATCGCCTTGCGCAGCATGATCAAGACGCCGGCAAAGAAATTCTCGAAAATATCCTTGAACGCAAAACCGATGGCCACAGACCCGAGGCCGAGCGCCGTGAGCATTTTCGCGGGCGTCAGGCTGGGGAACACGACCGTCGTGGCAATCAACAGTCCGACCAGCCAGATTGTCACTTTCAGCAGGGTCGCGAAAAGCGATTGCAGCGCAGGGCGCAGGCCGGAGCGCGCCAGCGAGCGGAGTAGTGCGCCCACGAATACCCGTGACAATATGCCCGTGATGAGCGCCACCAGCAGTGCGATGGTCAGCAGAGGCAGCACCTGCACCAGGCTCAGCCACATACTCTGCAATTGTTCCCGCAGCGGGTTGAGGAACTCCATGAGCGTTGCGTCTCCCTCTACTCAGGCCGGGTCCTGACCATCGAGTGTAAACGCAAATTCGCCGCAGGGGCAGCGTGATCTCTGGTAGGCATGCCCCCGGCGCATCGGAATGATTGATTTCTGCAACACCTGCCGGCATGCTTCCGGGCTGTCTGGCGAGAGAATACCGGTATGTCTGAAGAGCCGCTTTGGAAACCTTCCCCCGAACGTTGCGCGAGCGCGCAATTTACCTGTTTCGCCGCGGGGCTTGCCGCGCGCGGCCATGTGCCTGATGGAGCAGACTACTTTGCTGTGCACGACTGGGCAGTGGCAGAGCCGGCTTCGTTCTGGCGCGAAGTGTGGGACTTTACCGGCGTAGTGGGTGAGCCGGGGACACAGGTGCTTGAGGCCCCCGATCAGTTCCCCGGCGCCCGCTGGTTTCCTGAGGCCCGGCTCAATTTCGCGGAAAATCTCCTGCAACGCAGGGATGACCACCCCGCGCTGGTGAGTCTGCTGGAAACAGGGGCGCGCCGTGAGCTGACTTATGCCGATCTCTACCGCCAGGTGGCCGGGCTCGCCGCCGCGTTGCGTGCGCTCGGTGTCGGCTCTGGAGACCGGGTAGCGGGCCTGCTGCCCAATGTGCCCGAAGCGGTGATCGCCATGCTGGCCACGTCGAGCCTGGGCGCGATCTGGACCTCGTGTTCCCCGGATTTTGGCGTCAATGGCATTATCGATCGCTTTGGGCAGGTTGCACCCAAGGTGCTGTTCTGTGCGGATGGCTACTACTATAACGGCAAAGCCTGCGCTGTTCTGGACCGGCTGGACGACATCCTGCCAGCCGTTGGCAGCGTAGAGCAGTTGGTCGTTGTGCCGCTGCTGACAGCACAGCCCGCGCTCCCGCAAGGCGCACCCGCGGTGCTGTTTGCGGATTTTATCGACCCCGCCGCGAGTGCTATCGAGTTTTCCCGCTTGCCCTTCAATCACCCGCTATACGTGATGTATTCCTCCGGCACTACCGGCGCGCCGAAGTGTATCCTGCACGGTGCCGGCGGCACCCTGCTTCAGCACCGCAAAGAGCACAGCCTGATGTGCGACATCGGTCCGCACGATGTGTTTTTCTACTACACCACCTGTGGCTGGATGATGTGGAACTGGCTGGCGAGTGGACTCGCCAGTGGCGCGACGCTGGTACTTTATGATGGCTCTCCCTTTGCGGGCGAAGGCAGGTTGTTACTGGATGCCATCGACGCGGAAGGCATCACGGTATTCGGTACCAGTGCCAAGTACATTGCGGCGCTGGAGAAGGCCGGCGAGCGTCCCGCACACAGTCACGATCTGCGCAGCCTGAAAACGATATTGTCCACCGGGTCGCCCCTGCTGCATGAAAACTACGAGTATGTGTATCGCGACTTCAAACGGGACGTCTGCCTGTCCAGCATCTCCGGTGGCACAGATATTCTCTCCTGTTTCGTGGGGGGCTCGTCGACTCTGCCGGTACACGCGGGTGAAATCCAGGCGCCCGGGCTGGGAATGGCGGTCGCGATATGGAATGACCAGGGGTGCCCAGTGCAGGAACAGAAGGGCGAGCTGGTGTGCACTGCGCCCTTCCCTTCGTGTCCCTTGGGTTTCTGGAATGACCCCGATGGCAGCCGCTTCCACGCGGCCTACTTCGCGCGGTTCGACGGGGTCTGGGCGCAGGGTGATTATGGCGAGGAGACCGCCAACCGCGGCTTCATCATCCATGGGCGATCCGATGCGGTGCTGAACCCGGGTGGTGTGCGCATTGGCACCGCGGAGATCTATCGCCAGGTTGAGCAGTGCGGTGCCGTGCTGGAAAGTGTGGTGATCGGCCAGCAGTGGCAGGGCGATGTGCGTGTGGTGCTCTTCGTTGTCTTGCGCGCCGGGTGCACGCTGGACGCAGCGCTGGAGGCGGAGATCCGCGGCCTGATACGCCGCAACACAACGCCGCGTCATGTGCCTGCACGCATCGTTCAGGTGGCGGATATTCCGCGCACGCTGAGCGGCAAGATCGTCGAACTGGCGGTGCGCAATGTGGTGCACGGCGAGCCGGTGAAAAACACCGACGCGCTGGCCAACCCCGAGGCGCTGCGGCTGTTCCGCAATTTGCCCAGCTTGCAAAGCTGACGCACGCCAAAGACTGCGGCGCTTGTCGCCGTTGCCGGCCGAAATTCGGTTATCATTGCGCCCCCTGATTCAGGCAGGCAGGCCGAGGCAGCGCGATGGTACTTTCCCGACAGACACATTACGACCGGCAGATAGCCGCTTGGCTCATTCTTTGTGCCGCGGTGATTTTTGGCATGATTTTGCTGGGTGGCGTTACACGCCTGACCAACTCCGGCCTCTCCATGGTCGAGTGGCGCCCGATCATGGGTATAGTCCCGCCCCTCACGGATGTGGCCTGGCAGGAGGTGTTCGACAAGTACCGGCAATCGCCCGAGTACCTGAAGATCAACCGCGGGATGTCGCTGGATGCCTTCAAGACCATCTTCATGTTCGAGTACCTGCACCGGGTACTGGGGCGTTTGATTGGTGTGCTGTTTTTCTTCCCCATGCTGTTCTTTGCGTTCACCGGCCGCGTGCGGGCCGGCTTGATGCCGCGGCTGTGGTTGCTGTTCGCGCTCGGCGGCTGCCAGGGGCTGCTCGGCTGGTACATGGTGAAAAGCGGGCTGGTCGACAATCCCCATGTCAGCCAGTACCGGCTCACCGCGCACCTGGGGCTGGCGTTTGTCATCTACGCGGCGATGCTGTGGGTGATTCTCGATGTGCTCGCGGGCCGCAGGCCCGGCAGCCGACAACCGCACGCACTCGCCCCCTGGGGCGTGGGCCTGGTGGGGCTGGTTTTTCTGATGATTCTGTCAGGCGGGCTGGTGGCCGGCACCAAAGCGGGGTTCGCCTACAGTACGTGGCCGCTGATGGGCACATCTTTTATGCCGCCGGGTCTGTACGCGGGTGATCCGGCCTGGCTGGACGCGTTCGAGGATATCACCACAATCCAGTTCAACCACCGCGTGTTTGCCTATCTGCTGTTTGTGCTGATTCATCTGTTTGCGTGGCGCCTGTGGCGCACAGGCCTTGGGGGGCGCGAGCGGCTGGCCGCCGTGTTCTTGCTTGCCGCCTTGTGGCTGCAGGCGATCCTGGGCATCAGCACGTTGCTGTTGCACGTGCCGATCAGCTTGGCGGCAGCGCATCAGGGCGGTGCCGTGGTGCTGCTCTCGGCAACCATCTATGCCGCCCATCTATTGCGCCGGGGCGGCCTGAGCTAGCCCGGACGCTGCAGGTTACCAGAAGCGCAGGGCGGCGTCGTCGGCTCGGCGTCCGGGAAGTAGCCTCCGGTCTTCGCTTTGCGGATCAAAGCGCACTGTCGTGCGGCGGTCGGCATGATTGCGGCGGTCCAGCCGGCGTCGGTCGGGCCCGGCGTACTTCAGCTTGCCTTGGCGATCGGCACAAAAAGCGGGTGACAGATCGCGCGCCTCGAACAATGGGGGTTTGTCGGACATGTAAAAGCCTCCTCGGTGTCAGGCGGACGCCGTGTTGCACGTCACGTCAATCGTTAGTGTGCACCCATGCAGTATAACCTGCACGTTTCCGGACGGGGTTTTCTGTCGTCTTGTGACCTGCGTCACATAGTAATTCGGTGGTAACTGGCTTATTCTTCTTGCTGGTTAATTACTAAAATATTCAGTGGCTTAGAGAGTATTGATGAAAATGCTCTGAAGACTGCGCAGAAAAGGGCACCCCGTACCGATGACCGCGAGCACTGACGATCCCCTGCTGCAGAGCCTGCTGGCGCTGTGTCGCTATCACGGCAGTGCGTCCACCGCCGAGGCGCTGGTGGGTGGCTTGCCGCTGGAAGAAGGCCGCTTGACGCCCTCACTGGTGCTGCGTGCGGCGAGCCGGGCCGGGCTCGCCAGCCGCATTGTCGAGCGCAGTGCCCGTGCCGTGGAGCCCGCCTTGCTGCCGGCGATTGTACTGCTGCGAGATGAACGTGCCTGCGTGCTGGTGGGCTGGAGTGCCGATGGCAGTGAAGCCACCGTGATCTACCCGGAGCTGAACGAGGCGGCGGTTGCCGTGCCGGCGGCAGAACTGCTGGCAGATGAGATCGGCAGCGTCATTGTGTGCCGGCCGCGGTTTCGCTTTGACCAGCGCACGCCGCGGACCGGCACCTCCGGGCGCGGTCACTGGTTCTGGGATGCCATTCGCGCCAACATGCCCGTCTACCGCGATGTGTTGCTTGCGGCCTTCTTTATCAATGTGTTCGCTCTGGCGCTGCCTATTTTCACCATGAACGTCTACGACCGCGTGGTTCCCAACCACGCGGTGGAGACCCTCTGGATGCTGGCGATCGGCGTGGCGGTCATCATGCTCGCGGATATTGTGCTGCGCACGATGCGCGGCTATTTTCTCGACCTTGCGAGTCGCCGAGTGGATGTGGAACTGTCCGGCAAGATCATGGAACGGGTGCTGGGCTCGCGGCTGGAGAACCGTGCACTGTCGGTGGGCTCCTATGCCGTGAACCTGCGCTCCTTCGAAACCGTGCGCGATTTCATTACCTCTGCTTCGGTAACGACGCTGATTGATGTACCGTTCGCGTTGATTTTTGTCGCGGTCATCGGCTGGATTGCCTGGCCGGTGCTTATTCCGCTGGGGCTGGGTTTGCTGGTGGTGCTGGGCTATGCGCTGGCTACCCAGGGCAAACTGCGGGCGCTCTCGGAAACCACCTATCGCGCGGGCGCGCAGCGTAATGCCACGTTGATCGAAAGCCTGGTGGGCCTGGATACCATCAAGGCCATGGGCGCCGAGTCGCGCATGCAGCGCAAGTGGGAAGAAAGCACCGCCTTCCTGGCGCACGTGGGCTTGCAGTTGCGGCTGGTGTCCAATTCCACCATCAATGTGACGCTCTGGGGCAATCAGATGGTCACGCTGTTCGTGATTATCACCGGGGTCTACCTGATCACCGCGGGGCAGTTGAGCATGGGTGGTCTGATTGCCTGCAGCATGCTGAGCGGGCGGGTCATGGCGCCGTTTGGCCAGGTGGCCGGCCTGGTTACCTCATGGCACAACGCCGAGATCTCGCTGAAGTCGCTGGACGAGGTCATGGCGAAGCCCATGGAGCGCGCCGAGGGCGCCCAGTTCCTGTCGCGGGAAATGTTCGAGGGTGATATCGAGTTTCGCAATGTGTCCTTTGCCTACCCGGGCGCGGAAATGGAGTCGCTCAGCAATGTCTCTTTCCGCATCCGGCCCGGAGAGCATGTCGCCATTCTCGGGCGCGTGGGTTCGGGCAAGTCCACGCTGCAGAAACTTGCCATGGGCCTGTATCAGCCGACGGAAGGCGCGGTGATGGTCGATGGTATCGACTTGCGTCAGCTGGACCCCAGCGAGCTGCGCTCGCGTGTCGGTTACGTGCCGCAGGACGTCACGCTGTTCTTTGGTAGCCTGCGCGACAATATCGCCCTGTCCCACGCCAACGTAAGCGATGCCGCGCTGGTACGTGCCGCGGAAATTGCCAACTTGTCCGACTATATCAACCGCCACCCCAAGGGCTTCGACATGCAGGTCAGCGAGCGTGGTGACTCCCTGTCAGGTGGTCAGCGCAAGTGCGTGGCGTTGGCGCGTGCCATGGTGCACGAGCCGCCCATTCTGTTGATGGATGAACCCACCGGGTCCATGGATCACTCCACGGAGGTGGCGGTGAAGCAGCAACTGACGGGCTGCCTCAAGGGGCGTACATGGCTGGTTGTCACCCACCGCAACTCATTGTTGGAGATGGTCGACCGTATTCTGGTTATCGACAACGGCAAGCTGGTGGCGGACGGGCCGCGCGACAGCGTGATTCAGGCGCTGCAGCAGGGCAAGATAGGGGCGGCGCGATGAACGAGGAAAAGGAGGCAACGCCAGTGGCACCCGCGCCCGAGCGGCCGCGGCGCTTTCTGGCAGACTTCATTTTTGCGCCCTGGATGCGCGCAACCGATGGTGCCCGCGCCAGTTGGGAGCAGGATGCCCATCGTGCCTACCTGCAGCAGCAGCCGCTGCGTGCACGGGGCCTGCTCTACGTAGTGGCATTCATTGTGCTCGCCCTGGTGGTGTGGGCGGCATTTGCCGAGGTAGACGAGGTCACCCGTGGTGAGGGCAAGGTGATTCCCTCGCAGCAGATTCAGGTCATGCAGTCGCAGGACGGCGGGGTAGTTACCGAAATTCACGCGCGTGCGGGTGACGTCGTTGAGTCCGGCCAGCTGTTGGTGCGGCTGGATCAAACCCGCTCCGCCTCCAACTTGCGGGAGAACCAGGCAGAGTTCCGTGCGTTATCGGTGCGCGCGGCGCGGCTCACGGCCAACCTGGCAGGCACGGCATTTACGCCGCAGCCGGAGTGGTCCCTGCAGGCTCCGGGCATTGTCGAGCAGGAGCAGGCGCTGTACGAATCACTGCAGGCACAGCGGACCCTGCAGCGCCAGATCGCCGAAGAGCAACTGGAGCAGCGGCAACAGGAGCTGGCGGAGGTCACTGCGCGCTCGCGGCAACTGGCGCGCTCGCTGGAGTTGAGCCGGCAGGAGCTGAGTGTGACACGGCCGATGGTCAACTCGGGTGCGGTTTCCCAGGTGGAGATTTTGCGGCTGGAGCGCGAGGTGAACCAGCTCAGCGGCGAGTACGATCAATCGCGAGCCCAGCTCAAACGTCTCGACTCCGCCATCGCCGAGGCCCAGCGGCGGCTGTCGGAAGTGGAAGTGGAGTTCGAGAATACAGTGCGTGAGGAGTTGACCGACACCATCGCGCGTATTAACGGTCTGCGCGAGGCGGGCGAGGGGCTCAGTGACCGTGTGCGGCAAACTGAGGTGCGCTCCCCTGTGAAGGGCACCGTCAACCGTCTTTACTTCAACACGATCGGTGGTGTGGTGCTGCCCGGCAAAGAAGTGATTGAAATAGTGCCGCTGGACGACAGCCTGCTGGTGGAAGTGCGCATCCGGCCCAAGGATATCGCATTCCTGGTACCCGGACAGGAAGCGCTGGTGAAACTGACGGCCTACGATTTCGTGGTGTACGGCGGGCTTGAAGGCGTGGTTGAACACATTGGTGCCGACACCATTATGGATGAGGACGGGAATCCGTTCTATGAAGTCCACGTGCGCACTCGAGAGTCGGGTTTTGGCGAGGACATGCCCATCATGCCGGGCATGACGGTGCAGGTGGATGTGCTCACCGGCAAGAAAACCATCCTGGCCTATTTGATGAAACCGGTGCTGCGCGCGAAACAGTACGCGCTGACGGAGCGTTAATGAAACATGTTTTTGTCACACCGGGTGGGGCCCTGCGCAACCGCTGGCGGGAAGCATTCCCCGAGGCGCTGGTGGTCACCTCGGTGGAGGCGCTTGCGCTGGAGGCACCCGCAGCGGAAGTGGCGTGGCTGGATGCCAGCCAGATGCACGACACGGCACGCCGGGAGCGCCTTGCCGTTGCCACTGCGGCGGGTTACCGCGTTGTGGTAATGAGTGCAGCGCCCGGGGAAGCGGATGCATTTCAGGCGCTCAATGCCGGTGCTGTCGGCTACTGTCACCTGGAATCGGCACCGGAGCAGCTGCGCGAAATCGGCCTGGTCGTCGCCCATGGTGGTTTGTGGATGCCGGCGGAGCTTGTGCAGCGGCTAGTGGCGCTGTCAGTGCGTACGCAACCTGCAAGCGATGTTGCCGGGGTCAACCTTGAAGTGCTCACCCCGCGCGAACGCGATGTGGCGCGCCACGTGGCGCAGGGGGCAAGCAACCGTGAGGTCGCCGCTGCGCTGGACATCACCGAGCGCACGGTAAAGGCGCATTTGTCGGCCGTGTTCGAGAAACTCGCCGTGCGTGATCGGGTGCAGCTGGCCCTGGTCATGCGCCAGATTGCGGGCTGAGGCGCCGCTGGCGCGCCATCCGTCACGGTTTCTTGCCGCTGGTCAGCGCCCGCTGGTATTGCCCAGGCCACTGGCGATACTGGAAGCTGAAGGCATTGCAAGCAGTTGGAGCAGGTAGAGCGTGAGCGGAGTTACCACAGTTTGTCGGCGCGGTGCAGGCGGGTTCAGCCTCATCGAGATGATGGTGGTGCTGGTCATCCTGGCGATTGCCCTGTTGTTGGGTGGCCCCGCATTTACCGACCTCATTCGCGACAACCGGCTGGTCTCCAGCGTCTATGGGGTGCGTGCCACCCTGAACCTGGCACGCTCCGAGGCGCTGGCGCGCCGCGACCGGGTGGTTGTGTGCCCAAGCAACGCTGCGGGTTCCGGTTGCCTCGACAGCAGCAACTGGAGTGGTGGTTACCTCGCCCTGATGGGGGTTGATGTCAGCGCTACCGTGGACGCGGCGAACCCCGGACGCAGCCGCATTCACTGGGAAAGCGAAACCAACCCGGCGGTTACCGTCAGTTTTACCCCGAAACTCGTGGTTTTCGACACGATCGGTTCCGCGCTTGGGAGTGCGGGAACCTTTGTATTTTGCGACGAGCGCGGCGCGAGCAAGGCGCGCGGACTGATTCTGACCAACGCCGGCACCGTGGCGGCCAGTGTCGACAGTGATGCCAACGGCGTGGTTGAAGACGGAGCAGGCAATGATGTTTCTTGCTAGAAAACAGCATTCGGTTAGCAGAACCCGGCGGCAGGCCGGCGTCACGCTGATCGAGGCGCTGGTCACCTTTGTCATTCTCTCGGTGGGGCTGCTGGGTATTGTCAGCCTGCAGGCCGTCTCCAAGAGTGCCCAGCACCAGGGCATTCAGCGCAGCAAAGCGGTGATGCTGGCCAACGATCTGGTCGAACGTATTCGCATCAATCCCGCGGGTCTGGCGACGTATACCGCCGGTGGGCTGACAACGCCGTTTGGTGGCGGCACGTTGAGCGCTCCCGCGACCGATTGTGCCGCAGTGAGCTGCACCCCCGCGCAGCTTGCGGCTTACGATCTTTGGCTCTGGGAGCGAGGGATTGACGGCGCGACGATTACCGCCACGGGATCTGACGCGGTGGTCAGGAATGCCGGGGGCCTGATTGCACCACAGGCCTGCGTGCGGTTCACCGCAGATGCCGGCATGACCCGCACCGGATTGGTGGAGGTCATTATGCAGTGGCGTGGCCTCGGCGAAACACAGGATGCGGTGGCGGCCGTGGGCGGTGAGGCCTGCGGTGGTGCCGCTGCGGGTGCAGACGATTTTCGCCGGCAGTTGGTGGTGAGCACATTTGTCATTGACGAGGCCGAGCTATGACGATGGGCGCGACACGCAAAGCGAGCCAGGGCGGTTTTTCCCTGGTGGAGTTCATGGTCGCCATGACGCTGGGCTTGATATTGATAGCCGGTGCGGTGTCGGTCTATCTGGCGACGAAACGTTCCTATACCGAAGTCGAGCAGGTGGCGAGCCTGGCTGAAAACAGCCGCTTCGCCGTGCAGGTGCTGAATGATTCTCTGCGCCACGCCGGCTTCTTCGGCGGCGCACATCCGCGCGATATTGTGGAAGATACCTCTTTGGGTGCGGTGGCTGGAGACTGCACGGGCGATGCTTCCGCCTTCAACGTGGGTGATTATTTACTCGCGGGTGTGCCTTCGGCAGCCGGGGCGGCCTTTGGTTGCATTACCGATGCCCTGCCGCCGGCGGTAGGTGGGCCACCGCGCGAGGTGCTGGTGGTCAAGCGGGTGTTACCGCGTCCCCTGTACGATCGCGACCCAGACGATGCAGCGGCAGCTGTGGATGGCGTGATCAGTTTTCCCTCGGCGTTGAATGCCCAGGAGGTCTACGTCATTGCCAACAGCGAGCGTGGCATCTTGCTGGATGGCGCGGATACTGCGCCGGATGTGCGTGCGGGGAATCCGTTTGCCCTGGCAGCAGCCTGGCCGTATCGCCTGCAGGTCTATTACATTCGAGACTTGCCAACTCCCACGCTGAGTCGTCGCGTACTGTCGTGGGACGCCGGTACCGGTGCCATGGCGATGACGACGGAAGACCTGGTGCCGGGTGTGGAGTCACTCCGGTTTCGTTTTGCTGTCGATACTACGGGTAACGGCGAGGTTGACCGTTTCATGACGGTAGCGGAAATGACGCTAAACCCCGCTTGGGAAGCAGTTGAGGCGCTGGAGTTGTCCTTGTTGTTGCGCGCACCGGCAGAGGATGGCGCCTACGTGGATGGTCGCAGCTACAATATCGGCGGGTTTGTGTGGCAGCCGGCAGCCGGTGACAACTGGCGCCGTCAGTTGGTGCAGGGAAATGTGTCCCTGCGTAACCCCAAATTGATGATTCGGGGAGGTTTGTGATGACTCGGCAGCATTCCGAGCGTGGTGTGGCCCTTGCGGTGTCACTTCTGTTCCTGCTGGTGGTGACCATCGTCAGTATTACGGCGGCGACCAACAGCTCGGTCGGGCTGCGCATGGCGGGTAACCTGCAGGACAATTACGAATCCTTCCAGGCGGCCGAAGCGGGAATCTACGGCGCACTGGCCTTGGCCGGCACGGCGGAAGACCCTTTCCTGCGGGTTGATGACGATACGCCCTTCGCCGGCCTTGACGCGTCCACTGAGCATCCTCTGCGGCGGTTGCGCGACGGTGTGGGCGCCGTGGACGTGCGCGTGGCGGTCGTAGGAGTGGCGCGGGAGTGCCCGCGCCCTCCGGGCGAAACGGGCGGTAGCAGTATTGGCGTGTTCGACTGTGATTTTTACCGGGTCACCTCGGAGCACGATGTGGCTGGCAAGGCGCGCTCGCGCGTGGAACTGGGTGTGGTCAAGACGGTGGTAGGTGAAGCCGGTTAGGCATCGATTGAGCCTGTGTGAACAGGGGGCGGAAAAATGAAAATGGCAATGAACACGTGGAACACATTTCGGGCAACGGCAGTGGCTTCGCTGCTGCTGGTGGCGGGAACGTTTCCCGCAGGCGCTGATGACACGGAAATCTACAAGGCGGAGTTCAGTGCCAGTACCGGTTCCAGACCCAAGGTGCTGGTGGTATTTGATGACTCCGGCAGTATGGCGACCATGGTGGACCAGCAACGACCGCCTTACGACCCTGAGGACGCGACCTACCAACACACCTTCATCTCCGGTGGCCGGCCCGGCAACTGGTCGGAGCGCATTTACTGGTCGACCGATGGCAACGTGCCGCCCAAGAGAATCAGCGGGCAAGCCAATCCGAACTGGTTCCTGAAGAGCAAGAATCGTTGCGCTTCTTCCTACGATAGTCTCGCCCTTGATGGGCGTTTCACAGCGGACCGCGCCCGGCGTTGGGTGGATTCGCGCCTGGTGGAAACGGCGGGCTACTACCGTTGTGAAAACGACGATGAGACCGCGCAGGGCAGTGGCTGCTTCAAGTTCGTCGATGTAGAGGTAACCACCGAGATCTGCCCTGACCCCGTGGTTGTCGAGGTCACGCGCGCGGAGTGGGAGGCCTGGCCGGGAGAGAAGTCCCGGGATTGTCCCGACAAGCGTGAAGATAGATGTGAAAGCGGCAACGTTGCCTGGGACTACTTCATCACCAGGCAGGATCCCTGCACCACTGAGACCGTGACGGAATCCACGTGGACGCGCGTGCGCGACGCCGTGTGGGTACCGCCGTCCAGTGGGCTCAGCATCGAAAGCTGGCAGCCGCTCACCGGCGGTGTGACCGAGCCACCACATGTAGAGTGCCTGAACGACGTGGCCTCCGGGATTGCCAACAATGGTTCCGGTACCGGTTCGGGTTATCCGCAGGATGATGTGCAGACCGGCAATGAGTACGGCCCCAACCCTGACCCTGCCATGAACTGGGGTACCGGCGCCTACACGTTCTATACCGGTCATTATCTGGACTGGTATTACGATGACGATCTGGAAGAGCCGCGTAGCCGCATCGATATCGCGCAGGATGTGGTGTCCACCATCATGCGCAGCAATCCCGGTGTGGATTTCGGCTTGATGGAGTTCAACAGTAACCAGGGCAGCAGCAATCACGGTGGACGTGTGGTCAGCCGCATCATAGAGGACATGACGGACGCGCAGCGTACCAACGTCGTCGATATGGTGAACTCCATGACGGCAGATGGGGCTACACCCCTTTGCGAATCCATGTATGAGGCCTACCGCTACCTGTCCGGTGGGGAGGTACTCTGGGGCGACGATCGTCGCACGGGTGACAGCTGGCCGCCGGACGATGCTTTGCCGCAGGATCCGCTGGTTGCCAGCGGCGGTACGTATAACTCGCCGAGTACCGACTGCGCGTACACCTATGTCATTCTGATGACAGACGGTCAGCCGACCAACGATGATCGTGCCAATACGTATATTGAAGATTTAACCGATAAAACCTGCAGCAATTACCAGCATGACAGTGGGCAGGGTATGCGCAAGAACTGTATGCCTGAACTCGCCGAGTATATGGCCAATACCGATATGGACGGTGATACAACCAACGGCAACCAGTTCGGTATCACCTATACCATTGGTTTTACTACCGACCAGGATCTGTTGGCCGACACGGCAGAGAAAGGCAAGGGTGAGTACTACACGGCCAATAACGCACAGGAGCTGGCGGCGGCTTTCCAGGGCGCCATTGTCAGTATTCTGGCCACGGATACCACGTTCACATCACCCGCGGTGGCTGTGGACACCTTCACCCGTACGCAGAGCCGTGACGAAATCTTCTATGCCATGTTCAAGCCGGGTGAAACGGTCGACTGGCAGGGCAATATCAAGAAGCTGAAACTGCGTATCGACGATGGCGACGCCGTACTGGTGGATGCTAATGGCACCCCGGCTATTGATGCCGCGACCGGCTTCATAAAGGACAGCGCGGTGACCTTCTGGGGCGCTACGGCAGATGGCGGTGGCGTGGAGAAAGGGGGTGTGGGCGCGCTGCTTGTTGCCCGCAGTGCGGGCTCACGCTCAATCTACACCAATACCGGCTCAGGTGGTGCGTTAGAAACGCTTGAGTCCGATAACATCACGCCGAGCGCTATGGGTGTTGCGGATGATGCCGAGTTGCACAGCCTGTTCGGTGTGACCTCGGGTGTGGCCCTGACGCGCCTGATCAACTGGGCGCGTGGCTTCGATGCCTACGACAGGGACGGTGATGGCGACAGCACCGATACGCGCAGCTGGGTCATGGGCGATATCCTCCACAGCCAGCCGCTGGTACTGAATTACGGGGCGCGCAGTGGTTATAGCCAGGCGTCTCCGGACATTCGGCTGTTGGTCGGGACCAACGCCGGCTTTGTGCACATGTTCGGTAACGATAACGGACAGGAAGACTGGGCATTTTTCCCCAAGGAGCTTGCATCAATCCTGCGTGCCCGCAGCCAGAATGCGCGTTCGTCGCAGAACATCTACGGTATGGACCTCACGCCGGTCGCCTACACGCTGGATGTCAACGGTGACGGTACGCTGAATTCCGGTGCCGGCGACAAGGTGTGGGCCTATTTCGGCATGCGTCGCGGCGGCAATGGCTATTACGCCCTGGACATTTCCGATCCGGAAAATCCCACGTTCCTGTGGCATATCAACGCGTCCAGTACCGGCTTTACCGAGCTGGGCCAGACCTGGTCCGAACCCGTGGTGACACGTATACCGGGCTACACAGACGGTAGTGGCGTGGCGAAACCTGTACTGATATTTGGTGCGGGCTACGACACGAACAAGGACGGTACCGGACTGGCGACGCCGGATGCCCGCGGTCGCGGTATTTTCATTGTCGATGCCGAAACGGGCGCGTTGGTGTGGAGCGTAACACCCGCTGCCAACAGCGTGAAGAATCTGCGGGAGTCGGGGCTGCAGCACTCGGTGGCGGCACCGGTTACCGTGCTTGACGGCAACGGCGACAAACTCACGGATCGCATCTACTTCGCTGATACCGGCGGTAATATCTGGCGCGTAGACCTGCCCGGCAACGCGCTGCCTACCGCGACTCAGGATACCTGGCAAATCAACCAACTGGCCAGCCTGGGCGGTGGTAACGCGGCCAATGACCGGCGCTTCTTCAGTGCGCCCGATGTGGTGCGGATCCGCTTCGACGGCAACCCCATCGATGCCATCCTGATCGGTTCGGGCGACCGCACCAACCCGAATGCCACGGATGTGAACAACCGCTTCTACATGATCCGTGATCTGGCGATTGGTGCCTACACCACGGCTCGGCCCAGCACGGCAGATTGCGCCGATGAGGATATTGTCGATTTCCGCTGTTTCCTGCCCATCAATAACAGCAGTCTATACAACATTACCAACAACCGTCTGGTAACGGGCACAGATGAACAGCGGGCCACCGCACTGGCGGCATTGAAGGCGGCGCTCGGCTGGCGTCTGGACCTGACAGGCGACGGCGAGAAGTCGTTGTCCAAGTCCATTACGCTGAGTGGCAAGGTGTTTTTCACCACCTTCACACCAAGCAGTGTGCTGGACAACATCAATGTGTGCGAACCGGTATCGGGGATCGGTCGTCTCTATGTCGTGGATCTCTATAGCGGTGACCGCAACGTGGTTGCGCTGGGCGCCATCATCCCGGATACGCCTTCGGTGCACTTCGGTGAAGACGGCCAGATACGCCTCCTGTTGCCCCCGGGTACGCCACAGGGCGATACCGATGGCGACGGCGAGGAGAATTGCGAAGCGGGTGTGTGTGACATTGGTACGCCCCTGCGGGCGCCCTACGGTGATCACTGGTTCGAGGAGGGCTACTGATGCCGGGTACCGCGGTGAGCATCGCGCAACGCCGGGGAATGGCGGGGCGCAGTGCGACAGCTGGCTTTACCTTGATGGAGGTCATGATTGTTGTGGTCATTGTCGGCATCCTGATGGCGATCGCCTTGCCGGCCTATCAAGGCAGCTTGCAGAAAGGTCGCCGCAGCGATGCGATGTCGGCGCTGCTTGACGCGTCCAACCGGCAGCAGCAATTCATGCTGGACCAGGGTCGCTATACCACGGATATGCAGGAGCTGGGCTATGCCGCCAGCCCGCGGATTTCCGAGGAGGGCCACTACAGCATCAGCGCGGCAGCCTGCAGTGGAGGCGTGATAGCAAACTGCTTCGAACTCACTGCCACCCCGGTCAGCGGTTCGCCGCAGAGCAGTGATACGCGCTGCACCACCTTTGTACTGGATTCATTTGGCACCCGCTCTGCGACTGGTACAACAGCCACCGAGTGCTGGTAATGCGGAAACGCGTAGGAGAGAAATCATGAAAGTAGCAGGTCGTTTGAGCGCGCTGGCAGTTTTCTGCGCCTTGTCTGTTTCTACCGGTGTTGTATTTGCGCAGGCAAAAATGCCGCAGGGCGAGTTTGTCTGCCAGGTGAAAGATGTGGACGGCGAAACACGTTTCGTCGGTATACAGGCGTCTGATCTGAGCAGAGCCCAGGAAATCGCCCAGGGCAAATCGAAGTGGGCGGTGCCGGCGGGTCGTGAACTGGTCGAGTGCATCAATCCGAAGACCCAGACATTCAAGAGCCGGTCAGCGCAAAAGCAATATCGGGAAGACGTCCGGTAGTTGCGCGCTGGTTCCAGTCCTGTCCCGGAGCATGCGCCCGCCCGCTCCGGGGTTTCCTCTAGCAATAGCGGGCAACACCCCGCTCGACTAGCCCGACACCTCGCGCATCCCACGCCGCTCTGATTCTTGTTGTAGCCGCTGCTTGTTTCCGGATCTGTGAACGAGGTCACTTTTCCAGGGCACTCCTTGTCCTTTCGTACAATGCCAGCCGCCGCCGGTCGCTCTACTATCACCCTATTGCTAATGGCGCGTAAACCGCGCACATGTTTCCAGGAGAGCACCACATGGCAGATCAGGCGATTGCAACAGTAGTTTCGGTCTCGGGCACGGCGTACGCCCGTGGGCCGAACGGTGAGCTGCGTGAACTTCAGCCGGGTGATGTATTGCGCGAGGGCGAAACCGTTGTGACGCCTAATGGTGGCTCAGTCGAGTTGGCACTCGAGGATGGCAGCCCCTTGACGGTAGTCGATGTGCCCGAGCTGTTGCTCACACGCGATATCGTGGCGGAACGCGCAGCGAGCGCACAGGAGAGTGCCGTTGAGGACGAAACGGTTGAAACCCTGTTGGCCAACTTGGAAGGGGATGGCGACATTCTCGATGGGTTGGAGGCACCGGCCGCCGGGGCCGAGGCTGGCGGCGTCAGCGAAGGGCACGGCTTTGTGCGCCTGGCGCGGATTGTGGAGAATACGGACGAGTTCCACTCGGTCGCCCGTTTCACCCCTACCGAAACTGAATTGCGGGTAGAAGAATCGGCACTCCTGACAGTTGATGCTATCGATGACGCTGAAACAACGGAGGAGGGCGTCCCGGTTGTTGTAACGGTCAAAGACAATGATGTTTTCGTTGAGGGGTCGGTCATCACCGGCACCAGTCAGCCTGCCAACGGCAGCGTCGTCATCAATGATGATGGCACCGTGACCTATTCTCCCAACGACGGCTTCACGGGAACAGACACTTTCACCTATACCGCAACCACCCCGGATGGCAACAATGCAGATACGGCAACGGTTACCGTAGTGGTGACGGGCGGGGATCCCATTACACCCCCTGCGCCGCCGGTGGTGAGCATTGGTGATGTCACCGTGGCCGAAGGCGATGTTGCGGAAGTGGTGGTGAGCCTTTCTAAAGCTAGCGACAACCCTGTTTCGGTGCGCTTTCAGAGTGAGGATGGCACGGCGACCGTGGTGGGGGGAGATTACGACCCGGCCTCGGGCACCATCACGTTTGCACCGGGTACGACCAGCGTCACGATTCAGTTCCAGACTAACGCGGATGAGTTGCAGGAAGGGACCGAGCAGTTCACGGTCAACCTGAGCGACGCGGCGGGCGCCGTCATTGGTGATGGCGAGGGCATTGTCACGATTCTCGACGGGTTTACGCCGGTGATCAGCATAAACGATGTCACCGTGACGGAGGGCCAGACGGCAGAGGTGACGCTGAGTCTATCCGGGCCGAGTGATCAGCCTGTCAGCGTGCAGTTTGCCACCGCGGATGACAGTGCCACGGTAATCGGTGGTGATTACGACCCGGCGTCGGGCACGGTGACCTTTGCGCCTGGCACGACCACTGCGACAGTGCTTGTTCAGACCAACGAAGATGCTGTTGAAGAGCCGACCGAGCGCTTGCTGGTGAACCTGAGCAACGCTTCAGGCGCGACCATTGGCGATCCGCAGGGCGTGGTGACGATTGTCGACGGCACGGAGATCTCACCACCGCCACCGCCACCGCCACCGCCACCGCCACCGCCACCGCCACCGCCAGTGGACACTGCACCCACCGCCAGCGATGGTGCGGCGACGACGGCGGACGCCAC
>CERO01037092.1_pt1 | contig 47782 bp, 42 predicted proteins | sample 530851 | NCBI WGS metagenome assembly CERO01 (sample SAMEA2621033, study PRJEB7988) | marine metagenome | biome: marine biome (ENVO:00000447); feature: surface water layer (ENVO:00002042); material: "saline water (ENVO:00002010), including plankton (ENVO:xxxxxxxx)" | depth 5 m
ATCCGCGGCCGACTTGATCGGGTATTGTGGTGCATGGAACAAAGTAACCTTGCCGCAGACGCTGCGGCAGTTCTTCCGAGGTGACCATGACCGATCGCTTACTCATCGTTGAAGATAACCGCGACATTCTGGCGAGTGTGGTCGATTACCTTGAGCTGAAGGGGTTCAGCGTGGATGCGATTGAAAACGGCCAGGCTGCCCGTGCGCTGATTCAGGCGAATCACTACGACCTGGTGGTGCTGGATATTGGCCTCCCGGGAATGGACGGCTTCACACTTTGTGCTGAGTTGCGCCAGCGCGACAAAAGCCCGCTTCCGGTCATCATGCTCACCGCCCGCGATGCCGTGGAGGACCGTGTGCTCGGCTTCGAAGCGGGCGCTGACGATTATCTGGTGAAGCCCTTCGCGCTGCCCGAGCTGTACCAGCGCATCAAAGCGGTACTGAAGCGGACACAACGCCGTTATGAACCTATGCTGCAGGTGGGGGATCTGGTGCTGGACACCGAGACGCGGCAGGTGACGCGACAGGGACGGCCCGTGAAGCTGGACCGCAAAGGTTACGCCTTGCTTGAACTGCTGATGAAGCGTTGTCCGGAGGTGGTTCCGCACGAGGATCTCATCCACACCCTGTGGGGTGATGAACCGCCGGACAGCGACGCGCTGAAGTCGCATATCTACCGTTTGCGGCAGGCGGTGGATGGCGCGTTTGACCATACGCTGATCCGCACCGTGGCAGGTACCGGTTATGCCCTAGTTTCCGATGCCCAGTAGATTCCGCTACTCCATTCGCGCGCGCCTGCAATGGAGTGTGATGGCGCTGATCGTGGCGATCACCGCGCTGTGCGGTATTTGCATGGTGCTGTTGGTGTTCTGGTTCGAGCGCACGCTGTTCTACAACCACCTGGTAGGCGACCTCGAGCGCTACATCGACGAGTACCAAAGTGCGCAAAATGCGGTGCGTATACCGCGCGGGGATATCACGTTCTACAAGTTGCCAAGCACTGATCACACGCTGCTCCCGGAGGCGTTTCGCTACTATCCGGAGGGCAATTTTGAGGTGCTCAGCGGGCCTGGCGCCTACAGCCTGATCGTGCGTAACCGAAGCCCCTGGGTGTATGTCCTGGCGCAGGACCAGAGCGACTTCGAACGGCTGGAGTTACTCGCGGTGGCCGGTATTGTGTTCGGGTTCCTGCTCATCTCGGGGCTGGGTTACTGGCTGGCGCGTTACATTGCCTCGCAAGTACTGCTACCGGTTATGACGCTGGCCGCTGCGGTGAACGCAGATCCGGGGTCGGGACGCAGTCCGGGGTTCAATCCCGACCACTACTCGAGAGACGAAGTGGGTGACCTCGCGCAGGCCGTGCAGGGCTACGCCGACCAGGTGGCGGACCTGCTTGAGCGGGAGCGTCAGTTCACCGCAGACGTCAGCCATGAATTGCGCACGCCGATGATGGTGATTCAGGCCGCCTCCGATGTGCTGGCGGAAAGCACCAATGACAACCCTGCAAAACAGCGAGTGCTGTCGCGCATTGAGCGCGCGATCAAGGACATGCAACAACAGATAGCGCTCTATCTTGAGCTGGCGCGCGAACCCGGGGAGAGCCAGCGGGATGACGACTGCACCTTGCCGGAAGCAGCCAATGCGGCGCTGGAGCTGTGGAAGAGCAGGGCGGATGAGCAGGGCATTGCCCTGAGGTGTTCGTGTGAGCCGGGCTCCAGTGAAATGCGCGTGTCTCGCGTACTGATCAGCGCGGTGCTTAATAACCTGCTGCACAACGCCCTGAACCACACACGGGCGGGCTCCGTGTCCATAGAAGTGACCGGTCGGAATGTTGCAGTTCGCGACACGGGCAGTGGAATCGATCCTGGCGTTGCCGCACACATTTTCGAGCGCGGGGTGCGCTCCCCTCAGGGGCCGGGCTCGCGCTACGGGCTGGGCCTGTCCATCTCCAAACGTATCTGCGACCACCAGCGCTGGCAGCTGGATGTACAGCCCAACAGTCCACAGGGCACAACCTTCACCCTGACCGTGTAATTCCTTCCCGGCCGCGTGCTGTGACTTTTTTGTCACTCCGCGGTTTCTAGACTCTTCTCCAGCACTGCACCTGTGGCTGCCGACCCGGCACCCACCTGCAGCCTCGAGGAGTCATGGAAATGCTCGCAAAGCCTCTCGGCATGAGTCGGTTCACGTTGCTGCTGGCGGCGTATTTTGTACTGGTTATCAATATTCCCCTTGCTGCGCGGCTGGTCACGATACTGCAGCACACCGAGGGCCTGAGCCTGGGCATGGTGCTTTCCCTGCCGCTGTTCTTCGGATCGGTGTTCTACCTGCTGTTCAGCGTCTGGACCTTTCGCTACCTCGCCCGGCCGTTTGCCGTTGTGCTGCTGCTCGCTTCTTCGCTGGTCAGCTACGCCATGTATTACTACGGCACCGTGTTCGACATGGACATGATCCGTAATCTGGTGGAAACCAACCCGGGTGAGGCGCGGGCCTACCTGAATGTGAACCTCGCGCTCTGGTGGCTGTTCACCGGGGTTGTGCCTGCAATAATTTTTGCCGTGTTGCCGCTGCGTAGCCAGTCCCTGACACGCGAGCTGGGCAGCAAGCTGTTCTCCATGACACTTGCGGTCGTCGTTGTACTGGGTATTGCCGCGCTCTATTACAAGGATTACGCATCCCTTGGGCGGAACAACCACGAACTGAACAAGCTCATTATTCCCACACATTATCTCTACAGTGCTGGCAAGTTCGTGAGCCGTACCTACCTTGCGCCACCCAGGGCGCATCAGGCGCTGGGGGAAGATGCCCTGGTGGCGGACCGCGAGCATACGCGGAAAAAGCGCCTCACCGTGCTGGTGCTGGGTGAGACGGCACGCGCCCGCAACTTTGAATTGAACGGCTACCCGCGCCCCACGAACGCGTTCACCCGGGACCTCGGTCTGGTGTCCTTCAGGCGGGTCTCCTCCTGCGGGACTGCCACTGCGGTGTCGGTGCCCTGCCTGTTTTCCCGGCTGGACCGCAGCGACTATGACCCGGCGTTGGCGAAAACACAGGACAACCTGCTGGATGTAATGCAACACGCCGGAATCCAGGTGCGTTGGCTGGAGAACGACGGCGGCTGCAAAGGCGTGTGTACGCGAGTGCCGACGACGGCGTTTGAACCCCACCAGGGTGAGCCCTTCTGTGAAGGCGAGTATTGCCAGGACGAAGTCCTGCTCGGTGGGCTGGAGGCGCAACTGGCAGCGCTGGAACAGGAGGATACGCTCATTGTACTGCATCTGGCCGGCAGTCATGGCCCCACCTACAACCAGCGTTATCCGGAAGCCTTTCGTCGCTTCACGCCAGACTGTCCGCGCAGTGACATACAGAACTGCTCAGACCTGCAGATCGTCAACAGCTACGACAACACACTGTACTACGACGATTACGTGATGAGCCGGGTGATTGCCCAGCTAGCCGAACAAACACAGTGGCAGACCAGCCTGCTGTATGTCTCCGATCACGGGGAGTCTCTGGGGGAAAACGGTATGTACTTGCACGGTATGCCCTACGCGTTGGCCCCCGACGAGCAAACCCAGGTCCCGATGCTGCTGTGGATGTCTGCGGAGTTTTCTTCGACGCAGGGTTACGACGGTGGTTGCGTGGCACAGGTTGCCGCGCAGGCAAACCTTTCGCATGACAACGTATTCGACACCATGCTCGGCCTGATGCGGGTGCAAACCGGTATCTATCGGCCGCAGCAGGACATGCTCAACCCCTGTCGACAGGCGGCGTTGGTCGCACAGGCCGACCGTAGCCCGGGTGCCTCACCCGCGCTTGATGGCAACCGGAGTTGATCCCTTCCGCACGCCTTACCCCCTGCAGGATGCTACCTATGGCTAACTGGTTACCCGCCGCCGTCGAGCGCCTGATTCGACCGCTCTGGTTGTTCCTGCTCGGTGGCCTGTTGCTTACTACCGGCAGTCGCCTGGGCCTCATGTCGTGGCAGATGGAGCGCATCACTGATGCATCTACCGCGCTCACTGTGCTCGGCTTCGGCATTCGCATCGACCTGGTGATGCTCTGTTACTGGCTTATTCCTGCGGTGTTGCTGTTGCTGCCCCTGCCTTCCCGTTACCACCGTACGCCGCTCTATCTCTGGCTGGCGGCGGGCTTCGGATTGCTGGCCTTTATGGAAGCGGTTACTCCGGGGTTTATTGCCCAGTACGATTTGCGTCCAAACCGCCTGTTCGTTGAATACCTGCAGTACCCGCAGGAAGTGTTCGGCATGTTGCTGGGTGGTTTTCAGGTGGAGCTGGTGTTCGGGTTGCTGGTTCTGCTGGCGGCGCCGTACCTGGCGTATGTCACTCTCCTGCGCTTTGCGCCCTCGGGTGGGCAGCCTGTCGCCATCGGCGTGCGGCTTGCGGTCATCGTATTACTGTTGCCACTGCTGGTCTTGGGCGCACGGGGTACACTGCGGCACCGGCCGATCAATCCCGGCTTCACCGCGTTCAGCAGTGATGCGCTGCTCAACGACCTGACCCTGAACTCACTGTATTCAGTGGCCTGGGCCGTGCGCGCGCTGCGCGCAGAAATCGATGCCTCCCGCTTGTATCCCCAGTTGCCAGATGCCGTGCTGTTCACCGAGGTGCGCAAAGCCATGGGCCTGCCGGAGGCGCAGTTTCTGTCGGCGCGCTACCCGACCTGGCACGCACAGAAGCCCTCGGTGGTAGCGCCGCGGTTACGCAACCTTGTTATCGTGCTTGAAGAGAGCCTCGGCGCACAGTACGTGGGCACGCTGGGCGGCGACACGCTGACGCCGTCCTTCGATGCGCTCGCGGAGACCGGGTGGCTACTGGAAGAGCTCTATGCCACCGGAACCCGTTCCGTACGAGGCATTGAAGCAGCGGTGACGGGGTTCCTGCCGACGCCCGCGCGCAGCGTGGTGAAGCTGCCGCGCTCGCAGCAGGACTTCTTTACCCTGGCCTCACTGTTTGGGACCCGCGGCTACGACACCTCGTTCATTTATGGCGGCGAAGGACATTTTGACAACATGGCGAGTTTTTTCCTCGGCAACGGCTTTCACCGGGTTGTTGACCGGCGACATTATGATAACCCCGAGTTCACGGGCTCCTGGGGTGTTTCCGATGGCGACCTCATGCGCAAGGCGCACGACGAGTTCACCCGCTTGCATGCGGAGGGCAAGCCTTTCTTTAGCTTGGTATTCAGCTCATCCAATCACACACCCTATGACTATCCGGTAGATGCGATAACACCGGTAGAGCAGCCCCCCAACACCAAGCGCAACGCCATCCGTTACGCCGATCACGCCCTGGGTGAGTTCTTTGCTCTCGCCCGGGACAGTGACTACTGGGACGACACCCTGTTTCTGGTTGTGGCAGACCACGACGACCGTGTCTTTGGGCGCCAGCTGGTGCCTATCGAACATTTCAGAATTCCGGGGCTGATTCTCGGTAAAGGTATTACACCGCGGCGTGACCCGCGGGTGTTCAGCCAGATTGACCTGCCTCCCACGCTACTGTCCCTGTTGGGTATTGCATCACAACACCCGATGTTGGGTCGAGATATCACCACGCTGCCTGAGGCTTACGAGGGGCGCGCCATAATGCAATACGGTGCCAACCAGGCGTACTGGCGGGGGCAAGAGGTGGTGGTAACCCAGCCCGAGCGCCCAGTCACCACGTATCGCATGGACCGTGAGCACTTTTCCCTGATGCCCGCGCCGGCAAACCCGGAACTCGAGCGCGAGGCCCTGGCTCATGCCCTGTGGGGCAGCCTGGCCTATCGGCGCGGCTTGTACCCGCCAAGCATCAACGGAGAAGACTAGTGCCGGAGCCCGCGGTAGTTGACACACCTGATTACACGCCGGGGCAGACCCCACGCACCGGTCTTGCGCGGGTGCTGAAAGCGTTTGTGCATTCCTGGCGTGGCCTGCGCTATGCATTTCGCCACGAGGCGGCCATTCGTCAGGAGTGCGCGGTGCTCGCCCTGGGCACAGTCATTGTTTACTGGGCAGAGCTGCCGTCCTTCAAGGCGGGCCTGTTACTGTGCAGCCTGCTTTTCCTGCTGGTGGTGGAGCTGCTGAACTCCGCTGTAGAGGCTGTGGTCGATCGCGTGGGGCTGGAGTATCACCCCTTGAGCGGCGCCGCCAAGGACATGGGCTCGGCGGCGGTTCTGCTGTGTTCGCTGGGAGTGGCGTTACTGTGGGTGCTTACGCTGCTGGGGTGAAGGGGGCGCTCATCAAACCAGGACAACCTGATGCTACGGTAGCCAAGTGCCAGAAGGTGTTTATATACTCGGGTGTCGCTGTGTGCCGGACTTTGGCACACTTGTTTCGCCAACGTTGCGCCTGCAGGACCTGCCTAGATGTTCAATTACGCGTTCTACCAGAAGAATATTCGCGCCCTGGGGGGCATAGCGATCCTTGTCAGTATTGGCGCCTGGGCGCTGGACTGGTTCGATGTGGTGTATGCCTGTCCCTTCTGCCAGGTACAGCGCACGGTAATCGGTCTGCTCGGTGCGTTTATGCTGCTCGGGAGCAGTCATTTCCTCGTCAAGTATTTCGTCTCCGTCATCGGCTTCTTTGGCGCCGGCGTTGCGATGATGCAACATTTCCGCGGCTGGGTGAAAATCCACAAGGGCGAGTTCAGCTGGTACGAGCCAATCTACCTCGACGCGTTTCTATTGTCGTGCTTTGCGCTGTTCATCATTATCGCCCAAGTCTGGTTGCTGTGTTTGCGTAACGTTAAAGAACCGTAACGCGTTTCTGCTGTGCAACATCGCCACTGTGCGTTGCGCGCGCTAGCCATCGACTGACCGCACAGGTATTGTATCGGGCTCACTAACGATAGTTAATTAGCCTGACCGGGAGCTGTGCATGAAAACGCTGGAAACCCTGCTGACGGAGACGTCGGAAAAAATATTCACCATAACGCTGAACCGCGAGAAAAACCTCAACGCGCTGTCGTCTCTAGTGCTTGAGGAGCTGGAATACGCGCTCAATTCGGTGCGTTCGGACCCCGCGGTGTCGGTGATTGTGATCAAGTCGAAGGGCCGGGCTTTTTCCTCAGGCTACGAACTGGGTGGGGATAACTGGGTCACCTCGCAGTATCCCGGTAACGCAGACCCGATCGATCTGCAGGCAGACCGCCGCGATATTCACGAACTCGTGGATTACTGGATGCGGATCTGGCGCTATCCCAAACCCATCGTGGCTCAGGTGCAGGGCGACTGCCTTTCCGGGGCGGGCGAACTGCTCGCTGTCTGCGACCTGGCCATCGTCAGTGATCGTGCGCGCTTCGGCCACCCGGCAGCCTGTGACCTGGGAATTCCACCCTCCATCATGTTCTGGCCCATACTTATTGGTCTGCGCAAAACCAAGGAGCTGCTGCTGACCTCCAAGCTGATTGACGCCCAGGAGGCCCTGAGCATTGGCCTGGTCAACGAGGTGGTGCCCCACGATGAGCTGGAAGCGCGCGTGCAGGCGGTTGCGGCCAAGGTCGCGAAGGCGCCTTCCGACAATTCGATTCTGTTGAAGAGCATCTCCAACACCTGGTTCGAGAACATGGGCATGCAGCAATCAATCCGCACCGGCGCCGACATTGATGCCATCTATCACCAGAACCGCAGTTACACGGACTTCTTCAAGACCGTGGAAGAAGAGGGTGTGAAGGCAGCCTTCGCCAAACGCGCACGGCTGTACAGCTGAGGAGGACCGACATGAGCGTGGCAATGAATGGCAGCCTGCCGATATGCAGCAGTTACGAAACGTTGTGCGAGCAGTTTTCCTGGTCGATTCCGGAAATGTTCAACATTGCGGATGCGATTTGCGACCGCTGGGCGGCTGACGAAGAACGCGTTGCCATCACCTTTGAAGATCCCGACAAGCAGATCCACCAGTTCACCTACCGCCGCCTGCAGCGCGATGCCAACCGCCTCGCGAACCTGTTTGCTTCCCTGGGCCTTGCCCGTGGCGACCGGATCACGGTGTGTCTGCCGCAGCGGCCCGAATGCGCCATTTCGCATATCGCCTGCTTCAAGTCCGGTATTGTGTCCTGCCTGGCCTCGGTGCTGTTTGGCGAGGAGGCTTTGAAGCACCGCATCAACGGTAGCCACTCGCGCTTGTGCATAGTCGATGCCGACAATTACGCCAAGATCGAGGGAATCTTTGACCAGTGCCCGTCGCTGGAACACATCGTGGTCGTTGGCGAGGTGGATGCCGATCTGCCACTGGGCTTTTACGCCGCAACCCGTGAGCTCTCTGATGAGTGGGTCAATGTTGCCACGCGTGCGGAAGAGCCCGCCTGGATCAACTACACCTCCGGTACCACGGCACGGGTCTGCCAAAAGGTGTGGTGATGCCGCACCGCGCCGTCCTCGGCAATGTGTCTGCCTTCGAGTATCTGTTTGACTACTTTCCGCAACCGGGTGATGTACTGTGGTCACAGGCAGACTGGGCCTGGGTTGCCGGGTTTGCCGATATTTTTCTCGTTGGCACCTTCCACGGCTGCCGCATCGTGTCCACCAGCATGAAGGGTTTTGATCCGGTCGAAGGTTTCCGCATTCTGTCAGACCACAAGGTGACGGTTTCACTGCTGACACCCACCATGCTGAAGCTGATGCGTGAGGCCAGTGCGCGGGTGGAAACGGACAAGGTGCAGCTGCGCGTGGTGCTGTCAGGGGGAGAGGCGGTCGGCGCCGAGCTGGCTGGCTGGGCAGACGAGCATTTCAACATGACCATTAATGAAGGTTTTGGACAGTCCGAGTGTAACGGCATGATTGGCAGCAACCCCAAGCTGATGTCGGTGCGCCACGGATCACTGGGCAAGCCTACGCCTGGTGCGGTGTGCGCAATTGTCGACGAGGACGGGAATGAAGTTGCCGATGGCGAGCGTGGCAATATCGCGATTCAGCGACCTCACCCGGCGATGTTCCTTTACTATCTGGATGATCCCGAGGCCACCAGCGCGAAGTTCAGCGGTGACTGGATGCTCACCGGCGACATAGGCAGCCGCGATACAGAGGGTTACTTCTGGTTTCACGGGCGCTCGGACGACGTGATCACCAGCTCGGGATATCGCATCGGCCCCACTGAAATCGAGGATGTTCTGCTCTCTTCGCCGGCAGTCAAGATTGTCGCGGTGGTGGGAGTACCCGATGAACAGAGAACCGAGCTTATCAAGGCCGTGGTCGTCCTGGCCGAGGGCGAGCAGCCTTCGGATGAGCTCACAGCGTCGCTGAAGGCGCTGGTCAGGAACAAGCTGGCCAGACACGAGGTGCCGCATATCATCGAATACGCCGACAGCCTGCCAATGACTGCCACAGGAAAAATCCTGCGGCGGGAACTTCGGGGCTAGCACGCCACCGCTGAGTGGTGATCTTTTTTGTTAAGGATGAGTGATGCACGTTGCGTTATTGAATGACCGCGATATTGAGTTTCTGCTTTTCAAGGTATTTGACACCAACGACGTGTTACACCGTGAGCGGTATAGCGAGCACACGCTAGAAACGATCAACATGACCTTGCAGACCGCCAAAAGCGTCGCGGAGAAGTACTTCCTCAATCACTACGCCAAGGGCGATGCCCAGGAACCGGTTTTCGATGGCAAAACCGTTACCACTGTCGAGGAGACCAAGCAGGCCTGGTCTGCGTTCGCAGAGGCGGGTTTCTTCGCCGCCACCTGTGATTTCGAGGATGGGGGCATGCAGCTTCCCTACATTGTGATGCGCGCGGCCAATGCCTATTTTTATGCGGCCAACCCGGGCACCGCGGGCTACTGCCTGCTCTGCATTGCGGCGGCGGACCTGCTGGAAACCTTCGGCTCCGCGGAGCAGAAGAATACCTACCTCGCGCACATGCGCTCGGGTCGCTTCACCGGCACTATGGCGCTCACCGAGCCGGCCCAGGGGTCGGCGTTGCAAGATATCTCCACCCGGGCGAAACCGTCAGGCGATGGCAGCTACCGTCTGTTCGGCCAGAAGATGTACATTTCCGGTGGCGATCACGACCTGACCGAGAACATCATCCACATGGTTCTGGCCAAGACGGTGTGCCCGGACACGGGCAAAGAGGGCATTTCGCTGTTTATTTGCCCCAAGGTGCACGTGAACGCCGACGGCACGCTGGGCGAGCGCAACGATGTCGCCCTTGCCGGGCTGTTGCACAAGATGGGGTTTCGCAATGCCACCTCGACCGTGCTCAACTTCGGCGAGAAGGACGGCGCGGTAGGCTACCTGTTGGGTGAGCTGAACAGAGGCCTGGCGCACATGTTCCAGATGATGAACGATGCGCGCATCGCGGTGGGGCTGTTTGCCACGGCGCTGGGCTACCAAGGCTACAACTACTCCCTGCTCTATGCGCAGCAGCGCAAGCAGGGCAGAACGTCGCGCCCTGCCAAACAGCAGGACCGGGGTGCGCAGGTTGAGATCATTGAACACGCGGATGTGCGCCGCATGTTGCTCACCCAGAAGGCCTACGCAGAAGCGTCTCTGGCGATGACGTTCTATGCCAGTGTGCTGTTTGAAGACAGCCGCTCGGCTCCGTCCACCGTTGCACGTGAAGAGGCGGCTGCACTGCTGGACCTGGTCACTCCGATCATCAAATCCTGGCCGTCCAAATATTGCCTGGCGGCGAACGACCTGGCGATACAGGTGCTTGGCGGCGCCGGCTACACGCGGGATCATCTGGTGGAGCAGTACTATCGGGACAACCGCTTGAATCCGATTCACGAGGGCACGGAGGGCATTCAGGCCATCGACCTGCTGGGGCGTAAAGTGGGTGCCGAAGATGGCGCAGCGTTCCAGCGCCTGATCGCGGTCATCGAGGGGGACCTGCAGCGTGGTGAGCAGGATGCGCATGCCACGGTTGTTGAGGTCACCGCGGCACTGCAGCAAGGCGTCACTGCCCTCGTTCAGGTCACTGAAGCACTGCTGCCCGAAATCGGCCGCGACCGAACGGCTGCGCTTGCCAATGCGACGGTGTATCTGGATATGTTCGGACGGGTGTTTGCTGCCTGGATGTGGTTGAAGCAGGCGCTGGCTGCTGCGGAGTGCTTGCGCACTGCAGGCACCGCGGCAGCAGAAGCAGATTTCTGCCAGGGTAAACTGCAAGCCGCAAGGTTCTTCGCCCGCTGGGAGTTACCCAAGTACCAGCATGAGGCACAGATACTGCTACAGCGCTATGATGAACCCCTGAGCATGCCGGCTGAGTGGTTCTAACCTGTTGCGCCTGCGCAGTCGAGCGTGTCTGCGAGGCGCAGGCACAGGTTGGAGGGCAGCTAAACGCCAGTGATTTCTTTCAAGCAACTACGCTACGCGCTCGCCGTCGCCCACACGCTGCATTTCAAGAAGGCGGCGGAGCAGTGCGCGATCTCCCAATCAGCGCTCAGTACGGCTATTGCTGAACTGGAATCGCAGCTGGGCGTACAGCTGTTCGAGCGCGACAACAAGAAGGTGCTGGTGACCCCGGTGGGTGAGCAGATTCTGGCACGCGCTACCGCCATTTCCCTCGAGATCGATGATATCTACCGCCTCGCCACCATGGCTCGGGAGCCGCTGAGCTTTCCCATGACCATGGGGGTTATCCCCACGATCGGGCCTTATCTGTTGCCCAAGGTGCTGCCCGCCGTGCGCCGCGAATACCCGGAGTTTCGCCTGACCATTGCCGAAGAGCAGTCTCATGTGCTGGTGGACAAGGTGCGCAGCGGCGAGCTGGACACCGCTGTGCTCGCGCTGCCCTATGCGCATGAAGGCCTGCTGGACTTTCCGTTCTGGGACGAAAACCTGGTGGTGGTGACCCACCGTGATAACCCGCTGCACCTGCCGTCACCGGTGCGCGCGGTGGACCTGCGCGAGGCGCGCCTGATGCTCCTGAAAGACGGGCATTGCCTGCGGGACCATGCGCTGGCCGCCTGCGATTTACAAGCGTCCAGCCTGGATGAAACCCTGGAGGGCGCCAGCCTTTACACCTTGATCCAGATGGTGGCGGGTCACATGGGTTCCACTCTGGTACCCGAGATGGCGCTGGACCAGCTGCTGTCAGGCAGTTCGGAATTGGCGGCTATCCGCCTCGAGGAACCGGGCCCTCACCGCAGCATTGCGTTTATCGCGCGGCCCAATTTCGGCGGTGTAAGCAATATCATGTCATTGCGCGTTCTATTTCAGACCGCACTAAAAGAGCACGCCAAGTCACTGTCGGCCTGAGTGGGCCGGAGGAGAGGGTGCCGCGGCGTGTGAACCGACGGCACCCGGTCTTGCATCAGCCGGGGTTGGCTGCGCGGAATTCGCGGATCTCGGTGTTGAACTGCCCTGCCAGTGCCTCTTCGGCAGAGACCGCTTCGTTATAGGCGGCCACGTCTGCCTCGTAAGCCGCTTTCAGTGACTCGGCATCTTTCGCCTTGCCTTCCTCAATCGTCTTTTTGGCCGCAGTGAACTGCGTCTCCAGGCATGCCATGTATTCCAGGTTGGCGGCCTGGAAGGTCTTCACCGCCTGTTGGCCGGCAATCATGTCGTCCATGGTGGCAGAGCCACCGTCAGGCAGGGTCGGGGACTCTGGCTGCACGCATTCGGCCATCGCCATGGAACTGCCCAGTGCCAGCACTGCCAGCAGGGATTTTGCAACGTTCATGCTCGTACTCCTTATTGGATGGTGGGCAAACCTTAGCAGCCCGGCGGGTCACTGCCAAGATGGTGCCCGGTTCATTCCTTGCCGACCCAGAGTTTGGACAGGTCATACTCACGTTCCAACTGCCGGGCAACCGTCTGCGCTGCACTGTCTGATGCCAGGCCGATAACGCGCACACGGTAGAACGTTTCACCGTCGCGTTGGGCGCTGCTTACCGTCACGCGGCCGGCACCGGGCTTGATGCGCGTGGACCAGCGCTCGGCCACGCTGCGTTCACTGTAGCTGCCGAAGTTCACGAACCAGTCGCCGCTGGCAGCGGGCGCCGGTTTGGCGGCGGCAGGGGCCGGTTTCGGCGCCGCCGGCTTGCTCGCAGCGGCAGGTGTGGCCCGCGCTGTGGCCGCGCGCTGCGCCGTGAGCTGTTGCTCAAGGCCGGCCAGCGTGTCGCTGAGCTGGCGGTTTTCATCGCGCAGGGCCGCCAGGTTATCCGACAACTGGCTGTTCTCGGCCTGCAGGGTTTCCAGACTGGCGCGGGCATCGCTGACATCATCCGGTTTCGCTGCCACCGCCAACTGCGCCTGCAGTTCGCGAATCTGCTGCTCCATTGCCGCGCGCTGTTTCATCACGCCGTAGCCACCGGCCGCCAGCAGTACCAGTGCCAGGGCGGCAACCGCGATCAGGCCAATCGGCCAGGTATCCGTGAAGCGTGCGGGTTGGGTGTCGTAGTGGACCTCTTCCTCGAACTCATCCTCTTCCCAGCCATCTTCATAATCGCTGTTGTCGGGGCTGGCATCGTCACCCGCATCAATGTCCGGATAGCGAGTGGTTTGTGGCAGCGGCCTGGTTTGCCCGGTAACGGGCAGCACCGGCGGCACGGGAGCTACGGCGGGTGCCGTTGGGTCATCGCTGTCGTACTCAGCGAGGTCATCCAGAATGTCGTCCTCGACCGCATCGCGACGAGCGGCGTCTCCGTTGTCTCCGTTGTCTTCCTCACTGTCGTGGGAGAAGCTGGGCAGGTCGTCATCGCTGGCATCGTCATCCATCCAGGGCGTCCAGTCCTGATCCGCGGAGTCTTCCTGGTTGGGATCGTCGCGCCTGTTATCGTTCATCTATTCACTCCGCTGTGCCGCCTGGCCTGGGTGGATAATACCAGAGGCCTGCCCGCAATGCGCTCGGCGATGCAATCTACGGGCGGGAGTTCGTTCGTGCGCGGCAGAATTTCGGTAGAATAGCGCGATGGACGTATCCGATATTCTCTCCCCACTAAATGCCGCCCAACGTGAAGCGGTTGCTGACGAAAGCCCCAATCTACTGGTGCTGGCGGGCGCGGGCAGCGGCAAGACCCGCGTGCTGGTGCACCGTATTGCCTGGCTGATTCGCGCCCAGGATGTGTCGCCCTGGTCCATTCTCGCGGTAACGTTTACCAACAAGGCGGCGCGCGAAATGCGCTCGCGCATCGAGGACGTTCTGCGGATACCGGCCCACGGCATGTGGGTGGGCACTTTCCATGGCCTCGCTCACCGGTTGCTGAAGGCGCACTGGAAAGAAGCTCGCCTGCCGCAGAACTTCCAGATTCTCGACAGTGACGATCAACTGCGCCTGGTCAAGCGCGTCTGTCGGGAGCTGGATCTGGATGAGTCCCGCTGGCCGCCGCGCCAGGCGCAGTGGTTCATCAACGCGCAAAAAGACGAAGGGCTGCGTGCCGCACACGTGGAGGTGCCGGCGGGCGATCTGTTCGGGCAAACCATGTTACAGGTGTATCGCGCCTATGAAAGTGCCTGCGAGCGCGCCGGCATGGTGGACTTCGCCGAGCTGCTGCTGCGCGCACACGAGCTGTGGCTGCACAGCCCGGCGGTACTGAACCACTATCGCGATCGCTTTCGCCAGATCCTTGTCGACGAATTCCAGGATACCAACACCATTCAGTACGCCTGGCTGCGGGTGCTCGCCGGTGATCGCATTCCGGTGGTTGCGGTGGGCGACGACGACCAGTCCATCTACGGCTGGCGCGGGGCCAAGATCGAGAATATCCAGCGCTTCGGTGATGATTTTGCCCACACCCACACGGTGCGGCTGGAGCAGAACTACCGCTCGACGCAGACCATCCTGCGCGCTGCCAACGGCGTTATCGCGCACAACGCCGGACGGCTGGGGAAGGAGCTGTGGACGGACGGGGAAGAGGGGGATCCTATCGCGCTGTATGCCGGGTTCAACGAACAGGATGAAGCGCGTTTCATTGTCGAGCAGGCGGAGTCCTGGATCAATGAAGGCCGCGAACGCGCCTCGGTGGCGATTCTGTATCGCTCCAATGCGCAGTCGCGGGTGCTTGAGGAAGCCCTTATTCGCAACGCGATTCCCTACCGTATTTACGGCGGCCAGCGCTTCTACGAGCGCCTGGAAATACGCAACGCGCTGGCCTATATGCGATTACTTACTAACCGGGGAGACGACGCCGCGCTTGAGCGCGTAGTGAACACTCCGCCCAGAGGCATCGGCAGCAAGACGCTGGAAACCGTGCGCGAGATCGCGCGCGAACGGGACGTACCGATGTGGCGGGCCATCGACATCGCGCGGGAGGAAAAGCGCCTGCCACCGCGGGCCCTGGGTGCGCTGGAGGGCTTTCAGGTACTGATCAACGAGCTGGACTCGGGTACCGATGAACTGACCCTGGACGAGCTGGCGGAACAGGTGATCACAGGCTCCGGGCTGGTGGAGTTTCACCGCAACGAGAAGGGCGAAAAGGGCCAGGCCCGGGTGGAAAACCTGGAGGAACTGGTGAGCGCTGCGAAGCAGTTCGGCCCCCAGGGTGACGAGCTTTCGCCCCTGCAGCAGTTTCTGGACAGCGCTGCCCTCGATGCCGGCGACGCCCAGGCGGACGACTTTGAAGACAGCGTGCAGCTGATGACCCTGCACTCCGCCAAGGGCCTCGAGTTTCCTCTGGTGTTTCTCGCGGGCATGGAGGAGAACCTGTTTCCGCACCGCATGTCGCTGGAGGAGCCCGGGCGGCTGGAAGAGGAGCGACGCCTGGCGTATGTGGGCATTACCCGGGCCATGCAGCGCCTGGTAATCAGCTACGCCGAGTCACGCCGCATCCACGGCAGCGAAAGCTACAACACGCCCTCGCGCTTCATTCGGGAAATCCCTGTCGACCTGCTGCAGGAGGTGCGTCTGCATACCAGTATCAGCCGGCCGGTGAGCAGCCTCACGCAGGCCACGGTGCCGGACACGGGGCTGAGCCTGGGGCAGCGGGTCTACCACCCGGTGTTCGGCGAGGGCACCGTGCTCAACTTCGAAGGTGGCGGCAACAATGCCCGGGTACAGGTGAACTTTGACGCCGAGGGCAGCAAGTGGCTGGTGCTGCAATACGCCAAGCTGCAACTGCTGTGAGCGCTACGCCGGGCAGTTTGTTCGCACCGTCATGGGTGCTATGCTCCCTGCCCCCAGGCAACTGATTTTCCAAACATAAGCAGAACAATATGCCGCAGTCCCGCACTGAACGTCGCTACACCCCCGCAATCATTCTGTTACTGCTGGCGGCCTTGGTGCTGGTGATTGGCTTGTGGGCCGCAGAGCGCGCCGGGGGTGTGAGTGCCCTGGCGGGGCGCGATGGCGTACAGGTGGGCAGCGGTGGCGAACAGGCCCACTACAGCTGGAAAATCGTCACCACCTGGCCGAAGAACTTTCCCGGCCTGGGTGCGGGTGCCGAGAATTTCGCACGCATGGTGGCCGAGATGAGCAACGGTCGCCTCACGGCACGGGTGTACGGTGCTGGTGAGATGGTGCCTGCATTTGAAGTGTTTGATGCCGTCAGCCAGGGTGTGGCCGACGCCGGGCATGGCGCCGCCTACTACTGGAAGGGCAAGATCCCGTCTTCAGTCTTCTTCACCGCCATCCCCTTTGGCATGACTGCCCAGGAAATCAACGCCTGGTTGCACTACGGTGGTGGCCTGGAGCTCTGGCGGGAGGCCTACGCGCCGGCCAATATCATTCCCTTTGCCGGCGGTAATTCCGGGGTGCAGATGGCGGGCTGGTTCCGCACGGAAATCAACTCACTGGCGGATTTGCAGGGCCTGAAAATGCGCATTCCGGGCCTGGCGGGCGACGTGTTTACCGCTGCCGGAGGTACGTCTGTGCGCATATCGGGCGGTGAACTCTATACGTCGCTGCAGACCGGCGTGATCGACGCCGCCGAGTGGGTAGGCCCCTATAACGACCTGGCACTGGGCCTGCACGAGGTGGCCAAGTATTACTATTACCCCGGCTGGCACGAACCGGGTGCCATGCTGGAACTGATTATTAACAAGGATTCCTACGAGGCCCTGCCGCCAGACCTGCAGGCCATTGTGACCGCGGCGGCACGCGCGGCCAACCAGATGATGCTGGACGAGTTCACCGCGCGCAATAACGCGGCGCTACAGGAACTGGTTGATAAACATGGGGTGCAATTGCGGCAACTGCCCGACGATGTCATGCGGGCGCTGCAGCGGGCCAGCGAGCAGACCATGCAGGAGCTGGTGGCCAGCGATCCGCTGGCGGCGCGCATTTACGCCTCGTTTCTCACGTTCTATGAGGGCGTAAGAGCCTACCACCACATTTCCGAGCAGGCCTACATCAACGCCCGGGATGAGGTGCTGGAGGCGCAGTGATCAGCGCTTGATGGCGCGGGTGCGGCCCTTTTCGTCGATCGCCACGAACACGAACTCGCCCTCGGTCACTTTTATCGGCTCGCCATCGTGCTTGGAGTTGATCCACACCTCGACCACGATACGCACCGAGCTGCGCCCCACTTCCAGCACATCGCTGTAACAGCTCACCACCGCGCCCACGTGCACCGGCGTCAAAAACGCCATGCCTTCAATGGCCACTGTGGCAACGCGGCCACCGGCCACGTCGGCAGCGGTGATGGCACCGGCCATATCCATCTGCGACAGCAGCCAGCCGCCAAAAATGTCGCCCTCGGCGTTGGTGTCCTTGGGCATGGCCACGGTCTGGATGGACAGTTCGCCCTGGGGTACCGGTGTGTCGTCTATGTCGTTCATGTGTTGCCCGAGTTCGTTTGCCAGAAAAGTGTATACGCAGCAGGCGCTATTTCAGCACAGCCGGCAACCAGGTCGCCAGCGGTGGCCATATCCAGAGGGCGGCCAGTACCAGCAGCTGGATCAGTATAAAAGGAATGACTCCGCGGTAGATAGCGCTGGTGTGCAGAGCCGCCGGTGCGACCCCTCGCAGGTAAAAGAGGGCAAAGCCGAAGGGGGGCGTGAGGAAAGAGGTCTGCAGGTTGAGGGCGATCATGATGCCCAGCCAGATGGGGTCCAGCCCCATCATCAGCAGCACTGGCCCCACAATGGGCACCACCACGAAGGTGATTTCGATAAAGTCGAGAATGAAGCCGAGCAGGAAGATGACCAGCATCACAATGAGCGTAGCGCCGAACACGCCGCCGGGCATGCGATCAAACCAGTGATGGATGAGGTCCTCACCGCCGAAACCGCGGAACACCAGTGAGAACACCGCGGCGCCGATCAGGATCATGAAGACCATGCAGGTGACCTTCATGCTGTCGATAACCGTCTCCCGCAGCCGGGCGAAGGGCATCTCGCGCTTGATCCAGGCCAGCAGCAGCGCGCCCGTTGCCCCCACACCGGCGGCTTCCGTGGGGGTGGCGGCGCCGGCGAGAATCGAACCCAGCACCAGGCTGATCAGCGCCAGCGGCGGGGCCAGGCTGCCCAGTATCTCCGCGGTCGAAACCGGCTCCGTTTCCACATTGGGTGCCCGCCTCGGGTTCAGGTGGGCAACCGCGATGATATAGGCCAGGTACAGCGCCACCAGCAACAGGCCAGGCAGCAGCGCGCCCATGAACAGGTCGCCCACGGATACGGTTTTCGGGTTGAAGATACCGACGTTGAGCTGCGCCTGTTGATAGGCGTTGGAGAGCACGTCCCCCAGCAGAACCAGCGCGATAGAGGGCGGAATGATCTGCCCCAGTGTGCCGGTGGCGCAAATGGTGCCTGCCGCCAGCGCGGGGTCGTAGCCCCCTTTGAGCATGCTCGGCAGCGACAACAGCCCCATGGTCACCACCGTGGCCCCGACAATGCCGGTACTCGCCGCGAGCAGCATGCCCACCAGCACCACGGCAATGCCCAGTCCCCCGGGGAAAGCGCCGAAGCTGCGCGACATGGTGCCCAACAGTTGCTCCGCAATGCGCGACTTTTCCAGTATCACGCCCATGAGAATGAACAGGGGGACGGCAATCAGGGTGTCGTTGTTGATGGTGCCGAATATCCGCGCGGGCAAGGCGGCAAGAAAGGCGGGGTCAAAATGTCCGGCAATAATGCCTACCGCAGCGAAAGCCAGCGATGCCCCCGCCAGCGTGAAGGCCACGGGAAAGCCCAGCATGAGCAGCAGGCAGATGCAGGCAAACAGGTACAGCGCGATGGTACCGTCCACTACCCGCGCTCCCCGACGAGGTACAGAGTGTTGCGAACGGTTTCCGCCAGTGCCTGCAAAAACAGATTTACCGCCAGCAATGGCAGCAGGGATTTGAGCAGGAAGACCGCCGGAATCCCGCCGGGTTCCGGCGACGTTTCACGGATAGCCCAGGCAGCCGCCACGTAGTCCCAGCTCATGAACAGCATGAAGGCGCACAGGGGCAACAGGCAGGTGACACCCCCCACGCTGTTGATCCACGCTTTGCCGCGGGGGGAAAACTGCCGGTAGAAAATATCCACACGGACATGGGCATCATGCTTCAGCGTGTAGGCGGCACCCAGCATGAACAGGCAGCCGTGCAGGTACATGATGGCTTCCTGCGCCATGATCGAACCGGTGTTCAAGCCGTAGCGCAACACCACGACAGCCGTGGTTAGCAGGGCCATCGCCAGTATCAGCCAGGCGAGCAGGCGCCCGGAGGCTTCGGTAAACCGGTCGATGAAATGGGCCACACGGGCGAGCAGACGCATCTGTTATTGGTCTTTTTGAACAAACCGGTGCAGGGTATCATAGGCCGCTGTTTCAGGCGAAAGCTGTGTTCCCGGCACGCGCCATCCACGGATAACGTTCCATGCTGACACTCATCTCACCAGCCAAAACGCTGGACTTCGAAACACCCCCACACACCCGCAAGACGACGCAGCCCCAGTTCCTGCAGGAGGCCGCTGCGCTGGTTGAGGATGCCCGCAAGCTCGCCCCGGATGATATCCGAGAGCTGATGGGGGTAAGCGACAACATCGCCCAACTCAACCATGCCCGCTTTCACGATTGGGCGCCGCCTTTCACCCTGGACAACGCCAAGCAGGCGTTGCTGGCATTTCGCGGAGATGTCTACACCGGCCTTGATGCGGATACGCTCACCAGTGCCCAGCTGGCCTTCGCGCAGCAGCATCTGCGCATTCTGTCTGGCCTGTATGGACTGTTGCGCCCGCTGGACCTGATGCAACCCTACCGGCTTGAGATGGGCCTGCGCTTTGCCAACCGTGGCGGCAGCAACCTGTACCAGTTCTGGGGCGATGCCATCACGCGCAATCTGAATGCCCAGTTGGGCAAGAGCGGCAGCCCGGTGCTCGTGAACCTGGCGTCCAACGAGTACTTCAAGGCCGTGCGGCCGCGTGCACTCGACGCGGAGGTGATCACGCCGCAGTTCAAGGAGCTGCGAAACGGCAAGTACAAGGTCATCAGTTTTTATGCCAAGAAAGCCCGCGGGCAGATGGCGCGCTTCATCATCGAGAACAGCCTGAACGAGCCCGAGGCGCTACGCGATTTCCGGGCCGATGGCTACCGCTACAACCGCAAGGAGTCAGGGCCGCGCGAGCCCGTGTTCACACGCGAGGCGGCGCCGAGCTGACGGCACAGGGCCGCTGTAAAAAAAACATAACAGGAACAGTGCATGAGTCACTCGAACAGCCACCAGGTCATTATTATCGGCGCGGGCATGTCCGGCATCTGCATGGGCGTGCGCCTCAGGGAAATGGGCATCGATGATTTCGTGATTCTGGAAAAATCCGCGGGCGTGGGTGGAACCTGGTACGACAACACCTACCCCGGCGCCTGCTGTGACGTGCCCTCGGTACTTTACAGCTACTCGTTTGAGCCGAATCCGAACTGGTCGCGCAAATATTCTCCCCACGATGAAATTCGGGCCTACTTTGAACACTGCGCGGACAAGTACGGCCTGCGTGACCGGCTGCGCCTGTCGACTGCAGTGCACAGTGCCGAGTTCGACGAGGCCGCCGGCGGGTGGCAGGTGACGCTGGAAGGCGGCGAGGTGCTGCGTGGCCGGGCGCTGGTCAGCGGCCTGGGTCAATTGAACATTCCCAGTACCCCGGCGTTTGCCGGCGCTGAAACCTTCGTCGGCGAGCAGTTCCACTCCGCGCGCTGGCGCCACGATATCGACCTGCAAGGCAAACGCGTCGCGGTCGTCGGCAACGCCGCCAGCGCATTGCAGTTCATTCCGCATGTGGCGCGCGAGGCGGCGCAGCTCTATGTCTACCAGCGTAGCGCGAACTATGTGGTGAAACGCAACGACAGTGATTACTCCGAGGGCGCCAAGCGTCGCTTTGCACGTTGGCCCTGGCTGCAGAAACTGCACCGGGCCGCTGTGTATCTGCGCGGAGAGCTGCTGTTCTACCCGGTGTTGCGCAATAGCCGCCTGCTGCGCCCCCTGTGGGAGAAATGGGCGCGCGATCACCTGCAGGAACATATTGATGACCCCACCCTGCGCCGTAAGCTGACGCCAGACTACCCGGTCGGCTGCAAGCGCATTCTGGTTGCGGATGATTACTATCAGGCATTTGCCCGCGACAACGTGGAGCTGGTGACTGCGGCAATCACCGGTGTGGATGTCGACGGCGTGGTGTCGGCGGATGGCGAGGCGCGCCCTGTCGATGTGATTATCTACGGCACGGGTTTCAACACATCGGCCATGTTGTCTGGCGTCAACTTTGCGGGCAGCGGCGGGCGCAGCCTGGCCGAGGCCTGGGCGCAGGGCGCGGAAGCCTACCGCGGCGTGTGTGTGGCGGGCTTCCCCAACCTGTTCATGCTCTATGGCCCCAACACCAACCTCGGCAGCAACTCGATTATCTTCATGGTGGAGCGCCAGGTGCGCTACGCGGCGGCCTGTATCGAAAAACTCCTCACGCATGATCTGCATTCACTGGACGTGAACGCCGCGGTGATGCGTGCCTACAACGACCACATGCAGGGAGAGCTGGCGGGTACGGTGTGGGTAGCCAATTGCGACAGCTGGTACAAGAACGCGGCGGGTAAGGTGGTCAACAACTGGCCCAATTCCACGCTTTATTACTGGTGGCATATGCGCGGGCCGGACTTCGCCGACTTCGATATGCGCTGACGCGCATCAACGCTCGCGGCGAAACGGCAGCAGGCTTGCGGCGTCTTCCCGGTAGGCCTCGATATGCGGACGCTCCCGGCGGGTGAAATCCGCGACCGCCTCGGCCAGCCGCGGGTCTGCTATCCAGTGGTTGGAGTAGGTGTGTACCGGCTGAAACCCGCGCTGAATCTTGTGCTCGCCCTGGGCGCCCGGGTCAAAGCGCTGCAGCCCCTCGGCAATACAGTACTCGATGCCCTGGTAGTAGCAGGCTTCGAAGTGCAGGCAGTCGAAGTCTGCGCTGCAGCCCCAATAGCGGCCATACAGCGTGGTGGAGGAGCGGAAGTAGAGCGCGGCGGCCACCGCCTGCCCGCTGTGCCGCGCGACCACCATGATGGCCTGCTCCCCCAGCGAGGGCGCCGTTTGCAGAAAGAAGTCCCGGGTGAGGTAACCGCCGTGGCCGCTGCGCCGCGCGTAGGTGGTCTGGTAGAAACGGTGAAACTGTTGCCAGTCGGCTGGCGATATCTCTGCGCCGCGCAGCAGTTGCAGGCTCAGCCCCTGTTGCGCCACGCGCTCGCGCTCGCGGCGCAGGTTCTTGCGTTTGCGGCTGGCAAATTCGGCGAGGAAATCATCAAAGCTGTGGTAGTTGGCGTTGAACCAGTGGAATTGTGTGGTCATACGCTGGGGCAACCCGGCCGCCAGTAGCCGGTTGGAAGTGTCCTCATCCGGGAACAGCAGATGCCAGGAAGACAGGCCACGTGCGCTGGCGAACTGCTCGATAGCGGCCCTTGCGGCTGGCCACAGGTTAGCGGCATCTTCCCCGTCGGCCACACACAAGCGCGGCCCGGTGGCCGGGGTGAACGGTACGGCAGACACCAGTTTGGGGTAGTACTCCAGTCCCGAACGTTGCCAGGCGTCCGCCCAGGACCAGTCGAAGACGTATTCGCCGTAGGAGTGCGCCTTCAGGTACAGCGGTAACAGGCCAACCAGCTTTGCGCCACGGCGCAGCAGCAGGTGGCAGGGTTGCCAGCCGGTGTCAGCGGTTGTGCAGGCGGTTGTTTCCATGCCGTATAAAAAGCGGTGTTGCAGAAACGGGTAGTCGCTGCCGGCCACCGCATCCCACTCGCTGGCGTTGACCCGCTCAAGGCTGTCAATGAACTCCGCGCCTGGCGGTGGGGGTGCTGCGCCTTCGGTGTTCACCTCGCTCACGCGGCGGCGCTGAGGAAATAATGCAGTGCAATGCCCATGAATATTGCCAGCCCTACCCAGTTGTTGTGACGGAACGCGCGGAAGCAGGCGGCGCGGTCGCGCCCGCGTATCAGGTACTGGTGATAACCGAATAGCAACGCGGCGACAAGGACGCCCAGGTAATAGGCATCGCCCAACCCGAAACGCTGCCCGGCCAGCAGCCAGGCGAGCAGGCAGAGCGCCTGCAGGGCACCGATGACCAGTCGGTCCGCCTCACCGAACAGGACCGCTGTGGATTTGATGCCCACCTTGATATCGTCGTCCCGGTCGACCATGGCGTACTGGGTATCGTAGACCATGGTCCACAGCAGATTGGCGAGATAGAGCAGCCAGAGCGCCGACGGCAACGCCTCCAGCTGGGCGGCAAACGCCATGGGAATGGCCCAGGAAAACGCCGCCCCCAAAACCACCTGTGGCCAGTAGGTGTAGCGTTTCATAAAGGGATACGTCGAGGCGAGCAGCAGGCCGACCACCGAAAGCAGGGTGGTCAGGGTATTGGTCAGTAGCACCAGCCCGAAGGAGGCCAGGCACAGCAGCAGGAACAGGGCTCGAGCCTGGGTCACCGTCACCGCACCGGTGACCAGCGGACGCTCGCGGGTTCGCGTGACGCTGCCGTCCCAGTGGCGATCTGCTAGATCGTTGACGATGCAACCCGCCGAGCGCATGAGCAGCGTGCCGAGACAGAAGATGACGACCAGGCGCGGCTCGGGCGTGCCCTCTGCGGCGATCCACAGCGCGCCGAGGGTCGGCCACAACAGAAGCAGGGTGCCGATGGGCCGATCGAAACGCACGAGTTTGAGCAGGGCGGAAGTGGAAACGGTTACGGGCATGCTGCGCGGGCTGTGGCGGGTCGAGCGGCAAGCTTACTGCTTTATGCGGTGGATTGCAGCGCTCACTGTGCCGCGCCGGCTGCGGTGTACCGCCAGCGAGGCGTCCCAGGGGGTAAACCCCTGCAGGAAAACTTCACTGACCAGCAGGCGTTTGCCCCTGATATCGAAGCAGGAGCGCCGCGCCCAGGCGGGCACTTCCTGGCGCACCCAGGGCGCCATGTAGGCACTGTGGCCGCTGAGTCGCGCCAGCTCGAACGGGCTTCTTTGCATACCGGGGTAACGAAACAGAATCGCGCCCAGCGAGCGATGCTGCAGTTTGCGCAGGTGGGCAAGCTCGCCGTTCAGGCTGCTGATCGGGAATACGCTGCGGGCAAATACCACGGCCTGCCCGTCGAGCCGCAGCAGCACTTCGCGCACCAGTGCGCGTTGGCGTGCCGGAACCTGCAACAGGCGCTGCTCGGACGGCAGCGGCACCTGCCAGCCCTGATAGAGCCTGTGCACGCTGAACGCGCCGGCGTCGAGGTCGACCAGACGCGCGGTCAGGGAGCCATCGTCAAGCAGCCAGCGGCGGCGGGGCGCCGCAAGCTGGGTACTGGAGAATTGTTGCTCTGGGCGCCACAGTGGGTCGCGGCCTGAGTCTGCCGGCAGGGGGGCGGGCACGATAACCGGGTCTCCGGAGATGCAAAGGCGCGAGCATGCGCCAGCAGCGGTGGGCATGCAAGGGCGTTCAACCTGAGCGAAGTTCTGTCCAGCCCCCGCGCCCAAAGCGCTTGCACAATTTTCCGGTAACTTTATAGTGTTCTGCTCCTAATCAGGTCGTCTTCCGCCGCCGGCAATTGCGCGTGGCACTGGCGCTGACGACCCGCACAACCGAACGAGAGTGAGTGTCATTATGAGCAAGTGGGAATGCATAGTCTGTGGCCTGATCTACGACGAGAAGGAAGGCTGGCCGGATGATGGCATTGCGCCGGGCACCAAGTGGGAAGACGTGCCCGAAGACTGGCTGTGCCCCGACTGCGGTGTGGGCAAGGAAGATTTCGAATTGATCGAGGAAACCCCGGTCGACGAAACACCGCACCACGAGGAGCCGGTTGCGGACAAGGTCCACCCGCCCGTGGTGATTATCGGCACCGGCCTGGCCGGTTATGGTGTGGCCAAGGAGTTTCGCAAACACGACAGCGAAACCCCGTTGATCCTCATTACCTCGGACGATGGGCGCTCCTACTCCAAGCCGATGCTGTCCACCGGCTATACCAAGGACACCAGTGCGGACGACCTCGCCCAGCTGGACGCCGGGTCCATGGGCAAGCAGCTGAAAGCCAGCGTGTGGACCATGACCCACGTCGCCGGCATCGACACCGCCAACCAGATTATCAAGGTCGGTGATGCGGAAACCGTGATTCACTACGGCAAGCTGGTACTGGCGCTGGGCGCGCAGACCATTCAGCCGCCCATCGAAGGCGATGCGCTGGAGCTGGTGTACTCGGTGAATGACCTGCTCGACTACGATGATTTCCGCACGGCGATGCAGAAGAACAGCGTGCGCAAGGTGTGCATCATCGGGGGTGGCCTGATCGGGTGTGAATTCACCAATGACCTGCTCAATGGCGGCTACGAGGTGGAGGCGGTTGACCCGCTGGGTTACTGCCTGCCCACGCTGCTACCCGAGCCCGCTGGCAAGGCGGTGCAGGCCGCACTGGAGGCCAAGGGCGCCCGTTTCCATTTTGGCCCGCTGGTCACCGCGGTCAATCGGGGCGAAGAGGGCGTTGTGGTGAGCCTGAACAATGGCGAGCGCATTACCGCCGATATCGTGGTGTCCGCCGTGGGTGTACGCCCGCGGGTAGACCTGGCGAAAGCCGCCGGCCTCGACGTAAACCGGGGTGTGGTGACCAACCGCCTGCTGGAAACCAGCGCCGCCAACGTCTACGCCCTGGGCGACTGTGCCGAAGTGGCGGGCCATGTGCTGGTCTACGTGGCACCGCTGGTGGCCTGTTCGCGCGCGCTGGGCAAGACCCTCGCCGGCGAGCCCACGGAGGTGGTGTACCCACCCATGCCAGTCACCATCAAGACGCCGGCCTGCCCGGTTGTGGTGGCACCACCGGCGGTGGGCGCCGAGGGCGAATGGCAGATCGATGCTGATGGCAGCGATGTGCGCGCGGAGTTCCGCAATGCCGCGGGCGAGCTGCTGGGCTTTGCACTCACCGGTGATGCCACCAAGGCAAAAATCGAGCTGCAGAAAGCCCTGCCGGCCATACTGCCCTGAGCCACGGCGCGTTGGACGCCGGGCGAGCCCGGCGCCAACTGCAGGCCTGGCTGGAAGCGGGCGTGGTCGGGCTGAACCTGTGCCCCTTTGCGCGACCCCTGCTGGGGTCGCCGTCGTTGCGCCTGGTGGTCTGCGAGGCGGATGACAGCGCGGCGGGGCAACGCGTCATGGCGAGCTGCCTGCTGGCGGAATTCGATCTGCTGCTGCGCAGCGACGAGGATGAGGTTGCCACCACGTTGCTGGCGTTCAGCGGGGGGTTGGCTGCCTTCGACGACTACCTGGATTTTCTCGACCACGCCAATGCGCTGTTGGTGGCTGCAGGGCTTGAGGGCATTGTGCAGTTGGCGAGTTTTCACCCGCAGTACCAGTTTGCCGGTGAGCCTTCCCAGGCCGCGAGTCATTTCAGCAACCGCGCGCCGCTGCCGGTGATACACCTGCTGCGAGAGGACATGCTGGAACGGGCCCTGGCCACCTGGCCAGACCCCGAGCGCATTCCCGAGGCAAACGTTGCACGCCTGAACAGCATCGGCCGCGTGGCGCTGGCGGCGCAGCTGGCCGCGTGGCAGGCGCTCTGAGCCGGCTTACACCTCGGCAAATTTCTCGCGGTTCGCTGTCCAGCGCTGGATCAGGGCATCGATGATTTCCGGGTCACCCTGCTGCAGCGTGTGGGCAATAGTGTGCACAGCGTCCAACAGGTGATTGTGTGCCGGCAGCTCGGCGATGCGAAACGCGAGCAGGCCGGTTTGTCGCGTCCCCAGCACTTCGCCGGGGCCGCGCAATTCCAGGTCTTTCTCGGCGATGTAGAAGCCGTCGTTGCTTTCCCGCATAGCTACCAGACGTTGCTGGCCGCTGCGCGACAGGGGTGACTGGTACAACAGCACACAGTGGCTGGCACCACCGCCGCGGCCCACGCGTCCGCGGAGCTGGTGCAGTTGCGCCAGCCCCAGCCGCTCCGGGTTCTCGATTACCATGAGGCTGGCGTTGGGCACGTCCACGCCCACCTCGATTACCGTGGTCGCTACCAGCAGTGCAATCTCGCCGCCCTTGAAAGCCGCCATTACGGCCGCTTTCTCGGCGGGCTTCATGCGACCGTGCACCAGGCCGACCTGCAGCCCCGGCAGGGCTTCGCGCAGGAGTTCGGCCGTGGCCTCCGCTGCCTGCGCTTGCAGCGAGTCACTCTCCTCAATCAAGGTGCACACCCAGTAGGCTTGGCGCCCGCTGGCGCAGGCGCCGGCAACGCGGGCGATAACCTGTTCGCGGCGCTGGCTGTCGATCAACACCGTGGTTACCGGCTCGCGGCCCGGCGGCAGTTCATCGATGACCGAGAAATCCAGATCGGCGTAGGCGACCATGGACAGTGTGCGCGGAATGGGCGTGGCGGTCAGCACCAGCTGGTGTGGACGGCCCTCGGCGCCGGCTTTCTGGCTCAGGGCGAGGCGCTGGTGCACGCCGAACTTGTGCTGCTCATCGACCATCACCAGGCCCAGGCGCTGAAAAGCCACACTCTCCTGAAACAGGGCGTGGGTACCCACCGCGAGGGCCGCCTCGCCAGCGGCGAGCCGCGCGGTCGCCGCTTCACGCGCTTTACCTTTCACCCGCCCACTGAGCCACTCCACACCAATACCCAGGGGTGTGAACCACGCCTCGAAGTTCAGTCGGTGCTGCTCGGCAAGGATTTCCGTGGGCGCCATGAGCGCCACCTGAAAGCCGTTGGCGATGGCCTGCAGGGCAGCATGGGCCGCCACCAGGGTTTTCCCGGAGCCGACATCACCCTGGACCAGGCGCAGCATGGGTATAGGCCGCGCCAGATCCGCGGCGATTTCCTGCATCACGCGCTGTTGGGCGCCAGTGGGGCTGAAGGGCAGACTCTGCAGCAGCCGGTGCTGCAGGCCCTGCCCTGCGTCGCTCGCCAGTGCCGGTGCAGGGGTGGACTGCTGGCGCGCACGCAGGCGCAGCAGTGACAGATGGTGGGCGACGAGTTCCTCCAGGGCCAGGCGCAGCTGTGCCGGGTGCCGACCCTCCAGCAGGGCGTCCAGCGGGGCATCCGCTGGCGGCGCGTGCAGGTATTGCAGCGCCTGCACCAGCGTGAAGGGTTGCCGGCTGCCGGCGGGTAGCAGGTCGCGCGGCTGGGCGCGCTGCAGAAAGCCCAGGGCCTGGCTGCACAGCTTGCGCCATTGCGCCTGGCCAATGCCAGTGGTGGTCGGGTAGACCGGTGTGAGCGTCGCCGGCTGCGCGCCACCCGTGGCGCTGCCGGGTTCTCCCGGCTCCAGCACGCGGTACTCCGGATGAAAGATCTCGAAGCCGTTGGCGCCGCGCCTCACCTGGCCGAAACAGTACAGGCGCGCACCGGGCTGCAGGCTGTTTTTCTGTGCTGCACTGAAATGGAAGAAGCGTAGCGTCAGGGTGCCGGTACCGTCCTGAATGCGCGCGACCAGGCTGCGCCGCCGGCCGAAGACGATATCCGCCAGACGCACCTCCCCCTCTACAGAGACTTCACTGCCGTCCTGCAGGCCCGCAATGGGGGTGATACGTGTGCGGTCCTGGTAGCGTAAGGGCAGGTGGAAGAGCAGGTCCTCGACCTGAGTGACGCCGTAGTCTGCCAGCTGCTGCGCCAGCTTGGGGCCAACACCGCGCAGCGACGTCAGCGGAATCGGCTCAAGCACGGCCACGGTGGGTATCCTTTGCCGCCCGCGGGCACTGGTATCGCAGCGGGGCACAAGGGCCGGCTTGGTGGGCTCGTCGGTGAAGACTACAGTACACTGGAAACACGCAGGCGAGCCCGTTGGGGTGAAAGCCCGTTAGTGTAACCAGTCAGGGAAGGCAAGATGAAGAGCAAAAGTATGCTGATTGTGGGCTGCGGTGACCTGGGCGAGCGTGCGGGTAGTCTGTTGCTGGACGCCGGCTGGTCCGTCACCGGCCTGCGTCGGGACACCAGCAGGCTCCCCGCGGGGTTTGCCGGCCTCGCCGCCGACTACGCCGCAGCGGATGCCGATTTCTCCGCGCTGGAGGCGCTGGCGCCCGATTTCCTCTTGTTGACCCTTAAACCGGCAGGTGGCGGTGTTGAAGGTTATCAGGCCGGTTTCACCCACGCTGTGCGCACCGTGCTTGATGGCCTGGGCTCGCATCGTCCCACCGGCATCCTGATGGTGTCCAGCACACGCGTGTACGCGGAGGCAGAGGGGGGCTGGGTGGACGACGACAGTGCGCTGACGACCGATGACCCCGCCGCACTCGCCATCATCGAAGCCGAGCGCCTGTTATTCGATTCGCCGCACCCTGCCAGTGTTGTGCGCAGCTCGGGTATCTATGGCGACCCGGACGGTTTTCTGCTGCGACGTATCCTGCGGGGTGAGTTATGCCCCGAAAGCCCGGTGCGCTACGGCAATCGCATCCACCGGGATGACCTGGGTGGCCTCCTCGCCTGGTTGTTGCAGCAATGGGCTGCCGGCAGAGCACCGGCGCCGCGCATGATCGCAGTCGATAACAGGCCGGCACCGCAGTTCGAGGTGGAGACCTGGCTGGCGCAGGCACTGGCACTGACCAAATGGCAGGCAGGGGCGTCAACGCCGCGCGGCGGAGGCCACAAACGCTGTCGCAATCTCGCACTGACAGCGTGCGGGTACGTGCTGCGCTACCCCGACTACCGCGCCGGCTATTCGGCGGTACTGCAGGCGCGCAAAGCCGGTGACCCCCAACGGCCTTGACTGTGCTCAGAGGGCGAGTATCGCCTCCACTTCAATGGCGACGCCCTTGGGCAGGCCGGCCACCTGCACGCAGGCGCGCGCCGGGAAAGGGGGTTGCAGGAATTCCGCCATGACCTCGTTCACGGCCGCGAAATCAGCCATATCAGTCAGGGAAATATTGATTTTCACCGCGTTGCTCAAATCGCCACCGGCGGCCTCGGCGACGGCGGCGAGGTTGCTGAACACCTGACGCGCCTGCTCCTGGATGTCGCCGGCGACCAGCTCCATGGTATCCGGTACCAGTGGGATCTGGCCCGACAGCCACACCGTGTTGCCGACCTTGACAGCCTGCGAGTAGGGCCCGATGGCCTCGGGTGCGTTCGGGGTGGAGATGATGGCTCGATTGGTCAACGATTTGCTCCGTTTTTCGGGCGCCGCGCAGGCGCCTCATTCTTCAGTCGTGATACGCGACGCACCGAGTTTACCGTGCGCAGGCGCTTCATGATATTGGCCAGGTGAATGCGGTTGTTGACCTGCATGGCGAGGTCGACGTAAGTGAACTGGTAGTCCTTGTCTTCGGTCGAGATCTTTTCGATGTTCACGCCCATGCTGTTGATACGGGTGGCGAGCACCGCGATCATGCCGCGGCGGTTTTCCACTTCGATGCGCAGCTCGGTGAGGTATTCCCCCTGCACATGGTCATCCCAGCGCAGTGCCACCAGGCGCTCGCGGTTCTCACGCATTTCCGTGAGGTTCTTGCAGCGCTCCCGGTGCACGACCACCCCTTTCTCGGAGCTGAGGTAGCCTTCGATGGGGTCGCCGGGAATGGGGTGGCAGCAGCGCGCATAGGTGACCATGAACCCCTCTGTACCGCGAATCGCCACCGGTTGCTGCTTGCGCTTTGCGGGCTCGGAGGGTTCGGCGAACTCGCCGAGGATCTGTTGCGCGGTGATGGGCGGCAGGCGGTTGCCGCGAGCGATATCTTCCAGCAGGTCGTCCAGGGCGCTGTAGTCATGGCCGGAAAGGTAATCCTGCAGACGATCTGCGGGCAGCTGCTCCAGGCTGCTGTCGAAGGCTTGTAACGCCCTTTCGAGCAAGCGCTTGCCCAGTGCGATGGAGTCTTCCCTCGTCTGATGCTTGAGGAAGTGGCGAATATTGGTACGGGCCTTGGCCGTCACCGCGTAATTGAACCAGGAGGGGTTCGGCCTTGCGCCAGGGGCGGTGAGGATCTCCACCGTTTGCCCACTCTGCAGGGGCTCCGACAGTGGTGCCAGGCGCCGGTTGATCCGGCAGGCCACACAGCTGTTGCCAACGTCGGTGTGCACGGCGAAGGCGAAATCCACCGCCGTGGCGCCGCGTGGCAGCTCGAGAATGCGCCCCTTGGGCGTAAACACGTAGATTTCGTCGGGGAACAGGTCGATTTTGACGCTCTCGATGAATTCCAGTGAGTTGCCAGCCCGTTGCTGCATTTCCAGCAGGCCCTGCACCCACTCGCGCGCCCGTGCGTGGCTGCCGTTGGCGGATTGGCTGTCGCTCTTGTAAAGCCAGTGCGCGGCAATGCCGTTGTTGGCCATTTCCTCCATTTCGCGGGTGCGAATCTGGATCTCGATGGGCACACCGTGCATACCCATTAGAACGGTATGCAGTGACTGGTAGCCGTTGGCCTTGGGAATGGCGATGTAGTCGCTGAACTCACCGGGCACGGGCTTGTACAGGCTGTGCACCGAGCCGAGCACCCGGTAGCAGGTATCCACCGAATCGACGATGATGCGGAACGCGTAGATATCCATGATTTCCGAGAAGGACTTCTTCTTGGATTTCATCTTGCTGTAGATGCTGTAGAGGTGCTTCTCGCGCCCGATCACCTCAACGTCGTGCCCCTCCTGTTCCAGCGTGGACTCGATCTGGTGGCGAATCTTGTCCACCAGTTCCTTGCGGTAGCCGCTGCTGGCGCGTATCGCCGCCTGGATGCGCGAGGCGCGCATGGGGTAGAGCGCACTGAAGCCGAGGTCCTCGAACTCCATGCGCACGGCATTCATGCCCAGGCGCATGGCGATGGGGGCGTAGATTTCCAGGGTTTCGCGGGCGATGCGGCGCGCCTTGTCCTGCGGCAGCACGCCGAGTGTGCGCATGTTGTGCAGGCGGTCGGCCAGCTTTACCAGAATCACGCGAATGTCGCGCGCCATGGCCAGCGCCATTTTCTGGAAATTTTCCGCCTGCTTTTCTGCCAGCGAGCCGAACTCCATCTGCGTGAGTTTGCTCACGCCATCGACCAGCTCGGCGACCGCCGGCCCGAACTGGTGCCCGATGGAGTCTTTTTCTATACCGGTGTCTTCGATGACATCATGCAGCATGGCGGCCATCAGGCTCTGATGGTCCATGTGCATGTCGGCGAGGATACCGGCTACCGCCAGGGGGTGGGTGACGTAGGGTTCACCGCTGCGGCGGATCTGGCCGAAATGCGCCTGCTCGGCGAAGTAATAGGCGCGGCGCACCTGCTGCGCCTGCGCCGGGTTCAGGTAGCTGCGCAGGGTGGAGTCGAGGGCGTCTATGGTCTGCATGTTGTGTTACCTGCTTACCATGGAGGCCCGAGCCATTACAGCGACTCGTGGGACCCCATGACTTCCGCGAGTTCCTCTTCTGCATCGCGTTCTTCTTCGCGAGAGAGGATGGAGGAATTGATCAGCCCTTCGGCAATTTCGCGCAGCGCGATTACCGTGGGCTTGTCCGATTCTTCCTCGACCAGGGGGTCCTTGCCGCCGGTGGCGATCTGGCGGGCGCGCTTGCTGGCAACCATGACCAGTTCGAAGCGGTTGTCGACGTTTTCAAGGCAGTCTTCTACGGTTACGCGTGCCATGTGCTGGTGATTCCTGTCAGGGTGAACGAACCCTCAATTATACCCGGTTACACCCCCCGCGTGTACAGGGCGGTAACGCTGCGTGGTGGTGTGAATAATGCGGCTGTGGGTGCCGCCTCAGGGTTGCAGCAGCCCCTGCAGCAGCTCGCTGAGCGCCTGTTGCTGGCGCGTGGTCTGCAGGCGGTGGGAGAGTACGATGGCTTCCAGCTCGGCGAGGGCAATGTCGAAGTCATTGTTGACCACGAGGTAGTCGGATTGCACATAGTGCGACATTTCCTCCACCGCCTCCGCGAGGCGGCTGGCGATCACCGCGGGGTCGTCCTGGCCGCGGCCCGTGAGGCGCTGCTCCAGTGCCTCGCGCGAGGGCGGCAGGATGAAGATGCCACAGGTGTCGGGCAGCAGGCGCTTGACCTGGGCGGCTCCCTGCCAGTCGATTTCCAGAATGACGTCGGTGCCCGCAGCGAGCTGTGTTTCCACCCAGCCCTGCGAGGTGCCGTAAAGGTTGCCGAAGACCCGGGCGTGCTCGAGAAATTCGGTCTTCTCGAGCATCCCCAGAAACGTCGCTTCATCCACGAAATGGTAGTTGACGCCGTCCTGCTCACCCGGGCGCTGGGCGCGGGTGGTGTGCGACACGGAGACCTGCAGCGCCGGGCTGCGGGCCAGCAGGGCGTTGACCAGGCTGGTTTTGCCGGCACCGCTGGGTGCGGAGACGGTGTACAGGGTTCCGGTGGCGTTCATGGGGGGCAGATGTCCTTGTATCGTCGCGCGGGATCAAGGGCATTTTACACGTTGCGAAAGGTAAATGGGGCGTGTATCCGGCGCGGATTATCGGTCACCTGTGGTATTGGCTACAGCGGTGTGATGGCGATATTCGGTGCTACCTGACGGAAGAAATTGCGCAACAGCTGCCAGCTGAGACGGGTTTCCAGCGCCCCCACAAGGGGGTGCAGGACCAGGGCATCGTTGTCTTCCATGGCAGGGGCTCTGTGCAGCACCTGCTCTGCGGTGGTGACCTGGTAGGTGCCCAGTGCCTTGAGTGCGTCGGCGTCCAGTGCACTGCTGAACATCATGTCCTGGTCGCTGTCCTGCTGCCACTGCGCATAGCAGTTGGTTTCATACAGGGCGTAGGGGGCCAGTGCCGCCCAGTCCTGCTCCGGTTGCTCGGACACATACAGGAACGAGAAAGGCATCTCTGCCTGATAACGTGGTGTTTTGCCCAGACGTTCGCACTCGGCGGCATACACGGCGTTGAGCTGTGGCATGCCACCAATAAAACCATCCCCTTCCCGCGCGGCTCGACGTGCGGCGGGTGCCGAGCTGCCGCCCATAAAGATTGTGGGGTGCGGCGCCTGCAGGGGCCTGGGCGTTACCCGTGCGGCACGGCCACGGTACTCGAATACCTCGCCGCGCCAGGCCTGTTTGAGCGCTCTGACGCCTTCTTCCATCAAGCACCCGCGCTGGTTCGGTTCCACACCGAACATCTCCAGTTCCCGCCCGACATAGCCCCCCAACAGCAGGACCTCCGCGCGTCCGCGGCTGAGCTGGTCCAGCACCGCCACATCTTCCGCGACGCGCAGCGGATCGCTGAACGGCATGATCACGTTCACTTGCAGGCGCACATTGCGCGTGATGCGTGCGGCGGCCGCCGCGAGCATCATGGGGCTGGGCAGATAGCCGTCTTCGCTGCCGTGGTGTTCACAGAAATTGATGGTGACCGGGTACCCCTGAGCGTCAATCCAGGCAATTTGCTCCAGAGTCAGATCGTAGGTATCCGCAAAGGAGAGGCTGGTCGTGGCGGCCGGTGCTCGGCATTCGTACTTGATCATGACGGAAGGCATGGGGTGATCTCCGTTTCTGGCCGACTCAGACTTCGTCCGGTACGCCAAAGAAATTCTGGTAGCGCTGATACAGCTCGCGTTGACCGCTGCTCAGGCTATATTGGTGTTTGCCGAACTTGCCCTGCGGTTTGCGCGCCAGATAAGCCTGCATGGCATCGCGTCCGGTTGCGTCCAGGGGTGAGCCCATTTCACGGTAGAGCGTCTCCAGCGCGGCGAGCGGTTGGTTGATGAGGTCGTGATAGAGGAAGCTGTGGACCTGATCCGACGGCAGCTGACCCTGCTCCAGCTGCTCCACCACGGCGTCAAGCCGTGCCGCACTCGCGTCGGGTGTCATCAGGCTTTCGAACGCACGTGCATCGAAGGCCTTGCTGCTGCGCATCCAGTACAGTGTACCCAGCAGGTTGGTAACCGAGGCCTGAGCCACAACCGGGTCGCGGTGCGTAATCACGACCCGTGCATCCTGGAATACCCGGAACAGCACCGACAGGTTACCGAGGTGTGAGGGGGCCTTGAGTAGCCAGTGTTGACGCGGATTCCTCCACTGCAGCACTTTCAGCATGCGCTTGTAGTAGCGATAGGCCGGTTCCAGGTCCTGTTGATAGTACCAGGCGTTATAGCTCGGTATCTGGTATTGACCGGGCAGGTTTTCGCTGCGAAAGGTGCAGCTCATGGCGACGATGCATTCATTGGGAATTTCCGCGCCCATTTCGTGCATGGTGGCGTAGCTGGGAACCACCCGGTTCCACTGGGTTACCAGATGTTCGCAGCGCTCGATGCGGGGATCACTGTGATACTGAGCCGCTTCCGGTGGCGGATAGGGAAACATGATTTCCCAGTTGCGCGGCGAACCGAAGCGGCTGTCCTCGGCGAGCAGCTCAAACAGAATCGAGGTACCGGAACGCGGCAGGCCGGTAATAATGACCGGCTGGTCGATGATTTCGTCCTCGATTTCCGGGTGCTGCGCATAGGCGGCTTCAATGCCGAGCCTGGCTTCCAGCCAGCGCAGGATATCGGAGCGCGTCATCAGTCGGCCGAGCAGGTGCAGGTCTGCTTCGTCCTCCAGCGCCTGCAGGAACACGTGGAATCCCTCCTGCCAGTTGTCGCTGCCAAAATCGTTGAAACCCGTATTGCGCCGGGCCGTCTCCATCAGCTCGTCGGCGCGCAGCGGCACCAGACTGCGGATGTCCATGTGACGCCCTTCGTCGATCACGCGTGTGACCCACTCGGGGCGCTCTGGCGGTGTCCACTCACTCATAATTTCCCTCCCGGCTCCGGCACCTTGCGGCGTCAGGGCATGTAAGCGCCACCACTCACCGAAATAAGCTGGCCCGTGACATAGCCAGAGCGCGCGGAGGCCAGGAAAAGTGCCATCCACGCAATATCTTCCGGTCGGCCGAGTTTGGGGATGGGCAGACCGCTCATGTTGTACAGGGTGCCATCCTGCAGAGCTTTCTCCATCTCGTCCGGCTTGCCCATCGTCTCGAATCCAAAGCGGTTCCAGAAGCTGCCCTCACCCACCTCACTGGCCTCATAGGGGACGATCCAGCCGGGACAGATGTTGTTGACGCGTATGCCTTTACCCGCCCATTCCCAGGCGAGACCCTTGGAAAAGCTGTTGACGAAGCCTTTCACTCCGCCGTAATGCACCACGTTGGCCGCGGCTTCGCCCAGCAGGGAGGAGTTGGAGGAAATATTGATGATGCTGCCGGCTTTGCGGGACAGCATGTCTTGCGCAACCGCCTGGCAGCAGTTCACGACACCATCGATATTGAGGGCAATTTCCCACTGACGCGAGCTCGCATCAAGGTCTTCCAGGTTGGATGGCTGAGCGACACCGCCGGCGTTGTTTACCAGCACATCCACTGGACCGAAAGCCTCGTTGGCTCGTGTGACCATCGCATCGACGCTGGCGCGGTCGGTGACGTCGGTGGCGACAGCCAGAACCCGGCCCGGCAGCCCGAGGCTCTCAGCCTCGGCAGCGAGCTTTTCGCCGGTGGCGATATCGCGTGAGGCACTGACAACATTCAATCCCTCGCGGGCAAACTCCAGCACCAGCCCGCGCCCGATGCCCCCGCTGCCGCCGGTGATGATTGCGGTCTTGCCCTGCAGCTCTAAATCCATGATGTAGCCCTCTTGATTAGGTCAGTTCAGTCCAATGGGTCAGACGCCGAAGCGCTGGATGACACCGCGTCGCCTGGCGGCGATTTGAGCGGCGCGACCTGCGGCATCCACGCGCTGCACGTTCGCTGGCAGTACGGCATCCAGCTCGTGCAATTTCACTTGTTGGGCCCGGGGCCTCGGATAATGATCTGCCTGCATCCAGCGTACAGTGATGTAACCCTCGTTGAATCCGGCCGGATCCAGCCAGTTGGCGTGGCCGGTATCAACGTGCGCAATGACCAGGATCAGTTCACCGTCGTCCTGTAACCGGGCATAGTGGCAGTTGGTGTTGCTGAGCACGCTGCGGTAGTCCATGGAGCACCACCAGTAGTTGCCGAACTCCACGGCCCAGTAATGCGCGGTGGGTGGCGTTACCCGCACCACGAGCGCCTCGTCTGCCGGCAGCTGCCAGTAGGAGACCAGCGGTTCACCGCCAGGCGTGGCATCAATCGCATTGTCATCGAGCTGTCGGTAGGAGAGGAACGTATTGGGCTGCGATTTCCAGCGTTCAATCATGTCGGCCCAGTAGGCCAGTGATTCGCCCACCCAGCTCGACACCTTGGCCAGGCCGCGCTCCAGCCGTGCAGCGTCCATCACCGGTGCGCCCGCAGGCTCGCCGCTGATGCGGTCGATGCTCGCATGCATGGGGCGCTCGTGCTCCCAATCGGCGAAGAACTGCCGGAAGGTGACGCGGAACGTGTTGGGGGAAGTTTGCAGCCAGTTCCCCGGATGGGGGTCTGGGCTGCAGATCAATTCGAAGCTGCCATCCGCCGCCACATCCAGGTCCTGGCCGAAAAGTGTGTGCACCGCGGCGCCACCCCAGGGTGTGTCCCCGTGTTCGACCGCGGTAACGGCAAAGTAGCGCGCACTGCCGCGGTTACCGTGAATGCGATAGGTGTCGGTACCGTTGATCGGACCACCGACGTACACGGCATCGGGGTTGTCACCGCCCTGTTTGCGAATGGGGTCGAAATAATGCAGCAGCTCCGGACGCAGCGGGTCGTCATTCTCCAGGAAGAACTGCATGCCCAGACCAATGTTCTGTGCCAGGCAGCGGAAGCCGGCAGCACGGCTCAGGTCGCCAGTCGGAACACCGGGGCTGAAGGGCAAGCGTCCAGCGGACTTCAGCTGATCACAGAACTGATGCCAGGCCTGGGTGAGCATCTCGTCTTCGCTGCGTGTGTCGTGCATGGTCATGATGCGTGCTCCCGGGTCAGGTTGTTCAAGGTGCGTTCTATCAGGCTACGAAGGTACCGGGCCGAGTAATAGCGTGAGTCGAGCAACGCGGCGCAGCACGCTCCGGCCATGGAGAGGGTGAGGTCGCCGGCCAGTTGCGTCAGGTCGGCTTGCGCGCTGATCTCGCCGTTCTTCACCGCCTCTTCCAGGTCACCCTGGTAGCGCCTGCGGGTCAGTCCCAGGCGCTTTTGTTGTTCCCGGCGATGTTCCGGTTCAATGGCCGCCACGCTCCAGAAACAGAGGCGAATTTTCCATTCATCGCGGGCCTCCGAGCTGAGCGGCAGAATAGCGTGCAGGCGTGCGCGCAGCGCATCCAGACCGGAGAGCCCCGCCGTGAGCCGCTGCTCGCGGCGCACGTAACGGAGGTTCATCTGTTCCAGTGCAGCAGCAATCACGGCATCTTTGTCAGTGAAGTAGTGCTCGACAATGCCTTTTGAGACACCGGAGGACAGGGCAATCGCGCGCATGGTGGTGCCTTGCAGGCCATTTTCCGCAATACAGCGGGCCGCTGCGGAGGCGATCATTGCGCGACGTTGTTCATGGTCGACTTGTTTCGGCATAGTGCTCTTTAGCCCTTTTCCATATTCAGTGTGCGATAGCTGAAAATTTATTGCAAGCCAAACGGCTTATTATAAATGCGCCAATGCACGCGGTGGTGCTCATACAAACGCAGGAGTTATCCGGTGGCAGTATTCGCTAGGCTTGTCGCCAATGGCCATGGTTCACCCGAGAAATTTCGGGTTGCCTGACGCATAAACGTAAAAAACAGATCGATGAAGGTGACCACGGTGACACAAAGCGACGAAAATGACGGTGATGCAAGCAAAGCGCAGATTGAACTGCCGCGGTTCAGGCCTGTTACGGCCAGCGCACTGCATGAGCGGGCGAGGCAGCTGCGCCTGGATATTCTGGAGGTTATCAGCCATGCGCCGATGGGGCACTATTCAAGCAGTTTGTCCTGTGCCGAAATACTGGTAACCCTGTACCATCATGTGCTGCGGCTACGCCGGTCCGATCCGGACTGGCAAGACCGCGACCGCTTCCTGCTCGGGAAAGGTCACGTGGCTGTTGCCCTCTGGCCGCTGTTTGCTGAGCTCGATTTTTTCCCCCAAGCGTGGTTGCAGACCTTCGGGCAGTTGGGCAGCAAGCTTACCGATCACCCCGATATGCACCGCGCGCCCGGTGTAGATTTCAGCTCCGGATCCCTGGGCCATAATCTTTCGGTTGGGCTGGGTATGGCGTTAGCCGCACGTCGCCGGCAAAGAGATCACCGGATCTATGTATTGCTTGGTGATGGAGAGATCCATGAGGGACAGGTATGGGAAGCGGCGATGGCTGCGGCTCATTACAAGGCGGCCAACCTTGTCGCCATCGTTGACGCCAACGGCTCCTGCGCGGATGGCCCCACGGAGTCCGTGATGGGGATAGAGCCGCTTGCGGAGCGATTTGCCAGCTTTGGTTGGCACAGCCTCGAAGTGGATGGACATGACGCCGCGACGTTGATGGGCGCCTTTGCGCAGGCCAGCCAGTGCGTTGACAAACCGGTGTGCATAGTGGCGCGAACGCTCAAAGGGAAGGGCATTTCCTTCATGGAGGCGTCACCGCGTGAGTGGCATCTGGGTGCCTTGAATGGTGCCGATCTGGAGCGCGCCAGGCAAGAAATCAGGGAGGCAGAATAATGAGCGGCATGAGCGATCCTTTCAGCTTCAATGCGGGTGCAGTGGAAAGCAGCTACGTTGGCAATCTGGGCGAAGCGTTTCGGCGCTATGGCGAGCAGGACGAGGAAGTCCTGCTGATTTCGCCAGACCTGGGGGCTGGTCCGGTCACCGGCGCTTTTGTGCAGCAGTTCCCTGAGCGCTTTATAGACGCCGGTATTGCTGAATGTAACGCCATGTCCATGGCTGCGGGTATGGCGACCTATGGTTACAAGGTTTTCGTTTTGCAAATGGGCGCGTTTGGCGCCCTGAAGTGCGCGGAGCAGATCCGCACAGATATCGCCTTTTCCCGGGTGCCCGTGCGGATTCTCTCCGCCTGGAGCGGACTGGCGATGGGCTTTTTTGGTACGACACACCATGCGCTGGAGGATATTGCCATTACCCGGGCCATACCCGGCCTCACTGTGTTGGCACCGGCTGACGACAATGCCGCCTCTGCTATGCTGGCCGCCTCGGAGCAGGTTGCAGGCCCGGTATTCATTCGCCTTACCGACGCGAATGTGAATCCGGTATACGATGCGCCACCGGAAGTCAGGATCGGACGCTTTGGCCGCGTACGTGACGGCAGCGATGGCACAATTATCGGCACGGGCCTGGGCGCGCAACTTGCGGTGGGCGCGGCGGATTTGCTGGCTGCGGAAGGGCTGTCGATCCGGGTACTGGATGCCTACAGCCTCAAGCCGCTGGACGAAGATGCGATTGTGCTGGCGGCGCGAGAAACCGGAGCCCTTTTGACCGTGGAGGAGCATCTGGTGACGGGCGGCCTGGGCAGCGCTGTGGGAGAGGTACTGGCGCGCAACGCCCTGCCGACAAAATTCTCCATTCACGGTCTACCCGATGAGACCCTCACCGTGGGTATGCCCGATGAGTTATACGTGCATTACGGTTTGACCATCGAAGAGACCGCGCGGAGGATGCGTGTGCTGCTGGCGGGCAAGTGCTAGGGTGACCGCAAGAACCGGTTTGCGCCGCGGAGTGGGTGCACCCAGCGCTGTGGACCAGTAGCCGACATAGCGCCGCTACAGGCCGTAGATAGCACGAATGACATGGCTGACCAGCGATGACTGCTGCGACACTCCGACCTTGCGGAAACTCGCATAGAGGTGTGTTCTCGCCGTGTTCTTGCTGATGCCTGTGTCAGTCGCAAAGCCTTCCAGCGTGCCGCCATTGGCAAGTGCAATGACCAGTCGTGCTTCCTTGGGCGTAAGACCGAATGCGTCCATAACCAAACGGGCCTGGTCAATCTGGCGCAGCTCCGGATCTGTCATGTAAAGTGCGATGTGTTGGGTATCATCCAGGCGGTCCTGTCGCGAAAGTCGGCGCAGGGTGATAAAAAGCGGCGACTGTCCGCTTTCACGCTCCAACGGTATCACGTGAGGAACTGCCTGCTTGCTGTCAGCGAGGAGATGTCTCACGGTGTGTTGCAGTTGTTGATGTTCCCGATGACGCATTACCCGCAGCTTGTCACCCACCCTGGCGATAGTGCTGTTGTTCTTGAGGAGTTGCTCCGCAACGCTGTTTGCGTGCTCGATATGCAAGTCCGCGTCTAGCATAACCGTGCCCAGGGAAAGGCTGGAGAAGGCCTGCTCATGCAGATCGTGTTCGCGCGCCAGGCTGCGCCCGTTTTCCAGCCAGACAGCAAGCTCCCTGAACTGGGGTTCGAGCAGACCCAGAATATCGCGTTCTCGCGTGCTGAAGTCAGGCTCACCATGGCCTCGTATCAGACGAACGAATAGCGCTACTTTGCCATCCCGGTGTATATCGAAGCCCATAATCTGTTCCTGATCGAACGGCTTCATAAAGGCGTTGTAGTACACAGTTTCGCGCAACTGCTCGCGCGAGATCAGCTCATCCAGGGCAACGGTCTCCCCGTCTGGCAGGTCCACCAGTGGTGCCAGCGCGGAATAGTTGTTGGCGAAATTCATGAGGTCCTGTTGCGAGTAGGTGGCACCACCCACGTAGGCAATCCCGGCATCCCCCGGCGTCGGCAGCCGGAGTCCGATCACCGTCAGGCAGGGCCAGCACAGCTCGCGCAGTTCATGCAGGAAGTCATGCCAGGGATGCTGTTCCTGAAAGCGACCGCGGTATAGTGCCGCGACCAACGAGGCATACTGGTCCAGTGTGGGTGCACGCGACATGGTGATAGCCTGCGATGAAGAGCCGTCGATTTGCCGCATGCTGAGCCTGTGCTGGTGTCAGCTACGGATCCGCAGAATGCTAGCAGAAAACGACGTACAGCGTTTGCGCTCCCATTTACACCCAGGCGCTTCTCAACGATCGAAGTCGACCCTGGTGTTGACGTCCGGGTTACGCTGTTGCGCGATGTCAGCGGTGCGCTCCTCAAGCATTGGCATGAACCCGGTGTCAGGGATCAACCAGAACTGGCCGGCCTCGATACCCTTGAATACCTGAGCGGCGAATTCGTCGGGGGTCGTGCCGGCGGCCACGTTGTTGGCAACCACATCGTGAAACGCCTGCTCCGCTGCCCCCAGCTTCACATGCTGATCGGCCGGTCGCAGCCGATCGGAGTGCCAGATCCCGGTGGCCACTTCGGCCGGGCACAGTACTGACGCGGTTATCTCTCCTGGCTCTTGCGCCAGCTCTTTGTAGAGGCTTTCGGTTAATACGGTGACAGCGTGTTTGGTGGCCTGATAGGGGCTCATGAACGTGCCTCCGCCCAACAAGCCTCCAATCGACGCGGTATTGATGATTCGACCGGGCTCGCCCTGCTGCAGCATGCGCGGTACAAAGTGATGCAGCCCATGCACAACCCCCATCAGGTTGACATCGATGATCCAGCGCCAGTCGCGCAATGGGCGCTCCCAGCTCTTGCCGTCCACCAGCACACCTGCATTATTGAACAGGAGGTTCACCTTGCCATGCTCGGCATACACCCACTCGGCAAAATCCGCTACAGCATCGGTATCTGTAATATCCAGCATGCGCGTACTGAGCCTGTCGCGATGCCCCGAGTTACCAGCTGCCAGCTTTTCCAGGCCGTCGGCATCAATATCTGCGCCGATCACCTGCATGCCATACTGCAGCGCGTAGCGCGCCAACCCTGCGCCGATCCCACTACCTGCGCCGGTTATGACGCAAACACGCTTTGTCGAAGCTGTCATGAATTTGTCCTTCTGCTGCAGAGAGTTGCTGTGATTAACTCGCATGCCAACACGCAAGTCAAAAGAGTTTTGAGCAGGCTGCGTACGTTACTGGTGCGTTATTAACGCAAACAAACCAGCAGGGGTGTTAGAGCGCAAAAAAGATTATTCCTATTTATGAATAGTTCGCATCATACAAATGTATTAGCTTTCAAAAGTTATTTAATCCAGCGAGATAAATTATTTTCTGGAAATAAAAGGAATGCTAAAAATAGCGCATAAACCTATTGACCATAAGCCAAACGTCCTATAATAATTCGCGATAACTACTGTATTTGCAGTCCTTAAAAACCATTTTGGCGTGAGGCGAAATTTTTCGGGAAATTTGAACCTGTTAAAAAGCGTGCGCTTTTATCTGTCAAATTTTCAAAGATGTATGCCTGCCAAATTTAAATAACAACGGGAATATTATGCATATGTCAAAATTCAGAATTAAATCAATGTCGCTCGCTGTCTCACTGTGCGTAGGAGCTGGTTCTGCGACGATTGCCGCAGCGGACCCTGCCGGAGCCCTGGAAGAGATTGTGGTCACTGCCCAGAAGCGGGAGGAAAATATCCAGGAGACGCCCATTTCAATCACTGCGCTCAGTGGCAGCGCAATTGAAAAACGCGGCATCACCAACTCCGGAGATCTGATGGGTGAAATACCCGGTGTGGCTGGTTTTGAGGCGCCCGGCTCTCGTGGCACCACCGGGCTCACCATCCGCGGTATGGCCAGTGGAGGACCTAACAATCTGTCGCTGGACCCCGCAATTGGCCTGTACCTGGATGGTGTTTTCATTGGCAAGAACGTCGGCTCTGCCATGGACGTCGCGGAACTCGAGCGCATTGAGGTGCTAAGAGGGCCGCAGGGCACACTTTACGGTCGCAACTCCACCGGTGGCGCGGTGAACTTCATTTCCAGGAAGCCTTCAGGCGAATCCGGTTTTCGTGCTACCGGTGCCATGGGGAATTATGATTACCGCAGCCTGAAGCTGAACATCGATTCCGCCTCATTTGGCGAGGTGGGTGAGGGTCTGGGTCAGATTGCCTTCAGCGCAGGATACCAGACGCGACTACGCGACGGCTTCCAGGAAAACGACAGCCCTGGAGGTGCGGACTTCAACGACCTCGATAGAGAGGCCTGGCGAGTGTCCGCCAAATGGGATCTCACAGAGAGTTTCTCAGTTGATTACAACTATGATCACAGTGTTCTGGATGAGTCCAACGCACTGGAACAAGTCGTGGGCTTCAACTCCGTGGATGCCGCTGGCCTCGTCGACAGAGTGGGCGCAATGCAGGGAATTCTGGCTGGCGCGCGAGCCTGGGCTGCCACCCCGGGCACTGACCCGCGCATTGGTGACCGCTGGATACCGTCACTGGAGCAAACCATCGCGGCCTATCAGGGTGTCATTGAGCGCGGCCCTGGCCGTCAGGACCGGGGATTGGCAGATTTTTCTCCCTCCACAAACACCGAAACCGAGGGGCATGCGCTTACCCTGACCTGGGAAATCGGAGACATCGTTCTGAAGTCCATCACGGCCTACCGAGAGATGGAGTCGTATGTCTTCGGTGACATCGAGGATCTTGATAGCAGCCTCGATAGTAACGGCATCGGCGCCTACAACGACCTGCTGCACCTAACGCTGGGTGGACTGTACGGGGCGACGGGCGGCTTCGACCCGGGCATTCCGCAGTTACCTTTCGACGCGATCTGGAACGGCATTGACGAAATAGGCGCCTTTCACACCAAGCAGGACACCGACAACTTCTACGAGCAGTTTTCCCAGGAACTCCAGCTGGTGGGGTCTTCAGATTCACTGCAGTATGTTCTGGGGCTGTACTATTTCGAGGATGACGCAGAGTACAGCCGACGGGCGATTTTCGTCGCGCCCATCTCCGGTGCCCCAACCCAGAACTACGCGCTGAGCACTGAAGCAGCGGCAGTGTACGGCCAGGCTACTTGGCAGCCCGGCTGGCTGCAGGATCGCTTGTCCCTGACCTTCGGGCTGCGCTACACCGAGGAAGACAAGGACATTATCTGGGACTACCTCGCCTATTCCACGCCCTTTGCCGGGCAGATACCGCGCCAGACCCAGGCCAACGCCGAGAGTTTTGACAACCTCAGCGGCAACTTTACCGCAGCGTTTCAGGCGACGGACGATATCAACGCCTTTCTGCGCTACGCAACTGGCTACCGCAGTGGTGGCTTCAATGGAGAACAGATCGGTACACCGTCCTTCAACGAGGAAACCGTGGAGCAGTGGGAAATCGGTTTGAAGAGCGATTGGTGGGATGGCCGCCTGCGCATCAACGGCTCGCTCTACACCTACGTCTGGGAGGATATTCAGCTCGCCAACACCGATTCAAGTGGCGGCTCAGCCACCACGCGTATCATTAACGCGGGCGAAGCGGATCGCTGGGGTGGAGAGCTGGAAGTGTTGGCGGCACCCATCGACAACCTGGTGCTCGGGCTCAGCTATGCCTACATCCACGGTGATTTTGATAAATTTCCCGATGTTTGCGGCACCGCCGTGCCACAGAGCTGCATTGATGGTGTGAGCTCGGCCCTGCGGCCCTATTCCCCCAGCAATCAACTCAACCTGACGGCGGACTACACGTTCGCCGAGACAGCCTACGGTGACGTCACAGGCTTTATTCGTGTCAACTGGCAGGATGAGTGGTATGAGAATGCATTGTGGAATGGCGTTGTCGATGGCCAGCCCGTGGTCTACCCCTCAGCGGTTATGGATGAGCGCATGGTAGTGGGTGCTCGCCTGAGCCTGGAGAACATCAAGGTGGGTGACGCGATGATGCGAGTCACCCTGTTCGGAGAAAACCTGACGGACGATGACTACCCCGTCTACTCCATCAACTTCGGTGCATTGGGCTTGATCTCAGAGCAGTATGGCGCACCGAGAACCTGGGGCGTGGAACTGGCTTACGACTACTAGCGCGACGACGCTGATCGATTACACCCGTGTCCGACAGCAGATCCATCGGCAGGCTCTACGCCCTGATAGCGGTGATTGCCACCGGTGGCCACAAGGTGCTTGGCAGCGACGTGAATGATACCTTGGTGGCGTATGCACTCACCGAGTGCAACGACGACCACGCACGTGACGACCTTTGGCTGACAGGAAGGACTCAGAATGAAACGACGTAACTTCATTGCCGGCAGTAGCGCCCTGCTGGCGAGCTCCGGTCTCGGTGTGGCGGCCGCTACGACCGATGCCGGCCGACAAGCGCGTTTCGACCATGAGGTCGACCTGGTCGTTGTGGGTTCTGGCACCGGTCTGGGAGCTGCACTGATCGCCGCCAGTCGTGGGCTGAAGGTTCTCGTGGTTGAGAAAGCCGATGCCATCGGCGGCACCACACTGGTGTCCGGCGGTGTGCTCTGGGTGCCCATGAATCGGGTGATGCAGCAGGAAGGGCTGACGGATGACCGCGATGACGCCAAGCGCTACCTTACCCGGCTTGCCCGCGGTCAGGCCAGTGAAGGCTTGATCGATGCCTTTATCGATAACGGTGCCGATATGCTGGAGGCCGTGGAACATCACAGCCCTATCAGCTGGCGGGTTTCCCGTTTTATGGGCGCTATGCCGGACTATCATGCCGAATGGCCCGGAGCCAGGGTCAGGGGGCGCTCGGTGGAAACGGCTGTCGAGGCTTCCGGTGCGCTCGGTGGGCACCTGATTTCGCTTCTCTACGAGGGCTGTCAGGCTGCGGGTGTGGAGGTGTGGACATCGTCCCCAGCAGAGCGCTTGATCACTACGGAAATAGATGGGCAGCGGCAGGTGAGCGGCATTCAGGTGCGCCGTGGCAATACCCTGGCTAGGGTGCGTGCCCACCGCGGGGTCATTCTTGCCAGTGGCGGCTTTGAGCGCAATGCGGAGATGAAGGCACATTTTCTGCGGGGCCCATCGCCCTACACGCTGGGAGCGCCGGGTAACGCAGGTGACGGGATACGCATGGGCATGGCGGTCGGGGCGGATCTGCGCAACATGAATGAATGTTGGCACCTCGTTGTGTACAAGGCGTTGGCGGAGGCCGAGGGCCATGTCGCCGGCGGGGCGGGCCTGTTCGGCCAGGTCGACAAGACCCAACCGGGTGCTATCGTCATCAATCGGCACGGTAGGCGATTCTTCAATGAGTCCGGTTCCTACGACGCATCCTGGCAGAGTTTTCATACCTGGGAAAACTGGGGTGACTTCCGCTACGGCAACCTGCCAGCCTACACGCTGTCGGATCATGCGCTGCGTCAAAATGGCTTTGTTGCCGGCTGCCGCGCGGGCGAGCCGCTGCCGGATTGGGTGCTGCAGGCAGATAGTCTGGAGGGGCTCGCGGAGCAAGCGGGTATCGACGCAGCAGAACTGCAGCGCACGGTGGAGCGCTTCAACCGCTACGCTGCCGAGGGGCGGGATCCCGATTGCCACCGCGGTGAAAGCCTGATGGATACCCTGGGCTCCGGCAAGCCCGAGGACACGCTGCGACCGCTGGGTGATGGGCCCTACTACCTTGCCGAAATCAGCCCGGCAGATCTTGGCACCAGCGGCGGTCTGCGCGTCAACGGTAGCGCCCAGGTGGTGGACGTATTCGACCAGCCGATACCCGGCCTTTATGCGTCGGGCAACACGGCCGGTGTAGGCGGCCCGGGAGTCCTGTATGGCGGCGGCGGCGGCACGCTCGGGCCTGCGATGACTTTTGCCTATATTGCGGCCAGGCATGCGGCTGGCGATGGTGCATGACAGTATCCGCTATCGATTATACTGCCTGCGGGAGCGTCTGATTTAGCTCGCCAAGGAGCTCGAAGTGGCCAACATTCCCCTAGTGGGCCGCTTGATAAATAGAGTAATTTAACGGGAAAAGGT
>CERO01017016.1_pt1 | contig 47335 bp, 44 predicted proteins | sample 530851 | NCBI WGS metagenome assembly CERO01 (sample SAMEA2621033, study PRJEB7988) | marine metagenome | biome: marine biome (ENVO:00000447); feature: surface water layer (ENVO:00002042); material: "saline water (ENVO:00002010), including plankton (ENVO:xxxxxxxx)" | depth 5 m
ACAATCTCCACCCGCGCCAACGAAACCGCTGCAAGGAACAATCAATGACCACCACTGTCCTCACCACCACCGACCACCGCGGCGTTGCCACTGTCACCCTCAACAACCCCGCCAAGCACAACGCCTTTGACGACGCCATGATCAGCGCCCTGCGGCTCGCTTTCGATCAACTACGCGAGCGCGACGACGTGCGCGTTGTCGTGCTGCGCTCCGACGGCAAGCACTTCTCAGCCGGCGCCGATCTGGACTACATGAAGCGCATGGCCACGTACGACTATGGCCACAACCTGCACGATGCCGAGATGCTGGCGGGCATGCTGCGCGCCCTCTATGAACTCCCCCAGCCCACCATAGCCCGTATACAGGGTGCTGCGCTGGGCGGTGCCGTGGGACTGGTGAGCTGTTGTGATATGGCCGTTGCGACACGTGGGGCGAGTTTCGCGCTCTCGGAGGTGAAGATCGGCCTGGTGCCCGCAACGATAAGCCCCTATGTGTTGCGCGCGATTGGCGAGCGCGCGGCACGGCGCTATTTCCTGACCGGAGAGCGCTTCGATGCTCATCGGGCACTGGAGCTCGGACTGGTCAGCGAAGTGGCCGACGAGGAGTCACTGGATGCCGATGTGGACATGCTGGTGAATGCTCTGCTCGCCAACGGCCCGGAAGCCGTGCGCGCCGCCAAGGACCTGATCGCCAACGTTGCCGGGGAGCCACTGACAGCTGAACTGGTGGAGGATACCTGCGCGCGGATCGCCCATATTCGGGTCTCCAGCGAAGGTCAGGAAGGCCTGGGTGCCTTCCTGGAGAAACGCACACCCAACTGGCAGGAGAGATAGTCATGTTCAGCAAGCTATTGATCGCCAACCGCGGAGAGATTGCCTGCCGCATCATGCACACGGCGCGCCGTATGGGTATCGCCACTGTTGCCGTGTATTCGGATGCAGATCGCAATGCGCTGCATGTGCGGATGGCAGACGAAGCGATACACATTGGCCCGGCACCCGCGCGGGAAAGCTATCTGGTGACGGAACGCATCATCGCCGCGGCGCTGGACACGGGGGCGCAGGCCATCCACCCGGGTTATGGCTTCCTGTCGGAAAACGCCGCCTTCGCGAGCGCCTGCGCGGAGCAGGGACTGGTGTTCGTGGGCCCGCCCACCGGCGCTATCGAGGCCATGGGGTCCAAGTCTGCCGCCAAGCACATCATGGGCGAGGCCGGCGTGCCCTTGGTGCCGGGCTATCACGACGCCGATCAGGACCCGGCGCTGCTGCGCCGGGAAGCGGAGCGCATGGGTTACCCGGTGTTGCTCAAGGCAACCGCCGGCGGCGGCGGCAAGGGCATGCGACAGGTGTGGTCCGGGGATGAGTTCGATGCCGCTCTCGCAGCCGCACAGCGGGAGGCGAGCGCGAGTTTTGGCGATGCCACCATGCTGGTGGAGAAGTACCTGACCAAACCGCGCCATGTGGAAGTGCAGGTGTTCTGCGACAACCACGGCCACGCGATCTACCTCGCGGAGCGCGACTGCTCGGTGCAGCGCCGCCACCAGAAGGTCATTGAAGAGGCCCCCGCACCGGGCATGACGCCGGCCCTGCGCAGCGCCATGGGCGATACCGCGGTGCAGGCGGCGCGCGCCATCGAATACCGTGGCGCGGGTACGGTGGAATTTCTGCTGGATGAAGACGGCAGCTACTACTTCATGGAAATGAATACGCGCCTGCAGGTCGAACATCCGGTGACTGAAATGATCACCGGGCAGGACCTGGTGGAGTGGCAGCTGCGCGTGGCCGCCGGCGAAGTGCTGCCACTGCGACAAGAGGAGCTCGTCCTTCGCGGCCACGCCTTCGAGGCGCGGGTCTACGCCGAAGACCCGGACAACGATTTCCTGCCGGTTACCGGCACCCTCGCCTACCTGCAGGCGCCCGAGGAGTCCGCGCATGTGCGGGTGGACACTGGCGTACAACAGGGGGACGAGATCAGCGTCCACTACGACCCCATGATCGCCAAGCTTATTGTCTGGGACGAGTCGCGCGAGCGGGCGCTGCAGCGCCTGGCGGCTGCCCTGCGGGATTACCGGATTGGCGGTACGGTGACCAACCTCGATTTTCTCTACAACCTGGCCACGGCCGCACCCTTTCAGCAGGCGGAACTGGATACCGGGTTCATCGAACGTCATCAGTCGCTGATTTTCCGCCAACGGCAGCACGACCTGCAACGCGACCTTCCTATGGCCGCATTCGCGCTGTTCCTGCAGCGTCAGCGCGAGGCCGCACCGCGCAGCTGCCTCGACCCGTGGTCACCATGGGCCAGCGGCACGGCCTGGCGTCTCAATGAGCCCCACGTGCACCACCTGATGCTGCACTGTCATCAGCGCGATGTGCACGCCACGCTGGAACAACTGCCCGGCGGCGGCTTCTGCATTGATATCGACGGCGAGCGCAGCCAGCTGCGCGGCGCCCTGCAGGGGGACGAGCTGGTATTCGAACAGGACGGGCACCGGCGACGCGCCACACTGGCCCGCACAGCAGATGGCTTTACCCTGTACCTGGCCGACGGTGCCTGCCATTTCTGCGAGTTGCCCCCTGACACGGGTGAGGTCTCCGAAAATACGGCAGCGGGTAGCCTCAATGCCCCCATGAACGGCACAGTGGTCAGCCTGTTGATTGAGCCGGGCACCGAGGTTGCAGCCGGCACGCCGCTGATGATCATGGAGGCCATGAAAATGGAACACACAGTGCGGGCACCGGGCGCGGGTACGGTAAGCCAGTTCTACTTCGCCGCCGGCGACCTGGTGGACGGTGGCGCGCCGCTGCTGGCCTTTACCCCGAGCGAGGAGGCCGAGGCATGAACCTGCCTACGTCTGTCACCCTGGTCGAGATGGGCCCACGCGACGGGCTGCAGAATGAGTCCGCCAGCATCTCCCTGGCGACCAAACTGCGACTCATTGATGATCTTGCCGCAGCGGGCCTTAACGTCATTGAGAGCGGCAGTTTCGTCAATCCCAAATGGATTCCGCAGATGGCGGACAGCGCCGAGGTTTTCCGTGGCTTGCAGCGGCGCGCCGGCGTTCGCTACACGGCGTTGACCCCCAATCTGCAAGGCCTGGAGCGAGCACTGGACGCCGGCGCGGACGAGGTGGCCGTGTTCGCCGCAGCCTCGGAGGCGTTTTCGCGCAAGAACATCAACTGTGGCATAGCCGAGAGCCTGCAACGTTTCGAGCCGGTGATGGCGCGCGCCGAAGCGGCGGGCGTGCGCGTGCGCGGCTACGTCTCCTGTGTACTCGGCTGCCCCTACGAGGGCGAGATCGCACCGCAGAACGTACTCGAGGTGGCGCGTGCGCTACTTGGCCTGGGCTGCTACGAGGTGTCGCTCGGCGACACCATTGGTACGGGGACGGCCGGCAGCACCCAACGCCTGCTGGACGCACTGTTGCCGCACATACCGGCACAGCAACTCGCACTGCACTGCCACGACACCTACGGGCAGGCGCTGGCGAACATTCTCGTCGGCCTGCAGAACGGCATTGCCACTGTCGATGCGTCGGTTGCGGGGCTGGGTGGCTGCCCCTATGCGCGCGGCGCCACCGGCAACGTTGCGACGGAGGATGTGGTGTACATGCTCAATGGCATGGGCATACACACCGGCATCGATCTCGACGCGCTGGTGAGCGCGGGCGCGCGCATCTCGGAGGCGCTGGGACGGCGCAACGCCTCCCGCGCCGCCAACGCGCTACTTGCCCCCGCGGGTTGACGCTCACCCACTGACGTTCCCGGCACCAGTCGGTGCATGGTAAAATGCAGCGCAAACCGCGCCGGAACGCTTCATGCCCGTGTCATCCATTGCTCTGCAGCGTCAGCTTGCCGCCAGCATTGTCACCGTCAGCGGTGTACTGCAGGTGGCTTCTCTGTGGCGTAACCGGTTGAGTGAGGACGTGCTGCTCACCGCGCTGGTAGGCAGCATTTACCTGTTGATAGCGCTTGGCCTCTTCGGTCGTTCACGTTTCGCGCTGTTTGTAGCCGTGGCCACCTGCGGCAGCAGTGCCCTGCTGCTTGGCCCGGACCTGCCGCTGGCCGCCTGGTCTTCGCTACAACAGCTGCGCATCGCGGGCGATGCCATCGTGGCCATGCTCTGCCTGCACGTGCTGTGGTCGGTGCGCAAACTGCCAAGCATCTAGCACACCGCGGCACCTGCTCCATCGAGCTTCGCCGGAAAAGCCTGTGCTAGACCGCCAAGGCGTTTTGCAGCAACGGGTAGCCGACCAATAGCCAGGTGCCGCTGATCATCAGCATCAGTAAGCGCGACTGGGCTTTGAGCTCACCGAAGCCGCGAGTGAAACGCACCTCCTGCTCACCAAGGCGCACTCCGAGAGCTACCTCCTGATCCGAGAACCGCTTCTCGAGGCGAGCTTCCTGCTCGGTGAACCGCATTTCGACACGATACTCCAGCTCGACAAACCGCTTCTCCAGACCAGACTCCATCTCGACGAACCGCTTCTCCAGACCAGACTCCAGCTCAGCGAACCGCTTTTCCAGACGGCCCTCCTGATCCGCGAACCGCTTCTCGAGACGGGCATCCTGCTCCGCGAGGCGCACTTCAATGCGCGTCTCCTGCTCCGCAAATGCGGCGCGCAGCGATGCATCCAGGTAGTCCCGGGTGACGATGTTATCCGCGTAGAAACCGAATGCCTCGGCCATGAGTTCCGCCTGCACCTCTGCCTGCTGCTCAGGCACGCCGGCCGCGCGCAGGCGGCGAGCGTACTGGAGCGAGTCAAACGCCAATGTCCCCATCATAGCTCTCCCTGCCGATAGCGGTAAAGTCTGCCAGCTGGTGCGACGCAAGGGTACATCCAATGCGGCCAGGGCCGTTTCTGGCTAGTCAGCGTTGCTGGAGCGGGCTAGAGTACCCGCATGCAGACGTCATCATCCAAACCTATCACACCAGACCTGAGGCAGTGCTCGCCAAACCGTGGCGTGGTCGACGTCGATGCGCCCTTGCACACCGCCCTGGACCCGGAAACCTGCCGCCGGGCTCGGCTCTCCCGCGACCTGCGCTTCGACGGCGAGTTCTTCCTTGGCGTGCGCAGCACGGGCATTTACTGCCGCCCGATTTGCCCGGCCCGCGCGGCCGCCGAACACAATGTGGTGTACTTCCGCGAAGCCAGCCAGGCGGCCGCTGCCGGCTTCCGGCCCTGCCTGCGCTGCCGTCCTGAGGCGGCACCGGGGAGCGCTGCGTGGCAGGGCAGCCCGGTTACCGTGCAGCGCGCGCTGCGCCTGATTCGCGAGGGCGCACTGAACCAGGGGTCGCTCGCCGCACTGTGCACGCGCCTCGGTGTGGGTGAGCGCTACCTGCGTAAACTGTTTCAGCGTGAGCTGGGCGTTTCGCCCAACACCGTCGCGCAAAACCAGCGCCTGCTTTTTGCCCGCCAGCTGTTGCAGGAAACCGCATTGCCCATCACAGACATCGCCTATGCTGCCGGCTTTGGCAGTGTGCGGCGCTGCAACAGCGCGTTTCAGGAGAGCTTTGGCAAAACACCGGGTGCGATGCGTCGAGGGCAAGTCACTGCCTCTCCCGAACAGGGTATTCGTCTACTGCTGCGCTATCGCCCCCCCTACGACTGGGCGGGTGTTCTGGACTTTTTCCAGCGCCATGCGGTGAATGGCGTTGAGTCCGTGGAGGACGGCGTGTACCGAAGGCAGATCCAGTTGCGCGCGCACAGCGGCACAATAGGTGTACGCCACGCACCGGCACGGCACGCCATCGAGCTGGAGCTGCACCTGCCCGACCTGGCGGACATGATCCCCGTGGTACAGCGCGTACGGCGAATGTTTGACCTGGATGCCAACCCCGAGGTGATCGCTGCGAGCCTGCGGCAGGACCCGGCACTGGCAACCCTGCTGGAGCGCTTCCCCGGCGTACGCTCTCCGGTGTGCTGGAGCGCGGAGGAAGCCACCCTGCGCGCCATTGTGGGCCAACAGGTGAGCATTGCCGCCGCTCGCGGAGTGTGTTCACGCCTGGCCGAAGCCACACGGCGCCCCGGACACCCCCCGGCCTTTCCCGCCGCTGCGGCGGTTGTGGCCCTGGATGACAGCCACTTCCCCATGCCGACGCGCCGGCGCGACACCCTGCGCCGGGTCTGCAGCCGACTCGCCAGCGGAGAAGCCCCCGCGGCTGACGCGTTGCTGGCCGAGCCGGGCATCGGCCCCTGGACCGTCGCCATGATCGCGATGCGGGGTGAAGCCCAACCCGATGCGTTTCCCCCCAAGGACCTCGGCCTCATGCGCGCCTGGGAGGCGCTCCCTGAAGCCACGGAAGCATTGCAGCCTGCCAGCGAACACTGGCACCCCTGGCGGGCCTACGCAGCCAACCTGCTGTGGCGCAGTCTCGATGCATAAGCCCGACCGCAGCCAACGCTTCGCGACGCCACTCTCACGTCACAACCGCTGCGCCACGCGCCGAGGAGACTGGACATGACAACCACCGCCACCCGCCTGATCGAAAGTCCGTTGGGAACTTTACAGCTGGTCGCGAACGACACGGCACTGACCGCCATCCACTTCCCGGGGCAGCACGGAGCTGCAGCGGAGGAACGCGAGACCAACGCCGTGCTGGAGTTGGCCAGCTCCCAACTGGCAGAGTATTTTGCTGGATCGCGGCGGGCATTTGACTTGCCACTGGATGCGCGGGGCACGGCGTTTCAGCAGGCTGTCTGGCAGGCACTGCGCGCGATTCCCTGGGGCGAGCTGCGCAGTTACCGCGACATCGCCTGCGCTCTGCACAACCCGCGAGCCGTGCGCGCTGTCGGGGCAGCGAACGGGCGCAATCCTTTACCCATCGTCGTGCCCTGTCACCGCGTGATTGGCGCGAACGGCAGCCTGACCGGGTTTGCGGGCGGGCTGGCCGCGAAAGCGTTGTTGCTGGAACTGGAGGGGAGCTTGACAGAGGAGGGAGTGGTCCCAACCTCCGGCAAAAGCAACTAGCTCATTAGCAAAACTGAAGCGCTCGATTTCCAGCCCTGAGGGCTATCCATCAGCGCGGAAGGCTCATGGACTATTGGCGATAAAGCTGATCCAGGTGGGCTCATTGATAAAGCCTGTGCCCCAGCTCGCCCACACCTCGCCGAGGCCGGCTTCGGTAATGGCCTCGACGGACTCACCCGCCGCCAGCTTGTCGGACACGTAGGTGGACGTAAGCTGCAGCATATCGAGGTAGCGTTCGAGGTCTGCTTTGCTGGCCAGGCTGCCGTGCCCGGGTACAATCACCGTGCTGCCGTCCACGCGATCCAACACGGCCTGTACTGCTGCGATGTAGCCCGGCACGGTGCCGCCGGAAGCGATATCGACAAACGGGAAGCGGTCCTTGAAATACAGGTCTCCCATGTGCACCACGTTTTCCGCGGTGAAATACACCACGCTGTCGCCATCGGTGTGCCCAGCGGCGTAGTGCTGCACCTCCAGGTCGTCATCGTTGAAATGCAGGGCCAGTGAATCGCCAAATGTCACCACGGGCAACGCGCCTGCGGGGCTGGGCTCCACCACCCGGTTCATGGTCGGCATGTCCTGCCGCGTGGCCATGCGCTCGCGCACGCGCGTGTGAGCGACGACGACCGCACCGCGGTCCGCCCAAAACAGGTTGCCGCCCGTGTGGTCGGAGTGCCAGTGGGTATTGAGCACGAAGCTGGGGTTGGCATCCGCACCGGCCAGGTCAACCAGCGCCGCTTCATAAGCGGGCACCATATTCTCGTAATCGTCATCAATGATCAGCAGGCCATCTTCCCCCACCGATGCGACCACGTTGCCGCCGCGACCCTGCAACAGGTGGAGCGTGCCGGTCAATGCTGTGGTGGTGACCTCGGGAAGCTCGCCGTGGTTGTCGGCACCAGCCGGCGCCGCGAGGGGCAATGCCATCGCAAAACAGAGCAGCGCGGCTGGGACTAGCGCGCGTGGCGCCACGGGCACGGACTGTGCACAGTGCGTTGTAAATGAGGACATGGAGCTACCTCCTTGCGGTTGTCGTGAGAACCTTACGCGTTGAGATCGGGAATGAGATCATCCTTCAAATGCTCGATCGTATCCTTCAGGCGCAACTTTTCTTTTTTCAAGCGCTGTAGCAGGATCTGGTTCTTGTAGGGAAACTCGTAGAGCTCATCAATTTTCTCATCCAGCGCACGGTGGCGTGCCATCAGCTCCATCAGCCGCATGGCGGGGGTCGGCTCTTCATTGGCGGCGTCGGTTGCAACGTGGCCGCGCCCAAATGGGCTGCGCGGTGGCTCGTTCATGGTTGGTCTGCCTCCTGCACGGGCAGTGTCCGAATCGTGTTCAACTCTATACCTTACGGGTTTCCCCGCACAAGCGCCATGCAAGACGGTTTTGTATTGGCGTCGACCACAGCCACATTGATAACGGCCGCACTCATGTCGATACACCACCACCCCATTGCCGCTGGTGGGCCAGCAACTCGGGCCAGAGCGCATTGTGTGCGTCCCCCACCGCAAGAAAGTGCGGACTGAGCAGCGAGTCACGGCAGTTGTAGCGCAGGGGGTTGCCGTCCAGGCCCAGTAACCTTCCGCCTGCGGCCTCCACCACAGCCTGGCCCGCGGCCACGTCCCATTCGCTGCACGGTGAAAAGCGCGGATACACGTCACCGCGGCCCTCCGCTAACTGACAGAACTTCAGCGCGCTGCCACTGTTCTCGCGCTGCAGTGTGCCACAGTGCGCCTCCAGCCACGCCAGGCAGGCATCCAGGGCCGCATTGCGGTGGCGCCGGCTGGCCAATACCGTAACGCCCGCCTTCGCACCGGGCAGCGCACGGGTCTGCAACGGCTCTTGCCGCCACTGGCCGTTTGCATCGGCTATGAAGCGCGCGGACAGCTCACCCGGCACACCGACACAGGCCATTTTCTGCAGTGGAATGTACAACACACCCAACACCGGACGGTGCTGGTCGATAAGCGCGATGTTGATGGTGAACTCCCCGGTGCCGGCGATGAACTCTTTGGTGCCGTCCAGTGGATCCACCATCCAGAACCGGGTCCAGGCGTGGCGCTGCGCCTTCTGCGCGGGCGATGATTCCTCGGACAGCAACGGCAGCTGCGGCGTGAGCGCCGCCAGGCCATCGCGCAAACAGGCGTGGGAGTCCATATCCGCATGCGTGAGCGGCGAGTTATCGGTTTTGGCACGCAGCCCGCTGTCACCCGGCGCATGGTAATGGTCACAAATCAGCTGCCCTGCCTCCAGGCAGAGATGCAGCAGTGGTGGAACAAGCGCGTTCAAATCGGGCACGATGGCTACCTGGGCAATGATGGGGCAATTGTAACACTGTGGGCCAAGACGTCCCGCGGCGCAGCGGGAAGCCTTTGCTCAGCGCTGTGGGTGGCGCCGACCAACGCCGACGACATGCGCCACCGGCATGCGGCTGGCGCCGAAACACGGCATACTACTGCGCCCCAACCCAACGCCGAGTTACTCGCATGATCAATTGGGACAGTATCGATACGGTTCTGCTGGACATGGACGGCACCCTGCTGGACCTGCATTTTGACAACTACTTCTGGCTGGACCACCTGCCACGCCTGTATGCGGAGAAGCACGGCATTGCGGCAACGGAGGCCACCACGGCGCTGCACGGGCGTTTCGACGGCCGCCAGGGCACGCTGGACTGGTACTCGCTGGATTACTGGAGCGCCCAGCTGGACATGGATGTGCCGGCGCTGAAGCAGGAGCTACGGCACATGATCAAGCTGCGGCCCCATGCGCTGGAGTTCCTGCAGCGGCTACATGCCGGCCCGCGCGAGGTAGTGCTGGTGACCAACGCCCACCGCAAGACGCTGGAGATCAAAATGTCCCAGGTCGACATCACCCCCTGGTTCGACCGCCTGGTGGTGTCGCACGACCTAGCGGCCCCCAAGGAAGAGCAGGCCTTCTGGCACGCCCTGCAGGCCCTGCACCCTTTCGACCCGGCGCGCACGCTGTTTATCGACGATACAGAAAGCGTGCTGGAGTCCGCCCGCCAATACGGCATTGCCCACCTGCTCACCCTGCTACAGCCAGACAGCCAGCTGCAGAAACGCCTCGACACCCGCTTTCCCGGCATTCATCACTTTGATGAGATCATGCCCGAGGCCGCTTTCACGGGCTCTGCACCGTGAGCGAGCACAAACTTCGCATCGACAAATGGCTGTGGGCTGCGCGCTTCTTCAAAACCCGCAGCCTGGCCAAAGCCGCCATTGAAGGCGGCAAGGTGCAGCTGGACGGCCAGCGCATCAAGGTGTCCAAGGAAATTGCCGTGGGCGAACGACTGCTGATACGCCAGGGCTGGGATGTGCGTGAAGTCATCATTGAGGCGCTTTCTGACCAGCGCCGGGGGGCACCGGAGGCTCAGCAGCTGTACACGGAAACCGACGCCAGCGTAGCGCGCCGGGAGAGCGAGGCGGAGGCACGCAAGGCCGCCGGCGGTATGATCGAGCGGCCACTACACCGGCCAACCAAGAAGCAACGGCGGCAGATCCACCGCTTCAAAGAGCTGCCCGGGGAGGACTGAGGCGCAGTGCTACCACACGGAAATCATCGCATTCCTCACCGAATGCGCTAAAATCCGCCCATGTTACGCGATATTCCCGTCACACTGCCGAACACGCCCCTGCTCAGCGCCGTTGACCAGGGCAAAGCCCTGCGGGCGCTGGATGAGGCAGAGCTGGAACAGCTGTGTGAGGAACTGCGCGCCTACCTGCTGTACAGCGTAGGCCAGAGCGGCGGTCATTTTGGCGCCGGGCTGGGCGTTGTCGAGCTTACCGTGGCGCTGCACACCGTATACAACACGCCACAGGACCGCATTGTGTGGGACGTGGGCCACCAGACCTACCCCCACAAAATCCTCACCGGACGCATGCAGGCGATGCGCAGCATCCGCCAGGCCGGCGGCCTGGCAGGCTTCCCCAAGCGCAGCGAAAGCGACTACGACACCTTCGGCGTGGGGCACTCCTCCACCAGTATCTCCGCTGCCATGGGCATGGCATTGGCAGCCCGACAGCAGGGCATAGACCGGCACGTGGTAGCCGTTATCGGTGATGGCGCCATCACCGGCGGCATGGCCATCGAGGCGCTGGCTCACGCCGGCCACGTGCGCCCCAACATGCTGGTGGTGCTCAACGACAACCAGATGTCCATCGGCCACAACACCGGCGGCCTGGCCACCTACTTCGCCAAGATCTGGGCCAGCAAAACCTACATCAGCCTGCGCGAAGGTTCCAAGAAGATCCTCAAACGCATCAAGCCCGCCTGGGACCTGGCCAAGCGCACCGAAGAACACATGAAAGGCATGGTTGCCCCCGGCACCCTGTTCGAGGAGCTGGGCTGGCACTACATTGGCCCGCTGGACGGGCACGACCTGCCACAGCTCTTGCAAACGCTGGAAAACATGAAGGACCTGGAAGGCCCCCAGTTCCTGCACATTCGCACCATGAAAGGCAAAGGTTTTGCGCCCGCCGAGAAAGACCCGGTGGGTTACCACGCCATCAACAAGATCGAAGCCGTGCCCAAGGGGCCGCAGGCGAACCTGCCCGCACCCCCAGCCGCACCGCGCAAGCCCAAGTTCCAGGATGTGTTCGGGCGCTGGCTGTGCGATATGGCGGAGCAGGACCCGAAACTCGCCGGCATCACGCCCGCCATGTGCGAAGGCTCCGGCATGGTGGAATTCTCCGAGCGCTTCCCCGAGCGCTATCACGATGTCGCCATTGCCGAGCAGCACGCGGTTACGCTCGCCGCGGGCATGGCCTGCGATGGTCTGAAACCCGTGGTGGCAATCTACTCCACCTTCCTGCAGCGCGCCTACGACCAGCTCATACACGACGTGGCCATCCAGAACCTGGACGTCACCTTCGCCATCGACCGCGCGGGGCTGGTGGGCCAGGACGGCCCCACGCATCACGGCGCATTCGACTTGAGCTATTTGCGCTGCATCCCCAATATGGTGATCGGCGCGCCTTCCGACGAGAACGAGTGCCGGCAAATGCTCTACACGGCCTACCAGCATCAGGGGCCCGCTGCCGTGCGCTATCCGCGCGGCACCGGCAAAGGCGCGCTGATCAGTGAAACGATGAGCGAACTGCCTATCGGCAAGGCCGTGACCGTCCGTGAGGGGCAACGTGTGGCCATTCTGGCGTTCGGCACCGTGTTGCCCGCTGCGCTGGAGGCCGGAGAGGCACTGAATGCCACCGTCGTCGACATGCGCTGGGTGAAACCGCTGGATGAAGAGCGGGTACTGGCACTGGCAGCCAGCCACGCGTTGCTGGTAACGGTGGAAGATAACGCCGTTGCCGGTGGTGCGGGTAGTGGCGTGCATGAATTGTTGTCTGCACATCAGCTGGATACGCCCTGCCTGCACCTCGGTATTCCCGATGCGTTTATGGAGCACGGCAGCCAGGCGGAGCAATATGCGGCGGCGGGGTTGGATGTGACGGGGATCACCGCAGCGATTACTGAGCGACTGGGAGATGCGGGACTGATACGAGCCGAAGTTCGGGCGGGTGCTGTGCCGGTGGTGGGGTGATCGCGTGAACAGCAAGGCCGCCTGAAGCGTGCCCCCGATGCGGGTTCTCTGTGCAGCAACATCGTACCCCGCCGACCGCGAGGACTGGCGGGGCGTATTCATTCGGCATATGGTCGATGCGCTTGCTCGCCGCTCCGACATAGAACTTTCGGTTTGGGCCCCGCCAGGGCCGCTACCCGATCACGTTCGCTACGTGCCGACACCCGCAGAGGAACGCACGCTCAGCGACCTGATGGCGGCGGGTGGTATTGCGCACATTATGCGCAGCTTGCGGCCAAGCGCGTTGTTAGCACCGTTGAAGCTGCTGCGTTCGCTGCACGCCGCGTATCGCAGGGAAACCACGACGGAACTGTATCACCTGAACTGGCTGCAAACCGCGCTGCCGCTCCCGAGGGACGGCAAGCCCGTGTTGGTAACCGTGTTGGGTACGGACCTGAAGCTGCTCAAACTACCTCTGGTCAAGCCGCTGCTACGGCGCGTGATGCGTAACCGCAAGGTTGCCATCTGCCCCAATGCCGAGTGGATGCAGCCCATTCTAGAGCGTACATTTGGTGACGTTGCGCACGTTCAACCGGTTCCCTTTGGCATCGACCCCGTTTGGTATGCCATCGAACGAAAACTGGCGCCAGAGCAACCTGTATGGCTGGCGGTCACGCGCCTGACTCGGGATAAGCTGGGGCCGCTACTCGATTGGTCGGAACCGCTATTCAACGGACAGTCACGCCAACTGCATTTACTCGGCCCTATGCAGGAACAAATCGCTTTGCCAAGCTGGGTGCATTATCACGGCCCTGCCACCCCAGAGCAGCTGGCCATGGACTGGTTCCCAAAAGCACATGGCCTGGTGACACTGAGCAAACACGCAGAAGGACGCCCACAAGTTATGCTGGAGGCCATGGCGGCCGGCTTGCCTATTATCGCCTCCGATATGCCAGCCCACGCCAGCCTTGTGCAACAGGGCGTTACAGGTGAACTATGCAATGACCGGGAAGCTTACACGGCCGGAATACAAAAACTCGAGAGTACCGCGGTTAACAAGCAGTGTGGTGCCAGTGCTCGCCACTGGGTGCAAGCAGCCGTCGGCACCTGGGATGACTGCGCTGAGCGCTATTTGACGCTATACAACGGTCTGCTGGGCGATTTTGATGCGTAGCCACGTGCTGGTCATTGGCTCCGGGGGCTTCATTGGCAGGTCCCTGTGCAGGGCGCTGAGTCACCAGGGAGCTCACGTGAAGGCTGTTTCGCGCAGCGGTCACGTCCCGAGCCTCACGCATACCGAACAGTTCGCCAGCGAATGCAGCCACCCCGGCGATGTGGCCGCTTTATTGGGCGACGTCGATGCCCTGGTCTACCTCGCTGCGGCAAGCACCCCTGGCAGCAGTGCCGGCAAACCACTGGCGGAACTGAACACGAATCTGGCGCCCTTGCTGGCGACACTTGAGGCCCTGCAAACTCACCCCTCGATACCTCTGGTCTATTTCTCTTCGGCCGGTGCTATTTATGACGAACAAGCTGTGGTGGCTTCCAGTGAAACCGACCTGCCGCGACCTCGCTCATACCACGGCGCCGCCAAAGTTGCGGCAGAACAGTTTATCGGAGCCTGGACAAGGCAATTTGCAGGCAGCGCAACAATCATAAGGCCGTCAAACATTTACGGGCCTGGCCAGGCAGAAGTTGCCGGATTTGGAATTGTGCCAACCATGCTGGGCTGCATCCGACGCGGGGAAACATTACGCGTATGGGGCGATGGCTCTGCTCTGCGTGACTATCTATATATAGATGATCTGGTTAACCTAACCCTCGCCGCACTCGAGGCGCCCCCAGACGGGAACGTGCGCACGATCAATGCAGCGAGCGGTGAAAGTATTCGCCTCAACGAACTTTTTACCCTGGCCGAAATAGCCAGCGGTGAAACGTTGCATCGTGACTACGTACAAGGTCGCACAGTGGATGCCAACAAAGTCACCATCAACATAGATTATGCGCGACAGGTACTGGGCTGGCAGCCTGAGGTTTCATTGGATGAGGGCCTAAAACGAACATGGCACTGGTTGCACACTACCCGGCCCTGAACCGGCCAGATGGGCCGCTGGTTTCGGTATGCATCGCCCACTATCGGGGGCCCGAACTCATTGCCGCCTGCCTGGATTCTGTACTTGAGCAACAGTGTGATTTTCGCTTCGAGATCATCGTGCACGACGATGCCTCACCCGATGACTCTGTGGCCTTCCTCCGCGAAAAGTACCCTCAGGTTGAACTGCTCGCCAGCCGTGAGAACGTCGGATTCTGTGTGGCCAATAACCGTATGGTGGAGCTCGCGCGCGGCGAACACGTTTTACTGCTGAACAACGATGCAGCTCTGTTCCCCGATGCGCTTGCTACGCTGGCCGATGCTGCAGCACAACAGCCCCCCCCCGGAATCCTCACGCTGCCGCAGTATGACTGGGAGACTGGGGACCTTGTGGACCGGGGCTGCTTGCTGGACCCTTTCTATAACCCGGTACCCAACATGGACCCGATGCGTAGTGAAGTGGCGATGGTGATTGGAGCCTGCTTTTGGATAGGCCGCGAGACATGGGAGCTGTTGGGCGGCTTTCCTGAGTGGTTCGAATCTATCGGAGAAGATCTGTATTTGTGCTGTGCGACACGCCTAGTAGGCCGAAAGGTTGAGGTCACGAACGTTAGCGGATATCTGCATCGTCAGGGCCATAGTTTTGGCGGGAACAAAGTCGATTCCCAGAATCTCGTGTCCAGCTATCGCCGTCGAAGGCTTAGCGAGCGAAACAAGTCATACGTTCTTTTCATCATGACACCACCAACGCTTACTTGGCCAATCCTCTGTACACACATCATTCTGCTACTCCTTGAAGGTTTTATCCTGAGCGTGGCAGAAATGAATTTTCGCCCGATGAAAGAGATCTATATCAACGCTCTCACGTCTTTGTGGCAAAACAGAGAGGCGCTCCGAGAGCATCAACGAGGTATAAGGAAAAGTGCTTCTATCGAGTGGCTTGAGTATTTTAGCGCGTTCAAAATCTGGCCGAGGAAGCTAACGATGTTACGAAAGTATGGCTGGCCATACCTCAGAGGGTGAACATGTGCGCCTTGGACTCAACTTGGGAGAGACTGAGAATCAAAGTTCCTGTTCTTGGGATTCTTTACAACGTTAGTGGCCATATGCTCGGACCGGCCTACCATCGGGTGAGGAAAGCAACTAGGAAATAGAACTGCTAGCTGGACCGCTTATATCGCGGAACATATTACGGAAACGAGGCTTTGAGTGTTCATCTTCCGCATGCTGGCCGCTAAGCACTTCTGGTATAGAATAGATCAAATTGTGAGATATTTTACTTTTGCCCAGCACTCAATCACCCTAAATTCAAGAGGGATGAGACCTAGAAGACCTTTAGACAGTGGGTTAGCGGGCTATTCCTGCAGCTTTGTGAGGTTCAGCTTCTCCCGCATGAGCCTAAAACCGTCGCTACGGAGGAACTAAAATCACTCGCGTGGCGATATAGAGAGATCAAAGAGATCATCAGAGATACAGATGGAATAACATGAAGAAGATTGCACTGATAACAGGCGTTACGGGACAGGACGGGGCGTATCTATCGCGCTTCCTATTGGAAAAGGGGTATGAAGTACACGGTGTTCGACGCAGAGCATCAATGTTTAATACGGGGCGCATTGATTCCTTGATCAAGGATGTACATGAAGAAAACGTCAACTTTTTTCTACACCACGGCGACATGACAGACTCATCGAGTCTAATCTCCATTATTAAGAAGGTTCAGCCAGACGAAATATACAACCTCGCGGCTCAGAGTCATGTGGCAGTATCCTTTGAGCTACCCGAATACACCGCCAATAGCGATGCATTAGGCACTTTGCGTATTCTAGAAGCCATTAGAATGTTGGGTATGGAGCGGAAGGTAAGGTTTTATCAGGCCTCAACCTCTGAACTCTACGGCAAGGCTGCGGAATCTCCTCAAAGCGAAGTCACTCCCTTCTATCCACGTAGCCCATACGCGGTAGCAAAGCTATACGCTTACTGGGCGACGGTAAACTACAGAGAAGCATACGGATTGTTTGCCTGCAATGGCATTCTATTCAATCATGAGTCCCCTTTACGCGGAGAGCATTTTGTAAGTAGAAAGATATCAAGGGGATTGGCCCGAATAAAAGCAGGACTACAAGAGTGTCTATACCTTGGAAACCTTGACGCGAGGAGAGATTGGGGACATGCGAAGGATTTTGTGGAAGCACAGTGGTTGATGCTCCAGCAAGAGCAACCAGAAGACTTCGTGATAGCTACGGGCATTCAATATAGCGTGCGTGACTTTACTAAAACGTGTGCGACTCACTTAGGAATCGATCTTTTTTGGGAGGGAGAAGGATTCGCGGAGCGCGCGGTGGACAACGCCGGTGTATGCCGTGTCGCCGTTGACAAGCGCTACTTCCGTCCCACCGAGGTCGATACACTTCTAGGTGACGCCTCCAAAGCGAAGGCAAAACTCGGCTGGACTCCGCGAACCGAGTTCGACACGCTCGTTCAAGAGATGGCTGCGGCTGACTACGATACCGCAAAGAAAGAGTGGAATTCGCGTTCGTGAAATCAGTCTACCGATGAGCTTATAATGGTGCTGGGTGTAAATCTGGCAGCGAACACGGTGTTCAGCCTATGGTCAGCTGCCGCTTCATTTTTAGCCGTACCGATATTAGTCCGTCACCTTGGCGTTGAAGCATACGCTCTGATTGGATTATATCTCTCCGCGCAAAGCTTGCTGCTTGTTCTTGACCTTGGTATCGCGCCTGCGGCCAATCGGCAAGTAGCTCGCAATATCGCAAACGGAAATCCCAGTGAAAACGCAGATCTTCTGGCCACCCTGAGCCCTTTATACTGGGGAATAGCCGTATTACTCGCACTCATTACGGTTCCTTTCGCGAAATTTATCGTTACCTACTGGTTGAACAGTAGCGATGGGAACATCGTGACCGAACGATCCCTGTTTCTAATTGGTCTCATTATCGCCGCCCGCTGGCCCGCCACCCTATATCAAAGCACTCTCATGGGAGCGCAGAAGATTGCGCTGACGAGCAGCATCGGGATCGGTATGGTGACACTGGCTACCGGTGGAGGCCTGATTACTGTAATCGCGCTAAATCCTAACATTGAGGCGTATTTCCTTTGGCAATTGGTCTGCGCGCTGGTCTTTACGCAAGTACTTCGCAGGAACGCCTGGAAGGTAATAGGGGGCCGAAAAGTAGCAGTTAAAGATTTTAAGTTAGTAAAGAATATCTGGCGCTTCTCAGCCGGCATGGCGGGCGTGTCGTTAACGGCTGTGTTAATCCAGCAACTAGACAAGATTCTGCTTAGTAAATGGCTTTCAATTGGTGACCTAGGGAATTATATGGTGGCGGGAGCTCTCGCAAGCGGACTATATATAATCCTGACTCCTGTATTCAACAGCGTCTATCCAAGATTCTCGACACATATAGCCAACGAAGCATTAGACCTACTCTACAACGAATACCGTGTTGCGACTCGCGCACTCTGCGCAGTAGTTTTTCCGGTTGCCTTCTCTGGCGCATACTTCGCCGAGGATATACTTAAGCTATGGTTAGGAGAAGAAAACTTTAACCCTTCCACCTCACCCGTACTGGGGATGCTAATACTGGGAACTGCCATGAACGGCATCATGCATCTCCCGTATGCGCTTCAACTCGCAGCAGGAAGAAGTCGCCTACCCCTCACCATCAATCTATTTCTTATATCTTTATATGTACCTTTAGGCTACTTCTTGACACAAAAATTTGGCCTACTTGGAGGCAGTGCAGCAAGTTTGGTACAGAATATTTTATACCTCGTGGCGGGAAGCTACGTAACGCACACGCTTCTGCTGAGGGATATAAGATACAAGTGGCTGCTTGCAGATATTTTACCTACGGTCATTGTCTGCGCAGCGTCACTTGGGCTAGTAAAGCTGATTATGATTGGGACGGGGGTCGATGCATTGGGATCAGTATTAATTGCTGGTAGTTTCGCAGCTCCCCTAATGGCTATTTGTTTACTTTTGTTTCTTCCAGCCCAATCACGAATCTTCTTCAGCCGAGCCATGCGAGAGATATTCGGAATAGAAGCCAATCAATGAAAATATTAGATCCTGAAAACGCATCGCCCCCACCCAAGCTATCAATTTGCATCGCAACGCTAAACCGTGGTGATGTTATCGCCTCAACGCTGGACTCGATACTTGCACAGTTGCACCCGGCTATCGAAATAGTCATTGTCGACGGTGCATCGACAGACTCAACACCCGAAATTCTGGCGAACTACTGCCATAAGTGTCCGTCATTGAGGTACTATCGAGAGGATAAAAATTCAGGTGTAGACGCGGACTTTGATCGGTCAGTTCATTACGCGAAGGGAGTGTATTGTTGGCTAATGACCGACGATGACCTGTTATTGCCCGGCGCAATACACCGCATCCTTGTTGCACTAAATAGTGCGCCAGACCTGGTCATCGTAGACGCTGAAGTCAAGACAGAGGACTTCGGGGCCACCCTACAGAAGTCTCGCATGGACCTCACCGCAGACATGCATTTTAATAATGCTGACGACCTCTTCCTTGAGACCGCCGGGGACGCATTATCTTTTATAGCATCGGTTATAATCCGCAGAGACCTGTGGTTGAGACGGAACCGAAACCGATACTATGGATCACTGTTCATTCATGTCGGGGTGATACTTCAGACTCCGTGTCTCGAGAATATAATGGTGTTATCCACACCAGCAATTTCAATACGATATGGTGTCGCTATGTGGACTCCAAGAACGTTTGAAATCTGGATGTTCAAATGGCCCGAGCTGATATGGTCGTTTCCCGCATTCTCAGATCATGCGAAGCGCAGCGTCTGCGCCGAGCGGCCTTGGCGCAACCCCTTGCAACTGCTAAAGCACAGAGCCAGAGGCAGCTATTCAATAGCGGAGTACCGGGAATACGTCATGCATAGATCTTCATTTCTTCAACGGACGATCGCCCTTGGAATTGCGAGACTTCCCGGAAAACTAGTAAATTTTTACGCGGTTTTGTATGTCGTATTCCTAAACCGCAACGCGAGACTAGGGCTTAGCGATTTACTTAATAGTCCTGACTCCTCAAAAGCAGCTAAATTTCTAGCTAAACTATTTCCATTGGGGTCACCCCACTCATGAAAACAGCGTTGATTACGGGTGTCGGCGGGCAGGATGGGAGGTTGCTTAGCTCCTTGCTTGCCAGTAAATCCTACGAGGTTATTGGTACCACGCGGGATATCAACAGACTCAAGGGGGATCGTCATTTTTCTGAGTTAGGTACTAAGCTGATTCAATTGGACCTTAGTGACAGCACAGCAATCTCAATGGCAATCAGAGATCACAAGCCCGATGAACTATACAACTTAGCCGCGTTCGCAGTTGGATCAAATGTATGGAACAACCCAGAGTCACTCGTGGATATAAATGGGATAGCGGTTCTTCGCCTCTTAGAAAGCATACGGTCATACTCACCTAGATCAAGGTTTTGCCAGGCATCTAGCAGCGAGCTGTTCGGTGCGTGTCAAACAACACCACAATCAGAGCGCACACCGATGGCGCCCCGAAACCCCTATGGCGCTGCAAAGCTGTATGCACATCACCTCATCAAGATCTACAGAGAGCACTACGGACTGCATGCAAGCTCTGCCATCTTTTTCAATCATGAGAGCAGTTTACGAAGCACTGATTTCGTCTCTCGCAAGATCACACGGCAAGTTGCTCGCGTAAGCTTGGGTCTAGCTGACTCCATAGAACTGGGCGACCTCGAGGCTCGCCGTGATTGGGGCTATGCGGGCGACTACATGGAAGCCGTTTGGAAGATGCTGCAGTGCGACACGGCAGACGATTACGTCATAGCTACCGGCGTTTCTCACTCCGTGCGTGATCTTTGCGAGATCGCATGCGCGCACGTCGGACTCGATTATCGAACTTTCGTAAGGAGCAGTGAAGAACTCGTGCGTATAGAGAATCCATCACTGTTGGTTGGCGATACTAGCCACATCCACGCTAGACTGGGGTGGAAGCCCAGAGTAAATTTTGCCGATATGGTTCGGCAGATGGTTGACCACGATATCAAAGAGCTCAAACTCAACAAGAGATAAATTAGATGCCAAACGCAATCACCCAGTGCAGAATTTGCGGAAATCAACACTTGGAATTGGTGCTGGATCTAGGCGTCCAGCATATGACTGGAGAGTTTCCGCGCCAGCCGACAGCGGCTATAAACAGCGGCCCTCTCCGCTTGGTAAAGTGCTTGGGTGAAGGTAACTGCGGGCTTCTCCAACTCCAGCACAGCTACGACGCCAACGAGATGTACGGAGAAAATTATGGTTACCGGTCAGCCCTGAATACCAGCATGGTGCGCCATCTAACCACAAAAATTTCAAGGCATTTGGAGCAGTACCCACTACAACCTGGCGCCTTGGTAGTAGACATAGGCAGTAACGACAGCACGACATTACAAGCGTTCCCTGACAAGAATTTACGGTTGGTCGGAGTTGATCCCACAGGAGCCAAATTTAAACAGTACTATCCACAGCACATTGAACTTATAGCAGATTTTTTCTCGGCGAAAATTCTGAAGGAGAGGATCGCCGACGCCAAAGCATCGCTAGTCACCTCTTTTGCAATGTTTTATGACCTTGAAGACCCGCTTTCATTCATGAAAGACGTCCACGAGATACTTGAGGATGACGGCCTTTGGCTCTTTGAGCAGAGTTACCTGCCAAGCATGCTGAGAATGACGTCCTACGATACCGTGTGTCACGAGCACATCGAGTATTATGCGATGAAGCAAATTGTTTGGATGGCAGATCGAGCGGGGTTTTCTCTCATCAACGCTGAACTCAATGATATAAATGGTGGAAGTTTCTATGTAATTGCGAAAAAGACAAAGAAAATAGAGCATGGTGCCAGAATAAAGGAAATGCTTCAGCGTGAGGAGAGAGCTGAGCTGGACACGATCGCCCCCTATAGAGCTTTCGCAGAGCGCGTCAAAGCCTCGCGGATAGAACTTCTTTCTTTTTTACAGGAAGCGCATCGTCTTGGAAAAAAAACGTGTGCACTCGGAGCGTCCACAAAAGGTAACGTGATACTACAGTACTGCGGATTAAATGAATCACTCGTCAGTGAAGTAGGTGAAGTCAATGAGGAAAAATTTGGAGCCTACACCCCAGGGTCCAGACTACCCATCGTTGATGAAAGTGAAACGTTGGCCCGGGATTTCGATTATCACCTAGTACTGCCATGGCACTTTTCCAAGTTCTTTGAGCAGGCGCCACATTTAAACGGGAAAACCCTGGTTTTTCCGCTCCCCACGCTGCGTGTGCATCACTGTGGGGTATAACAATTAGAGAGTCTTTCAGAAGTCCATGAAGGTACTGATCGTTACCGGATCCTACCCACCTGCAAAATGTGGTGTCGGAGACTATACCCACCGCTTGGCTCAATCGTTAGCAAGAATACCGGATGTAACGGTGGCGATCATTGCCGACAAGCGATTCGCGTACGATAAAACGCAGCGGGACATTGCCATTTTCGATGTAGTAGAAAACTGGAGGGCGTCAGACTTTCTGGCTATTCGCAAGGCAATTAGCCACTGGAAGCCTGATGTTGTTCATATTCAATACCCGACTCGCGGGTACCAAAGAGCTTTTCTGCCTTGGCTTCTCCCTCCTTTACTTGAGCTCGTCGGTGTAACTGTCGTCCAAACCTGGCATGAGAGCTTTGAGCTCTTCCCTAGACCCATAATGTCAATGAAGGCTCTCAGCTCAGGACCAATAATTGTTGTGCGGTCAAACTACTGGGATCTTTTCAAGGGTATTACACGTCGCTTGCGATCTAGGAAGAAGACGTACTACATTCAGAGCGCCCCAAGTATAAACGCAAGCCACAAGTCAGCCGCCGCCTTGTCGGAAATTAGGGAAGAATTTTTCCAGTATGGTCAGAACAGGCTACTTTCCTACTTTGGATTCTTATATCCGAACAAAGGTGTGGAGCAACTCTTCGAGATCGCAGATCCATCACGAGATAAAATTCTAATCATTGGAGAATTCGACCAGAATCGGAAATACTGCCGCGCACTCAAAGGTTTGGCGAGCAAACCGCCTTGGCAAGGAAAGGTGGAGTTTCTCGGCTTTCTACCACCCGCCGATGTTTCTGACATCCTCGCCGCCTCAGATGCCGTAGTACTGCCCTTCCCGGAAGGCGGTGGTGAATGGAACACATCAATCCAGGCAGCTAGAGTCAATGGAAGCTTCGTTCTGACGACATCGCGTGCGGCTACCGGCTACAGCGAAAAAGAGAATATCTATTATGCAAGGCCGAGCGACCTATCGGAGTTATCACGAGCATTAGAAAGATATGCGGGAGCGAAGCTAGAGATTGCAACTGATCGGTATCAAACCGAATGGGAGAGAGTGGCAATCGAACACCTTGCTGTTTACCAATCAGCCTGTAAAGGACAAGGATGAAACCCGATCTATCTATTTGTATTCCGACTTACAACTTTGGTCACTTGATAGGAGAGACCCTTGACACAATTATTCCTCAGTTAACTGGGGAAGTGGAAATAGTTGTGGTTGATGGTGCGTCGACAGACGCGACTACTAACGTCGTCCAGCGATACATTAATCTCGACGGGCGCCTGCGATATTTCCGGCTAGAAGCTAAGGGAGGAATCGACGTCGATATGGCTCAGGCTGTTTCGCTTACAAAAGGCAGATACTGTTGGCTTTTCAGCGCGGATGACTACATGAAGGCCGGTGCGGTGACACGTGTACTGCAAGAGATTAAATCCAACCCCGGTGTAATGGTCTGCAGGCACTGGAATTGCAACTACGATATGACGCCGATCAACGAGCACCCTGTGCTTCGAGATCAAAAGGACGCAACATACAACTTAGCCAACAGCTATGAACGGCTGGCCTATTTTCGCGCAGCCCTCTCTTCGGAAGCATTTTTTAGCTTTATGAGTGGCCTGGTTATCAGTAGGCACTTGTGGGATATGGCCCCCTTGAGAAAGGAGTTCATAGGGAGCTGCTGGGCGCATTCGGCTCGACTTATGGAATTAATGTCAAACGGCTTCACGGTGAAGTACCTTTCAGATTCTTACATATTGAGGCGGGGCGACAATGATTCTTTTATGGACCAAGGGGTAGTGAACCGCTATCGCATAGCCATAGAGGGATATCATCGGATCGCTGAACACTTCTTCGGCGCAGATAGCGAAGAAGCGTTCCACATGCGCAGAGTGATCAGACAAGAACTCCCTTTGCGCTACTTTATCTACGCTAAATACATGACAAGACGAAACCCGGACAGGGAAAGCATTGATTTGCTAGACGAAATAGCTGAGGCGCATTTCAGTGATCGATCACTCCGAAATACGGTGTCGTACTTAACATTCCGTTTATTGCCCGCTTTTGTCTGCGAATGGGCCTACCGTTGCTATCGCCGTTTTATCAGATAACACTTTACGGCAACCAAATCGGGAAAATGAAGGAATCGAAAGTGGCTAGATGATACCTACTAAGAAAGTGTCTTTTCGTGCTGCTTTTGTAAAACGAGCCATCCAAAAGTGTACTGCTTACCCAAGCACGAAACTACGCGATCCGATGCGGTGAGGCTAACATCCCCAGCAAGCTCTAACCCCCACAACTGAGCTTGGGATACGAAATCCAGCAAATCCCTATCAGAAAATATCTGCCAACTCATGTCAAATATGCGTATTTTATCAGTGTCGATTTTCTCGGGCCAGTAATCAAAGGAAGCTATGAAATATCCGCCAGTGCGCAGAAGGCGTGAAACCTCACGCAAAAGCGCCTGAGGATTGAAACCGTGCTCAATCACAGATATCGATATCACGGCATCAAATGTATTTGGACGAAAGTCGGTCCGCATGAAGTCTTGGCAGCTATAGTGAATTTCACCGGAATAGGGCATCTGTGAGATTTGGGGGTTGAGGTCTACTCCAGTTAAATTCACATACCCAGCGCAGTAGAGACTGGGCAATATCTCTGAGCAAAAGCAACCGATGTCTAGAAGCTGTGAATCTTTGCTCAAATTCTCATCTATAAACTCTAGGGAACGCAACACATCCCAACTTTTCTGCTTGTCGCCTACAGCCAGCCTTGTATCTAACCTCAACATTCGCAGTAGTTGGTGCCAAGTACCTGGCACATGAGAGAGCCCGAGAGCTCTCAGTTTTTTTCTTGCGGCGTTCACTTGAGATCGAGATTGCAAAACTTCAAGAGCCACGACACACCTACCTCTGTTTAAGCTAGGCTTGACTATAATCTAACAGGTGTTGATTCGATACCACGAGTCACCGAAAAGTGGACTTGTGCCTAGGGCAAGCGCTAGGCACAACTAGGGGCTCGCAAGAAGGGGCCTCATGCGTGGGTTGCTCGGTGTTGAAGATAAAAAACGGAGCTGCTAAAAGTGCTCGTAGAGTCACACCAAAAGCATACCCGAACCACGCGCCGCTGGGTCGAAGTCGTTCTGGGCCTAGATTGCTCAATTCAGGGTCTCGCACAGGTCGTCCCCGACGTGACTGCCAATCAAGAACAACCGGGGTTTCATACAGGAAAGCCCAAGATGCGCCCTGCAGGGGGATTGCACTTATCCAGATCGAAGCCACTGGGCTAGCAGGGAACAATCAACGGCGGACTCGGTTAGAGGTGCGTCGATAGGTGGCTCCGAAGTGTGAGTTCTCGCGCGCTACTCACCCACCATGCGTTTCACTCTGGTCGAATAGTTTTTCCACCTTAACCGTGCAACCTAATACAATCACCATCATGAATTCATAAACCAATCAACGCCTCCGTGCACCGCAATCGCAACTCGAGCTGAGCTCTCCAGCTCTTTTCAACTACCCTAAATACGCACAATAGCCAGACAGACGAGGCCCCCGCGATGCCCCAATCGCCCAAGCCCACCACCGCTCGCGCCAAACACACCCGCCCCAGTATCTGTCGCCTGTGCATCGCCCACTGTGGCATCCTCGCCACGGTCGAGGCCGGAAAGCTCACTCACGTCAGCGGCGACCCTGACAACCCGCTGTTCAAAGGCTATACCTGCCCCAAGGGGCGCGCCCTCCCTGAATTGCACAATCACCCGGAGCGCCTGCTCTGCAGCCAGAAAAGAAATGCCGCTGGCACCCTGCAACCGGTAGCTAGCGCAGCGGCATCCCGGGAGATCGCCGAGCGACTGCAGGCGCTGGTGCAGGAACATGGCCCCAGATCTGTCGCCGTCTACAGCGGCACCAACTCCCTGCCCTACCCGGGCGGCCCAATGGCCGCCTACGCCCTGCTGCGAGCGCTCGGCTCCCCCATGTTCTTTACTGCCAACACCATCGACCAACCGAACAAGCAGATTGCGCAAGCGCTGCACGGAATTTGGCGGGGCGGGGACCAGAACTTCGAGCACGCCGATACCTGGCTGCTTATTGGTGTGAATCCCGTCATATCCAAGGCTGCCGGTATTCCCTGCCAGAACCCCGCGCAGAAGCTCAAGGAAGCGGTACAGCGGGGCATGCAACTGATTGTGATTGACCCCAGAACCTCGGAAACAGCCCGCCGCGCAGCCATTCATCTGCAGCCCCGCCCCGGTGAGGACGCCACCATCCTCGCCGGCATGATCCGCATAATTCTGCGTGAATCGCTCTACGACCACGAGTTCGTGGCTCAGCACGCGGAGGGCCTGAACGCTCTGCGCGATCAGGTGGAGCCATACACCCCCGAACGGGTTGCCCAGCGCGCCGGTATTGACGCCGACCTGTTACTCGACGCCGCGCGTTTATTCGCTGCGGGCAAGCGCGGCGCCGTGAATACAGGCACGGGTGCCAGCTTCTCCATGAACAGCAACCTCACCGAGTACCTGGCGCTCAGTCTGACAACGCTGTGTGGCCGCTGGCCGCGCGCCGGCGAACCGGTCACCCGGCCCAATGGGCTCCTGCCACCCTGGGAGCCAAAAGCGCAGGCGTTTGCGCCGTTCCCTGCCTGGGGGTTTGGCGAACAAATGCGTGTGCGCAACCTCGGGGACTCTGTCGCGGGGATGCCGACCGCGGCACTGGCAGAAGACATACTTCTGCCCGGGCCAGGCCAGGTACGGGCGCTGATCTGCCTCGGCGGGAACCCCATGACAGCCTGGCCCGACCAGCGCAAAACCATGGCCGCCATGCAGGCACTGGACCTCCTGGTGACTTTCGACCCCTTCCTGTCGGAAACCTCACAGCTGGCCGACTATGTCATCGCCCCGAAACTCACGCTGGAAACCCCCGGCATGAGCCAACCCGCGGAGACGGGCAAGTACTACGGCCTCGGCATGGGTATTCCCGCTGCCTATGGGCAAATCAGCCCCCCCATCGTCGATGCGCCAGCGGGGGCCGACGTGGTCGAGGAGTGGCAGTTCCTTCGTGATATCGCGCGCCACCTGGATCTGGACCTCGACATGGGCATGGCCTACGGTTTTGGTAGTTATGCGGAGTCCCCCATGGCCGGCATTCACGTCAGCAGAGCTGAGGCACTGGATACGGAAGGGCTCTATCGCCGTATGTGCGCCAACGGCCGACTGAATTATGACGAGGTGGCCGCTCACCCGCACGGCCTGCTGCAACCGCTGGAGGTACGCATTGCGCCGGCTGACCGCGATTGCACCGCGCGCCTGCGGCTGGACGACCCGACGATCATGAAAGAACTTCACCTTTGGGCTACCGAGGGGTCCACCAGCCACCGCAGTGGCGCCGAATTTCCGTTCCGGCTCATCCCGCGGCGCAGCAACAACTTCATGAACTCCACCGGCCGGAACATTTCCAGGCTTCACGGCAGCAGAACCTGGAACCCCGCCTTCATGCATCCGGAAGATCTCGACCGCCTGGGCATCGAGCGCGGTGCGGTTGTCCGCCTGCGATCGCACTGGGATCAAATAGACGCCATTGTGGAGCCGGACCCTACATTGCGACCCGGCGTAATCGCCATGACCCATGGCTTTGGCGGCCTACCGGGCCAGGAAGCCCGCTTCCGGGAACTCGGCAGCAATACCGGGCGCCTGCTCAATACCGAGGTCGATTTCGACCCCTACACGGGCATGCCGAGAATGGGCAATGTACCGGTTGCCGTGGATGTATTGCCCTGAGCCACCTTTTCTACCCACCCCGCAGGCAACGGCTGGTATCATTACCCCACCCCCATCCACACCAGCCGGGACCCCATGAGCAAGAAGCAGCCCCCCACCTTCGCCGAAACCCTCACCCAACTCGAGGCCCTCACCACCCGCCTTGAGGACAGCGACACGTCCCTGGAACAGTCCCTGCAGGATTTCGAACAGGGTGTGCAGCTTATCCGCCAGGCTCAGCAATCCCTGCAGGAAGCCGAGCAGAAAGTGCAACTGCTGCTGGAGAAGGAGGGCAAGCCCGTTGCGACCCCGTTCCACGACGGGGACGAGGAAGGCGCTACAGAGTGACCCCTGCCCTGAACACCCTGATGGAGCAAAGCCGCGCGCGCTGCGAGGCGCGCTTGCAGGCGTTGAGCCACATTCAGCCGCAGGATGCGCGCGCCTCCAACGCGCTGGCCGGTCTGGAGGACGCGGTGCGCTACGCCCTGCAAGCCGGCGGCAAGCGAATCCGACCGTGTCTGGTGTACGCCGCAGCGCAAGCCGCGGGTAGCGGCAACACGGATGTTGCAGCGCTGGATGACGCCGCCTGCGCCATGGAGCTGGTGCACACCTATTCCCTGATTCACGACGATCTGCCGGCAATGGACAACGACGACCTGCGTCGTGGGCGTCCCACGCTGCACAAAGCCTTTGACGAAGCCACGGCCATTCTGGTGGGCGATGGCCTGCAGGCGCTGGCTTTCGAGTTGTTAGCGAGCGCCAATGGGCTATCCGCCGAGGCCCGGCTGCAGATGGTCACGGTGATGGCGCAGGCCGCCGGCCTGGGCGGCATGGTGGGGGGGCAATTCGTGGACATCGCGGCCACGGGCAGTCCACTGGCGCTGGTGGAACTGCAGGGCCTGCACGCACTGAAAACCGGCGCACTCATTCGCGCTTCACTGAGCCTGGGCGGTATCGCCGCAGGTGCGCCGGACGCTGACCAGGCAGCACTCGAGGCCTTTGGCGCGCACCTTGGCCTCGCCTTTCAGGTCGTTGACGACATCCTGGATGTGGAAGGCAGCGCGGCGACCCTGGGCAAAACCGGCGGCAAGGATGCCGCAGCGGGCAAAACGACCTATGTCAGCCTGCTCGGCCTGGAAGGCGCGCGGAGCGCGGCAGATGCGCTGCTTGCCGACGGACTCGAGGCACTCGAATGCTTCGGCGACAATGCAAACCCGCTGCGCGATCTCGCCCGCTATATCGTCCAGCGCCAGGCCTGACAATCCCCGGAGCTACCGGCTACCGCCGAGGGCCAAACCAAGCAGCTACCGCTCCCTTCGCACGCCGCCCCCCGGCGCCTCATTTTGAACCAGCGATTACTGCTTTGCGTTTCTTTTTTGCTATTTGTTGACGCAAACCGATACCTCTACCATGCTGAGAACCGCAAGTCGTCACTAAGCCATGCGAGAAGAGCGCAACAGACGCTCGCCCACACACGCCTACCGCACCCTATGGGGGAACAGCCATGAAAAAACAACGCCTGATGCTCGCCATCGCCGCACTTACCAGCGGCCTGCCCGCCGCCACATTGCCCACGCTCGGTCACGCCGCTGCGTTGGAGGAGGTAGTGGTAACTGCACGCAAACGCACCGAGAACCTGCAGCGCACGCCCATTTCCATTACTGCGCTCTCCGGTGAAGAGCTGGCGCGCGCCGGTATCAATCAGCTCACCGCCATCGAGCGCCAAACACCGAACCTGAACTTCACCGTAGGCACCGGTGGCGGCAGCTCGACGGTCAACGCCTTCCTGCGCGGTGTGGGTGAGTTCGACTTCATTCTCACCACTGACCCAGCCGTTGGCCTCTATCTGGATGGTATTTACCTCGCACGAGCCTTTGGCGCCAACATGGAGCTGGCGGATGTGGAGCGCATTGAAGTGCTGCGCGGTCCGCAGGGCACGTTGTTCGGCAAGAACAGCATCGGCGGCGCCATCAGTGTCATCACGCGCAAGCCCACCGGAGAGACCAGCGCGGAATTCGGCCTGGCGACGGGCTCACGCAATCTGGGCGAAGTCTCGTTCTACGGCCAGACGGCGCTGACTGACACGCTGTCAGGCAGCATCTCCTACCTGCGGCGCAAGGCAGACGGCTGGCAGGAACGACCCGGCGACGATGCCGGCGATATCGACCTGTCGACCGCACGCGCCATCCTCAACTGGGCGCCCACCGACAGCTTCGAGTCCACCCTGGCCGTGGACTGGCACGAGCAGGACCAGACCGGCTACCCCAACGTGATGCTGACATGGCAGGACGGCACCCTGTTTGGTGACCTGTGGAACCAGCTGAACCCCGACAACCCCTGCTGCACGCCGAACGCCAACATCGATGTATCCGGCATTGAAGGCCCGCTGCCCAACGACGACGTTGAGGGCATGGGGATTACCTGGACCAATACCTGGCAGGTGAACGACACATTGGAGTTCAAGTCGATCACCGGCTACCGCGAGACCGAAGCACTCTTCGGGCGCGACGGCGACAACAGCGCACTGAACTATTCGGGTGACATTCACGATCAGGACCACGACCAGTTCAGCCAGGAATTGCAGCTGGTGGGCACGAGCGGCGCGCTGGAGTGGGTTGGTGGCCTGTACTACTTTGCGGAAGATACCCGCGACTTGACGGACCTGATCATCATACAGGGCCTGGGCACGTCGGTATCCTTCGATAACCGGCAGGAAACCAGCAGCTACGCCGCCTATGCGCAGGTCAGCTATGCCGTATCCGAACAGCTGGAGGTGTTTGCCGGCATTCGCTATACGGAAGAAGAAAAGGACTTTACTCAGCAAATCAGCAACTACGATTTCGGTGTGCCGCATGTCTTCGCTATCCCCGGCGTGCCGGTGAGCAGCTGCGCATTTGACGAGCCCACAGCCTACTTCGACTGCTCCCAGGACTGGTCCAACACGTCACCCAAAATCGGCGCCTCCTGGCAGCTGAACGATGACGTAATGGCCTACGCCCACGTGAGCCGTGGCTTCCGCAGCGGCGGCTACAACGGCCGCGCCTTCGGCAGCGCGGCGGACCTGCAGGAGTACGAACCGGAGATCCTCACCGGCTATGAAGCCGGTATCAAGGCGGACCTGCTGGGCCGCAGCCTGCGGTTGAACGGCGCTGTGTTCTACAACGACTACGAGGACATTCAGGTGCTGATCACACGCGCCGGTTCTGTGGCCGTCGAAAACGCCTCCAACGCAAGCATTGAGGGCGTTGAGCTGGAAGCCACCTGGTTACCCGTCGAGGCCTTCCAGTTGCAGGCCGGCGTGGGCTACCTGAATGACGATTCCGATGGCTGGGTGGATGTAACAGGCGACTACACCAACACCGAACTCAAGCACACCCCGGAGTGGACCTTCAATATGGCCGCCGACTACAACTACGACCTCGGAGAAATGGGCGACCTGCTGTTCCGCGCGGATATGCGCTATACCGACAGCTACTATCTCAACGCGGTGAACAGCTCGGTGTTGCAGGTGCCTGGCCATACGCTGTTCGGTGCGGGCCTGATCTATACCTCACCCAGCGAGCTGTGGGAAGTGGGCCTGATTGGCACCAATCTGGGTGACAAGCGGGTGCTGAACTCGGGCTTTGACGGCAGCGGCTTCTTCGGCTACTTCGAGGGCAGCTACAACCGGCCACGCACGGTGGAACTGAGCCTCACACTGCGTATCTGACCGGATGACCGCAGTCTCCACCTACCAGCCGGACGCCCTCGACATCGCCATCATGGCGGCGCTCGAGGGTGACATCCGGCGTCCCACCCAAACCCTTTCCGATACGGTTGGGGCCTCGCCTATCACCGTGCGACGACGTATCGAACGCCTGCTGGAGCAGAGCGTTATCAGTCTCGCCCCACTGGTGGACCTGCACGCCGCTGGCTACCCGAACCTGCTGTTGATTGGTATCAACGTGGAGCACATCTCACCCTTTGATGTGGCGCACGCCATTGCCGCGCTGCCCGCTGCACTCACGGTGAACGTGGTACTGGGCCGGCACGATATCGAGCTGGTAGCAGCCCTGCCCAGCCGGGAGGGAGTGAGCACGTTTCTCACCGAGACGTTGCCGCGCATCGCGGGCATCGCACGGGTCACCCCGGCCATGGCCCTGGATGTGTGGAAATTCCGGCGCGGTTACCAGGCCCATTCAGCGGAAGATGTCCCTCGTGAACACCGGCTGCTGGACACGGTCGACCGCAGGATCGTCGCCAGCCTGCGTCAAAACGCGCGCAAGAGCAATCGCGCCGTAGCCGCCGAGATTGGTGCCTCCGAATCAGCGGTGCGCAGCCGTATAAAACGTATGCAGCGCACGCGGCAGATCAGCTTTGAGTATCTGCAGGTGCACCGCGATGACCCGATGAGTGCGGCCTTTGTCGGTATTGATGTACACGGCGGCAGCGGCCGCTCGGTGTGCCGGGCTCTGGCCACCATCCCGGAAGTCAGCTTTGTGGCCACTACGCTGGGGCGGCACGATTTGATCTGCGCCTTGAATGTTACGCAGGTTGAGCAACTGACCGGGTTACTGCACGAGAAAGTCGTGCCCATCGACGGCGTGAAGAGCACGGCCCCCTCGCACTGCCTGCAGCAGATTGCTCACCAATCGGAGTTGGGGTTGATTCTCTAGCAGCAGGTTGCGTGCCCTGTGCGACGGGGTATCGTAATCAGTTACACCGCCGAGTCAGGCAGCCACCGCCTACCCGCCGTGACCAGTGAACAAATGCCCCAGCTTGGCACCCTTGGTTTTCAGGTATTTTTCATTGTGCGGGTTGCTCGCGCAGTGCAGCGGCACCCGCTCCACCACCTCGACGCCGTTTTCCTCCATCGCCGCCACCTTGCGCGGGTTGTTGGTCATCAGGCGCACGCGGCTGATTTTCAGGTGCCGCAGCATGGGGCCGAGAATGGAGTAATCGCGCATATCGGCGCCAAAACCCAGTTGTTCGTTGGCCTCAACGGTGTCGGCGCCCGCATCCTGCAGTTTGTAGGCCTTGATCTTGTTCAGCAGGCCAATACCGCGGCCTTCCTGGCGCAGGTAGAAGATGGCCCCGCACCCAGCCTCCGATACCGCCTTCATGGCCGCCTCCAGCTGGTTGCCACAATCGCAGCGCAGGCTGAACAGGGCATCACCGGTCAGGCATTCGGAGTGGATGCGCGCCAGCACGGGTTCACCGCTGCCCACATCACCCATGGTGAGCACAATATGCTCCTTGTTCGAATCCGGGTCTTCGAAACCGTGGATATCGAACACGCCCCAGGCGGTGGGTAGGCGGGAGGTCTCTACGTAACGTACTGGCACGGGGCAATCCGGTGGCGAAAAAAAGGGGCGTAGTTTAGCACTTAATCGCCGCGGGTGTGGGCACGGGCACTACCATTCACGGGACAGCGACAACACGCCGTTGCGCTCGCGCAGCTCCACGTGCTGCAGGTAGCTCATACCCAGCAGGATGGTGGTCGGGTAGTCACCCACCACCACCGTGGCGCGCACCCCCTCCACCGGAATACCACCCACCTCTACCCGCTCCAGGTTCAGCACCCAGGCGTCGGCCACGCCGCTGGCGGTTTCCAGCGTTGAGGGCATGCCGGCTTCATAGTCCAGGCCCAGTGCCGCGGCCTGCCGCGTATTGAGTGCCACCACATTGGCACCGGTATCCACCATCACCTGCACGTTGCGGCCGTTGATGAGGGCACCGGTGATGTACTGCATGCGCTCGTTACGCGGGATCTGCACTTCGCGCCGCTCGGGCGCCACGTAGTTGGTGGTGATATTGCGATTCAGCCCTACACGCTGGCGTGCACCGTTGATATCCAGCAGGGCGATAGTGGCATCGGCACTGATCAGCTTCACCCCGTCAAAGCTCTCGCCGGCGCGCAGGGTCTTGCGCTGGCCGTTGATCATCAACACCGCGGTGTTTGGCAGCAGCGCTTCCACGGTCACCGAAGCGGCGAGCAAGCGGCCACTCGCAAGCACCAGCAACAGGAGCGTCACTGCCACCAACCAGTGCCTGCAGACTGGACCGGAGAGCCGGGATTGGCGGAGACTGGCGCAGCTCACCACGCTACCCGACCGCCATCAGCCAGAGGGCGATATGCACGGTAATACAGGCCATGATCCCCGCCACAATATCGTCGATCATGATGCCAAAACCGCCGGCCACCTTGCGGTCCAGCGCGCCAATTGGCCAGGGTTTGGCGATGTCATACACACGAAAAACCACAAAGCCAATCACCACCCACATCCAGCCAGCGGGCATGGCCCACATGGTAATCCAGTAGCCGACAAACTCGTCCCAGACAATGCCCGGGTGATCGTGCACCTGCAGCTGTCTGCTGGCGTGCTCACAAATCCAGACGCCAGCGACGGCCGTTGCCAGCACAAACAGTGTGTACCACAGCAGCGGGAAAGCAGTGCTCGCGAGTGCGGCATCCACCAGCAGGAACAGCGGTACCGCCGCCAGCGTGCCCACCGTACCTGGAGCAACCGGCGACAAGCCACTACCGAAACCGAAGGCGAGCAATTGCACCGGGTTGCGCAGCAATGCAGGGGGCGGTGGAGCGGCAGACTTTGCCATGGGCCGAGTATCCATGCGGTCGAGTGCCCAGTTTACTGTGCTTTGACGTTGGAACAACCGGTGATTTCATTCCCGCGCACCGGCAGGCCGGGCGAGGCTACACGGGGCCTGCTTCAGAAATGGTTATAGCCCGGCGCAAGCGGCTCAAACCCGGGGCACACAACACCCTCACCCACGGTCACCTGGCCAATGCGGCTGCAGCCCGCTGGCGGTTGCACGGCAGCGGGGAGACAAAAGCACAGTTCGTAGTCATCGCCGCCGGCCAGGGCCCAGGCCAGTACCTGCGCACGGTCAGGATGGGCCTGCAGCGCCGAAGACAAGGGCAGTGCCTGCGCGTCGATATGCAGCTGCACGCCACTGGCGGCGGCGATATGCCCCGCGTCCGCAAGCAGGCCGTCGGACAGGTCGATCGCCGCCGTGGCGGTGTTGAGCAGGGTAGCGCCCAGCGCCAACCGCGGCGTGGGCCGGAAAAAACGCTGTTCCAGATACTCGGCGGCGTCCAGGCCAGGGCGATACCGGCCCTGCAGCACCGCCAACCCTGCGGCGGCATCACCCAGGGTACCTGACACATACAGGCCGTCACCCGGCTGTGCGCCGCCGCGGGTCAGTGCCAGCCCGGGGGGCAGCGCACCGAGCACCTGAACCGTAATCGTCAATGGGCCCCGAGTGGTGTCGCCCCCCACCAGCGGCAGCGAGAAGGCGCTCGCCGCCGCGGCAAGGCCCTGACTGAAGCTGTGCAGCCACAGCTCGTCGGCGGCGGGCAGGGTGAGCGCCAGGGTCATGCCGAGTGGGCGCGCACCCATGGCGGCGAGGTCTGAGGCTGCCGCGGCCACAGCGCGGTAGGCCACGTCCTCCGGCAGGCTGTCAGCGGGGAAGTGCACGTCTTCAACCACGGTATCCACCGACGTGGCCAGGCGCTCGCCGGCCTGCAGCGCGAGGATCGCGCAGTCATCGCCCACCCCGAGCTCTACAGCCGGGCCGGCACCGAGGGCGGAGAAATAACGGGCGATCAGGGAGAATTCGTCAGCCGGCATCAGGCGCTGGCGTCGGTTTCGGCCTTGCGCAACTGGCGAGCCGCTTTATCGAGAACGCCGTTGATGTATTTGTGGCTGTCCGTGGCGCCGAACTTTTTCGCCAGGGAGACGGCTTCGTTGATCACCACTTTCCACGGCACGTCGATGCGCTGCTGCAGCTCGAAAATGCCCATGCGCAAAAGGCTGCGCTCGATGGGGTCCAGTTCGTCGAGTTTGCGGTCGAGCAGCGGCGCGAGTGTTGCCTCCAGCTCATCCACGCAGCCCGGCACACCGTGCAGCAGGGCCTGGAAGTACTCCAGGTCCACGTGTTTGAAGTCGTAATCGCTGCGGAACTCCGCCTCGATCTGGCTCACCGGCGCTTCCGCCATATGCCACTGATACAGCGCCTGCATGGCGTAGTGCCGCGCCTTGTGGCGTTCGGCGGCCAGGGTATTGCGGGCTTGTTTGCTCACGGCAGCAATCAGCTCCCGATCCGGCCCAGCAGGCTGACCATTTCCAGCGCCGACAGCGCCGCTTCCGCGCCCTTGTTGCCGGCCTTGGTGCCGGAGCGCTCAACCGCCTGCTCGATGGAATCCACCGTGAGCACGCCGAAGGAAATCGGAATGCCGTGCTCCAGGCTCACCTGCGCGATGCCCTTGGTGCACTCTCCCGCCACATACTCGAAATGCGGGGTGCCGCCGCGAATCACGGCACCCAGCGCCACAATAGCGTCAAAGCCGCCCTGTTTGGCTACGCGCTGGCAAACCAGCGGTATTTCGAAGGCACCCGGTGCGCGCACCACGGTCATCTGCTCTTCTTTCACGCCGTGACGGCGCAGGGCGTCAATTGCGCCTTCCAGCAGGTGCTCAACCACAAAGCTGTTCCAGCGGCCGACCACAAGTGCGTATTGACCATCGGCAGCCGTGAAATCCCCTTCGATTGTCTTGATGTTTGTCATGCGAATTCCTTGTTCATGTGTGCCCGGGCGTCAAGGCGCCAGGTATTCCAGCACTTCCAGGTCAAAACCGGAAATGGCATTGTACTTGATGGGTGCGCCCATGAGGTGGATTTTTCCCACCCCCAGATCCTTCAGAATCTGCGAGCCCAGGCCCACCTTGGTGTAGGTATCGGGCAGCGCGCGGGCGCTGGAGGACGCCTCGCCCAGCGCCATGTCGATGCTGTCGAGCAACTGCTCGCCGCTTTCATCGCCGGCAAGCAGCACGATGACACCACGCCCCGCCTCCGCCACCCGCGCCATGCAGGCGCCAAACTGCCAGGAGGCGCGGCCGTCGATACGGCTTGCCACCAGGTCGCGCAAGGTGGAAGCCACATGTACCCGCACCAGCGTCGGTTCGTCCGCGGTTATTTCGCCGCAGGTCAGAGCGAGATGCAGCTCTCCCGCCGTATTGTCGCGATAGGCCAGCAGGCGAAAGCGGCCGTAGACCGTATCGATCTCGCCGTCGCGCACGCGCTCAATGGTGCGCTCGTTGACCATGCGGAAATGGATCAGGTCGGCGATGGTGCCTATTTTCAAATCGTGTTGGCGGGCAAACTCGACCAGCGCGGGACCATCCGCCAGCAGGCCCTCAGGGGTGAGGATGTCCGCAATGACCGCCGCCGGCAGCAGGCCCGCCAGCGCCGCGTAGTCGCTGGCGGCCTCGGTGTGGCCGGCGCGGGTGAGCACACCGCCGGGCAATGCGGTGAGCGGGAAAATATGTCCGGGTTGCACGATATCCGCGGGCACCGCCTGCGGCGCCACGGCGGCCTGCACGGTGCGTGCGCGATCCGCCGCCGAAATGCCCGTGTCGATGCCTTCCGCCGCCTCGATAGACAGCGTGAAGTTGGATTTCTCGCCGTGGGCAGCGGGCACCATCGGCGGCAGGTCCAGCTGACGGCAACGCTCCTCGGTCAGCGCCAGGCACACCAGGCCGCGGGCCTGACGCGCCATGAAGTTGACATGCGCGGCGCTCACATGGTCTGCCGCCACCATCACCACGCCTTCATTGTTGCTGTCGTCATCGTCATCCATCAACACCACCATGCGGCCCTGGCGAATGTCGCTGATCAGTTCGTCTACGCTGTTTGTCTGCATGCCTTTGCGATCCTTGTGGGACGGTGCGCGGCTAACCGCGCAGGTAGCCGTTTTCGGCCAGGGTAGCGAGGGAAACACCCGCCTGGTGGCCCGGCACAGCGGCGGCATCGCCGAGCACCAGCCGCTCGAGATAGCGCGCAATCACGTCCACCTCCAGGTTCACCCGGCTGCCGGGGCGGTATTCGGCGAACACGGTTTCCGCCCGCGTCTGGGGAATGATGTTGAGTTCGAACTCCGCGCCGTGTACGGCATTCACGGTAAGGCTGGTGCCATCGACGCAGATGCTGCCCTTGTGCGCAATGTACTTGGCCAGGCCATCCGGGGCGCGCATCACGTAGCGCCAGGAGCGACCATCTTCCACCGCGCTGACCACCTCACCCACGCCGTCGATATGACCACTGACGATGTGGCCACCAAGGCGACTCGCCGGCGTCAGGGCCTTCTCCAGGTTGACCCGGCTGCCGGGCTGCAGGCCCCCAAGTGTCGTGAAGTCCAGGGTTTCGCGGGACACATCCGCCCAGTAGCCATCGCCGGGCAACTCGGTCACCGTGAGGCACACCCCATTGGTGGCAATGCTGTCGCCGAGCTGCACATCGGCGAGGTCCAGCTTGCCGCTGTGGACCCGCAGGCGCAGGTCGCCACCCGCCGGCTGCAGCGTGGCAATGGACCCGACGGCCTGGATGATTCCTGTGAACATAGTCTGCCCTGTGTCTTGTGTCGCGCGCCGGTTAGTGGCGCGCGGCTCAGGCGCCTGGTACGGCGGTAAATCGCCAGTCTTCGCCCACCTGCCGCACGTCGCGCAGGTGCAGCGGCACCTTGTCCGCCATGGCCTCCAATGGCAACGCCAGCAACGGCCGTGCGCTGCTGCCCAGCAGTGTGGGCGCCATATATACGATCAATTCGTCCAACAGGCCCAATTGCAACAGCGCACCTGCCAGACGGGGGCCGGATTCTACCAGAATTTCGTTGCACTGCCGCCTGTTGAGTTCGGCAAACAGCGCCTGGAGGTCGAGCCCCCCGCCCGCACAGCCCAGAGGCAGCAGCTGGGTAAAGGCGGACGGCGCGGCTGTAATCGGCGTGTGAGCGCTATCGTGGCACCAGAGTGTTGGCGCGTCCTGGCTGAAGATCCGCGCCCGGACGGGTGCCTGCTGCCGCGAGTCCAACACGACACGCAGCGGTTGGCGCGCAGCGGCGCGGGTCGCCAGTGCGGCGGGCAACCCCAGCTCGGACGCGCGCACAGTGAGCGCACAATCATCGGACAACACCGTGCCGACACCTGTGACCACGGCACAACTCATCGCCCGCAACCGCTGCACATCGCGACGGGCCGCCGCGCCGGTAATCCACTGGCTCTCGCCGGAGGCCATGGCTGTACGCCCGTCCAGCGACATCGCCAGTTTGGCGCGCACCCGCCCCCGGCCACGGCGCATGCGGGCGATAAAACCGGGAATCACCGACTCCGCCTCCGCCTGCAACAAGCCACATTCAACGGCCACGCCCGCTGCCTCCAGGCGGGCAAGGCCGCTGCCTGCCACTTGCGGGTTGGGGTCCTGCATGGCGGCGACCACACGCACTACCCCGGCTGCCAGCAATGCCTCGGTACAGGGGCCTGTTTTACCGTGGTGGCTGCAGGGCTCAAGCGTGACATAGGCCGTGGCACCACGGGCCTCGCCGGCTGCCGCCAGTGCTTCCACCTCGGCATGGTTGCCGCCCGCGGGCTGGGTAACCCCCTCGCCAATCACCTGGCCATCGCGCACCAGCACACAACCCACGTGGGGATTGGGCATGGCGGAATAGCGGCCCTCGCGCGCCAGCTGCAGGGCCCGCGCCATCATGCGGGTATCAAACGCCGTGTCAGCCATGCGGGTGCCTTGCCGCGCCGCTCAGGCGCTGCCGCGCTCAGGCCGCGGCTCGGATTCCAGCAACTCGATAGCGTCCCTGAATTCAGCGATGTCCTGAAATTTGCGGTAAACGGAAGCAAACCGCACGTACGCCACCTGGTCCAGCTGCTTGAGGTGCTCCATCACCAGCTCACCGACCACACGCGAGCCCACCTCGCGTTCGCCCGTTGCCCGCAGCGCGTGCTTGATGTGGTTGATGGCGGCTTCCACGTCCTCCACCGGCACCGGGCGCTTTTCCAGTGAGCGCTGGAAACCAACCCGCAGCTTGGCTTCATCAAAAGGCTCGCGGTTGCCGTTGTGCTTGACGATGCGCGGCATCACCAGCTCCGCCACTTCGTAGGTGGTAAACCGCTCATGACAGCTCAGGCACTCGCGACGGCGGCGAATCTGGTCGCCTTCGGCAACCAGCCGCGAGTCGATTACCTTGGTATCATCGGCAGCGCAAAACGGGCAGTGCATGAACGTTCACCTTCAAGACAAGTGCCTGAAGTCTAACACATTTTCGCTTTGCCTAACGCAGCAAGAGCGCCGACAGTTGGGGCACGCCCCCGCCGCTTTCAGGCGCCTTGCGTATTGCAACGTATCGAATTGCACTGATGTCATAATAGTCGCCTCTCCGCTTTTTGCCATCCGGTGGACTAATCGTTGGACTGAGCAGTGTTATCCTCAACCCAATGCTAGAGGAGAAACCCATGCACCGTCGCTTTCCAACCCGGCTCACTCAACGCACCCTGGCGCTCACCCTCGCGTTGAGCATCATCTGGCCCACGGCCTCATTCGCCCAGAAGACCGCCCGCCCGGTGCTGCTGGGCAAGCACTGGGTGGCCGTAACGGGCAAACCACAGGGCGCCACCGCGGGCGCCATGATGTTCCAGCAGGGCGGCAACGCCATTGATGCCGCGGCGGCAATGCTCGCCGTTACCGCCACGATGTGGGACGTGCTGGGCTGGGGTGGGGAAACCCAGGCGCTCATCTACAACCCGAACACTGGCAAAGTGATCGGCCTGAACGCACTGGGGGTTGCCCCCACGGGTGCAACGCCCGAGTTCTTCCGCCAACAGGGCATGCTCTACCCACCGGAATACGGCCCACTGGCAGCGGTGACGCCCGGCACACCGGGCGGCCTGATGGTGATGCTGGCGGAATTCGGCCGCTTGAGCCTGGCTGACGTGCTGGCGCCCGCCATGGAGATGGCCCGCGGCTATCCGCTAGAAGCCACCCAGGCCCGCTTTATCGAAAGCCGCCGGGATATCCTGACGCAGTGGCCGGATTCCCGGCGCGTGTTCTTGCCCCACTACAACAGCGAGGCCCCGGAGCAGCGCGCAGCGCCCGCACCCGGCGAGGTGTTCCAGCAGGCCGATTTACTCGCCACGCTACAAAAACTGGTGGAGGCGGAAGCCCGTGCACTGGCGGCGGGGGCCGACCGCAAGGCCGCCATCATGGCCGCCTATGAGCGTTTCTACCGCGGCGACCTTGCCGCCGAAATCGTGCGCAGCAACCGTGCCGCGGGCGGCCTCATCACCGCCGAAGACCTCGCCGACTGGGAGGTCATCCTTGAAGAGCCGGTGAGCGTGAACTACCGCGGCATCGACGTCTACAAGCTCACCACCTGGACCCAGGGGCCCGCCCTGCTGCAGGCACTGAACCTGCTGGAGGGTTTCGACCTGCAAGCCATGGGCTACAACAGCACACGTTATATCCACACGCTGTACCAGGCCATGAACCTTGCCTTTGCCGACCGCGACTTCTACTACGGGGACCCCTACACGCCCCCGGAGGAACCAATCACCGGCCTGCTTTCCAAGCGTTATGCCGACGAACGCCGCAAGCTCATGCCCGTTGACCACAACCTCACCGATCTCAAGCCGGGTGACCCCTACCGCCACCAGCGCGGCAAGAACCCGTTCGAGACCCTGCGCCAACAGTGGACCCCGATACCCCCTGCCGCCGATGCAGAGGGGGCTGACAGCTTCCAGCAAGCCGGCCTGATGACGGCGGACGAGGCCTTCCTGGCAGGCACCACCTCGATTCAGGCGGCGGATGCCGAAGGCTGGGTGATTTCCGTCACCCCGTCCGGTGGCTGGATACCCGCATTTATCGCCGGCAATACAGGCGTTGGCTTGAGCCAGCGTATGCAAAGCTTTGTGCTGGATGAGGCCCTGAACCCCTACAACGTGGTGCAGCCCGGCCAGCGCCCCAGAGTCACCCTGACGCCATCGCTGGCACTCAAAGATGGCAAACCATTGATGGCTTTCTCGGTACAGGGCGGCGACACCCAGGACCAAAATCTACTGCAGTTCTTCCTCAACATGGTGGAGTTCGACATGAACGTGCAGCAGGCGGCGGAGGCGCACAATATCCTCAGTTACCAGATGCAGAGCTCGTTTGGCGCGCACCAGTCCGAACCTGGGCGTTTACAGGTTACACCGCTGGTTTCACCGTTTACCCGCGCCGAGCTTGAGCGTATGGGGTACTCGGTAGAGGTGGTGGAGCGCACCTACAACCCGACCACGGCAATCTGGTTCGATCATGAGCACGGGGTGATGCAGGGTGGTGCGTCGGACTACGGGGATGACTACGGGATTGCCTGGTAGCAGCTACCGGGCTGCGGGGCTGCGGGGCTGCGGGGCTGCGGGGCTGCGGGGTGTGGAGCTTCGTAGCGGCGGGACAGCGTGGGTTATCGCGGCGAGAACGGCCACTCGTTTTCCATCATCTCCGGGCGGCTGCGCAACTCGACCATTTTTGCTGCGCAAAAATTGGGACTCGAACAGTGCTCGCCGTAAAGCCCCCTCCGATGATGGAAAACGAAAGCTGTGGCCTGATTGTTCTCGCCACAATATCCCACGTTGTCCCTCGTACAGTGCGTATTTCCCCAGAGGTAGCCGGGTTGACGCGCTCCCCGGGTTGAGGTGAATTGAGGTGCGGTGTTTTTCTCCATGTTGCCACGTTGACCCAACGGCTTTTATTTTTACCGCCTGCCATTCCCCCAATTCCTTTCGCGGGCTCAGCCTTCAGGCCCGATGCGGTGCACGGGTGGGTGAACAATCAGGCCACAGCTTTGGCTCGCGATCACCGTAGGGGGTAGTCCGCGAGCACTGTTCGAGTCCCAATTTTTGCGCAGCAAAAATGGTCGAGTTGCGCAGCGGCCCGGAGGTGATCGCGAGACAGTGGCCGTTCGCCCACCCGTGCACCGCATCGGGCCGCGCTACGAAGTCCCGAATCACCGATACACAGGAAACCGCGCACAGATATCCAGCACCTTACCCTTCACCTCAGCAATGGCAGCGTCGGCGGAACCTTGCTCCAGCGCTTCCAGCACATCACACATCCACCCCGCCAACTCGATAGTCTCCGCTTCCTTGAAACCGCGGGTGGTGATGGCCGGCGTGCCCACGCGCAGGCCGGAGGTGATGAACGGTGAGCGCGGGTCGTTCGGTACCGCGTTTTTGTTCACCGTGATGTTCGCATTGCCCAGGGCCTCATCGGCATCCTTGCCCGTGTAGGGCTTGCCGATCAGGTCCACCAGCATCAGGTGGTTGTCGGTGCCACCGGAGACGATATTGATACCCCGGTCGATGAAGGTCTTCGCCATCGCCCGGGCGTTGGCCACTACCTGCTGCTGGTAAGCAACGAATTCGGGGCTCTGCGCTTCCTTGAAGCTCACCGCTTTTGCCGCAATCACGTGCATCAGCGGGCCACCCTGGCCACCCGGGAACACGGCAGACTGGAACTTCTTCTCCAGTTCTTCGTTGGCGCGCGCCAAGATGATGCCGCCGCGCGGGCCGCGCAGGGTTTTGTGGGTTGTGGAGGTCACCACGTCTGCGTGCGGTACCGGGTTGGGGTAAACGCCCGCGGCGACGAGCCCGGCCACGTGCGCCATGTCAACGAGCAGGTAGGCGCCCACTTTGTCGGCGATGGTGCGAAAGCGGGCCCAGTCCATCACCCGTGAGTAGGCAGAGAAGCCGGCCACGATCATCTTCGGCTTGTGCTCCAGGGCCAGCGCTTCTACCTGGTCATAATCCACTTCACCCGTGCCGGCCTTCAGACCGTACTGCACCGCGTTGTACATCTTGCCGGAAAAATTGGGCTTGGCGCCGTGGGTGAGGTGGCCCCCGTCCGCCAGGCTCATGCCCAGCACGGTATCGCCCGCCTGGCAGAGCGCCTGGTAGACCGCCGAGTTGGCCTGCGAACCGGAGTGTGGCTGAACGTTGGCGTAATCCGCCCCGAACAGCGCCTTCGCGCGCTCGATCGCCAGTTGCTCGGCCTTGTCCACGAACTCGCAACCACCGTAGTAGCGCTTGCCCGGGTACCCTTCGGCGTACTTGTTGGTCAGTACCGTGCCCTGGGCCTCCATGACCCGCGGGCTGGTGTAGTTTTCGGAGGCAATCAGCTCGATATGCTCTTCCTGACGACGCTCTTCCTCCTTGATAGCGGCGAAAATCTCGTCGTCGAACCCCTCAATGGTCATGTGCTGGTCAAACATCGGTGTCCCCTGGCAGGCGGGGCCGCGGCGGCCCGTGAAATGAGCGGCGCATTTTACCCAAATTCCGCGCTGCATATAAGTGGAGAGTCACCGCCAGACGATTCCTGTATTATTTCTGTCACTGTTATGACATACAGTGGGCGGTCAACCCGCAACGGCAATACAGGAACCCTCGGTAAAACGATGAATATCAGTATCTTTGGTAGTGGCTATGTGGGCCTGGTGCAGGCTGCGATTTTTGCCGATGTGGGCCACAAGGTCGTCTGCATGGATATCGACGCGGGCCGCGTCGACAGGCTGCGCGAAGGCGATGTGCCTTTTTATGAGCCGGGCCTGTCGCAGCTTATTCGCAACGGCATCAGCAACGGGCTGCTGTCTTTCACCACGGACGCCAAAGAGGCAGTGCAGGCCAGCGACTTCCTCTTCATTTGCGTCGGCACACCGGCGGGCACTGATGGCTCAGCCGACCTCACCTACGTGATGCAGGTGGCAAACTCCATCGCCCGCTACATGACCAGCCGCAAAGTGATCATCACCAAATCCACTGTGCCGGTCGGCACCACCGATACCGTGCACCGCCACATCCTGCAAACGCTGCACAATCAGGGGCGGTCGATTGCGGTCGAAGCGGCGTCCAACCCTGAATTTCTCAAGGAAGGTTCCGCGGTGGCCGACTGCCAGAGCCCCGACCGCATCATCATCGGCACCGAATCGCCGCGTGTGCTGGAAGAACTGCGGCGCATGTACCAGGCGTTCAACCGCAATCACGAAAAAGTGATGCATATGGACCCACGCAGTGCGGAAATGACCAAGCTCGCCGCCAATGCCATGCTTGCCACCAAAATCAGCTTCATGAATGAAATGGCCACCATCGCCGAAGCCGTGGGCGCCGACATCGAACTGGTGCGTCGCGGCATGGGGTCAGATCCGCGCATTGGCTACCAGTTTATTTACCCCGGCTGCGGCTACGGCGGCTCCTGCTTCCCCAAGGACGTACGCGCACTCAAGCATCTGGCGGAGCAGCACGGCCATCGCGCGGGCATTCTCACCGCCGTGCACGACACCAACCAGCGGCAGAAAAACAAGCTGGCGGAACGGGTGATGGAGCGCCTGGGTGCCGACCTCAGCGGCAAGACCATTGCCGTGTGGGGACTGTCGTTCAAACCCAACACCGATGACATGCGCGAAGCCCCCAGCCGCTACCTGATGGAGGGTATCTGGTCCTGCGGGGGCAAAGTGCGCGCCTTCGACCCGCAGGCCATGCAGGCCTGCCGCGAGATCTACGGCGAACGTGACGAGCTGACGCTTTGCGCACACAAAGAAGATGCCCTGCAAGGGGCCGATGCGCTGGTGATCTGCACCGAATGGAAAGCCTTCTGGTCACCCGACTTCGAACTGATCAAGCGCGAACTCAGTACACCCCTGATTTTTGACGGCCGCAACCTGTACAACCCGGCACAGATGGAAGAGCTGGACATCGAGTACTACGGCATCGGCCGCGGCCGCTCCCTGGCAAAGCCGGCATGACCGCGAAGGTTACGCTGGGCTGGCGGGAATGGCTGAGCTTACCCGAGCTCGGTATCACGCAGATCAAGGCCAAAGTGGATACCGGCGCACGCACCAGTGCCCTGCACGCCTTCTACGTTGAACCGTTTGAGCGCGACGGAGAGCCCTGGGTGCGCTTTGGCATACACCCTCAACAGGGCAACACCGCACTGGTGGTCGACTGCGAGGCGCCGGTGGTGGACCAGCGCCAGGTCACCGACTCGGGTGGGCACCGGGAAGTGCGCTACGTCATCCAGACAGCCATCGAACTCGGCGGCGGGCACATCGACGCTGAAATCACCCTCACCGACCGTGAAAACATGCGCTTCCGCATGCTGCTCGGGCGCACCGCCATGCGCGGTCGCTGCCTGGTGGACCCCGGTCAGTCCTACCTGCTTGGCAGGCGGGCACGCACACAGGAATAACGGCAGATGCCGGCAAACGGCAAGGCACTGAAGATAGGCGGCCAGGTTATCCAGCCGGGCGAACGCAAGGTCATCGACATACCCGTCGCGCCCACCTACACCCACGACAACCTGTCCATCAGCGTCCAAGTGGTGCGCGGCAAGCGCCCGGGGCCGGTGCTTTTCGTCTGTGCCGCCGTGCACGGCGACGAGATCAACGGCGTGGAGATCATCCGTCGCATCCTCAAGGACCCACACCTCGACCGCCTGCGCGGCACGCTGGTCGCCATACCCATCGTCAACGTCTACGGGTTCATCAACCACACCCGGTACCTGCCTGATGGGCGCGACCTCAATCGCTCCTTCCCCGGCTCCGCTCGCGGCTCTCTGACCGGGCGCATTGCGCACACATTCCTGCAGGACATTGTCGCCCACTGCACCCACGGCATCGACCTGCACACCGGTGCCCGCCACCGCAGCAACTTCCCCCAGATACGCGCGAACCTGGAAGACCCCACGGTGCTGGGCATGACCGAAGCGTTTGGTGCTCCCATTGCCATCGACGCCAAGATCCGCGACGGTTCCCTGCGCCAGGCGGCCGGGGACCTCGGCGTACCGGTGCTGCTCTATGAGTCCTGCGAGGCGCTGCGCTTCGACGAGATCTACATTCGCGCCGGGGTGAAAGGCGTGCTCAACGTCATGCGCCATATCGGCATGTTGCGCCGCTCCCGCGCCCGCTCACGCCCGCCTACGATCAGCCGCAATACCCGTTGGCTGCGCGCCCCGGAGAGCGGCATCCTGCGGGTGCTGGTACCGCTGGGCGCGGAGGTGCAGCAGGGCCAGACGATCGGTTTCATCGCGGACCCGATGGGTACCAGTGAAACGGATGTGGTGGCGGATACGCACGGCATCGTGATCGGGCGCACCAACCTACCGCTGGCGTATGAGGGGGATGCGCTGTTCCATATTGCGGAGATCGGGGCGAAGGCGAATTGGGAGGTGGACGAATTTCACGAGGCGCATGAACCGGATGCGTCGGAGCTGGACCCGGAGGATTTGAGTTCGGCGCCGATTGCGGATTGACGGGGGGCGGTGCCTTCGTTTGGGGGCGGCCGCAGTGGCGTTAGTGCCTTCGTTTGGGGGCGGCCGCAGTGGCGCTAGTGCCCGCGTTTGGGGGCGGCCGCGGTGGCGTTAGTGCCTGCGTTTGGGGGCGGCCGGGGCGACGGTGGGAACAATTCGGGGCACGCTCAAGGCCATCCATGGCTCGCTTGACCTCGACATCCTGTCTCGGACAGCCCCGAATTGTTCCCACCGCCACCCCGACCTTGGCGCCAACCCTGGAGATTCGGGTGCACTTTGAGGTTGGGGCTGCTGGATTCAGATTTCGGGATTTCGGGATTTCGGGGCTACAGAGCTTCAGAGCTTCAGAGCTTCAGAGCTTCAGAGCTTCAGAGCCTCGAGATTGCCCCACAAAATCGAATCCACCGCCATCAATCCACATAAAACACCCACCTTGGCACTAACCCAACCTGAAAATGCACCCAAGCCCATCACCTACTGCTGAGGCGGCGGG
>CERO01037655.1_pt1 | contig 45086 bp, 52 predicted proteins | sample 530851 | NCBI WGS metagenome assembly CERO01 (sample SAMEA2621033, study PRJEB7988) | marine metagenome | biome: marine biome (ENVO:00000447); feature: surface water layer (ENVO:00002042); material: "saline water (ENVO:00002010), including plankton (ENVO:xxxxxxxx)" | depth 5 m
CAAAATAATACGCTAACTGTCGGAGATGTAGTTCATAAAATAAATGAAATCGGAACTAACAGTAGTGAAACTAGTGCTTCATTAAAAGTGGATGGTGTATCATCAGGGTTTTCTTTAGCATTTGATGGAAGTGATAACTTAGCATATAATTCTGCTTTACCTGATAACACAACATTGTTTGCCGGAACAACTGCTCATAACATTCTAAAGTTTGATGGGACTGAAATAAATAACGTAAGAATAAATGGTGTTGAAAGATTTAGACTATTTTCTTCTAGTGATAATACTTTAGATTTCTTAGAAACAACCTCAGATATAGAGTTTTACTTTGATAGGAGTAATGGATTTAGAAACATTAACTTTCATAGAGGATTTTTACTACATCCTCCTGTCAATACAGGCGTGTTTAGTCATCAAATACTAAAGAGAACTAGCAGTGGTTCTACTTTTTACGACCCTATGAATGTGATTCTACCATTGATGTTAGAAAATAAATCTGCTAGTAGTAACAAAAGAGATATGAGATTTTCACCTGCTCACAATATAGATGGTTGGGATGATACCGATGCAAGTGATTTGGCTGACGATGAGGACATTGTTAGATTACACATGTCTAGAGTTGTAAGTGCTATGGTTGATAATTCGTTTGGGTTGAATACTCCTGATATTACTAAAGCCGATGCAGAAGCATTAGGTATTGGTAGAACCCATGTATATGACAATTGTATTGGTCTTTTCAAAGAAGTAAAGGAATCAAGTTCGTCATCTTCAGATATATGGCCTACCGATGTAACTCTAACAAGTTCACCAATGGGTTTTTCTGCCTATGGTGGTTCTGCTAGTAGAGAATATAATGACACTAAAACTGAGTTTTCTCTATACAGTATGACTAATGGAGGCACACCTGCAAGCGATATTAGTGCCGCTAAAGACCAACATACTCCTACAACTAGAGTTTATGATTTTACTAATACTGAACGTAATTTATTCATTGCTAATAGTCTTATTAGGGAAGAAGGAACAGAAATAACAGAATCAACAAATTATAAAGTATCGTTATTAGGTACTAAAACCAAAGCATATGCTTTTGATAAAATAGCAAATTATGATAGAGATAGTAGTGGTAATAGAGCATTAAATCACCATACTGGTACTATTAATACGGGAAAAATGTATTCATCACAATATATTGTAAAGCCTACCTTTGATTTAACAGGGAATACAGGAGTTGTGGTTTATACTAACAACAAGACTATTACCTTCACATTGGATGATAGTTCCACACACACTTGGTTAAGTTTTATGCCTGATTTGAAAGGGTATTATTTAGTCTCTGAGAAGTTTGTTGATGGTGATACACTAAGCAATGCTTCTCATCATGGAGTCCCTGCATACATAGGTAAAATAATTAGCCATACAATAAGCACTGCTCCTAGTACTAGCAACTATGAAACCCACACTATTGAATTAGATTTAAATCTAAAAAATGGGTCAACGATAGGTAATGGTGAAGCACCTACACACGGAGCAAAGTATCGTTTAATGAGAATATCAGAAACAACGTTTGAGGATACTCCTGAAAAAATAGAGTTTAATGTAATGAATGATAGTGGATTAAAATATGCAACTTTCCCAGTTAATTTTAGAAAGGGTAGTGGTGATAGTAAGGACACAACTAACAATAAAACCTTCCAAGAGGCAGTATATTCGATGTATCTAAAACTAGATGTTGACAATACTATTAGCACTGCTGACCCTTTTATTGATTCTAGAGCAACTTCTAATGCAGTTAGGGGATTTGTTGACGGAGAAGTAATAGATGTTTTTGTTACAGATGGTGTACATAAACAAAGAAAACAAATGACAGTCTCGTTAACTAGAAATAAAAAACTCAGTAATGCTACTGAAGAATGTTTAGTTTTAACTTATGAGGGAGATTTGACAGGTAATGGGGTAGTATCTTGTGGTGAAATATTTGATGTCACGATAGGTAAGAAACCTAAACTGCAAAATGTGAAAAGATGCTATATTGGAACTACATATGATATTGGTTCTAATATTGATACTGAGTTAGCAAACATAGTAAAAAGTGCAGGATTGGAATATGATGAAACAAAGAGTACTTCTGTATTTACCACTAATATAGTAAATAGTAATGGAACAAATACAGTTGTCTGTTTAGATAGTGTAGTTGGTTTGGATAGTGGAGATGTAATATACACTCAAGAAGGACATTTAATTGGTGAAATATTATCAATAAATAACCAAACAATAACCTTCGCTTCCGGTGGAAAATACTATTCTCCTCCTCAATATTCTGCTATCATAAAATACAATAAGAAAACATTCGTTACTAATTTGACATTTAATAATACAGACTTGTATGGAGCAATTAATTCCTTGACTAATAAGAAAGGTTTGGACTATAAGATAAAAGGAAAGAAAATAATATTTAGAGACTCTGATGATAAAACAGGGTTGAAGATAAAACAGATTAAGTTTGAGAATCTAGCAGGAATAGAACCAATACAAAATAATACTTCTCTCTTTGATAAAGTAAGTAAAGTAATTGTTAATGGAGACGGTGTATCTCATACAATGATTAGTAATAAAGTTAGGAATATGAAAACACTAACAGTAAATGATTCTACTATTAAAACACAAGAAGAAGCAATAATAGAAGCAAGTAAAAAACTACAACTTCACAGTGGAGAAGCAAGAAAGATAACACTACAAATTAACAAAGAAGGATTTGAGTTGTTAGAAGCGGGTGATATAGTAGTATTAGACTTCCCAACCTACAATATACCATATGGAGAATATGTAATATTTGAAATAGAAAACGTACTAGGTATGATACTAACAATGACAGTTGGTACATATAGTAAAGGCATTGCAGAAAGATTATCGGAAATAACCGAAGCAAGTAGAAATGATACTTCACACTTACTGACAGTTGACGCTATTGCGGCAACAAGCGGCAATTCACTATTCGATAACTTGAAGTTAAGGGTTTCTTCGATAGAGTACAAGGTAGTGGGGGAGACACGCAATGCTAACATGGGTTTTGACGATATACTTGGGTTTACAGAAACTGTTGGGTTTGAAACTACCTTTACAGGTATAAGTGCAGTAAAGAAGGAATATAGAGAAAGTTTTGATTGAGGAGAGATAATATGACACCAATAAACGGATTATTAGATGTAGCAGATTACATTGTAGCACAATATACTAAAGTGAAAATAGGAACAGGTGGTTCTCCTACTTCTTTTTCTGATGCAACATTAGATTCTTTTGTAGCGCAAAAGACAGTTGTTCCTTCTGTTAATAGAGCAAATGGAACAATTTCTTGGGTTGCTGAGTTTACTGGTTCTGAAATAGGTAATGAAGGTGTAGCAGAACTAGGAATATTCAAGGCTTCAGACGATACACTATTGAGCCGAGTCACCTTCACAAATACAGGAGTGTTGGCTTCGGCGGATACTTTGACCTTTACAATTGAGATGGAGATGGCATAATGACTACAAGTGTAAGGACTAATCCTAATTTTATTAGCACTCTTACTTTAACTGCTAGTAGCCAAGATAGATTGACAGATGGTACTGATAACATTCACAGTGCTATTATCAACAGTCTTAACATTGCTAGTGGTGGCAATAGAATAGTTAGAGGGTTTGACATTACGCTAAGTGATGCAGATACTTATACAAGATATACACTGGGTAATAATAACTTCTTTCTAAGAGATGGAATATTGACACAAATTGCAAATGGTGTACATACTAATCAAACAGTACACATGCAAAGCACTAGTGATAACACATATGCTGTATTAGTGATTGCCGCAAATAACACACTTGCTATTAGAAATCACACTATTAAAGACAAAGTAGCCCCCTTAACTAATGATGATATACCAATAGCGGTAATAGAAATAGCAGGTAATAGTGCGCCTGATGCTGTTACTAGAAAAGTACAATATTTAGGATATGAACAAACAAATCAAGGGCTTAGTATAATAGATAACAATACTGAAACTATACGAATAAATAAAGAAGGAACTATCACAAAAGGTTCAGGAACATTAACCCTACCTTCTACAACAGGAACAATAGCACTTACTGGAACTACCATAGCGAAAACAGCAAGTGATTCTGATGCTGATGCTATTAAGTCGTTAGTTAGTTCTGCTAGTGATTCTAATGTGTTTACAGATGCGGAAAAAACTAAACTAACTAACATTGAAGCAAGTGCAAACGCTTTCACATTACCCACTGCCGCCGCTAATACTCTTGGTGGAATAAAGGTAGGAAGTAATCTCAGTATAGATGGTAGTGGAGTTTTATCTGCTACTAATACTAACACACAATTAGCAACAAGCACAGTTCAAGGAATTGTAGGTGCTATGTTTAGTGGTAACACTGAAACAGGAATAGATGCAGTATATCAAAGCAGTGATGGGACTATTGATTTGACATTAACTACAACAGATGTTGATGTAAGTGTAAGTAATTTAGAAACTAGACTTGCTCAGATAAACACTGCTACCACTATTGGTAATGGCGTTGCTATAACAACAGGCGGGGATTTAACAGTTACAGGAGACTTAACTGTAAGCGGGGCTACAACTACTCTTAACGTTGCTAACCTAGCCGTAGAAGATAACACAGTAATTCTGAATAAGAATCAAGCAGGCGATTCTACAACAGATGCAGGTATAGAAGTTGAAAGAGGAAACTATGCTAATGTACAACTAAAGTGGAATGAAACTTCTGATAGATGGACTTTCACTAATGATGGTAGTAATTACTTTAACATACCTGTTACATCTGAACTAGCAAATCCATATACTCATCCTAGTTACTCAACAACTAACATAAACACTAGTGGAGCAGTAATAGTAGATAGTATTACTACAAACAATACAGGACATATTACAGCAATGGGAACTAGAACTTTATCTCTAGCAGATTTAGGATATACTGGTTCTACTGATGCTAATACATATGTTCATCCTAACCATAGTGGAGATGTAACATCTAGTGCAGACGGCGCTACTACTATTGCAAATAACGCCGTAACAACTGCTAAAATAAATAACAGCGCAGTAACAACATCAAAGATTGCTGATAATGCGATTACTAACGTTAAAGTAGATTCTAATGCGGCTATTGCTCAGAGTAAAATTGATGGGTTAGTATCTGCTCTTAGTGGTAAAGAACCCTCTCTCACAATTAGTGATGGTCTTGATAGAACTGGTGCTACCTTAAAGTTAGATATATCAGGTTTATCTAATGAAAACGGAATTGATAGAACTGCTGATTTCGTTGCTTTCCATGATAATTCTGTTGGGTTGAAAAAGGTAAACCTAGCAAACATATTTAGTAAACTAACTGCTAGTGATATCCCTAGTCTAAGTGGAGCATATAGAGCAGTTGGAACACAAATAGTAAATGCAGATATAAGCAATGGGGCTAATATTAGTGCAGATAAGATTGCATCAGGAACTACTAATAAAGTATTCACAAGCACTCTAGAATCAAAACTTTCAGGTATTGAAGCAGGGGCGGAAGTGAATGTTAATGCAGATTGGAACTCAGGCAGTGGAGATTCGCAGATATTAAACAAACCAACAATACCAAGTGGTAATCAGATAATTGATTGGACTGCTAATGGGGCAGGTACTATTCATGCCTCTAATTATACAAACACAACATACACAGTAGGTGATGGTGGCTTATCACAAAAGAACTTTACAACTGCTCTTTATGATAAGTTAGTCGGTGTAGCCGCTAATGCTAACAACTTTTCTCTAACCACAGGTTCAGTTACTAATGCTCATCTTGCAGGTAGTATTGCTAACTCTAAGTTAGATGATATAGCACAAAGTAAAGTTACTGGATTAACAACTGCTCTTAACTCAAAGGTAGAGAACTTAAGCGACTTGAGTATTACTGCTTCTGCGGCTGAACTAAACATACTAGATGGTGTTAGTGGTGTAAGTTCTACTGAGATAGGACACTTAGATGGTGTTACTTCTTCCATACAAACCCAACTTAACTCTAAATTAAGTTCACTTGCATTAACCGGATTAACAGATGTTAGTTCTTTTGATACAAGCATAAGCAGTGGTGCTTCAGGAAGTGGAATACCAAGTACACTAGCGGTTAAAACATATGTTGATGCAAAGGCAACTGTTGACACTACTTATTCAATAGTAACTGAGAATGGTTTAGATGGTAGTGGTAATAATGACCCTGCGGTTAAAACAATTAGATTAACAGATAACACTAGTGGTACGGGTAGTGTATTCCATTTAGCAATGGGAGCAGGTCTTGGTATCTCAAGAAATGCAGAAAGTAATACCCTTACTCTTACTAACACAGGTAGCACGTTAAGTAAGTCAACGCTGTCTCCTATTCTTGCTAGTTATAATGGAACAGAAACTCTGAATATAGGAGATACAGATAATGATACTACTGTTAACATTAGAGGTAATTTGAATGTTTTAGGAACTACTACTACTGTAAATCAAACTGAAGTTAATGTACAGAATGCGTTTGTGTTTGAAGGTGCTGTTGATAATGATTTTGAAACCACTCTATCTATTGCAGAACCAACTGCTGATAGAACAATAACTCTTCCTGACATAACAGGTACTCTAATTACATCAGCAGACACTGGGACTATCTCTAATGGGATGATAGCATCAACTGCTATAACTAGTGCAAAGATTGGTACTAACGCTGTCTTAACAAGTAAGATTAATGCAAGTGCTGTAACCACTGCTAAGTTAGCAAGTAATGCAGTTACTAATGCTAAACTTGCTGATGATGCGGTGCAAACAGATAGTATTGCTGATGGAGCAGTTACAGTTGGTAAGATAACAGGGCTTACTGATTTAGGTAGTGGGACGGTAATTAGTTCAACAGAGAGAACTAAACTGTCAGGCATTGAAGCGTCAGCAGATGTAACAGATGCAACTAATGTTACGGCGGCAGGGGCTGTAATGGATGGAGACTTTACTAGTAACGGATTCATGAAAAGAATAGGAGCAGGAAATTACACTGTTGACACTAATACATATCTAACCTCTTTGTCAGTAACTGGGCTTTCAGATGTTAACGCATTTGATACTGATTTGAGTAGTGTTAGTGCATCACACGATAGTTTAGCGTCTGCTAAAGCAATTAAAGCATATGTAGATGCTAATGGAGGAGGAGGTTCATTCAATTCTTTCAATATTAAAGACGGCGTTGGAACTACTGTCAATGTTACAGATGGTAAGTTTGTTCAGTTTGCACAAGGAACAGGTATTACTGCAACATGGACTGACACTAACAGTGGAGCATCAACTGACCCATTTGACCTTACATTAGTTAATACTGGTGTTCTTTCTAATGTAGCAGGTACAGGTATTGGGGTTAGTGGTGCAACTGGCAATGTAACTATCACTAATACAGACTTAGGTTCTGCACAAAATATATTCAAAACAATAGCGGTTAGTGGGCAAGACAACATTGTTGCAGATTCAAATACTGATACACTAACACTAGTAGGTGGTGCTAATGTAAACATAACTACAACAGCAGGTTCTGATACAATTACTATTACTTCTACTGATACAGATACTCATCTAACTCAAGAAGAAGTTGAAGATTACGTTAGTGGGTTAATTACAGCAGGTAGTAATATAACTGTACAATATACAGATAATGCAGGTAGTGCAGGTTCACTAAGTATTGCAGGAACAGCCAACGATGATGTATCAATTGATAACCTAAAGACTAGACTAAACTCTGATTTTGGTGGAGATTATACAATAGGTAGTCAGGCTGATGATACTCTAACAGTAAGTGGTTCTCTTACAGTTGGTGCAGATTTAATTGTTAGTGGGGATACTATAACAATGAACACTTCTACTTTAACAGTAGAAGACCCTTTAATTGCTTTAGGAAGTAATAATACCGCAGATGCAGTTGACTTAGGTTTCTATGGTAAATATGTTGATGGTAGTACTATCAAATATACAGGGTTGTTTAGAGATACATCAGATAGTAACAAGTGGAAGTTATTTACTGATACAGGTAATACTCATGCCGCCCCTACTACTACGGTTAATACAACAAGTGGTTTTACTTTAGGTACATTAGTAGCCGCTACTTTTGAAGGTGGTTTAACAGGTAACGCTACAACTGCAAGTACTTTGGCAACTGCTAGAACAATAGCAGGAGTTTCGTTCAACGGTTCAGCCGACATTAACATACCAATAAACAACTTAACAGGAACATTAACTGCGGCAAATGGTGGTACTGGGTTAACATCCATTTCTACATTATTAAACAGTAATGTATCATTAGCGGTTGCAGATTTATCTGATATTGCTTCACTTGATACTGATATAAGTTCAGTTAGTGGTAGTGATGATACCCTTGCTTCTGCTAAGGCTATCAAAACCTATGTGGATGCTCAGTTTGCAGGAGCAGGTTCAGGAGATATGACTGGTGTTGATATTACAGCAGGAGACGCAATAACAGTATCTCAAAGTAATACAACAGCAGGAAATTACACTGCTACAATAAGTGTATCAGGATTAGGTGTTGCACAATTAGCAGGAAGTGCATTACAATTAAGTTCTGAATCATTCAATAATAACGATACAAGTCTTATGACTTCTGCCGCCATTGAAGATAAGATTCTGTCTTATGGATATGGTGTGGGAACAGGTGATGGAGATATTACTGCTGTTTATGCCGGAGTAGGTTTGAGTGGGGGAGCAACTACTGGTGATGCAACACTAAACTTAGACTTCTCTGAACTAACAGATATGACAGGAGACATAGCAGGAACTACTGAGTTTATCATACAAGATGGAACTACTGAATCTAGAAAGGCGGCTTCAGAGATTAAACTGTCTTACTTCAATAATGATTCTAATTGGAATAACTATGTTCATCCAACGGGAGCAGGGAACAACCATATTCCAACAGGAGGTTCAGCAGGACAATTCCTAAAGTACAGTTCTTCGGGTACTGCTTCTTGGGCTACACCATCTTACACAACAGAGGAACAAATAGAAGATTTCATTGCGGCAATGATTACTGCGGGAACAAATATAACTAGTACATATGATGATACTGCGGGAACACTAACACTATCTTCAACTGATACTAATACTCAACTATCTGATGCTCAAGTAATTGCTAAGACTTTAACAGGTTTAAGCACAGCAACAGGTGGAGCAGTTGCCTCATCTGATTCTATACTGGTGGCGTTTGGCAAGTTAGAAAAGAGAGTAGCACTAAACGATGCTAAAACAACTAACTCTGACACTACTTACAGTGAAGCAACAAGTTCCGACTTAGGTCTAGTTAAGATTGGCTACACTGAATCGGGTAAGAATTACCCAGTTGAACTATCATCAGGTCAGATGTTTGTTAACGTCCCTTGGACTGATACCAACACTAATCTAAACCTATTAAACGATGGTACTTTATCTGCTAATAGTGCTACTTCTGCGGCTAGTCAACAGTCAATTAAAACATATGTTGATACTTCAGTTGCTAATTTAGTTGCTTCTGCTCCTTCTGCTTTAGATACTCTAAATGAACTAGCAGTTGCTTTACAGTCTAACGATTCAGATATTACTGGTATTACTACTGCTTTAGGTAACAGACTAAGAATTGATGTTAACAACCAAGGTTTATCTTCTACACAACAAGGATATGCATTAGATAACTTAGGTATTACTGCATCATTAACAGAATTAAACATACTTGATGGTGGGTTATCTGCTTCTGATATTCCAAATATAGGAGCAGGAAAAATTACTAGTGGAACATTGAGCCAAAACACAACAGGAACTGCGGCAGGACTTTCATCAACATTAGCAATATCAAGTGGAGGAACAGGGGCAACTTCTGCACCAATGATTGGAGTAGTTACTGCCGCTAATGCGGGTGCGGCGAGAACAGAATTAGGATTAGGAACAGCATCAACATTATCAGGTACAGGTGCAGTTGCTAACGGTAATGCAGGGTTAGTAACAGGAGATGTTGTCTTTGATTATATAGCGGCACAGAACTTTGCATCTAGTGGTGCGTCTAACTTTGTTGTTGGAGATATAACAGGACAGTCTGCATTAACAAGTGGTTTAGCATCAACAGATGAATTAGTACTTAGTGATGATGGAACACTAAAGAGAATGGATGTTAGTGTCCTACAATCCTATATGCAAAACGCATTAACATTCACAACAGATACTCAAAGAACCGCAGGAGCATTATTGGACTTAAACGGCAATGCGTTGGATGTTGACTTGTCTGAATTGACTGATATGACAGAAGATTGGACAGCATCAGAAGATGAGTTTGTAGTATTGGATAATGGTGTCCAAAAGAGAAAACTATCTTCAGAACTATTCGGTTCTAACGCATTCAACTCAACTGCATATCTAACAGCACACCCTAACATTAGTGCGGCTACTTCAGTAGATAATAGTGGTAGAACATACATACAGGATATTACTCTTGATAGTAATGGACATGTTACTGGAATTGTTTCTGCTACTGAAACTGTTACTGACAGTGGTAATACTACTTACGGTATTTCTGCTGTTGATGGTGATAACACTGATGAAGAAAAGATTCGATTAACTGGTAGTGATTCTAGTACTGATGATGTAGTACTTGAAGCGGGTACTGGATTAAGTGTTGCTCGTAGTGGAGATAAGATTACTTTTGCAAATACTTCTCCTAATGTATCTACTAACTTATCAGTGAGTAGAGATGGAACTAAATTACATGTTGTATCATCTGACGGTGATAATGCCGAACTACCTTTAGCAGATACAAATAATTGGGGTGTTATGTCTGATGAAATGTTTGATAAACTAGATGGTATAGAAGCATCAGCAACGGCTGACCAAACTGCTTCTGAGATTACTTCCTTGTTGAATAGTGTAGAAAGTTATACTCTAGGAACAAACGGAGGAACAATTACAGTAGGTAATGACTTAACTGTTGCAGGGGATTTAATAGTTAGCGGAACAACAAGCACAATTAATACTGCTACTGTTGAAGTAGAAGATAACATTCTACAATTGAATACTACACAAGGTACTCCTGATACTGCTACTGCGACTACAAGCGGTATAAGCGTTTATCGTGGTAATGGTGTAACTCAAGCATCTCTTATCTTTGATGATACTGATGATACTTGGGATTTGACAAATGCTCTTACTGTTGGAGGTTCAAGTGGAGTAACGCTTGGTTCAGGTTCTATTTCAATTAAAAATAGTGGTTCACAATCTAATATTGATTTCTATTGTGAATCAGGTAATTCACATTATGCGAGATTACAAGCACCTGCTCATTCATCATTTAGCGGTAATCATACTATTACTTTACCCGCTACGGGAGGGACATTAGCATTAACAGGCGATAATGTGGCTACTGCTACTAACCTTGCCGGAACTGCAAATGCTAATGTTGTATATGCAGGGCCAACAACAGGCAGTGCCTCCGCACCTGCATTTAGGGCATTAGTAGCCGGAGACATACCCGATTTATCAGGAACATACTCTACTACTGATACCGTAGATATGGGTGATGGTTTCAAACTTAGAGATGATGACGATGATGATGTAACCGTTACTGAAAATAAATACATCAAGTTCACTGCGGCAACAGGGACAGCAGGGACTAATGTAACAGGTTCAGGCACAACAAGCGACCCGTATGTAATGGCGATTACACTTCCTAACGATACTATCGCTAATACATTTAGAACAGTCACAGTTGATACAAATGGTGATGGAACTGCTGATAATACATTAGGAGGAACTGAAACTCTAATGATAAAGAAAGGTAATGACATTACTTTAGCAGAATCAAGTGGTGTTGTAACTATCACTAACAGTTCTCCACACGTAGGAACAAACTTAGGAAAAACAACCGCTACTGGTCAAATTACTATTACAAGTAGCACTGGAAACAATGTAGTAATCGGTGAAGCAACTGGTAGTATTGCCGGATTAATGTCAACTACTCATCATGATAAGTTAGATGGCATTGAAGCAAGCGCAACTGCTGACCAAACCGCAGTAGAGATAATTACATTATTAAACTCAGATTTAGGTGGTAATTTCACAATAGGAAATCAAAGTAGTGATACTGCTACCTTTACAGGTCATGTTTCTGTTGGGGGAAATCTAAATGTCACAGGAACAGTCACTACTGAAAACGTGGAAACTGTAAGTACGAGTAATGGTGTGGTGTTTGAAGGCTCAGGTAATGCTGGTACTGAAATCACACTGAAGGGAGGAGCAGTCAGTGGTAATGATAAAACAATTCTTCTACCTAACGCAGATGGAACAGTTGCATTAACAAGTCAATTACATAATGCGGTTACTTTAGCAAATACAAATTATCTCAGTATTTCAGGGCAACAGATTACTGGTGGGACTGTTCCTGTTTCAAGTGGTGGAACAGGGTCTACGACTGCCCCTATGGTTGGTGTAATTACTGCGGCAGACCAAGCGGCGGCAAGAACTGCATTGGGGTTAGGAGCATTGGCTACTCTTGATACAGTAGCGTCAGCAACAATTACTAACAACTCAATATCTGAAGTAGACCTTAAAGTAACAAATACTCCGTCTGCATCTGAAGATAATTATCTTTTGAGTTATGACCACGATACCACAGGTTTCACTTGGGTTGCTCCTGTTTCCAGTGGAATAGCATTAGATGATATTAGTGTTATAGTCGGTGGTGCTACGGGTACTGGCGGTAATTTAGTATATGATGATACTAGTGGTGATTTCACTTTTACTCCGACTCTTAACATAGCAGGTAATTCTGCAACTTCAACTGTTTCGGCAAACAATTCTACTGATGAAAATAACTATCTTACCTTTGCTGCAAATGCGGCGGCTTTCGGTAGTTTAGGATTAGAAACAGATACAGCGTTATACTTCAACCCGTCACAAGATACGTTATATGTTCCTATTGTTTCTGCAACAAACTTAACTGCTAGTAATTTAATAAGTGCTACTAATGGAATAAACATAACTGGTAATAATCAAGGGATTAATCTTTCAGGTACAAATAACTTCGTTAAAACTGATAACCTAAAAAATGATACTGGGTTGTCAATCTCAACTACTGGTAGTAATGGTAATATTTCATTAAGCCCACATGGTAATGGGAATGTTGTTATTGGTACTGATGGTACTTCAACTGGAACAGTAATGCTTAGTTCCCCAATACAAAAAACAGGTACGCAGTTTGATATAACTGAAACTGCACATACTTCTACTGCAAGCAACCTTGCTTTAAGTGGTTTATCATATGCTCAGAAAAGAGGTATAACTAAAATACAAGGTAGAGTAGCACCTTTATCTTCTGCTTTATCAAATGGTTCAGGTGTGAATATTACGGTTTTACCTACTGGAGCAGTACATGGTAGTAACTGTTCGTATAGAGGTATTAGAGGAACTGTACATATTGACGCAGGAATATCAGGTTCAGGTAATTTTGTTTTGACTCAAGACTTCATTGCTAATGATAGAGACGGAAGCGGAACTTGGGCCTTTGTTTCTTCAAATGCTGTATTCGAAGGAAGGAGTGACTTTCCTTACTATATCAGTTGGGATGAAATATCTAGTGATGATATGCAATTAAAAATAGTAAACAATACTGGTGGAGATGTAGGTACGGGTCTTACAATTTGGTGGGATTTAACGTTGTTCCCTGAAGCATAATAATAAGGTAGGACGGTTTAGGAAGGTTAAAGCATAATGGACAGTGAAGTTATGGTGATTAAATATGACAGATAGTAATTTTGTAATAAAGAAAGGATTAGATATATTTGATGGAGATGTTTCTCTTAAAGGTTCTAACAAAGAATTAAGATTTTATGAAGGGGCTAATTATGTAGGGTTTGAAGCCCCTGCTCTTTCTGCCGATAAGATATGGGTTTTACCTAATGCTGATGGTTCAACTGGTCAAGCGTTGAAGACTGATGGTAGTGGTAATCTTGGTTGGGTTACTGCGGGTGATGCTACATTAGCGGGAACACAGACATTTACAGGCACTAAGTCATTTTCTTCTGAAGTAAATCTTAACAATACTTATGGTAGACTTAATTTCAAAGGAGGCAATAACCATTCTATTGATTTCTATAACGCTAACGGTGCGGCTCTAAAGGGAAGAATTACTTACATGATTAGTAGTAATCAAATGCGTCTTCAAGCAAATAGTGCAGACCAACTTTACATTACAGATGGTGCTATTTATCCACCTGTTAATAATGATGTTGATTTAGGAACTTCATCTTTAAAGTTTAAGGATTCTTTCTTTGGATTAGTTGATGCTGAAAACTTCAAAGTAAATGGTGGTCAAGGTAGTGATGGTCAAGTTCTAACTTCAACAGGTAGTGGTGTTGCTTGGGAAGATGTTTCCGCTACCAATGTTGTGACTGCCGCAGAAAACGGTAGTGGAGATTGGTTCAGCATTCCATTTGTTGCATCTGCAACAGGTAGTCAACAGTTGAAAACAGATACAGGTTTAGCATACAGGCCAAGTGCAAACAAACTCAGCGTTAGTGGAGATATCTCAACGACAGGAACTATCATTCTTGAAGATGGTTCGGGACATGTTAAACTCGGTGGTTCAAATAGCAACATGATACGCTACTATGATGATGATTCTTCACACTATGTAGCCATAGATGCACCATCCACTATTTCAACTAACTACACTCTTATATTACCAAATGCAGATGGTAGTGCAAATCAAGTATTACAAACAGATGGTAGTGGCAATCTATCTTGGGCAACAGTGGCCAGTGAGGCATTTGAAACTATTACCGATGTAACAATAGGTTCAGGAACAAGTGGAACAACATCAGGAATATACTTCGGTGCTAACAATGAAGCAGGTATAGTTGCAGGTGAAGTTAGTAGTGCTTCAACAGCAAACAATGGATATATTGAATTAATGAATATGGATTTAGATGCAATTACAGGAGCAAGTGGATTACAGACGATAGAACTAACAGTTCAGATAGAGGATGAAACTAATCAAGAGGTAGAATCCTTCAAAGCATTAGTTCAGGCATCAGAAAAAACAGTATTGGGAACTACTGCAAGAGCAGTTAACTTTACTGAATGGGCTATATTGTTTGATGGTTCTGCAAGAATAGGAACACTTGCGGCAGATTATGATTCGGGTGATGATACAATTAGAATAAGATATCAAAATAAACAGGGTTCAACTGCAACCTTAACTGCAACCTTTTACGCAATTACAATGCAGAATAATACATGAGGTGATTAAATGGTAAGACAACCTTTTAGAAGAACAAAGAGTGATGGAACGATAGATGACGGAACAGGCGGAGGTGCAAGTAAGAATGACCATTATGGAGCATCTACAAATGGAATATCTGCTTTTGGTACGGTAAAGTATAGAGTTCCTTCAAGAATGATGGGTATAAGGACTCAAACATACAATGCGTGTACTGCTATGAATTATGTTTCTATGATTCCAATGTGGTCTTATCAAGGAGGAACAATAGATTACATTTCAATGAGAGCATCAACAGCAAACAGTAATGCAACTATGAAAATAGGAGTTTATGATTCTAAAGCGGCTGTTGGTGGTGCGCCTTACCCCGACAGTTTAGTGGCTCAGACATCGATAACTTTCTCATCAACAAGCGCAATACTAGCACAATTAAAGAATGCCGCAGGTAATGCTAATCAGACTTATGAAATGGATGCAAATACTTGGTACTTCATAGGTTTGGTTTGGAGTGATAGTAATACTACTAATTTATGGTGTAAACCTGCGAATACTTTACCACACTATTTTGAGGATAACCAAAACGATACCTATTGTAGTGTGTTAAGAGAAATAGGTAATTACGGTGAAACTGCTAACACATTGGTTACACAAACATCTACAAGCACTAGTAACCAATCATCAGCATTAAATGATATTACAGACCAAATAGGTGCTATTCCTTGGGTTAATGTAAGAGTAATAAATACATTCGGGTGATTAAAAATGAAAAAACAGGTATTTCAAGACGGTAACGGTAATGTTACTCACATAGAAGAAGAAGATTGGACTTGGGGAGGGATTAGTCTTGAGAGAGAAGCATTTTTAACTTTTACAGACCAATTTATGTTAACAGATAGGTTTGCATTATATACTACTGAACAACAACAAGAGTTGTTAGAATATAGGCAAAAGTGGAGAGATATTACAGACTACTTTGATGTAGATGATGAATCTACGGGGGCTAATGAAGCGGCAGATAATTTTCCGGTTTTACCTGAGTGGTTAATCTAAACCTAAAGAAAATACTTCGTCTAACAACTTACGTTGAGTTTCTAAGTAATCTCTCCAAATAGGTTTCTTGAATGCTTGTTCAAAACCTTCTATTTGTGCATCCCAATAATCTTCATCCATACTAATTCCAATCTTCAAACGCTTCTTCCATGAATGCTTTCCACATTTTACATGAACCATTGTGATGTTTTCTTTTTTCCACTAAATACCCCCCCTTATACACAAATAAAATATAACGAATACGCAGTACTACTGCGAATTACAATCTAAGTCTCCCCCAAGCAAGAATACTAAATAAAAGGTCAAATGGTGCTGTAAACCTATTCAAAAATATCATCCTCCGACTCGAACATTGAAAGTAAAGCAGAGATAATGCTGTTCGTCATTACTCCCCTCTCTCCCACAAGTGTAAAAAATACACCGAAGGTTAATTTACTTTTTGCACTTAATAGAAATAAACTACTACTTTTGAAAAGTTTCGCAGCCGAGGCGTTATCCGGTGCTGTTTATTTTTACTTTTACAAAATAAAAGTTTATTTCAATTAATAAAATAATAGAGAGTATGCTTTAGTTCCTGAATGAGATTTTTGCGATAAAAAAAAGAGGCACTATGGCCGGAATTAATTTTCCGACCATAATGCTTTACATTCTCTGCACTGCCATATCTTGATTTCATCAAGGCTACCGACATAAACGCCTTTAATGCGTCTTGCTATTGTTGTTTGATTACAATATTTACAAAGTTCACGCAGGGCCATTTCCTCTGCCCCGTTCTTCTGCAATTAATTTATCCATATATTCTTCAATGCTTTCTTCGGAATATTTACTATTTCCGAATGCCGCAAAGAAAAGTAATGAGATAACAATAACAAAAACAAACCATGCAATAATTTCAAAAGTATCCATTTACCACTCAACCTCCAAGTCCTTTACTATTTCTTCCTCTAGGGAGAAACCTTTAACCATTTTGTTGTTAACACCATGTTTCCATAGGTCATATACTAATTCACAGTCACTCAAACAGTATTTTGCTACTTCAGAATAACCACCTGCTTTCCAAACTATTGGGGCATCAGCACTATCCATTAGTTTCTCAGTACCAAGAGTATGATGAACTAAGTTGTTCAAACTATATCTTTCCTTGTGTTCTTTAGAAAGGATTGCACTAGTATCAATATATGCTTCACTGTCAAAATACTTTTTTATACAGTATATATCCATAGCATTTTTCAATACAGGCAAGTCAAAGTTTCTGATATTATGACCAAGTAGTTTACCACCTTTTTCAAAGTGGTCATCTAAATCAAACTTAAGTTGAGCCAATGGTTTAATCTGAACATTACTTTTTGCTAAGTCATCAACAGATTTGTCAATGTATATTGTACCTTTATCTCCATCCCAAGTACAAACTGTTGATACGAGAAACATGTGAGTGTTGTCCCAACCGCCTATTTCATAAGAGAAGTTCTTAGTCTCTAAGTCAATTGCTAAAACTGAACTCATCTACTCTTCATCCTTGTCTGATTTATCGCCAATAGTCCATAAGTTAGCAATCTTTTGTTGTTCTGACTGCTTTGGGTTAGGTGCATCTTTTACGTTTCCTTTTGTTAGGAACGCAACAATCTGCGTGTCACCTACGTTCAACATGGTGGATAATACCCAACCATCTTGACCAAAGGCATTAAGTTGTTCAATAATTACCTTTGGGCCATCTCTTACGTCAAATACCAAAAATTGGTTTTCATATGTTGTCTTGCTCATTTTTCATCACTCCTTTTTAATTTTACATAACCATATCTGCCTACTCTCTTTTCATCAAAGTTCTCCGATATCTGTTTGTAATTTCTATATACTTGGGCTTGTCCTCTTCTTGCTTTTTTCATAACGTGTGCTAACATGATAGTTTTATTCACCCATTTTTCTCCGTCAATTGTCCTAGCATTTGGCGTTTTAACTAAATCATTAAACGCTTTCTTGAACTCTCCTACCTTTGCTCTGTCTTGAATACTCTTGTGGTCTGCCTTAAGTGCTAAGTCAAGCCACGATACAAGCGATTTATAACACTGTCGAGTAATATAAGCACCTTGGGTAACATGTCTTTCTGTTACAATAAAACGGTTTTCTTTCTTTTTGATAGTAGTACCTGATTCAGCAATACATGATAACACTGCTAGTTTAACCATCATCCCTTGCATTCTAGTGATAAAGTTGTTTGCTATCTCCATAACCGCAGGTCTGCTACCTTGTACGAAGTTTTGGAACTTCCAAGTTTCATTCTTAACAGCATCATTGAATCCTTTACCAAATCTAATTGTTCTTAGTGGGTCTTCTCCCGTTTCTTCATAATGCTTTTTTAGTGTTTCATATATCTTAACGAAAGAACCTGCAAAACCATCAATAGGTGTTTGTGCATCGTCTATAACCCCATAAGAATCTGCTATTTTATTTCTAACATAATTCTGTTCACTGATTGGAACTTCTCTAATGTAAATTAAAGAACGTTGCATTGCACCTGTTTCAGTAATAGCATGGGTCAATGTTTTTGGTATATATGTAGTAGCCCACATTGAACGGCTACTTCTGCACTCCATTAAACCACCCTTTAGTAATCTCTTGGTAATTACCCAATTCTGACCCCATAAGGTATTCATAAAAGTGTTAATATACAAAACAACTTTGTTCTGATGTTGGCTCTGTTTGAATATTCCTGAGTCTGCAAACTCATCATAAACTAATAAACCACCACCTTCTAATTCACCATATATTTGTACAGGAACTTCTACTCTTCGCTCTCTACCTGTTTCATCATCAACTACAACTTGTTCTTCTGTTCCCATAGAACCAATTAAACCTGCATCGGTAGTATCTTTAATCTCAGCAACAGAAAACCTAGTACCTGTTCTAATGTTTTGCCAACCATAATCTCCTACTTGGTCATCTCTATGTACTACCGGATACCTTTCATTTAACTGCTTAAACACTTCTTTTGCTATTGGCCCAAAAAAATTGTACAGTTCTGTCTTACCTGTACCACTAGTCTGCATAACAATTACTTGTAATCTAGTATCTATCCTTCTTCTACCTGACGGAATACATACAAAGTCTTTGCATATCTGTCCTAGTAGATTATAATACGATAACATTGCAGGAACTTCGTTATTTAATGAAACTTCTACTGCACTTGTCACATATTTCTCTACAACTTTAGGTATTTTACTAGTTTTAGTGTATTCTCTTCCTTCTTCTAGAGATTCATAGTACATTCTATCTATTTCTGCTTCTAATTCAGGATTATCGCTTATTATCATTTCATCTTCTTTATTATTCATATTATAACTCCATTTTTTCTTCTTTATTTAGTGTGTCATGTATTCTTTTTGCTAATACATTACCTATTCCATCTAATGCACACAATTCATTAGACGTTGCTTCTCCTATTTCCATAATAGAGCCAAACTCATCCAAAAGCATCTTTGCTTTCTTCTCACTTAGCCCTTTTATCATGGTTAGTACATCAAGTCGCAAGTCTGCGGTACTAATCTTTCTCTTTTTTACTAATTTGGGAGTATAAACATCCCTATCATGCGGTTGCATCTTACAAACAACTGCTATCATGTCAGCCGCAGTTAATGCATCCTTAAACCAAAGTAAAGCACAATCAGTGTCAAGTATAATTTTACCCATAGCACCGTAAAACTTTTTCTTTAGTATAACTCTTTGAGTTGCCTTGTTCATTGTTGATTTACTGTAATCAGAATGTTTCCTGAACGCCGCATCGAACGAACCATATACAATAACTAAGTTATTGGTAAAGGCTCTATCCATATTATCCATTTGATTCCACAACCTATTATTTACAATAGATTGTAGGAAATCAAAGGATGACTTTGCTTCAAAACATACGTCATTGAATACATAATCTCCAATTTCTATGAATTGCTTTTCATATTGAATATTATATTCTTGAGCCTTTTCAATTACTTTCTCTGTAAGTTCTGAGTTTTCTCTGCTATCTATTATTAGTTTCATAAATGCTCACCTCTAAATCTAGCAGGTAATACTTTTGTATAATTACATTCGTCGCAACAATAACCACCTTTAGATAACATATGTCCAAACCCCTGAAAGGTTTCTCCACATAATTTACAAGTATATTTTCTTAAGTAATTCATTCACAATACCTCCAACATTTTCCGATACAATACCCTTGAGGTATTAGTGTCTTACAACTAGGGGCATGATAACCCTTTGAAACTATTCCTGTAACGTACTTTCTAGTAATCGGTTCATCCCAATCTAACCATATCTCATCTTGACTAGCGATAGTATTTAGTTCAGACATAACAGTATCAATCAGTTCAGTCTGTTGTTCTAATGGTAAGTTTCTCTCTCTACCACTAAGTAAATCTCTATACCATTGAATAAGATATACTCTAGCATAATGACTAGGGTTCTCTACCATAATTGCATTATTCAAACACGGTAATATTGGTATCTTCCCAATAGGCTTAGGCATTTCAACTTCTATGTCTGATACTTCTATTGGTTTAACAGATGGGAACACTATCTTCTTTGAACCATATTCTATATCAATAGGAGTCATGGTCTTTGCAGTTTCAAGTATCAAACCTAAATCTTCTAACTTGTAATTAACAGGAATACAGAAGTAAGATTTATCATCACCGTAAGTACTACTTAGATTCATAGAGTTAGGTATTCTACGCAATCTAGTTATCTGAATACCAGTCCTATCAAGTGTAGGATAATCTTTAGCCAATTCGGAATAATACTGTTGAATGCTTCTAATATCAGTGACTCGTTCTCCTTTGGCAATGATATGGAAACCCTTACCACTGAAATAACTTCTGAACAAGATGTCTTGTTCTTCTAGCCTTTTAGCAACTGATACAAAGTCTTGGTGGGCTAATTCTAGTGGTTTATCGTGAGCATCAAAATCTAGAAACATTCTGTCAAGAATAACAGAAGAATCAATCTGAGTATTGTCATTAATATCTTCAAAATCATATACAGTAGTATAACAATTCATTTTACCATTGTATTGGTTAAACCAATCAATATATTCACTTTTTGTTTTTACTACTCTTCTTCTCATCTGCGGAGCGTTCGGGAGATGACTCCCCGCCCACACTACTCTCGGAAACCTCATTTGTTTCATCCTCCTCATTTTTATTATTACCAAAGTTTACATTTGCATTCAGTAGTTGTTCTTGAAGTATGCTTGCTACTTCTAATTGTATTTGTTCTGTTACTAGATTTTGAAAGAAACTTCCAAATGATTGTATATCAGATATGTCTCTTTCCCATACAATAGTTAGTTTTTCCTTAGCATCTAACTGAGTATATATTTCTTCTGAAAAGTCTTTTACTAACTGATTCATATTAGTTAAATCAGCAAAAGTCCATTCTCTAGAACTTAATATTTTTTCTACTTTATCTTTCATTTTTATTCCTCTCTCTATATGCTTTCTTTCTTCTAAAATATTCTTTCCACTTCATTTTTTCCACCTCTTAACCATAGTAGATACAGAACCTATAAAATATATTATACGAATAGCCCATTTCATTATAGCCACCCATCTTCACTAGCAGTATCACATATTGAATAATAACTACATGTTGGACAAGTCCTAGCACTATACTTTGTAGGGAATATATTTCTCTCATAAGCATGAATCAAATTAGCAATCCCCTTCAATACTGCGGTTACACTTGACTTCTTAGCCTCTTCCACGTACATATGATTAGAAAGAGGATAATACCAAGCCCAATGAGTTATCTCATTATCTCTAGTTAAACCTAGTTCTTCAATACGTTCATCAGGACAATTTTCGAATAGAAGTTTATAGAAAGCCATTTCTTTTCTCATCATAGTTTTCTTGTATTCCTTCCATTGACCAGTCTTCAATTCCATTGGAATATACGCTTCTCCTTCCTGAAACATTCTATCAATGATACCTTGAAGGTGAACAACATAATCTCTTTCCAACCTAATAGAAGGATAGTCTTCTCTTCGTATTGTAATTTTAGCATCTATTGTTGCTTCGTTAATTACGGGTAAGAAATTGTCTAATGTTCCCTCTTCCTTTGCATCCATGAATCTCTTTGCTTCATAGGTTGCCATAGTCTCATAAACATGGCTCATCTCGTCTAAAGGATATAATGTATAACAATAATTAGTTAATTCATCATGGGTCATATTTTCTGCTTTAGATATATCAAACTCATCAAAGAATGCCTCTCTTGCATTATGTGCAATAGTACCTTTGTACATTGCTTCAGTTGTGTCCTGTGGTTTTTGCTCAATGTAATTGAACTGATATTTCTTAGGACACCACTGAAAAGAACCAAACGAAGATTTACTTATCTTCAATATAGGAAGACTATCGTCTCCATATGTTTGGGCGTTCCACTGATATGTATATTCTTTTGTGTTGCTTGCAGGTCTACTCATTTTTATTCCTCTTTTTAATTATTTTTTCTACTTCTTCTATGTTAGCAATGATACACTTATCACACTTACAGTCTCTACCATGTTCAGGTGGAGGGGTTTCTATTACGTTCATCTTAGGCATTCCGTTTTCTACATATACGGAATAACCCAAGACAAACTTAGGTTCATTGAACAATACGGTTTGTGCTATGAAATCCTCTTTTAGTTCAACTACGTCATCTCTTTCTTCTTCTTTATTGAAGTACTTATTATAGAGAGCGAGCATTTTATCAGCCCTACGCTTGTTAGACCAAGATAAACTCCTGTAAAATCTACTTCTCAAAACCAATCCTCCACACTACTTTGTTTTCTATCTCGGTATATTTGGGTTATATCCCAACCCATTGCTTCATAAATAGGTTCTGCCTTGCTAATAATAGAACTAGCATAATGCCTGTAATCAGGTGTATAACTAGATAATCCTTCTAATGTCATTGCAGACACATAGTTAGGAACTACGTCATTTCTATTAAGAGGATGAAAGTAAGTATCGTTCAAGTCTTTGACTCGTAGATACAGATAAGAATCATCAATCATATTATCAGGGTTCTTTGTATTATGATATAATACACCTTCAATACCTGAACCTATTGTTGGTCTTTTACCTTTCATAGTTATGAAACTAGGCTTATTACAACATGGGAATCTTTTACCATCAACAATGTTAGCAAGTTCATGTAGGTGATACTTAGATGTTTTACTAAACAAACGAATACAAGTAGAACACTTTACCTGAAAACGTTCTTCTCTAAACCTACTACGTTGGGCTAACATTGATTTATCAATATCACCATTAAGAACCTTAAAGTATTCTTCGTGTAAATAGTTAGTAATGTCTTCTTCAGACTCTTCCTTAACCCACCTATCTAAAACCTCTAGTTGAATCTTCTTTGCTAATGGAGTAATTGCTACTCTCTTAGCAGTAAAACCCGTCATAGTAAACTCCAAATCATCTAGGTGCTTACCATCTTTCCATGAGATTAAACCTGCGTTTCTGTTTTTCTTACATCCTACACCTAAAGTCTTGAAGAACTTCTCAAACTCAAGTGTTACAGGATGTTCTTCTAAACCTAGAACATTAGGAAATATTTCTCTAACGTGTTCGTTCAACTCATCTAATACTAGTTGTGCTTTTTCAACACTGTCATCTTCCATCTTAACATAGATAGAATCTGTATGTCCATAAACTACTTTCATACTATATTCACATCCTGCAATAGAGATATTAAACCATAGAAGAATACACCTACTGCAAAATACTTTAGAATAACATAACCATCTTCAACCAACTCTATTGTTAGTCTCTGAATCTTTTCGGCTCTAGATGGAGCAAACTCTTCTATCATCTTTCTATTCATTTCTTCAACTTCTTCTTGTAGTTGTTCTACATCTATCTTTGCTGTTTTAATTGGCATTTATATCCCTCACTTTGAAAGCGGCGGCTCTGATTGCTTCTCTAGCACTAGCAGTAATACTAGCGGCTAAATCAACATTGGCCCAACCAAATCCCTGATACGCAATTATACCATAGAAAGACGCAGAGAGTCTTTTTACTGCTAACTGATTATTATTCCACTTAGCGTATTCATCTTTAGTTGTTGCTTGTTTCATCTTCTTCTTATATTCGTCTCTTAACTCTTTTAAGTCAAGTACTGCTTTAGGTAGTAAACCTAACTTATCTGTTTTGAAATACATCATCTCTTCTCTTTTAACTTCACTAAAATCTCTAGGTATTGCTAGGTTAACAGCAAAGTCTGTTGGTTCTTCTGAAATAGTCTCCCAAGATATATTACGTGAAATTATCATCGAAGGATATAGCCCTGCAAAATCAAATGCGGCAACGTTCTGATGAAGGCCATTTGTACCTTCACTGAGAGGGTTGTATATCATTGCCCCCTCATACTCCTTACGCTCACCTTTCTCCCCCGTAGGGGCTTTCCAAGTAGCATTACGCATGAAATATATTCCTCCCATGTTGCTTGCATAGAAACATGCATCAAATGGTGCTTTCAGTAATCGTTGTAATGATAAAACAGCGTCAACACAATGATTCTCTTCATCAATTCTTTTGATTAACTCAACATCCTTGAAAGCATATTCTAGATAGGTATCTGAATCTTCTAACCATGCCCTTCTAAAGAACTCATTCTTATCAGGAAACTTCTCACTCACTAACTTAACATCACCAAGTACACTTTCTGAAACATAGTCCAAAGAGAGTGAAGGTAAAGTTCCACGTTGAGCATCATTCCATTGTCGCTCAAACACTAAATCAAGTGCTACTGTAATCATACCTTTAATTGGTTGAGATACAGGAGAGTAACCTTCTACTCTTGACTTCCATATAGTTGGCTTGTTCTTCTTCCAACCAATACCAGTTATCTCATCAAATGGAGATAGTAGTCTTGGGTCTATTCCATGATGTACCATTCTAGTGAATAATACAGGTATGTCGAACTTCCATCCGAACCATGAGATAAGCATATCAGGTTCTTTTTCCATAGCAAATGCTAGAAACCCTGTAAGCATATTATGCTCTCCTGTATATCTATGAAGGATGAAGTTATCATTATCTTTCAATACTATACTCCTAGCCTCATCAGGATACCAAGCAAATACATGATACTCATCATCATAGTTATCGTATATTACAATACAAGTAATTGCTTCATCATACTTACCACCTTGTTGCCATTCCATATCCCAATACCATCTACGTAAGTTTTGTTCAGGTATTTCTTTTACTTCATCAACTGCATATCTATAATGATGTTGAACATCACCCTCATATGTTTTCATACCTCTAGCCTCTAGAACTAGTCTTACATCTTTAGCATATTTAGGATGTTTAGGTTGCCAAGTTACTTTGTGAAGTTTGTCACCGTTTAGGTTAACCTCATCTGTACTTTCAAACATTACTTTAATTTGAAATGTACCTAAGTTATCCTTACACTTGAAAGTAAATGGTAGGGCAGAGTGTGCTTTATTTGCATACATGTAAGGTTGAAAGTCGGAGTGAGACACAATCTTACTTTGTGTCTCATCTCCTTCTCTCCATCTTAATCCTATTCCATTTTCTGTTTTACATATTATCATTATTATTCCTCTTCTATATTAAAACCGGATATTAAACGCTCGTCATCTGTTGTAGTTCCTGTTCCGCAAGTTTCTAACCAAAACAACTTTATTCTTTCATCCATATACTCACCTGTTAAGATATGGTGCTTTCAACAGTAGTCTGTTTGTTGTTACGAAAAGAACAGGAGCATCATCCTTGAGGTACAGTCTAACTGCACCATTCAAGAACTTTGCAAACTGTCCATTGAACTCAACAGTAGCACTATCGCCTTCTGCAATAGTGTACTCTACATTAGTATCAATAGTCTCGTTCATTGTCTTAGTACTCGACATTGTTAATACTTCATCATCAAAGTTAAACTTGTATCTAGCAATGTTAACTACATCACATACAGAACTTGCTCTTGCTAACTCATCTTCTGATATTACTATCTCTGCTTCGAACTGAGTCTTACCAAAGATAGGTAACTCATCACCCCAAGAAGGAGTGTCACTTCTCATATCATTTGTAAATGTAACAATCCTACCAATGTAATCATTGTGAGGGTGTTCAGAAACTAATGGTACTTTAGCAGTAGCAGTTTGTGTTTCTGTTTGTGTTATTGTTAAGTAATCACCAACAAGTAACGTTACTTCACCACTAAACGCTTTAAGATATTTAACTGTCTTCTCAATATCAACTATCCAAGAAGCAGTCGCAATACCCTCATTCGGCACTCTTGCGGCACATATGGTTGTAGTATCTGCATTGTAGGCATGAAGGTGTTCACCGTCACTGATAAGCCAAGCATAATTACTCAACTGACCATTCTTACTAGCATCTCCACTATTGTATTTGCCTTTCAACGCTACACTTTCTATCAAGTCTTTGAACTCGCTTACTTCTATTTCTATTGTTATTACCATATTATTATCTCCTTAAAGTTCGCCTGTTTTTATTTCTTCAACGCCTGTCCAATCAACATTACCGTCTTTGATAACTAGTACCTTTCTTCTACTACCAATCAGTTCAGGCTTTCTTGCACTTGCTTCAAACAAGGCAGTATATTCTGCTCCACCTTTTCTTAAGTCTCTCTGCATACGAATTGTAGCAGTAAAGATATCTTCTGTTGAGTCATGCCAATTAGCAATAACACCAACAGGGTTAGGGTTTCCCGCATACTTATCCTTAGAATGAGCAATCACTATTCTATGGCAAGCCATTTCTAGAACTTGCTTATGTAAGAAGTTCTTGTAAGGAGTATTTCTATCTCCCCAAACATACGGCGGTTGTTTGATAACAGTATCTGCATCCATCTTGTGTTTGTTTCTCATGTGAGTTTCACAAACATCTGTAAGTAGTTTATCTGCACCATCTACAATTACGGCCTTTAGTTTACCTTCCTCTAGACATTCCATTGCCATCTCGTAAAAAGTTCTTGCATTAGCCATAGTTGCTTCAAAGTTAACCAAACTATTATCCTCTCTTTCGATAGGGTTGTCTACAACAATATTATCTATATTACCATAGTGGTTTCTTTTTACATCAATAGCCCTGTTATCAAAATCAAAAACATATACTTTCATATCGTTTTTAATGTCTTCATCAGTTAAAATATCTAACGATATTGCTGACTTAGCAGATTTAGGTTCTCCCCAAATGCCTAGACACATATATGACTGTGCTACTTCTGCCTTATGCTTGATTTTTTCAAGTCTTTCTTTCTTTCGTTCTTCAAACGTCTTAGTTTCTGTACTTTTTCCTGTGTTCCAACTCATATTCATTCCTATTCCTATTATTATCTTCAAATTGTACTAAATCATTACCAACTGTTGCTAGTATTTCATTTAGTCCATCTCTATCTACCTTTACTCTTATTTCTTTACCGGATTTAGTGTGTAACTTCATCCAAATCTCGTTTTTAAGTTCGTTATTGGGTTTCCAAGTAACAAAATCAATGTTACTAACCCTTATCGCATATGACTGACCATGAATTATATCATCATCATCAGCATACGAAGTTATCGTGTATTCATTATAGTATCCTTTATTCATTTAATTTCCTCCTTAAGAGTTAGGGGCGTTGCACCCCTAAGACCAACAATATGTGTATGGTTACACGGTTACAATAATTAGACTGGCATCCAATCGTCATCAAACCCATCAGAGTCATCCTCTATATGGGTGATTTCGTCAGGACTGCCGCCTCTAGCCTTTGTCACTAGTATTCCATTAACATTTAATGAAATAGGTCTTAAATTACCTTCATCATCAGTACCTTGTGAAGTTCTACCAACAACAACAACCTTTGACCCAATACCAAAGTCTATTTCTATGTGCGGTGGTGTCCAACATGTTAGGTTATCATCATCTAGAGAAAACTCCGAATTGAAGTCTGCTAGAACAAAGTATCTATTACCATTCTTTGTCTGATTCATGTTAACAGTAGTAACATCACCATCAGTAAATACAAACCTATCATTGTAGTCTTTATCCATAACCATACTATGTGCTTGTCCTAAATCAACAATAGGACAGAAGTTTGCTTCGCTGTATTCCATTAAAGCGTCTTGCATGTTTATGTCAGATGTATTCTCTTTACGAGGGTCATCATCAGCAAGAGAACTGTTTACAACAAGAGACTCTAGAGTTCTTGCTTTTCCACCATGTATCTTAGTACCATCATTCGAGTTTAAGATACAATCAAAGTGTACAAACTCAAAGGTCTTAGGGGTGAAGTCTTTTGTAGACTCTCCTTTGTAGTTAAAGAAGAACTTACCGAACTTACCATCAACTTCTCCGATAAAAACACCTGAGCGTCTCCATTCTGAAACAGCAAGTGGTTTACCATATCTTGCTTTATTCCAATCAGCATCGTTTGTGTCAAGAGGAGTAACGTATGTACCGTCATCCATGTCAGTATGGTTAGCAGGTAGTTTATCCATAGTCTTAACTAACTCTTCACCATCTCTCATCATTCTACCTTCGTACTTACCATCAACTTCAGTGAACACTGCTACTTGACCAGTAGAGAAAGACGTATCTTTATCTCTTCTATAATCAGTAATAACTGCTTCATTCTTTCTTGCTAACATATCTCTTGCTTCATCTAGTGATGCAAAGAAACCAAATGCTTGCTTGTAAAATCCACCACTATTTGTTGTTGCATTAGTGTTCATACTGTTCTTTTGCGCTCTTAACGCACTGTTGTAGAACTCTTTCCACAAGTTGAGACATAACATGCCTTCATCTTGGACACTAACGTTGTTCTTCTGACATATGTCATCGAACTTCGCTAGTGCTTCTGCTTCGGTTAGACCGATTGCAGACGCTGTTTTCGCTATCATTTCCTTTATTTCATTTTCATTTTTCATTTATTTTTCCTCCTTTTGGGGTTTTCATTCTTTTTCTTTCGTGTCTTATTTCCACTAATCCTTCTGTCAGCATGACTACGCCACACAATATCCAAAAGAAATTAGAATCTACGCTGATATAATTTAGCGTGTTTAGTACAGGCAGTACTATCAGCAACGCACCGCCTAACGCTATTATCTCATAGCGTAGTAGTAGATGTTTAACATCTTCAATATCCACTACGCCGTCTTCATTAATATCTAATTTACTCATTACCATCTCCTCCTACCTCGTTTATCCATTCTCATTAAAAATCTCAATACAATAAACCCAAGTAAAACTGCTACTCCTTCCATTACACCATCTGTCCTATCATCCAAGATGCTAATACTTTTGGAGTCATATTACTACTTCTCCACTCAGCCTCTCCTACTACACGGAGCATCTTGAACTTGGATTGGTGCGAAGAATCCATCTTTAATATAATATCGTGCAAATTAATGCATATAGTCTTCATATCAGTAGAATCGTAAATCAATTTATGCACCTTCTCTAAAGCATTATTATAGTCATTTTCATTTATCATTTTCATTATTTCAGAGTACGGTTCTAAACTTCTGTCTATTTGGTTTTGTAGGCTTCGATTACTCGATGAGGATGCCTGTAATTCGTTAATCCCTCGTCTCAAATCACCCTGCAAATAGGTAATAAACCTTTGCAACTCTTCGTCAGAATACTGATTCACACCTTCTTCAGCCAAGATTTTTGTGAAAATATCTAACATACTTGTGGGGTTGACTCTCTTAAATTGGTAGTTGGCACATCTAGATTGTAGAGGATGAATAATCTTGTGTCTCTCATTACATGTAATAATGAACCTACAATTATCAGCATACCTTTCCATGACTCTCTTCAATGCATTCTGAGCATCTTTAGTCATACCATCCATCTCATCAAGAAGTATAATCTTGAAAGGAGCATCACCGATAACTTTGGTAGATGCAATTTCCTTAATCTTGGTTCTGACAGTTTCTAGTTTCCTATCATCAGACGCATTAATCTCAAAGAAGTTACCTTGTTTATTATCACCTAGTAATTCATTGACTAACGCAACAGAAGCCGCAGTTTTACCTGTACCTGCTACACCGTAAAACAATACATTAGGCATATTACCTGATGTAACCCAATGTTCTGCATCTAATACAAAACTTAGTTGTCCTACTATCTCACTCAATCTATTTGGTCTATATTTCTCTGTCCATAATTCGCTCATTGTCTCACCTTTTTATCCCAACCTAATGAAGATAGAATAATCATATTTGCTTCAGAGTCCTTAAGACCCATTGTTCTATTCATATTAACTGCTAATTCAGAAGCAACTTCTTTTGTTAACTCTAAGAACATACCATGTTCAAGATGATGATAGCCATGTTCATGTTCTATAACACCAACAACATCATACAACCCTGTTTCATAGTTTCTAATAGTACTATATGCCTTTCTATTCTTTGTAATATTACTAGGTGTAGGTTTAGAATAGGGGTTTACTTGAACAGTTCTAGGGGCAATAGTTTGTTGTTGTGCTAACAGAAACCTATCCTCTTTTCGTGTTCTATATGCGGCTTTACCTGATTTTGTTAATCCATATTTTTTTAACCAATATCTTACTACTGCTTCAGATACACCGAATTGTTTTGCCATCTGATAAATAGGCATATTTTCATCATAGAACAATCTCTTAAGAACAGTCTTAGATTTGTATTTCTGTGTTTTAGGTTTTTTCTTAGGCTTTGACCCCCAAACTTTTTTCTTCTCAACCTTCTTAGGTTTGCTTACAGTTTCGAAGTATTCCTTAACTTGTTGTTCTTCTCTATTATGTTCAAGTTCTAAATTAAACATTTCAATATATTTGATTATAGTCCCAACAGGAACATTAAACATATCACTTATTTCTTTAGCAGACTTATCTTTTAATACATACTGTTCTTCAAGCCACATTCTATTAGTGTAAAGTTTTTTACTTTTCTTATTTTTTACATTTCTATTTTTCTTATTATTATACATTTATTTTTACTCCTTTGTACGGTGTCCACATCTTTTGCAGACTAAGTTACCTCTTCTTGTTCTAACGTGAGGTAAAACGTGTAAACAGGATAAGCATATCTTATCCATTAAAACCACTCTCCCAATCCTTGTTGTGGTACTATTCTATCTGTTTTCTTTCTTCTTTTCTTTTCTCCTAAACCCAATAGTCTACATTCGCCATTGTTTAGTTTAGTTTTAGCATATTCTGCAAACTTATCATCCTTAAGTAAGTCAGTGAGTAGATAACACTCATGACGTTTTAATCCTAACCTTGATGCTAAATTGGGTAGTTTAGAATAACTACCACGTTTAGGCATTTGCATCTTACGGTTTAATCTGCCATCATGTGTATATGCAAGCATTTCATAAAAATATGAACTAGGCCAACGCCTCTTAACTGAGAAATCTACAAATGACAACTTGTTAGGATGTAGGTTAGGAACTAACCACGATAAGAAATGAATATCACTAGGTTTAGATAACTTCAACATTGATGCTATCTCATCTCGATTAGGGTTTTTCAAATACTCTCTTATCATAGGATACATGTCAATATCATACTCTTTAGCATCATCTGCTCTAGGTGATTCTACTTCATGTTCTATTTTCTTACCTGCTCTCTTCAATTTACATAATGAAAACAATTCTTTAGGTACTGATTTTTGATTATCAGAAACTAATATAACTTGTCCTCTATACTCTAACATCGTCTTTTTGATTAAGGCAGTATTAGGTTTGTAGTGTACTTCGTCAATAATAATACCTCTATCACTAGGGATGCTATAATTATCATCAATAGTATATTCGTTAGCATACATCACAATAGGATTGTTAGACACGAAAGACAACGCTTTGTCCATCTTGTCTAGTTTAGTGTTACCTACTATTATCATTGGTTTGTTATTCATATGTTCATTTGCTGTCTTTATCAGACTCATTTATTCTCACTTCCATTATTTCTTTATATTGTGTGTGGCAATTTCCACAGTGTATGTGCGCTACATACCATTTTAATTCGCTTTCTTCTTTAACTCCGACCTCAAAACCGAAGTCTTTGTTTCCGCATTCTCTACATCCATCCATTAACATCCTAACAGTGTGGTGTCTTACTATCTCAAAATCAGACATATCTTCTTTTGTTTCACCAACACCAAAGGATTCTATTTTTTGACCTACTAAATTAATAGAACAAACGGAACATACATCTCTGTTATGTTCAGATTCTCTATGATTACATCTAGAGCATAACATCAGAGTACCCCTTTGAGTTTCAATATCTCATCAAGACCTTCTGATGTAAGATGTTTCTTTCCTTCAACATTAGCAAGTATCAATAGAAACTTTAGCCATACATCTCTACTACCTTCATCCCCAATGTAAAGAGCATTATCTTCATCTAAAGCATTTTGAAGATAGGTTGATTGAAAGTTTCTAATATGTTCCAATCTTCCTATCCTCAATATTGGTCTAGGTCTTACTTTAGACTCTACTTCTTTGATATTACAGTAGATACCATTCTGCATAAATACCCGTTGTACTTTAGTTAGTAAGTGCATATCTCCTCTCATTACAATTGAGAGTTTAACCTTATACCCCAAATCATGATTACTATCTCTATTGATAACAACCACAGGCTTTGCTAATATTGCACATACACCTGAAATAACATCTTTGTTCAATCCAACAACTGACGCTGTATTCCACACGATTAGCCCTATGCGAATAGGTACATAACCATTTACCCTAAGCCATCATCTGCAAGTCTAAAATAGAGTTACATTCCTTAGCGAACTTATCGTTTCTAATCCTTAGAACTCTAGGAAAACGCAGTCCATAATTACCTTCTGCATCCCTTGATATTAAGTCACAAGTAACTTCTAATACAACTCTAGGTAGTACATGGAAAACTTCAGCATTGAACTTCTCAATAATCTTCTTTAGTTCAGTTGTTAAGAACATTAAATCACCATCAGACAATCCTGTTCCTACTGAACCCACTGATAGATAACCAGTAGGAGAAGAGTCATCTTTAACTGAAATACCAAACGTACCAAAGACATTACTTCTTTTACCATCACCATACTTAGCAGAAGTAATCACTACATCTAAATCAATTCTAGGTGGTTTGTGTTTTACCATAGCACTAGTTCTTCTTCCTGCCTGATAAGTAGCGTCTAAATCTTTTATCATAATACCTTCAAAACCTTCGTTGATAGCCATGTTATAGGCTCTTTCAATGTCTTTATCTGTAAAGGATATTGCTCTATTAATAGAAGGAAAGTCAGGCATATGAATTAAACGTTCTTTGTATTTTTGTTCTATCAAACTATGACCCATGTAATATAATATGTCAAAGATAACTAAGTGTACAGGACATGTTTCCACCGCAGTTTCAATGTCTTTAGAATGAACTCTTGTTGCTAGTTTCTTATGGTCAGCAGGTGCTGTACTACCTACTCTTTCTACGGGGTAAATCTCAGTATCTAAAATAAAGGTACTAGCATTAAACGTTTTAGCCAACTCAACTATGTCAGGATATTGTCTAGTGACTACCTTACCTTTCCTGTTGAATATAATTACGTTATCCCTGTCTCGATGAATCTGATACCTATTACCATCATACTTGTAATCAATTAGATAATTATCAGGTGTTACATACGGGGTCTTAAACTTCTTCGCTAGTGAACACTGAATATACTTACCAACTCCTGAATGTGTTGGTGGTGTATTACCACTAGATAGATACCTAAACACTTCAGAAGGTGAATGTAGTTTGAGATATTCTTCACGAAATTGAGTGTTGAACCTACGCTTCAATAGAGAAGCGAGAGCCTTTTCTCCGATACCGTTTCTAGGGTGTCTAAGCCAATAGCGAATAAACCACTTAACTTCTAATGCTGACATTTCATTCAATGCTTCATTAATCATAGTGTATGAATTACTATTGATAGAAGAACAATCTAATGTTAGGAGCGAATACATATTTCTAATTGTATAGTTAGAATCTTTGTTCCACTCACCATCTAGAAACTTGTATATTCCTTCACCTAAATCACTCCACATACCTGCTTGTGATTTAACCTCGTCTTCAAACATCTGTAATGAGTTAGCAATCCATGTAACTGCTCTCTTGTTACCAATGTTATTAGTCTCAAGATTCAGTGATAGAATATCTAATACAACATTAGGGTTACTAAATGAACTAAGTGACTCATCTAGTATTCTAATCTTGTCTGTTGTTCTATTCTGTTGTTCTATTGCTTCGCACATTCTTGCAAATCTAATTAGACTCATCGGAGTTCACCTTATAATTATCATTAATCTTAGTCAAACCTTTCAGTAAAACATCTAGTTCATCCATGTTCATTCGGATTCCTTTTCTAGACGGTTTACCATTAGTGTACCACCTAACATCTACTACATCTATTTTGTAGTATTGTCCTTTCTTTACTATCATTTCCATTGTCGCATTTCTTGGTATTCTTAATACCGTTTCTAATTCTTTACTCATTCGTACCAACCTTCCTTAAATCTATTCAAATCTTTTAGAGAGGTGAACGTTCTAATTCCTTCAACGTCATCTACTCTTGTGGCGATATACACCACGCCCCCTAAACTACTAATCTTAATTATCTCATATGTTCTATTCTCAGGATGTTCAAAAACTTCCATAGTTTCTATCTCAGGAACTAAACCATAGTTCTTAGATAGTTCTGAACTTATTGAGTTAATGTTGTTAGCAACATACTTTATTATCAATGCCTTTTGTATTGGGACTTTAGCATCAACTACTAGTTTTATTTTACCACTCATTTCACAAACAATACATTTGTTGCCTAAACAAATAGGACACTCTATCTCCGCAGGAAGCGGAGCAGGGAACTGAACAGTTACTGCTTTCTTTTTCATTCTCTACCATTCCATACACGATATTTTACTTCATATTCAACTGTTACATCGAATGGGAAAGTAGCAAACATAAGTGTTGCATTCCCAAATTGTGGTGCGTATCCTGTATTCCATAGTAGACTATCTTGTAGTAAATGACCTTCAATGTTAAATGAATAGTTGTTAAATATAACAGAGTTATTCACAATATCAAAACTAAGATGGGTTACATTATAATGAAAATAATCTAACTCAATCAACCCATAAGTAGTGTTAACATCCAACCAAACAGTTTGCTGTGTTGAGTTATTACTGTCGTTAATTAAAAATGTGAACGTACCATTAATGGTTGTCCATTCTTTGGGTGCTTCTGCTTCTTCATCAAACACTTCATCAGGTGTAGGGATTGTACATCCTGCTAACAAAGTTGTAAGAATTAAGAATACAAATCCAAACTCCTTAAGAGTTGTTTGTCTGCTGTTTTCCATAGTTAATCTTTCATCACTCATATTTCTTCCTCGTCATAAAAAGCATCAATGGTAGGCTCTGAGCCACCATCAAATGCAATTACCCCTTCAACATGTAGGTTATCAGTCTTTTCTTGGCGTTTTAATTCCTTAAGTATGTCTTTTTCGTGTTGTACTTCCATCATAATAGTAAATGCCCTATCTAATTTCTTGTTAGAGAAATCAATCTGTTCAGTCATACCATTCTTGGTAATCATACAGTCATCCAACATTTTCCTCATAAAACAAACAAGGTCTAACAGTTCCGTGTTATGTTTTACTAGTGTTTTAACATTCTTCGCTACATCATTCGCATCTTCTATCAATTTTTTATCTATCAATCCCGTTCTTCTATTCATTTATTCTTCCTCCAATATTATACATTTTTGTAGATATACTGCTAAATCCAAAGCCTCTTCCTGAGCATGGATTAACCATGCTTTTCGAGTCAAGTCTTTTCTTTCCATAGTAGTATTATACTTCCTCTTACCTATTTCGGCTCGTTGCCTTAACTTTCCTATTACTATCTCTTCTATTTCACTCATCTTCTTTCGCCTTCCTTCTTTCGTGCATCACATCTTCAAACGCATGAAGTTGTGCTTCAGTCATATGACTAGTAAATATAGTACCACTAATCATATGAATATCAGTGAGATATGTGTTTTTCTTCAACATACCTTGTGCTTCTTCATTAACACAATACCCACTAATATCATCTACCTTTAGAGTAGTGACACCTGAATTAGTTACTAGACTAATCAATCTCATTCTTCTTCCCCACTGTATGAACTCTGTTGTTCTAATAGCCCATAGAAAACTTTCTTTGCTACAATAGTTTCAGGATTGAATGCTAGATATTGGTTATCACCAAGAACAATAGCAGACTTTAGTATAGGTTTCCAAGTGTTAATTGTTGACCAATCAGTTGAACTGAAATAAGCCTGACCAAAAGGATGAGTGTGAATCCAACACTTAATTGGTATTCTCATCGGTGCGCCGTTTACTAGTTCATCTTCATGCCCTTCGAATGATACATAGGATGGGTCGCCACTACTGATGTATAAATCATCTTTATCATCAACAATTACTTGTACTTCCATTCCTTCTAATGTATCTATTGACATTTTCCATATTGCTGTCAAGAAGGCTTCAGTGGAATTGTTAGGGAAGAGATATTCTATATCATCTGCCATATCATTATGCACATCTCTTATGTGCTGTTTCCAATCAAACTCCTTCATTGCCTTTTCATTTTCTGTTACTTCTTTTTCCATTTTTATTCCTCCTCATTTTTCTTTGCTGACGCTCTCTCTAATTGAATCCAATTAGAAAACGTTAGACTTTCATTTATTCTTCCATCAAGTAATGCTTGCTCATAATCATCACGCATCTCTTGAAACTTTCTTCCCATCTTTCCCATTATATTCCCCCCATATTATCTATAATTATATCTTGACTGTTAACAAACTCATGATAGGCTCGATGACCCGCAATGAATCCACCTGCATGTCTTTTAGTTCCTAAGAACTCCTCACCACAAACAGGACAAGTAACCTTTACTATCTCTGCTTGTTGGTAATATCCGTCTGTTGAAATTACATTCATAACTTCGTCAATCATTTGTTCATCTATGTCTTCTATATTCTCTTCATCACTCATATTTTCACCTTCATATAATGTCTTAATGTTTTTATTGGCCTGAGTATTTGTTTACTCTCGACCTTGGTTTCTGTTTTAGATTCTACTACTGTTGTAGTTTTACTAAAAGCACTTACACCACTCTTTATTCTTCGCCTGTACTGTTCTCTCCACATTACTTGAACACAGTCATTGCAGAACCTTCTGCTATCTGCCAAGTGTTCGGGAACAGGCTCATCCTCTTTACCACAAAGAGTCTTTCCTAATATTGAAAAGCAGATGTATTTCATTCTCCTTTCTCCTTGTATGCAGAATGTGTCTTTGGTAATCTATGTAATCTTCTACTCATCATATTATTGATAAGAGAAGAAACAGAGTCAGCCCCATCCAAGAATCTTTTCTCTGCTGTCTTGTCACCTGAAGGACACATCTTCTCTTCTAATTCTGTTAAGTCTATTCTATCCATAAGATGCTTCAGTACTTCATACTCGACATGTATCTTAGAAGCGGCTCTCAAACATTCACCACCATTTTATCAGCAACGTTCTCATTGTCTTGCCACCATCTTTGAATCCACTGTACTGCAATACCTGCAATTGCAACTTGCATACAGTTTACTTGTTCAGGACTACCATCCCAATCTCCACCTTGACAACTGAATGAACCTTCTGCACCTGCTAACAAATCATCAACGAGATTAGCGTTAACCTTGTAAGAGATTAATGCCGCATTACGGCCTTGCGCTCTCAAGTCTAACCACTTAGTTTTAGCATCATCACCATAACCTTGACGATATAATAATCGCCTTACTGCTAGGTTATCAGCACAACAAACTACTAGGTCATACCCTTTCAATTGCTTCTCTACTAATACTTGATACGGTTGAGGCTTTACAGGTTTTAACCCATTTACCTTCAATCTATTATTGAGAGCATTAACCTTTGTCTGCCCTACCATATCCGCCATGAAGTTTTGATATGTTAGATTCTTCTCTTCTAACTTATCGTCATCAAATACTGTTATGTCATAAATACCAATTCTCGATAGGAAGTCAACTAAATAACTTCCAATTCCACCTGTTCCTATTATCATTACTTTTCTCATTCTCTTATTCCTCCAATTATTTTATTTACATTATATTTATTCAAGATAGTTCTTTCTATCTGTATTAGTTCACATATTTTTTTTATGTGTATTCTTAATGTTACTTCACTAATATTGACTGTTGATGCTAGTTCTCTCTGTAATACAGGGTAATCTAACATTTTACATGCAATATATACTGCTCCTGCGATTTCACCATTACCCACTCTAACGTTAACAGTTTCATAATAGTTAGATACATAGTCAACGAATGTATAAACAGGTTTTCTGTCTTTGATATCTGCCCCTGACTTATCTAAACATACAGTCACTACATCATGAACGTTTCTAACACCAAAGATATGAGACTTACGATAGAACTTGGCTATCTTTTTAGAAGCCCTCATTATCTTACTTCTATGAACTCCTGTTGTTTTCTGTAAAGACTTGAGCGATACGAAAATACTTTCATCCTTTAGAATGAAGTATGCTAAACCTGCCGCTCTAACTTCTATTGGTAGACCAACTAATACTCTATTTCGTTGTAACTCTTGATAGTAGTGTTCTACCTCTCTTCTTAATGAGAGTTTATACGGTTTGTAAGGAGATAGATACATCATACATGTATTGTGAGTTGCTATATCTCCTTCTGACCAAAACTTACTCTTTGCCTCAGTCTTAATATGGTTGAGTCTTAGACTATGTTTTACAGACGTTTTACTTCTATTACCGAATTGTATTGTACTGCCCATAGCATATTTAGAATCTGATTCCATTGCACTAGATGTTTCCTCGAATATCTCGACATTAAGCACAAGACCACAATCAGAACATATGTGGTAGCCCAACCTATCATCAAACGATGATTCAGTTGAGCCACACTCCATACACTTCACGCTTTAGCCTCCAATGCTTTCTTTGCCGCATAGTCCTGTTCTTTCTGTTTAGACCAAGAGTTTAGTTTGGACATATCCATACGGTAATTATCAGGGTTTACTAAGTTTCTTTCAGATGCTTTCTTCACGTAATCAACAATAGTATAGATACTCTTGGCAGATGTTTCATCATTCATTAGTGCTAATGCTCTAGCAGTTAGTTGGTCGCCAATGCTTGAGTTCCTATGGATATTATCAATACATATTGGCCCAGTGAGTGAATGACCTTTCCAAGTTTTAGAATTGTCTGAATCTTTACCATTAATCAAGTATGTGTTAACATTCTGATGACCAAGTTTCATACCTTTCCTCTCATCAACAACAACCCAATCAGCAACTTTACCTCTAACGAATAGAGCCTTGTTCATTGGGTTTCTGAATTGAACCAATCTAATGTTTGGGTATTCAGCATCCATATCATGTAGTAGTTTTGTTGCTCTGTCTTCAACCATATTCTGCTTTCTGTTTTGCATTAACCATGCTACACATAACTTTAGTTCTGTTGGACTAGGCATATTACCCATTAGTAATCGCCATAGTTTTGAGGGGTCTGCTCTGTACCAAGTTTTGGACTTTGATTGACCAAATCTAAATGTATTAATGAAGACATTCAAATCCTTAAGAGTAATAGCACCCCAAACACCTTCTGAAATCTCTAATGCACATTCAGTCTCACTGATAACTTTAGTGTTAATCAACACCTCATGCTTTTCACCTACATGATAAAAGTTGTAATTACTTCTATTCTCAATAGCATGAAGAACATTAGGTGGATAGTGAACAACCTTTTCAATATAATCATCCATTACAAGTACGTCTCTTACAAACGCACCACGTATTATTATCTTGGATAGAACAACTGCGAGGTCTTTCTTACTTACCCTAACTCCATCAATATGGTGTCCACTACCTTTTCGACCATAAACAATAATGCTTTCACCGTTATGGTATTTGAAAGTCATAGTGTTCAAGAAGTTTTCATTCTGTACTTTAGTTAACAATGTGTTAGATATTAGTGTAGAAGTTTTTGTTAGTATAGGGTCTTGTTCACCTCTAACATTTGATAGACTTGGCCTAGTTACTTGCCACTGTAATTCCCCAAATTGATTTACACTATTTCTATGAGTTCTAAACTTATTTGTATGTGTTGGGGGATTTGGAGTCCAAATACTACGAAACAATTGTTTCTTTGAAGACCTCAATAAAAAACTACTAGTTGTGTAATTTCTTGTGTCATCTCCCACTGAGGGAATTATTACTTTTATTTTTACCATTTTTATTCACCTTTTTATTTTCTTTTTCCCAATGTTTGGCATCACCATAATTGTGTAAATACCATGCGTCTCTTTCTATGTGAGAGGCAAGTTCTTCCATTGATTTGAAAGAACTATGCCCTCCTACAACAGCACGTTCCATAGAATAATACAACTTACTGTATCTGAGATTACCACTCTTGTATAGTTTGAAACTCTTATCTAACCAAACCCTTTGAGGGATAGTTACACTAGTCCTAATAACATACTCAAAGTTAAGGAAATCTTTTTCTTTAATTAACATCTATACTTCACATGCTCCACCTGCACAGGCTATTTCGCCCTGAAGGTTGGTGGTATCCTCCAATTCTACTACTTCAGTCAAATCTATTGGATGTAGTTTTTTGACCATTTCGTTATATCTTTCTTCATCTATTTCTTCGAATGGGGCTTGTGGGTATTCTCCTCCATCATAAGGTAGGAAAGACATACCATTGTATGAATGTCTATTATCCCATAACCATTGAGTTACTTCTTTCCATTCTGTTGGTTTAACAAAAACAGTTGCTGAAACATTGTGACCATTGTTTCCTCTACGATGACCTGTTTTAACCCAATTCTCAGAAACAAACTTTACTCGTTCTAACATCTCCAAAGCAGTTTCATCTGCTCTTGTAGTCACATAGTCGTATGGAATAGTTTGTGGTATAGACAGTACTGCACTCTCATCCTCTTTACCTATTTCATCTTCAACCAAATCAGGAAGTTTGTCTAACAAGTAAGGATAAATTGCTTCACTCTTACCTACACGAACTGACCTAATGTAGTACTTACCATACCATGCATGAATACCACTAGAAGTACCTAAAACACAACTAGTTGTTCCTGCGGGTTTAACGCATGTAGTTCTAGCGGCTTCGTTAATACCAAGCATCTTAGCGTAAGTAGCATTAGTTGTCTTAACTAACATTGCCGCTTTATTATACCAAGAACCTTCTACTTTGTTACTAGCAATACCTGTCATACCAATACCAATAAGAGCGTCTTTCTCGGTGTTTCTTCTCCAAACTTCTCTAAGATAGTGAAAGTCAGTATATGTTGCTTGTACTGTTCCTAAGAATGTAGCCGCTTCTACACGTTGTAGTAAATCATTTTCATTTTCAATATTGGATACATTAACCTCGCAAAGATTGCAGAACTGATACGGGCGTAGTCCAATTTCTACACAAGGATTTGTACCCCAATCTTTGTCATTGGTTAGATAAACTCCGGGTTCGCCTGAGAAACTATTAGCAACATTAGACATTAGTTCTTTGAAGAAATCTTCAGTAACTCTATGCCTTAATACAACTGCTGAATTGTTTGCTCTATATCTTTGAGCATTACCTTCTTCTGCAAAGTTACCTGCTTTAGCATTAATCATCTCTCTATCATCAGCACTGAATAAACTGATTAAAGCAGAACGGCGAATACCGCCTGATAAAACAGTATCAGCAATATAGCACATCATATCATGTGCTTCGATTGGTTTAATCTTATGACCTTCTTCCATCTCGTTGAACATTCCTTGAATGATAACAATACATTTCTTTAGTGGTTCAGGGCCGGGTGCATTTCCACCTGTTGTTTTGAGTCTAGCACCTTTAGGTCTAACATCAGAATAGTCGAATCTAGGCATGGTTGTTCTCTTACCTGTGTAACTATCAAAGAGTACTCTAATCGCTTCAGCCCAACCTTCTATTGTGTCTGCTACTTTGTATCTGTAAGTTCTTTCAGTACTAGGCTTTCTAACAACAGGTAGTTTGTCAATGTGATGTTTCTGTACCGAGAAGCCAACTCCTGTTCCACCTAATAGTAAGAACATTGCTTCACTAAAAGATAGCGTACTATCTACTGGTAAGAATGCACAATTGTATATTCTATTTGGAGATACTTCTATTGGCTTTCCGCCAAACTGCATTGAACGCATTGATGGAAGTATCTTTCGAGTCTTAACAAAGTCTTCATACACTTCATATAATTTAGTTGCAACAACAACAGAATTATCTGTATCTAAGTCTAATTTTTGTTTAATATGTTTAAGATGCATATCCCGATTTCTATCGCAAATCTCATCCCATGTTTCTTTTCGTTGTTCTGTTTCTAGCCACTTAGCATACTTCATATTCTCTACGGTTTCTGCTAGTACTTCATTTCCTAATTTCATTTTCCTTCTCTCCTTTAATAAGTGTTTTTAGTAGGCATTTCACCTACTTGACATCTGCCCCGATGCTAGGACTACAAACGTGCGTGATACAGCATATAGTAGTTATCTCCCAAGTGTATATACCACAAGGGGTTTCTTGAAAATCCGACTTGTTTTATTTATCGAATTAATAGCCGCCGACAATAGCAGGGACTAGGTTCACATTATCAACAGTTGACCAATCTATGTTGGTTATGTTCTGTCTGCTTACCATATCACCGTTAACATAAACCCAATGAGTTGGGTGTTCTGCTATCTGCTCAATCATCTCTGCACTAGATACTTCTAGTTCAGTGTGGCCTGTTTCATTCATTATTCGCAATTTCATTTTCATTACCTCTTTTTTTTTATTCAACTATTTTTAAGACTCTGTTGACTGTCTTGCTTGGTTAAGCGTGTTCTCTAATGATGAAATGTAGGATTTTAATTCCTTCTTATCACCAAGGAGTTGTATCTGCATTGACTCGTAAACTTCAACCTTCTGTCTGAATGCTTGAATAGTTCCTTCTAAACCTTTAGCATACTCTAGAAGACGATTGAAATCTTCTTGCAATGTGTTTACGGGTGTTTGCTCCACCACTACTTCTTCTGTTACTTCAGTTTCTTCTTTTGTTTCTTTATTCTTCTTACTCATGAACTTCCCTCCATGTACCTTTTCTCACTACCGGCCATGCATCAGTTTTTTTTAATATTTCTATCTCCTTAGATGCTTGCTGTTTAGTGAGTAATGTCATATCCCCTTTGTATCCTAATCCTTTTAGAAAGTTAAGTTGTGGCTCTGTTGCCTTGGTAGTCTTACGTGTTAGTAAAATCTCCTTTAACCTTTCGGCTTGCTTTACTGTTGGCTCGCCTCCTCTAGTGAATAATCGCTTCATATCTCTCAGAAAACCACGTTCCCAAGAATTAATACCATCTTCAAACGCATCAAAAACAGGGAAACCAAAGTATAGACATGCTTCCATGAACCTACGTTCTGTTACATCATGTTCTCTGAGTTTACTCATCTTATCCTTAATGTCTAAGTCTAAGTTTTCTAGGAATGCTTTTCTGTCTTCTACATACTTGTCCTCAACACCTAGTTGTTCTAGATAGTCATCAATGTATATTGAAAATAAGTCCATATCACCTAACAACTTATCATTAGGATAACCTCTAGTCTTACTCTGCGCTCTCTTGTTATCAGGATGATTCCATCTCCAAACAATAGAAGCCATTTGATAGTCCTCCCTACCGAACTTACCTGAACCTGTTTTTCTAATGTAAGTTACAGGGCGGTATTCTTTGAGTTCAGTGTCATAGTACTTCTTATCTGTCTTCTTAACGTTAAGCCTCAAGTCTAGGTCTTTGATTTCATCAAACAGTTTGGTAAACTCTTCTCCTTCATCGTCCCACCATGCTTCTCTAATCAAAGTCTGAACAGCAACGTTCTTCCATTCTTCTATCTTTTCTTCAGTGATAGCACTAATAGGAATGTTAAGTGTCTCAGACATATGTCTTAGAACCATCCAATTGTTGATACATGTTGAACCAACAATCTCCTTAACATTGTTTACAGTGTTCTCTATTTCAAAGTGATAAACAATATCTTTACCACATAGACAATTATGTGGATGACCACTAGGATGATTTAGAATAATGTCTCTATATCTTCCAATAGGTGACTTCTTCCAAACATTACCTGTGATACGCCATTCTTTCTTTGCTATCTCATAGTCATCTGACTCAGACAATGCTAACAATCTTGAAGTTAAAGCAGGATAATTATTGCCTCTCTTCAAGTTCCTTTCATTATCTATATCATTCATCTGAATCACCAATGGTTTGAACAGTTTCACCCATCTCAGTAATCAGCATTTGTATTCTAGATAGAGTTACTAATGTTAGGTGTCTTGAGTCTTTAGCAGTTTTCTGAATCATAGCATCAATTTTGATAAGATGCTCCATACATTCAGTTGCTATTTGTGTAGGGAAACCTACTGCTGTGGTTATTTTCTCAGTTAACTCTTTAATATCATCTTTAATATCGTCACTCATTCTAAATCCATCCTTTCGTTGTTTCTCTGTTCTCTCAAGAATCCATCTAGAAGCATGTCTATATTACCATACAGTGCTTCAGGTAAACCACCAATTGTCTTTCTATTCAGCGATAGCCAAATTAAAAAGCGTTGGTTA
>CERO01003031.1_pt1 | contig 38673 bp, 25 predicted proteins | sample 530851 | NCBI WGS metagenome assembly CERO01 (sample SAMEA2621033, study PRJEB7988) | marine metagenome | biome: marine biome (ENVO:00000447); feature: surface water layer (ENVO:00002042); material: "saline water (ENVO:00002010), including plankton (ENVO:xxxxxxxx)" | depth 5 m
TTTCTCATAAACTTTAACAAGCATGTGAACTTTCTCGTCTCCTTGGCTTAAAGCAGGCATATCCAGCCACTCAGTTGGCCTAGTCCAAGTTTGTCTTGGAGTTGGAGTTGTTGAAATTACTCTTTGTTTGCTCAGTATTATTGCCATAATTCTATCCTCTAATTAATCTAATCCAAACATTATCATCTGTTGCAGTAAACCAGTAGTTAGCGTTAACATGTGCTTGACCTTGATACGTTCCAGTTATTGTTGCTCCTGTGTAAACTCCGTTTACATCCCAATTAGATGTGTTTTCTAACAAAGTTACTGTTGTTCCTGCTGATAGATACTGTTCAATTATTGGAATTTCTCCCACCGTTCCTGCACCTAAAGCAGTACCTAATATAGCTGCTTGAGTGGTATCTTGCATTTTAGGATAAGTAACTTTATCATTTCCAATGGTAACTACTCCTGCATTATCTATCGTAGTGTCTCCACTCATAGCTACTGATTGAGCCGCATTTGAAGCATCACCTACATATATTTCTCCGTTATTTAAAGCTGGTGTTGACCCTGATGAAGCTATAGCATCGTCAACATATTTTTTAGGCACTAATGATGTTCCAACTAAACTAGCATAGCTTGCTCCCGTCGCATTTGTTTCAGAAGTTTCACCAAATCCGTTTAATAAAATTCCATATTTATTAGTAGAATTATCTTGATACAAAGTGTTTGCTGTACCAACAGAACCAATTGAAAGACCACCATTTCCTGATGATAGACTTACAGATATTCCATCGATAGCTATATCACTTGAACCTTCTGACAAAGCTATTGAACCCGGACTAATAACCAAAGATGTATAAGCTGTTGAACTATCTGCTATGAATGTTATATCTGTACTGTTAATATTATAACTGTTAACAACATTTGTAGTTGTATCGTTTAAATAACCCACTATTCCTGCACTACTAAATCTTGAGTTACCTATTATGTTAGTACTTGAATTGTCAATGTCGAATTTAAATTCTTTGTCATTTAAAGTGTGGCTTCTATTAGCTAATAGATTTAAATTTGATGTGAAAAGGTTTGCTGCTGCACTAATATTTGACCATATAGCTGCTGTTGCTGAAGAATCTACACACACATAACCTTCATTTGCAGTTGTGTCAACCCATGTACTGCCAACATTATACCCTAAAGTTGAGTCATCTGTAGCAGTAGGGGCAACAGTTGCGGAATTATTATTTCTTAAATTTGAAGTATTTTTCATATCAATAATTTTATCCTATTATAATCCAACTTGTTCCATCCGACTGAATGGTAATCCAATCGTATTGGTCAAATAACTCTTGTGTAGTAGATCCGTCTATTGTTTCTGAAGAGTTAGCGTCTATAATAATTTTATTAGCTTGTACTTTTTTCTTTACAACATATATCCTTCCGTCAATTCCTGATGCTGTAGGAAGGTTTACGGTAACATTATTAGATGTCGTATCCGCATATATAGTGACTTCATCTCCTGCCGTATAAGAAGCTGATGATGTTGTAACTAGCTTCATTTCAGCAGAACCATTTACCGATAGTGTAGATGTTGGAGAATTTGTTCCAATACCAACCTTACTGTCTGATTCATCCATATAAAACAGACTAACTCCTCCGTTAGTTCTATATTCTACATCAATACCAGAAGTCATTGTGTATAAAGAATCAGAGGTTGTCGTAGACCCTGAAGATGTGCTGCTTAATGTCACTCCTAAACTTGAAGCCGTAATGCTTGCCCATTCAGCAACACCGTTTGCGTCTATAGATTTTAAGTACTTATTTGCTCCTGTTGTTCTGCCGTCATCAAATATACCTATATATGATGTACCCGTACCTGGGTTTGCTGTTTTAATATGTATACCGTAGTTATCATCAGAATTGGAAACAGTAGCTGCACACCAAATACCTGCAGCGTCTCCTGCATTAGTTGAAGGTGCTGATGAGCTTGCTGAAAGCCCTACACTAACATAACTGAAAGTTGTGTTTGCATTATTAGCTGCAGCTAAAACACCAATATCTTTACCTCCAGACTGAGCATTATTTGCCGACCCGTAAACACCGCAATTTCTGTTAGCAGCATTGTTAACATTACCTTGAACACCGTAAACATAAGTACCAGTGCTTGATGTAAGTTGGGCTACAATTCCTTTTGTACTTCCAACAGCGGAACTACTTGATAACTTCACTAAACCTGATACTATTCCACTAGCAGTACCCGTGTAAGACATATCTAATATACAAGATCCTGCAGCTGACCCTGTGTGATCTATTTCTATAGTTGTATCTACATTGGATACAATATCTATCCTCTTAGAGGCACTTGGGGTAACACCAAAACCTGTTGTTGTTCCGTCATCATAAAAAGATGAATTACCTGTACTACTTGCTGAATCCCATCTAGTAACTCTATCCGTAGTACCTGACCCTAAAACTATATATCCACTTTCATCTGGAAAGTTTATTGTTCTATTTGCCGTAGGATTGGCTGATACAGTTGTAGTAAACGAGCTATTGTCATAAACTAAACTAGAACCTGTTAGCTCAATATTGTTTGTTGTAGCATTTCCAATGTTCGTAACTGACTGCAGGTTTATGGAAGAATTAGCATTCTCCCATGTCGCATTACCGTTAGCGTCAGATGTTAACACTTTTCCTGCACCTAAAGGAGACGCACCACTATTAGTGTAAGTGTATTTTATAGCATCATTATATGTTAATAATCCTGCAGAATTAATTGTTGCTACTACCCCTGCTATAGAGTTTTCTATTTTTAATAAATCAGTGCCATTAGTACTGTTTATATGTAGTCTTGCCGCTATAGCTGTTGGTTTATCTCCTATAGCTGCGTTGTCAAGATCATTGCTTATAACACCACTATTAACCCATTGACTTAAAGCGGAGTCATATGCAAGAGTGTCCCAGTCATTTGGTGATGCTGATGTTACATCGGATAAATCATCTAATGCAGAAACAGATCCTGTAATCGAAACATCAACTTGTCCTGCAGAAGGAGATGAAGCTGTAACACCTGGCCCAACAAAGTTTATTACATTGGCACCAGCTAGAATAGAAGCACCTTCATCTTGTATAGTCACAGACGGATCATTAAAAGCAACATTTCCGTCAGCGTCTGAAACTTGCAAAAACTTACCTGTATTGTCGTTTCCGTCTTGAAGTCTTAATACGTAATTATTAGCACCACCCGAAACATTAAACCAACCACCTATATTGTTAGCTGAGTTTGTTGCTGTGATAGAAGATTTTACACCGTAAGTATCAACATTTTTAGTTCCTTGTAAAAGTATGTCGACACCGTAATGAGTAGAGAATCCGTTATCTCTTATTACAATAGCTTTTTCTGCGTCAGCTGTAGCACCTATACCAATACCATTTTTAGTAGCGTACATTGCAAAAGCACTAGGATTTTCAGTTGGAGCACTTCCTGCTGTTCCTGCAGCTCCAGTGTCTGAATAAATAAAACTTCCAGTTACTGAAAAATATTCCGTGTAAACACCGGATGCAGTACCCTTGTAAACTCTATATGATGTTGCTCTAGGGACTTCTGCCCATGTTATGTCTACTTGTGTTTGAGCAATTCCATCCACTGTACCAGATACTTCGTTTTGAGATATACTTTCACCTCCTAAAGAATCAATAGCTGTAACAGTATAGTAATAAGTATCAGCTACTAAAGAGCCTCCTGTTGTTGTTGAAGCATTAAGTCCTGATACATCATCAAGCTGCCATGCCTGTGTAGCGGAAGCACCTATGTGTAGTTCTTGTTGCGGAATACCGCTTCCTCCAATACCTACGGCATTATCCATGTTTCGCAAGAATGTACTCACTTGGTACTGACTACTACTTGTGTCGTAATACAATGTCTGCCCTTGTGTTGCTCCTGCAGGAATTAATGTAGCTGCTATTCCAACATTTTCCCAAGTACTAGTGCTTGAGTTATACTGCAACACATCTCCGTTTGCTAATGAATTTAATGTTACATTTTCACTATACGATTGAACCCTACCTTTATCATCAACAGTAAATTGACCAATACCCCAATCATTTGTACCTGCAGTACCAAAGTTTTCTAGTTTTGCTGCAGTTACATTTAAATCTGTAATATGCCTTGTTAGGACGGCATTGTCAGTCATTCTTTCACCATCAAACCAATATAGATTTCTAAGGTCTGTTGCTGCGGTTACACCTGATCCGTCAGTTACAAACTTCCAAAGTCTAACTCCGCTTACTGGTGGTGCTGTGCTTCCTGATGCTACATCTGTAATAACATAATCAGTGGCACTTTCAGACCAATCAACATAATTATCTCTACTTGCAACTAAAGTTACATTCTGATTAGCTACTTTATACTTTATTCCGTTTATGTAATAACGTCCAACTCCACTAGGATTACTAGTAATTGGAACTATTAAACTACTAGAAGAGTGTCCTGAGTCACCCCCAATACCAATCCAGTCTTCGTGAGTTGATATTGATTCGTAATCATACAAATCTGTTTGGTCTGCACCACTTAATGTGGTTAATCCATTACAAACATATGTTGTTAACGCATCAAGATAAGCTGTTGTAGTACTTGCCGCAGTAAATGTGCCAATACAAGTTGTTCCTATCAAACTACCAGTTACCTTTATGCTGTCTGTTGTTAAGTTAGTAACACTAGGTATACTGCTTTCTACCGAACATATGTATGTTGCTAAAGAAGTTATTGCGTCATTAACCGTAGTGTTTACCGTTGGTGTAACAGGAATATTGCAAGTCCCCAACGTAAGGTTTCCGTTGTATGTTATGCCGCCAGAATTAGGAAGTGAAAAACTTCCAAAAGCATTATCTATAGATGTTACTACATTATTTAAGGACGATACACTTGGTGTAATTCCCGACAGGTTACTTACAGCTGGACCATCGTACGTTGTTACATCAGAAGTGCTTAAGTTCTGAGACGTTGGTTTTTTTGATCTAATTGGATTACAACTTCCTCCACTCATAATTGTTTCTACTTAAAAATGTATACCACTAGTATTACAAGGAATACTACTATCTAGCTCTCTAAACAACCTGCCTACCAAGCATCTAAGATCATCCTCTGTTAATGTTTTTGCGTTTGTGTACGTGAACATGTCTAGAATGTTATTTTTTAAAATAACGTCTCCCCACTCAGTATCAGACTCTGAACCTAAATTATAGACCATCGCTAAAGCTAGTTTATTTAGCTTTAAGACAATATCACGTTTAACAGTTTTCGTGTTTGCTTCAGTCATTACTGAAACATTTTCCGGATCTAATAGATGTTGTTGAATCTGGCTCATTAACAATTACAAATTGATTTAGCTGCATTGACCAAATTGGTTGCCTCAGTAAAGTCTCCTGCATCACTGGCGTATCCTATACCATCTATTAAGGTTTTAAGCTTAACTTGATTTAAGAATGATGTATTACCGCAAAGAAGGTCGTCATCACACGAATCTCCACTCACAGTACACCCTGCCTCTAATGTCAGTCTTTCTAAACATTGATTAAGCTCTCTACATGTTAAAGAAAATGTAGCTGTCGCTTTATACTTAGAACTAAGGTCTTTTCTGGTTATTTCTTTCCAATACTCAGAACCAGACTCTGGAGTATTTGATGAAGGTGTTGTTTGTAGTGTCTGCCAAATTTTATTGTTGTAATAAACAGATTTTGGGCTAGCCGTGGTATGCGTGTAGCTGACAGACGAGTTATAAGTTGGTACAGAAAAAAGAGTCAAAACGTATACGCCATCTAAATCTGAAGAAGCTAACGTCCTGTTTAGAGTATTGTTTCTAGAAGTCCCTTGATCCCAAGCTGCATCTAAATTTCCTTGAGCATCGTAATCGTATGTTGAACCATCTGGAGAACTAATTTCTAACTGCCTATAATCTGCAAAGTCTGCGTTTTCATGACCTGATTCATCTGAAGTAGTATAATTAGAATTATCCTCAAAAGTCAAAATTGAACAGTCCGTATCAATAGATACGTCTATTGTGTTTGTTGATGAATCGATTAATGTTGCTTGAAAGTTTGGCATGACTTGTCTCTTTTAACAAATATATAAATTATTTAATTACTATATTACGTGGCTTCCTTAGTTTTTGTTAGGGTCAATGTTATGGTGTTATTCTGCTAGCTTCATTGATAACTTGTTGTATTTTTTTACCTAAATACTTCTTTTCTTCTATCCATTTTTCCCGAAGCTCTCTATTCTGCAACATCCTTATCTTTCCCCCTTCACCTTTTATTCCTTCTATTTTTTTAATCTCCTTCTCTTTTGCCTTCATGTACTCTTCAGAAGCTTGAACAACAGCGAGTTTATATCTAAGCTTTTCTCCTGTTTCTTTTGCTGCATAAGCTAATTCGATAAAATCCTCTATAGGTGCGTCTTCTCTCCAAAGATCACCAAGCTCTCTTTTTAATCGGGTTTGTGTAAACCCTTTTCTTACACCAACAGCAACGGATACGGTTCTAGTTAAAGGAGTAAGGTTTTCATCAGGATTAAATATCTTTGACGAAAAAGGAAGTATAACATCTAAAGCAGCTTCACCTCTTGTTCTGTAAGGATCGTATATAGTCTTAGGGTCTATTATAACGTCTGAAATAAACCTTAAATTAGGAGACGCTTTAGACGCAAGTCTTCCTAATGGGTCTTCTAGCATTTCTGGCACCTCTAAAAACTGCTTAGACATCCTGTAATACATCTTCTCATTTGTAGCAGGACTCCTTCCTCCCATCAAAGCAAATTTATTTCCTCTGTCGTTTTCATACATAAACTTACCTACTGTTCCGTCTGGAATAATACCAAAAGAATCCATTGCTTTATCAAACGCATTTCTATCTCTTTCATCCTCTCTATCCCTATCATCACTCCATGCTGTTATAACGTAGTTTGCGACATTCATTAGTAAATAGTATCTAAGGCATGCATTAGACCAAAAACGCAATCCCATATTTCTTCTTGTGCTTGCAGAGTTTAAATCGTTTGCTACATCTAACTTCTCTACAGCATTGTATATTCCATCAATAGTATATAAAGGTCTTTTACCGTAATTACCATCTCTTCTTAACGCTCTAAATGTTTTTGAGTCAGAAAATCCAGCAAACATTGATAAGAACTGTCTACCGGTAGATACCGTCCAATCTGGAGAAAGCAATAACAATTGTAGTGTTTGAAGCGTTTTCTTACTAACCGCTAACATTTCCCACGCTTGTCCTCCAAACGTATCGTTAACCTGGCCTGCAATTTCTCTATAAGCAAGTTTTCTCTGCTCTTTAGTTGCGTTTGGGTTTTTAACATCCCAGTCGGTTTTCATGTTTTGGAAAGCCGTTAACTTAAAACCATTATGCAGGTAATCCCATAAAAATCCATCCCATTTTTTCACAAGTTTATCTGTACCCTTTACAGGGTTTAGATTAATTGTTCTCATCTTTCCATCTGCGTCTTTAAAACTTATTTCAGTTTTATTAAAGATCGCATTATCCAAACCTCTAACTGCTCGATTAAACAAGTTGTCTGAAATCTCTCTAGATATATCTGGAGAAGACTCTATCATAAGCCCTGCTTCTAACGCCTCTTTAGTTAAGGGAATATTTCTAAATACTTCCATTGGATTTTCATTCGTGAAGTATTCTTTCATTATTTTTCTAGGATTCCACATGCCGACTGCTGCGGTTAAACTTGCAGGAGTAGCTGTAGCTGCTTCACTTAAAGCCCAATGGTGAAAAAAGGAAATACTTAGATTTATCTTTTTTACTACCTGCGTCAAAGCGTATAATGCCTTTAAACCTTTATTATCAAAACCTTGGCTAGCTAACGCATTGACATATCCTGCTATTTCAGGATGAGCCATTACAGGAACTTCAGTAAGTTCAAATTTACCGTCCTTGTTTGGTTTCATTACGTATTTCGTAAAAGCTGGATTATCGATTTTAACATATCCTGGAGGTGCTTTTGAATCAGCTGGAACAACTAATCTTTGTCCTGACTCTGTAACCATCTCATATAAAGCCTCTACAAAACCTTTATTAGCTGTAGTCTGATGATAATTTTTAGAATAGACTCTTAATAAATCGCTTGCTTTTAAAGTTTTTGGCGTTAATCCTAATTTAATACCTGCCTCATAACTTTGTATGTATCTCTTTTTTGTGTTGGGGTTTTTTAAATCGAATACTTTTTTTACTTCTCCAATTTCTTTTCCTTTCAAATCCCAAACCTGTGGCATATATCCTGTTACATAAGCCTCTTCTGTAAGCTGACCATTTTCCGTCATAGCTTCAAAGTACTTAGAAAACCTTTCGTATATTTTATTTTCAAAAAGTACCATGTTTTGCGTAGGATTTTGTAGCAATCCATTTATAATAGCCCTTTGCTCTTTACCCATTTTTAACATTTCTGGAACTTTTTTAGTTCCTTGAGTCATAAAAGTTAATGCTATATTTTCAGCTTCAGTTAAAACCTCCATTTCATGAGCTAAAACATCATCTTCAAACATACCTCGATGTATGTCTCCGTGTCTTCTATAAATTAAATCTTTTATAGCACCCTTGATTTTATTTCTCATTCCCGATGTCACAGCTATTGCATCCATATGGCCGCTAAGAATATCAATATGCCTAGGTGCTGTTGGATTAGCCTCTTCTTGCAACCTAGCTTTTACATCATCTAGATTTGTCATTCTACCAACATCATTAGACAGCTTCATTAAAGCTGCTGAAGCTAATGCATAAGATTTCTTTTTTTCCGATATACTTTCTGACAAAGCCTTAAACATAGCTGCTTGATTTCTTATGAATAAAGATATATCACTAATATCACCTTTCATGTTAGCCGCTTCTCTCACAGTGTCCTCAAAAGCTGTTGCAGTGTCAGGATCAATACTGTTATAATCTATATCTGAAGCAGACATCTTTCCTTTACGTGCGTACTCTGCTACTTTATTAAATATTTTTCCAAAGATGAATTTAACAGCCTTTATAGTTGCAATTCCAATCTCGTCAAGAAGTTTGTACAATACTTTATCTACAAATTTTGCAACTAAACTTGAAACCTGATCTGTTGCAAATTGATAAGCTTTAAGTCCGTATTTTATTGGCACACCAACGCCTTTCTCTAAAACAAAAAGACCACCGCCAGCTGCCATCTTCACAACGCCTTTTAGAAGTTTTAACGATGCTTGAGTTCCTCCAAGAAAAAGACTCATCTCGCCTCTAGCTTGTTTAGCTGCATCAGTAATATCTTTAAGACCTGACTCAAACATTTTTGACGCAAGCTTTTTCTTTTCTAGATTAACTTTTGCTTGAGCTTTTGCTAGACCAACTAATCTCGCTTTAGCAATTTGTTTTGCTAACTCGTTTCTTAAGTCTGCAGAGCCGTCTTCCGAATTTATAACATTACTTCCGTCTTCATTTTTTCTGTCTAAACCAAATACTAAATCCCAAACACCACTTTGCTTATCGATAAATACTTTTCCGTTTTTATCTGTAGTCATCTTTAGGAAAGGAATCTTAGACCCACCAATAATTATAGTAGCAATATTTCCTTTGGCTAATTCGTCTATTGCTTTAACAATATCTTGTATTACTGTTTTTTTATGCTTAAATACAGTATGATCTTTTGGAAGAGCATCTGTCTTTTGTTTAATTGTTTCTTTAGAGTCTTCGCTTACTTTGTATTCTCCTGCTTTTTTAGTTTCTGCATCATGCTCTTTTTGTGCCGCTTTGTTATTTTTGTCTGCTAATTTTTTAGCTTCTCTTTTTAATTGTGCAGCCTTCTTTTCTTGTGGAGTAAGTTTTCTAGTTTTCTTTGGAGCTGGCTTAAGCTTGTCAAGTTTAGCTTTTGCCGCCTTAAGTTCTTTTTCAAGTTTTACAACCTCGTTGTCTAATGTTTTCGCATTTCCTGTTTCCTTAAACAACTTTACAGCTTCTTGTTTTTTTTCATCTAACTCTTTTTGAATTCTAGATACTTCATCCTTCGCTTTCTGCAGTGGAGTCTTTGATTCAGCTTTTGACTCTTTTTCGGCTGCTGTCCTGGACTTCTTTTCGTCTGTTAATTTCTTCAACGCAGAAACTGTTTTGTTCTTTGACCCATCTGCAAATGATGCCTTTTCGTTGGCTGCCTTTGCCTCTTTAATGGCTGCGTTTAACTCCTTATCAGACATCTGTTTTGGACTTACTTTTGGAGTTTCTTCTTTCATTCGTTTTTCTTCAGAAGCTTCAAACTCTTCCTGGTCTTTAGCCTTTTCTTCAAAAAACACTTCCTCTTCAGTAGAAAGGTCTGCATTAGGATCTTTTTCTTTTAATTTAGCTAAGTCATTTTTCTTTTCTTTAAGAGTCTGCTCTTTAGCTTTTAAATCCGCTTCTTTTTGACTTAATCCTTTTTTATTAAATACTTTATTTCTCCATTTTGCTATACCCCCTTCTTGCAAAACATCTAGTATAGCTTCAAACACATCGTCTGAATCAATGTTATTTGTGTCATTTGCTTCAGCAGCTATGTCATCCGCTATGGCTCTTATTGATCTCCCAGTTTTAGATGTTGACTTAATGTTGATGTCACCCTTGGTTCCAACAACTTGTCTTCCTTTTGTGTTTTTTCCTGCCAATTGAACTGCAGCATCTTCGCTATTTACAGGCTCCCACTTTCGTGAAACTAAATCGTTTACTGTTTCTATTTCATTTTCAAGTCCATCTTTATCTGATTCTAGTTGCCTTCCTTCGAAAGCAATTTCTTTTTCTAAAATATCTATCTCATCTTGAAGTTCTTTTGCTTTTGCTTTTCTCCCAGTTTTAGTATCTGGCTTAGAATCAGCAGTAACTTTTTTAATTGCCGACATAAACTTATCGGTAGTAACTCCTTTCCTTATAGCTGAAGCAAATACCGCTTGTGCTGATGACGCTTTACTTTTAATACCTAGCTCGTCTTTTAATGACGATAACTCTTGTGAGTCTAAGTCGTAGTTGTCCTTCAAGTATTGGTTAGCTTGCTTCCTGTCTTTTGTCAATTCTTTTCCAGTGACTCCTTCAGATATTTTTTTCTGAAGACTATTCATTGCGGATAAACCTTTTTCTTCTGCGGTTGTTTTCGGGCCAACATCTGTTTCTCTCGTTAAAGTAAACCCTTCTTGTTTTCTTAAATCTTTAACGATGTTCTCACTAAGCGTACTCTTGGTTCCGTTTATATCTACATCTATTGACCCATCTTTATTAGTTCCAATAACATCGTAATTAACATAACTACCATCATCTTTTTTAGAACTTAGCCTGTCTCCTTTCTCAATTTTGTCATTAGAATCTAACGTAACAAAAGATTTGCTATCTGAATCAGAAACAATACCTGCTCGTATGTCTTGTTTTTCTCTAATTATCTCATCTATTTCAGAATCCACTTCAAAAGATTCATCGCCTTCAGCCTTTTTCTTTTTAAGTTCTTGTAATCTTTTGGTTTTTTCTTCACCTAGCTTTTCATTTACTTCGGTTGCAACTTTTGAGTCTTTTGTATCAATGTCTTCATCTAACTCAATTTCAGATTGAACTTGCTCTTCACTTATAGATTTATCTTCTAACAAAAGATCCATATCTCCTGTAGACTCTTTTCCTGACTTTAATGCTAGCGGAACTTTTCTTGCCTGCCTTTTACCTCCTTCTGAATCTATTTTTGACTCTTCTTCAACCACTTTCATAATAGCAAGAGACTGGTCGTTAGCCATGTCACCTACAGCTTCGTCTACTACCTTTGTGTTTCCTCCACTACCTTTATGTTTACTGTATAGTTTATTAAACTGAGCCATACCTCCAAACATACTACCCATTAAATAGGTAGTTATAAGAAATTCGTCTATCGATTTAGCATCAGGAAATTTTTTCCTTAACTCTGCAAAAAAAGATTTTCCTTCCGGAGTCTGTCTATATGTTTCAACCATTTCCTGGGCAATCTCTTCTCCAACCTCACCAATACCTCTAGATTGTATTTCTATAATACTATTAGCAAGACCTTTGGCTTTATCACCAAACACTACTCCTAACCTAGCTAAAGCATCTTCAGCACCAGTTTTAGTAAATAAAGATGATGCACCAGACTTAATTCCTTTAGCTGTTAGTCCTCCTAAATAACCACCTGCAAAACCTGACCAAAAATTAAATGTATCTTCATTTGTTTGAAACACTTCTCCAACCAGTTCAAAACGCAATCCTTCAAATGCAGCATTTTTTAGTAAAGGATTTTTTGCAAATACAGAGTACTTGGCTAGACTTGAAGACTCTTTTAATAAATCAAAATACCTAGCTGAAGCCTTGCCTAATCGTTTGAATTTCTTAGCGTTTTTTAAAGTATTTCCAATTCTCGCCAAAACAGCTAATCCTCCTGCACCTCCTTCGGGAGCGGTTGCAACCATTGCTGGTAACATTTCAACCATAACACCTGCTAACATACCAGTTGTCTGTCCTGCTCTAACAGGATCAACTTCATCCCATGTAAATGGGTTCCATAACTTAAAATCTTCTTTAAACAAATCTGCAGGTGTGGAAGCTCCTGATATTGCTTCTAATGTTTTTTTATCCACATTGTCAACACCGTACTCATCTATGAATCTTTGAGTTACCGACATTCTTTTTTGAGTCATGTTAGTGTCGCCAGCATAAAGATTAGGTAACATAAATGATCCCATTCCATCCCAAAAACCATCCCAAAAACTATCATCAGTAACTTTAACCCTGTTCGTTAAATAAATAGGCAACATAGCGTTAAGCCCTGATAATCCTTTAATAGCTTCCTTTTGTTTATCCGTTAAAGACATGGTACCTTCGTCTACAGGTATAGAAGTAAAAGGAATTCTCTTCCAATTAAAAGCATCTTTTATATATGGTGACCACCCTATGTCTACTTCTATTACAGGACGCATCATTTCATCCATTCCTGCTTCTTTTGCATAACCAACTTCTATAAGGTTTTGCGTTACAGCTTCCCTGTGAGCTAAAAAAAACAAATCAAACTTCTCCTTTGCAGATGCGTTAGGATGATCCTTGTCAATAGTATCCATGATTTGCTTCATTATAATCTTATTGTTTCCTTCTAATGCAGGAGTTAAAGATTTAATGGCTTGCTCTGGGTTATCTAGAATAAGATTTCTTTTTAATCCTTGTTGAATTTTTATCTGCTTATTAATTGCGTCAATTCTTTTTTTAGAAATACCTTGTTCTAGCTTTAAGGCATTTAGCTCGTTAATATTTTTATTAATTGGAGCAAAATACTCTTCTAAAACATCCGCTCTTTCTTCTTTTAGTTTATCTAGTCTTTTTTCGTATTTAACAGAGCCTATCAACTTTATAGTTGTCTCCCTGTCTTTTTCCATTTGAGCTATTTTTTTGTCAATTTCAAATTCAGTTGAAAAAATTTCATTTTCAGTTCCTTTGAATTCACGAACAATAAACTCCTTATCGGTACTCAACATCTCCTTTAAAGGTTCGTCTATCCCGTCATACCAAATGTATGGTGCAGCTGATATTCCCGCTGCTACTTCTAGCATGTTTTTTTCTGTCTTAATATCTTTTTTTAACTGTTCTACTAAAGTCCCTAATTGTGTTGTTTTTTTTGCTTGATGAATACCTATTTCGGATTGACGTTGCAGTTCAAATAAATCTTGTCTATGTTCACTTACTCCCAAATCCTCATTAACCCGCTCATGTATCTTTTCTTCAAAGGTTTTAGCCGCTTCGTCTATCTTATTTTGTCTATTTTCTTTTTCTTGTCTAGTTTTTTCTGCCGCTAATTCTCTTTCGTAAGCAGGCATCAAAGCATCTAATCTGTCTTGAAGTTCTCTTGCTTTGTCGTAAGAAGCAGCTTCTTTAGTGGTTAATCCTAGAGCATCTGGTAATTGGTCTACAGTAAGATTTATCCTCCCTGTATTTGCCATTTCATAGCCATCCTCATTGTTATTTGCTACCACATCATCACTCCGTACTTGACTTAAATAGTCTTGAAGGTTTTCCTCGTATGCCTCATCTGATAAATTGTTTGGGCCAGAAAGTATGTCGTATATTTCTTTTGCCTTTTCATCCGTACCAAGCCAATTGGTTTTAAATTCATCAAAAGTACTTACAAGGTTTATGTCTGGATCTTCGCTTAAAAACTGATAAAGCTGTTTTGCTTTTTCATTGTTTACTGTTTTTTCCGGAGGATTTTTAGCGTACCTTGTTACTGGCACTTTGTTTTTAGTGTCCTCTTCATCTACCTCTTGTTCGCTTGCTTCTTCAATTTCATCAACAACCTCTTCCTCTGGAGTCTCTTCTTGCGAACTTATAGTATCTTGTATTTCCTGTGGCAACGCAGGCTCCTCTGTCGCAATAGACGTTGTATCACTAGCACCTTGAGAAGTTTGGTTAGCTGCGTTTTTAGCTAATTGTAGTTTAAGCTTTGCTTCCTCTTCTTTTTTCTTCTTTTCCTCTTCAGTCAGAATATTGTCATCAACTATTCCTTCACCAATTTGTGCAGAAGATTCATCATAAGATTCTTGTCCTAATTCAAATTCGCTTGCCATTGTTATATTGTTTTCTTCTTATTACCAGTATTGGTTTTGCTTTTGTTATTTTTCTCCTCTTTTGTTCCAGGCTGCTGCTTATATGTTCTATCGCTATTTCTGTTGTATTCAACATTAGCACCTTTAACTTCATTATCCAACATTGCTGCAGTTGCGTTATCTAAATTGTATACTATTTGTGTAACAGGAACCGTTGTGTTTGTACTCCATCCCGATTTAGTTACAGCTTCTTTTAAATGAGGAAGCTTCATTGTAACTGACTGATATGTTATAATTATTTTAGGTATAGCGTTATCTATAAGGTTTGGATTTAAACGCACATCATCAGCAGTTAATAGTTTTGATTGCCTAGTTTCTTCATCAAACGTGTATAAAGCCATTTCGTATTTCGTAGCCAAACCTCTATTCCCATCACCAAACGCACCATTTGTTGGCGATAATTTTGCATTTCTCAAGTCAGCTACGGTAAGATTTCCTACCTCTAACCCTGTCAACACATTATACATAACCTTGTCACTTTCACTGAAGTCAGTTGGATGCTTAGTTTTAAGATGTTTTAGATAATCCTGTGGTGCAACTTGATCTCCATTTAAATCATAAGTTACATCAGTTACTCTTTTGTCATATGACTTATTATCTCCTGCATTTTTTATTTCCCCTTTTAATTCTCCATACTTACCACCACCTACAAGGTTTCCTTGATCATCTATTTTAAGATCCATTTCAAGACCATAGTGATTTGCAAAAGCATTAGCAACACCAATTCTGTATTTATTGATTTGAGCGGTAGTCATACCTGTTGCTGGTATATTCGCTTTATTTGGTGCAGCTTTTGCAATTTCATTCTTCAATGAAGACACCTGTTCAGGGTTTGCTGAAAGGTCTGCCTTATCAGTAAATATTGTGAAAGCTTGTTTTCTATTGCGATTATTGCTATTACTGCTTGAGTCTTCTCTAGCTTTTACAAAGTTTACGTTTGTTTTAATTTCTGCACCTATAAGACCGTAAACATAATCTAAAGCATATTGTCTCCATTCTTTTTTCTCTTGAGCGTTAGTACCAACATAGAAATTGTTTTGCTTTAAAACAGCATCAACAACTTGCTCTACTCTTCCGTCTTTATAGAATTTTTTAGTAGCACTTACAACCTTATCGTGTGTTTTTGAATGGTAAACTTCATCGTATGCAGCTATTAAGTCCGCATTACTTTCTGGCTCTTTAAATATACCGTTTATCATAGGCACAATATCAGCTTTAATATTGTCCACTACTTTTGTATCAAGTACATTTGTCATGTTATCATAAGCGACAAGATTAGAAGACGTTTCAAACCATTCCTTTCTTCCTTTTTTAGATAGTAACTTATCAATATCAAATTGACCTTCTTTGATTCTCATAGCAGACTGTATTACTACAGGTGGATAAAAACCTTCAGATTTTTTCATACCTTTTAAAACTGCATCCGCTCTCTTGTCTGCGTCTTTTTGCTCTCTTGACAGCCTTTTCATTTGTCGCATATCTGAACGATACTTAAGAGCTAAAGGATTGCTTACGTCAGCTAAAACTTCGAATTTCCAATTTGTCTTTTCCCCATATTCCTGAAGAAGGTCATCCATCTTTTCATCAAAACCTTTTTGGAATTGTTGTGCTGTGTCTATGTCTAATAAGTTTAAAACTTTTTTTCTAATCTTACTTCTTTTTGCGGCAGCTTTTTGTTGTGATTTGTTTCTTTGTGCTATAAGCCCTAAAGGAAGTAAGTTACCCTCACCAACAAAAATGTCCACATTACCCACTACTTTACCTTGGTAGCTTCCTACTTTTATTGGTCTATCGTAATTCGGGAACAATTCTCTTCGTGTTGCGTCTGCAGCAAAACTACCCCGTGCTGTATCTCTTCCAGGTTGCCTTCCATATATCTCCGCATACCTTCTAGCTTCATCTATTCTTTCTGGAGTGTAAGTGTCTAAATCAACTTCATCTTTTGTGATAGGTTCATTAACTATGTCACTAGCATCAACATCTGCCTCAACGCCTGGACTTTCTCCGTCTTGCATTTCATCTATTACTTCCTTTGGTATTTCGGTCTGCTCAACATTATTTACGCTATTAAGTATACCATCCCTTTCTTGATCCAAAAAAGATTCTGTTTCATCAGTGACAAAAGTGTTAGTGTTGTTAAGTGCAGCTTTTTGCACACTTTGTACAATTTTGTCTACGTTTGCGTTTTTTTTATCCATTACTAAATAAATTTAGTTGCCTTTTTGGTTTATGTCTTCAGCCGTTCCTGAACCTCCTGTGTCCAAATCAAGCCCCATAGCTGTTGTAAGATTTGAAAAACCTCCTTTCTTAAGAGCAGCTGCTTCAGCCTCTAACTTTTGCTGTTTCATTAGTTGAAGCTCTAGTTTTCTTTGTGATATTTTATCAATCACAGTACTGATTAGCTGATCTTTTCCGCTAGCCGCAGCTTTTCCTGTAGCGTCTAATTTAACTAAAGCATCAGCAATAGACTTTTGATTTCTAGCCTGTCCTACCAAAGCAGTACCTAATCCACCTCCTGATATCCGTAAAGCATTCCTATTCATGCTTTTTAGGTTTTGGTCAAGAGCCTGTCTTGTTCTACTCATGTCAGTTCCAGTACGTAACGCAGTAGCCTCTCTTTGTATTCTAGAAAGATTTTGTCTTACTTCCGGATCTTCATCCAAAGGCTGCATTCCTCTAGCTTGTCTCTTTTTTATAATACCTGCTATATACTGTGCAGCACCAAACGCACCACCTAAAAACAGCTTTTTGTTGTTTTTAATTTTTTGTAGTGCTTTTTTAACCATACCTCCCTGACCAGAGGTATCTCCATCGTTTCCTTGAAATTTTGAAGCTCCTGCAGGTTGAGACACCATTGTTGGATCTGCTCCTCCTGCTGCTCCTGCTGCTCCTGTTCCTGCTCCTGTTCCTGCTCCTGCTCCTGCTCCTGCTCCTGCTCCTGATGCTGCCGCTGCTGCTACTGGTGCTGCCATAACTATTAACCTTTTAAATTGTGTATAATCAAATTTAACTAATTTAAGCCATATAAACTTGCCTTTATTTTAGCACTTTATATTGCACTTCTGTGTTTATCACCTTAAACTCTTCTTGCTTGTCATGTGTTATTTTGAAAAACAAAATTCTTCCTTGTACTCTTTTCCTGTCCGCTGTTTTTCTAGGCACATACTGCTCAAACCCGTGATAATCTTTTAACACCGCAGGTAACGCTACAGCGTCTAAGGTGCACACAGGGGTGTCTGCATCTAACTGAGCTTCTGTCTCATAAAAGTCTACCTTACTAGGTTTATTGTCGGAACTAACTCTAATTCTAGAAAACTCTTTATCGCTAGAAGTGTCTCCCCTTGTTGTTCCCGTAGTAGTTTTAGACTTTCCTTTACCTGTTGATGTATTTATAACGAAACCTTTGATGGATTGGTTATATATTAAGTCTCCTGTATTTAGCACATAAGTCTCTCCATTACGCATTCCATAGAGTTCATTATCAAAAGAAAGATATCTATCAAAATCATGAGAGTTAGTGCCGAGCCAGTGATCATTCAAAGCACCAAACATTGGCGTTACACATTTTTGTTTCTTTACACCGCTAAACTCATTATATGTTGCAGTCATATTGATTGATGTTACAACTTGGTTTTCATCTACAAAAACAGTTATATAATAAGCTTCACCAGGATTTACTACTGTTATCACATTAGTAAATGGGTTTTTAAATCTAATAGAATTTCCCGTAGGGTCTACTACAACCTTAACAGCAGTAGTTAAAAGTTGTCCATTAAAACCACCAATAACTATAACCGAATCATCGGTAGGGGTTCCCGTAAGAAATAATGTGGGAGAAGCGGCTGATACTCCAAAGTATTGATTTCCTGAATTGGCAACATTGCCATTATAAGCAATATTTAAAACAGATCCTATAGCGTCTGAAGAAATGGGATTCCACTGTAAATAAGTAACACTAGACGTATCTACCTCTGTGTTATTTTCTTTATCGTTAAAAGAAATCCAATATTCATTATGCAGAGTATTGTAGACACCTGTTAAATCCGTACTGTATCCTGTTCCAACTTTTTGCAAGAAATCTTTCCACAATCTACTGTGATATTTTTTTCTTCCAATATCTTCAAGTTGATTACCTGTAAGTCTATAAGCTGAATTGTAATTAGCAAAATAAATTGAAGAACCACTTTCTGCAGCTGTTCTCCACATTTCATCGGACATACCGGTACGCTTGGTTAGCCATATTTGTTTTTGGACTCCTCTTGTGGCACTTTCTATAGCAGCTAACTGCGAGCCACTTACTTCGCTAATAATTCTTTTATCGGTTAAACAAATAGCAATACCGCTATCAGTAAATGCAATAAGGTTGTTTCCTTTGCCGCTATCTGAATCAAATAAATACTTTATTTCACCTGTGTTATCAGACAAGTCAAAAACATTTAAAGCTGGAAAACTTCTTACACTCGGACTATCTTGTACGTTTACAGGCTTTTCTGCTGACCATATAATCCTAGTGCAGAACTTGCTTTGATCCGTAAACCCAACTTTAGGCTTGCTTGTATACAAAGTAAAATTATTGTATTGAGCGTAATCAATATTTGTCATTTGTGTAAAACGGAAACCACCGTAATTCCAATACTTCACTTCATCTCCATACTCAGTCGTATAAGCGTCATGAGTTGTAACCGTAGGATTGTTGTCATTCCACTTGTTCGGCCTCTGTCTGTAGTGCGTTATCGGAAAGAATGTGTTTAAGGTTTCTCTAGGGGTAGATTCACCATAAAAATACGGTATACCATGTCTGGTTTCTGCCGTATACATTAGTAACCACTGTCTCATTCTTGACGGTTCTTGCCCTAGTATCTTATCATGCTTTAATGTCTCAACATTCTGTATATTATCAGACAACACGTCCAATCCTGACTTAACCATAAATATTCTTTTATTTACAGTTACTTTTCTATAAGGCATTCCAATATTGATTCTATGCTTGTTTGCGGCATCAATAGGACAACCTGTGCTTTTGTACTTTAAATCGTATATAGGGTGAACACTTTCTCCTACATAAGTGTCTCCACCAAAAAATCTAATAGGTATTCTTTTGTCCCAATCGACATATACTTTATGTCCTTTTTTCGGAATAAAATTATCGTCTGGATACAAAGATGTATTTACTCCCGAAGGCCAACCTCCTGTATCAAACTTTAATGCAAATCGCCTATTATTATAGTCTGTGTGTTTGTATATACCGTAAACTCTAGTTGATGAGCCGTCTGTTGATTGGTAGTAGCCATTGTTCTGTATGTCTTGCAGTATAGTGTTAATTTGTGACGCTGTTTTAAAAGTACAATTAATCCACTTTTTCTCGTTTCCTTGACTATCAATAACAGTAACAAATCTATCTAAATTATAATACTCAGCAGACTGAGTAGGCATTAGTGTTTCTGCTATTTGATTACCACTAGAGTCTTGTAAATCAGGTATACAATCTTCCCATCTTTCATCAACTAAGTTTGCTGTTATAGGATCTGTATCATCTAAACTAGCTGCCACTAAAGAGCGTACATGCTGTATTTGACCTGTTGGTATGTAATCTTGTATCTGAGGGTCTTCTACAGAGTTAGCATTTCTTACAATAGAGCAAACATATACTGGCTCGTGCCAATTTCTTACTGCTTCGTCTTGAAAATCTAAAGAATACCCAGAGCCTAAACCTCCTGAAGCGTAAACATCTTTATCTAAAGTAACTTCCCAATAGTGACCCCCTCTATCTCCTGCTGTAGTACCTGCACCTTTTATTACTTTTATATTGGTGATATTAAATAAATTTGAATTAGTTCCTGTTCCAAAAGCAGGAGGTATTGGCGAAGACTCTCTTCTCCATTCACCCCAAGAAACATATCTCTGTCCATCTGGACCAGGTATTCCCATGCTACTACTTTCCATTGGGTTGAATTCAGCAGAAACTTTATCTCTCATTAACCTAGCATAAGAAATCATATCAATACCAAAAGTCGGAACTGCACCACAAGCTTTTTCATTGAAGTTATAATACTCACTACTAAACCCTAATGGACTTTCCATTTTCAAAGAATACTCCCCCGTACCAACACCGCTTAAAACCTGGTCAAAGATTTGTGGATACAATCCACTATCTTGATTCATATCGGGGGAGTAAAACCACACTCTGTTTTTATACTTCATTGTGTTAGCACCAAATAAACCATCGGCACTCTTTAAAGCATAAAATGCCAGCCCTTGGGCTTCTACTTTTTTAGCAGGTTGAGTTCTCATTATTGAAAATGATTTTACCCAGCTAGGTAGATTTATTCCTTCAATAGAAAATCCTTTTGCATAATAATTTGGTGCAAACATTTTCCTAGAAGGAGAAACCACTTTACCTGTTCTGCTTCTGTAAATTTCTTGAGTTGGATTATAATTATGATTAGTATAACTATCTGCGGGGTAATAAGGTCTTAAACCTCTAAACCCTAAATCTTTGCATTTTATTTTTTTACCTGCACAGGAAGTAGATATTTTTTTTAATGAATCCGCATTACTACATGAACCAAAATTTTGTTCTCCATCACCTACGTTTCTGTAACACTTTCTTCCTTCGTCAATCATGTTTACAAATGAACACCGCTCAGTTTTACCTACTGCGTCATCCATATCAAATACTTCATGACAATAATTTGCTCCACCTAGAGTTAATGCAGCTTTAGGAATGCCTTTAATTGATGTATCTATAGTTTCTTGAGAGACAGGATCTCTTCTTGAAGGAACTTCTACATTACCAGCACCGTCTATCTTTTTTACAAATGACCTAGAACCGTTTTCATCCATAGCCACTATACCAAAACCATACTTTTCAGTAGACATATAGCTTTTATGGTAAGCATAATTATATGGTAAACTATGTCCACTTTTGCCTAAAGCTTCTATTGTTGGGTGTATTTTTGCAACTCCTCCAACGGTATCGAAAGTTAAGTCTGTGTCAATGTCTTTACTGGCGTATTGAACATTACCTAAATAAAGTTTGTTTTCGTAATACCTTATCGACTTAGCCTTTGCTACAGCGTTTAATACATCAGCTTCTTCTTCTTGGGTAAGATCTTCTACCTTGCTTAAAGACGCATCTTCGACATCGAATGAACCAACCTCACCTTCTTCAATATCTATTTTTAATATAACCTCACCTGCAGGCGGTGTTCCTAAAGCAGTACCACTAGTCCATCTAATACGAATAATTTCTATGTAATCGTAGTTGTTAGTATTACTAACCCTAACCCTAAGTCTTATTGCGAATTGTGTCAGGTTTGTTTCGTTAGGCAAATCACCCATTGTTTTGGAATATGGGTATATTGTGCTTTGAGATGAATATTGACTTACAACAGGTATAGTAGGCGTAAACATCCCTACATTTGTTCTTTCTCCAGAATCCGACACATACCTCATTGCATACGCATATGTTCCTACAGGTAAACCTCCTGCACCATTTCTTTTTCTATAGCTTATAGATGTTGAACCAGTTGATTCAAGATCGATAAATTTTGGAACATTGAGACTACCTTGTAAAGAAAGTTTATATTGATTCGGATTGTATTGTGAAAAATACTTATCACTACAATCGGATGAGTTAAAAATCCCTGCGTTAATCATTAAATCCTCTACATTAAAAAACATAGGGGTATTAAAGTTGTCTGTTACATAAACCTCTCCTCCTGCACAGGATTCGTTCTTAGCAATTTGTAAAGGATAATCGTGTCTTATTGGAAAGTCAGGGCTTTTTAAAACTATCGTGCCATTAATTCTAACGAAAGAATCTAAAGCTTGGTTTTCGTCTGCCCAAAATTCTATGATATTATCATTAACCTCAACTGTACCTATACATTTATAACTAGAAGATAATGGACTACTTGTTCCGTCTTGACAATTATTATCTACTGCAGCATAATGTATTTTCTCACCTTTTATTTTAGGCAATGCACCATTATCCCCATCCATGTCTGTAGGACGCATGTTGCAGGCATCTAGATATGAACCTTCATCTCCACTGAGAAATTCTTTTTCAATATCTCTATTTGCCCCTTTTACGTAGGTTTTTGAGTCTTTAGGATGATGTAATTGTTTCATTCTTACTTATGTAATGCGTTTGATATGTATTCGTCCATTGATTCTTTTTCGAAAGAATTCATACTGGATATTCTAATCTTTGCTTTTTCTAACTCTTGATTATATTTTGCGTCTGCTCTATCTAAAAGACCAATCCACTTTCGTGGCTCTACCGCTGATTTAGCTAACCAAAACTGATACTGAACATATGCATTTACTGCTCTTTCAAAAAACCTGGGAATAACCGGAGTGTCTCCAACCTGTATACCCATTCCATTATAAGTTATTCTTATTTTGGAAAATGCTGCACAACCAGGGCTTAAACTAATAATGCCATTCTCTACAGCTGCGTAGTAGTAATTGCTAACACCTCTAGTTGAAGGCAAAATAGGGTCATGTCTATTAGCTTTTTCTGTAGGCATATTTCTTGTAGCCGCACCATCAACTTTTTTTTTGTTATTGTAGTTTCTTTTCCAATGAACGGTAGCGGATGAACTAGGCGTACAACAATCACCGTTATACAAAACCATTAATCTAATATTAAAAGCATTATCTATCATTGGAAGATTCAAGTCCGAAGGAACATCGAAATCATCCGTAATTTTTTGATAAAAAGTATCAATAGCTATTTCTTGAAGTGCATCTTGTATTCTGGAAATATACCAACCTTTAGACATTCCACTTCTAAAATCCTTATCTGCCAAAGCTTGTGAAGCTTCAGCTAAAATGTGATTCACTGATAAGTAATCGTTACTGTCCATTTGCTAATTGATTTTGTATTCTTTGTCTTTGTTCTTGTTGCGTTGCAGCTTGATTAACAATCTGCTCTTCTGTAGGCTGTGGAGTTTCTGTTTTTGGAACTTGATTAACAGAACGTCTTGTTAAGTCTGATCCGTCATTAACTCTTTCTTGTGGTGATATTAAGATAAATCTTCCTAAGTTTAAAACTCTTGTTATTAACTCTTCTATCAACCACTCTGGTAATGGAATCTCTTCATCTAGATTACACACCTGTGATGGGTCTTGACTACAAACAATACCTATTTCTACGTCAGAAACATCTATACACTCTAAACCTAAAAAGTATATTCTATTTACATTGTCACAATTATTAATACCTGTAACCCTGTAAAAGTATGGTTGTTTTGGACTTGGTCGCTCATACTCGTCCATTTGTAACCTCATTGATTCTCCAGGAGATGTAGGTTGAAATTGAACTTGTGAAAAATTAGGCCCGGTACAACAGCAACCTGTGTCGTAATTGTACGTTATATACTGAATGCCTTTGTCATTATCCATGTCAAAAACATCAGTAGGAATGTCAATATACTTTTGATTTTTACAATTAGCGTCCGTATATACAGGAACACTACAGAACCTTGTTAGATATCTCGCTAAACCTATCTCTTCTTTGTTCTCCCTCCTTAAACGATTCGTTACTACCTGAATCCAAAAAACAACTTGAGCAGGTTGCACAGTTGTGTCGTCGTGTACTTTCTTGTAAGACTCAAGTACGTTGTATAATACGTGTCTATATGTTGCCATAACTAACTAATTGCTCTTAACAGTATTGAGATATCTTGACCACTAATTTGACTAATATTCGTGCCATCTCCTTGCTTATATGCAATATAAGCTAAAGCTTTGTTAAATAGCAACGAAAATACAGAATCCGGAAACTCAATACTATCAGTTAGTGCGGTAATTTTGGTCGGTTTTTTAATATAAAAAACAGTTACCTCATCGTTAACAACAGCAGGTCTTACTTCGATTTCTTGCTTTTGTGGTGCCGAGTCATTAGAACGATAATCAAATGGACTTAAATATGCGTACTCTTTTAAAGTGTCGCATACAGCGGTACCAGCATAGCCTGCAGCAAATGGGTTTTGTTTGTTTAAAGCCCATTCTTCTATAGTTAGTCTTTTAGCGGAATAATCAGATGTTATATGATATTTGTTAGTAACATGAGCACTTTCCTTTTTATCCGTAGGCTCTGTATATGTACCATCATTATCCCCTGTTGTTGGAAGAGGATACACCGCTAGAATTGTCCATGGATCATCAGGAAATACCTCTAACGATATTCTAGAATCACTTGATGTTCTGAAAACTCTAGCAAATGTTAATTCCCTAAATATTTCCTCTCCTAATTTTTTTTGTCCTAAGACAGAATTGATAACCGATATCAGCCACTGAACTGAAGAATTTATAGCTGGTATAATATCTTCATTATCACCATAGTGATCAGCGTTCTCTGCGTCTAATGCAAATCTTATTTTATCCGCTAAATCCTGTGCTGCTATCGCCATCTTTTATGTTTTTATGTGTAAACATCCTGTCCGGAAGCTACACCTTTGTTTATAAGCTTATTTGACTCACCTGCTTGAGCTGCGTTTAATGAGTTAACGTGATAAGACTTTTTGTTGTTACTTTCTGCGTTCAAATCTTTTCTTGTTAACTTCTCAACCAGCTGCTTTCTAACAAGGTCAATGTCTGGTGTATTTGTATTAACGCCCTCCATTCTAGCTCGTTCTACTGCCTGCATATCGCTCATATTGCTAACCATATGATTGATTTCAGTCATTTTTTCTGCAAACGTAACATCTACAGAAGAAGCGTCACTGATTGATTCAAAAAACTTTACACCAAACAAAGTATGTTCTCTCAACCATTTTACCAGGGCTTTACTTTGAACAGTAACTGAACAAACAGAAACTATTTCCATACCTCTTCTAGCAGCAGTTCTTCTTTCGTATCTGTAAGCTTTAGAAAACTTAATACCACCATCTACAGGTGCGTGTACAATTTTTCCTCTTCTTTTATCCCCATAAACTCTCCATGTACTACCATAAGAGAAAAACATTACGGGGTCTTCTAAATAATCATCTTCTACAGATGGCTCTAAACTTTCTTCATTACTGCTAGATGCTTTTGCCTCCAGTCTATTAATTTTAGCTTGAAGGTCTTTAATAAGTGTCATTTCCGCACTTTCTGTTTCAACAGATTGAGGTATCTCACTTAGTTTTTTTGCAGCTATTTCTTTTGCTTCTTGAGTAGCTTTTTGCTGCGATGCTTTCTCATTTCCCTTATTAACTGAACTTTTCATTTATCTTTTCTTACGTTGTTTTAAAAAGCCTGCCCAATTATGAGCAGGCTTTCTGTATAAATTAAGTATTATAGTGTTACATCGATGTATCCACAAGCTAAAGGATTGTTGAACTGAACACCGTAGTTAGCGTCAACCCACATTTCCTTGTATCTCTTTGGAACACCTTGAACTCTATCAAGAGTTTCTCCTGATCTCTCACCCCACATTGATCTCAATGTAATGTTCTTCATATCTACGATGAAGATTCTGTTTGCGAATGCAGCAGGGAAAGATGCGTCACTACCAAATCTTGAGTAAGGAACCAATACAATTCTAGAAGAACCTAAATCGATTTCTTTAAGACCTAGTTTAGCAATCTCATCATTCGGAGTGTATCTTGTCAAAGTATCTTTGTACTGCTTAGAAAGCTTTAAGATAATCTTTGGAGTAGCAAAAGCCATTCTCACTGCACCATACTCACCAAATTCAGTATCCAATACTGTGTCTTCAAAAGACTCTTTTAAAGTTGCTAATGTTGCAGAAGCGTTTGGAGAACCAGCAGCAACCATCGCAGGGTAAACACCTTGAGTAAGTTTTGCTTTATCACCATTAGCTAAAATAGCCTCACCTTTTTCACCATTCCAAAATGCATTTGAAATATCTGTTCTGAACTGACTGAACATTGCGTTCTTTTCCATTTCAATAAAATTGTCAGTTGCAGCAGCTTTTTGAAGCTTGTACAACTCAACTTCACCATAACGGATTGTTTTAGAAAACAACTGTACGTAGTTGTAACGCTCAGTAGTTGTAGCTCTAAACATGTTTGCAAATCCATCTGCACCATCAGCTTCAACAGGCGATAGTAAGTGAATGTTATCTCCACTTGTTACAGTAGGAACGGTATCTCCATTTAAAGGAGTAATTGTAACAATTTTAGTAGTTGTGTTAACGTCAGTTACAATACCTTTTTTGTTGTTAGGATATACAATTACATAATCCTCTGCGATATCGTCTACCGAGGTTAACGTAATAGCTTGAGTTGTTGGGTAAGTTACACCAGCAGGCGATGAAGCAGCTACTGAAACTTTTCTTTGATAATCCATTTCCTGGTAGAAAAACTCATCAGAGTTTACAGGAACTGATGGCTTCATGTTTAACAGTTTCAAATCCATGAACTGTTGTGGTGAAGCATCAAAGATAGCTTTGTTAGTAATCTTCTCTACTAAAATAGAGGTATCGTGACTGAAGTCACTAGCATACTGTGAACCAACTGAGTTTAAGTTCACTATGCTCTTGTCTGAAGCATTGTCGTAAATTGCCATTTTTTTTCTTTTTTACTTTTTGTTAACTAATTAATAATTAAGAATATGGGTCTTCTTTAAATTGTCCTTGCAGGTGGTTTACAGATTGCTCTGTTCTAGCAGCACTATGACCTTGCTGGCTTCTAGAAGTTTTCACTTTACTGTTACCTCTGCTAAAGAACTCTTCTTTAGACTCATTCTTACCAGTTCTTTTCGCTTTGGTTACTTTAGCCTTTATGATCTTTTCACCATACAAAGCAAAAGCAATCCTTTTGGCAGCATCTTTAATATATTTGCCATCTTCTACGAATAGACTATTAATATCACCGTTAACCAAGTGCCGTCTAATTTTTTGCAACTGACTGCTACTGAAGTTAGGGAACTCATCCTTTAAAGAATTGACGGAACCAAGTGCAGAACCTTTGAAAGCCTCTTCGCTTTCCTCTTGTTTCTTAATCACCTTGGCACGTTCTTTCTCTATAGTCTTCTTATCTGACGCAAACAATCTTTGAGAGGAATCATAAAAATCTTCAATTCTATCATTATACTCATCCTCATCAATATCCTCTTCATCCAGTTTTTTGCGTAAAGATTCATACCTTCTTTTGAAGTAATGCTCAACAACGGCCTCTTTGTTAAGTTCTTCAAATTCTGCATTAAAATCTAAATGCGTAGCTGCATTCGAGAATGCTGATCGCCAATCCTCACTTTCACTGTAAGCTTGGATGGCATCCTTAATTGGTTGTGGTAAAGAACCTAATCCTTCAACTATTTTCTCATTTTGTTCTTGTACTTGAGTTAGTTGTTGACTATCGTTCCTCCACTTATCAACCGATTCAAAGAGCTTTGGGTAATCTTTGGCACCGTACTTTTTCTTCATAAACTCATCAACTTCTTTTCTGTCTTTGAATTTATACTTAGTACCTTTTCTACCTTTATTGATTCCGAAAACATCGTCTTCATCATCAATGTCCAAGGTTTCTTCCTCTTGTTCACTCTCTTGAGTTTCCTCTTGAGTTTCTTCTTCCTGTTCTTCTGCTTCTTCTTGCTCTGTGTCTTGAACTTCCTGAGTTTTACTCTTTTCAATTTTGGATAATTCCTCCATCATTTCTTGATACTCAGGCATTTCCTTTATGGCTGGATTAGTTTTAGCCATATTCATTATGTGGTCTATTTCAGCTGCTCTTTCATCTGTAGTCTTGCCCAGTGGTTGACCACCCGTTTCTCTTTCCTGTGCCGTAGGATTACTCTGTTCTTCTTGTTGCTCTGTTTCCTGAACCTCTACAACTTCTTGTTCCTCAGTTGCTTTTGATTCACTTTTCTCTTCAGACATATTTCATTACATTTTACATGACAATATACGCAAATATATCAATAAATGTTTAACTAGAACGTAGCATTCTTTTTATATTGTCTGCAATCTCTGCATCTTCCTCGTTCAGTTCACCATCTTTTTTTAGTTCAGCTCTAGTCCTTTCTCTCTGATCCTGAAGCTCCCCTCTTAATAATGTTTGGTCTACTTCATGTTGTCTGGCTCTTTCAGATTCTTCCATTTGCATTTCCATCATTTGCTCTTGGTCTAACCTAGCCATTTCCTGTTCTTGTTGAGCGTCTGCCATCATTTGGTTTTCTGCAGCCATTTGTTGGTTATCCGTTCTGTTGGTAGCAGTTTTAAGATTAATCTGATGCTGTCTCATTGCTGTAGCAACTTCATCAGCGTCTGCTCTGTTAAATAAATTAGCAGCTACATTATTGTCTATTAATCCCATTTGGAATAACGTCAATATTAAATTGTTCGTAGTTTCCAATTGTGTTTCTTTTGGCTGTGACCTTTCGATAAAAATTCTAAAATCCTCTAACATCATTTCTTTTGTAATGTTGATTCTTTCTAAACCTTTGTCTCCGGTTATCATTGTAAGCTTTCTAGGGTTGTCGTGGTAAATCCTTTTACCAACTGTAGCCATATGTTGGTATGCTTGCTTAAGTATTGATGTTAAAGCAAAATAAAATGGCTCTTGAATTAAGGTACCTCTTTGTATTTGAGATTGAATAACACCAACTAAAGAGTCTCCTTGAGTTCCTGTCATAGCCTCATTTATCCCTGTTACATCCTGAAGGCTTACCTGCATTTCTTTAACTAAGCTAAAAATCTGGTTAACACCTCCACCAAGATCGGTACCATACGTTCCAATAGCATTTTGTACTGACCCAGTCCTTGTAATGTCAACAGTAATTGGTTTGCCTTTATTAATGTTTCTTTGAATTTTTTCCTCACCATCTCTAGGGTCTATAGCGTTTTTAGCTATAACAGTTCCTGAACCTCTCATGTTATTCACATGTGATTCCGCTATGGATAGCATCCTATTAATAAACCTTTGAGGTTGTATTGCGTCATCTAATGGTGAAAGAACTTCTCCTTTATCATAAGACCAAGCGTAAAACTTAATTGGAAACTCTACATTAGAAGGGTCAAACCAATATGTTTCTTCATACGGCAAAATACCGTGTTCCAAAACTATATCTTCGCTTCCTGCTCCTAAATTACCAACTTCTTCTTTTGGTATAAATGTGCAATACCTTAGTACGTCAACGTATATTTTTGCTTTCTTCTTTTTACCTAGTATTTCTTTATGAGAATCGTTTGGTGGGTCGATTAAGTCTTTTGTAGTATAAGCACTATTTTCGTGATCGATTAAAGTAAAGAAAGGGTATCCATACTCATCATTAACCCATCCATACCACTGCTGTTCCGTATCTTTCCAGAATGTTTCAAATACAGGTATCTTACTTCCTGTATGGTTGTAAAACTGCTGTACTATCTTATTGACCGATGTGCTTTCGTTTTTAGAAGCTTGTTCAATTGTTCTTCTTTGTTCATTAGTAATGCCTTGCCATCTTTCTAGAATTGATGGTACATCATGGTAATACCATCTACCTTGGTACTCTGCATCAGTTAAATCAGGTTTTTGTGCTGATCTATCAAACCAACAATACATTGGGTCAACTGCTTCTCCAATATAATTTGAGTTATACTCAGAACCCATATATGCACCTAAACCAGTAATGGCTAAATGCTTTGTAGTAATGAATTTTATTTGGTCAATATCAACATGCTTTTCCATCCATTGCAATAAACCATTAATATCTCTTTCGTATTCATTGACGAATACATTTTCAAATATCTCCATGGTTTCCTCTCTCGTCTCACCGAGAGGGATGCTTTTATCGATATGCTTTTCCATTAAATCATCTGACTCTCTAGCGTCATGATAAAATGCAAGCTTTGCCAATTCTTCTTCTCTTTTGTTGATTACATAATCAGATTGAGCTTTTGCTCTTGCACGATATGGTAGTCTAATAGCATTACCTACGTACTGCTCTACCATTGGTCTAATCATGTTCTTTTGAAACTTCAGTCGATTCCGAATATCTCCGGACTCATCCATAAAGAAAGCTTCTAGGTCTTCATCAAATATCCACTGATTACCTTTGTAGAATGACCAGTTAATCATTGATTTCTTTACGTAAGCCTGGTGTAATGGATGATTCAATCCATTTAAAACCCACCTACCAAATCTTAAATGATAATCTTTATCTTTCTTCTCCTCTATTCTATTTGGCCTATGTGATTCAGTTATGTAAAACAGCATACTTTAAAGTTTTAATCTTGGTCTATTTCTGATAAAACATCTTTAAGCGATATCTTAACTTCAGCTTTACGATTGTTTTTCTCAACTATCTTAATACCGAAACCACCTTCTATCCTATCTACAAGTTTTGGCAAATCTGCCGATACCTTAGATAGTAATGCTTGATATTCTTTCTTTTCATCACCAGTCATCATCTTCCTGGTTTGCTTGTCAATTATAACAAGATCTTGCATTGCTTCAAAAATATACTCGGTATTTAACTTTGCTTTTAGTCTTACAGTTGGAACATAAGTAGTCATTTTTGCAATTGCCAGCTTTAGCTTTGAAGGTATAATTCCTTTTCGTAAACCGTCTATCATCGATTTATCTCTTCGGTATCCTTCAAACGCAGTTTCAGCTGCTTGCACAACTCTAATCTTTTTGTCCAGTTTTGCTAAAGGGCTAGTACGATTTCCTACATACCAACAAAACTTTAATTCTCTTGCGTTTAATTCCTCAAATTCTTCTACATCTGCGAGTTCTGGATAATCCAGCTTCATATCTCGCTTGGATGGTTCAAATAATGAAATTACTAACTCTTTACTCATTTCTCATTTTACGATAAAAAGAAGGGGAGGTATACTCCCCCGTTTTTTAAATAGTAATATAATTCTTTACAGACCCTGCTAATGCTGCAATGCTTGCGGTATCCAAACCTCTAGATCCGGAAGATGCTGTTTGAGCTAAAATTTGGTCAATATCTGTTTCTAAATCAGAGAAGTTTGTTGCACCTTCACGAACATAAATTACAGCTTCTACTTCCAAGAAAGCTTTTTGTCCACTAATAGCGTTATGCGAAACAGGCTTATCGTAAATAATAGAATACTTAGTGTACTCTCCATTAGTTTGTGATGCCCCTTTTCTAGCTGCTTCAACTTCAGCAGCACTTCCTGCCGGAGCTACAAAAGCAGTATTTGTAGTAACCGATGCACCAGCTGATGATGAAGTAATACCTCCTCCTGATAAAGCCGAAGCCTTCATTGTAAGCTGAACTACGTTTGTTGAAGCAACTGCAGTTACAACAGCGTTAGGATCATTGTTTACATCAGCTACAATAGCTGTAACAATTGCTGCAGCGTTAGTAGGTGCGGTTTTACCAATCATGGAGTACGTTCTTGTTTTTCCGTTATGCTTAACTGAAAGTGTGTACTCGGTATTAGCTGCTGGAGTAATTGCTGTAAAATCAATATACTCTTTTTCGGCAGTACCTGCTGCATAAGATGTTTTTGAATAAGACACAATATTCTTCCATTGTATCGGTAAAATTTGGTCTGCTGCTCCTGAGTCCAGCGACACTTTTCCATTTGAAATAACAATATCTGCTCCCGAAGCTTGCAGAGTGTTAAGTACGGCTACGTCGTAATTTTTTTTTGCCATGATTAAAATATTTAGTTAATACAGAAGAAATGCAGTTCTTCAGTACAGTTATAAAAAACTCTGCACAGTATTACTATTCACAAATATAATTTTTTTTCTTATACAAATCATCTAGTTAATTAAGATACTTAACAACCTCTCCTTTGTCATTCACCTGTGCTAGACGCATTTGAAAGTTGGTTTCTCTATTCTGAACGTACTTTGTAAACACTTTGTTCGATTTTGCACCACTAATTTTTCTTGGCTCAAATCTATTGTGTGCGTCTGCATTAATATACGCATAAGTTATTGAGAATATAACATCATCAAAATCAAACTTCAAATCAGCTGCTTGAAATCTACTTTGTCTGTGCGAGGTTGTTCCTTTCAAAGACTTCTCGACAAATGTTTTACATTGTATCCAGAACCATGGAATGTATATGTTGTCGGCATATAATTCAATCATTTCAATAATCCTGTTTGTAATCCTTCCTGCAGTAGATGCTTTGTTGGATATACCCCACCACTTTGCAGACCCCCCTTGCAAAGACATTGGCAAATCTGCGTTAGCTACAACACCTCTTTCAAATCCATGCATTTCTCTAAAATCCAAATAAGAATCACCAATATTGGATTCGACAAGATCTTTAGTTTCACGATTGTCCACGTTGTAATACATTCCTGCAAGTATGCATTGCAGATAACATTCCTTGTAAGACCTGATTCTCCAGTTAACTACACACGCAGGAGACATTGCAAGTGCGTCCCATACTGCGGTTGACATTTTGGATTTACCTGTTTCAGAGTTAATAGGGTCAGTTCCCTGGTAGTATCTGAACTCCCAATTCTCTTCAGGGTGCCTCCATATTACTGATGTTGTTCTTTCGTCCTGTATTCCTTTAGTCTTCACAAACTCTACCCCTGTAACTTTATACTTTAAAAACAAATCAGGTGTTGGTTCGTTTATGTCGTATATGGGCTGGAAGTATCCATACGAAGGCTCATCACCTTCCTTGAGCATATAGATTTTATTTATGTGTTTGTTTATTTCATGGATAGGCAATATGGTTGCGGACTTACGAAGAAACATGTCATCGATAGACATTGGATAGTGCTGGTGAAATTGCACCTTACTTCTTTCAGCCTCTACTCCTGTAACGGAATAGTAGTATAATTTTTCTTTTTCAATAATATCTCTGGTCATACCTTCCCTTGCGTATGCATCAAAGAATAGCGGTATGATTCCGTAGTTATAATTTTTTTCTCTCCAGGCTTTGTATGCGGCTTTAAACTCTACTTCGAATACGGCACCACCTTTATCCATTTCCCCACCTGTACCCCAAGCGATAAGTTGTCGCTTCATTTCCATTTGTTTGGTTTTGGGATTGTAGAAGAATAAAGCAGGTCTACCTTCTTTCATCATAGCGGTAAATACATCCATTAGCCCAATCTCATCCATAAGGATAAGGTTTGGTTGACCACCGTTTATTGCATCCACAGATGGTGTAACTACCTCTGCTCTAGAATTGGCTCCTCCTGATTCCCCTTTCTTTCCTTTTTCCTGAAGAGATAACATGTTGTGTGCATCGTTGTATACCTCATTCCTAAGATACCCCGGCACTCTACCAAAAGCCCACTTGATTTTATCACGAAAAATTTCCTCCCCTTTATCCTTGGTATGGGTTACAAACTTTACGTAATACGAGTTATTGAAATTAATTCTTTTACCTGCGAGCAAACCTAGTGTGGATGTAAATCCAATCTGTCTTGCTTTACCGATCATCATGTTGTATCCGCAGTCGGCTAGGAACAGTGTTATCTTTTGGGCTTCCCATGCATCAAACTTAACTCCTCCTCCATCTACGTCTCCTTCTTTCAGGAATCCGTGCTTGTTGCAGTAGTAAAGAGAGTTACCTCTACATTTCAGGTATTCAGATATAATAAAGTTTGCTTGTTCGTCAACATCGTGAAAATCTGTGATGTCGGTTTTATCACGTAGCCATATCTCCGCTTGCTCCTGCCATTTGTTGTAAGGCTCGTAATCAATTTTATTCTGCCATCCTGAATTGATAGAGTCAATCCATTTGACAAATTCCTTCGGATATTCCAAAGGCCGATGATCAGGTTTCCATGCGGAAAAAGGTATGCCTCCTAGGTTCATATAATCAAGCTTAACAACCCGTAGGGTTTTTCAAAATTTTATTTTTCATTATAAGCAGCCACTGCATCCTTGATATTGTTATCAAAAAACATATCCACTTTCTGCTTCTTCTTGTAAATCGATCCCTTCCAAACAATAGAAGGGTTTACGTGATACGTCCTCCTGATGTTCTTCCCTGTTATCATAACAAAGTTCTTTTGGGCTAAACCATCAATTGCATCCTTGGCCGTGTTTACACCGATACCTATTCCTTTTGATAGCCCCCTCATTGTAATTCCTTTTACCAGGTTGTTGTAAGTCATTTTACCAATCAGATAAAAAAGTACCTTTGCTTCGCTTCCGGTTAATTCTTTAGCCATATCAGTAGAGCTTGCCTGGTAAGCCGTAACGTAATCCGGTTTGTACCTTATTGCTTTTCTAATCTTCTGCAATACAAACTGTGCTTGTTCGTTGAGAACAGCTAGGACAGGTATAAACTCCCCTGTGTGTTTATCCATCACATAGACGTGCTCTAATTGAACATTAGCATCAATGCGGTCACATTCATCCTTTATCGCTTGAAATACCTTTAGCTGTCTTTCCATTGGCCGTCTTGTTCTTTCTTAACTTCTCTAGAGATATTAAAATATTACGGTAGTATTCCATTTTAGCCTCATGGTCTTTATCCATCTCTCTTACCATAAACTTGATAATACCTTCGAAGTCCTTAACGGAGTGATCCTGTTTTAAGCTATTACATCTTTTACAGGAATATACTTTGTTGTCGTTAGATAGGATACCGCCTTTACTTTTTGGAATAATGTGGTCGGTAGTTCGATTGCCTTCCCATAATCTAGAGCCACAATAGAAGCACTCTTTATCATTACTCGGCAGCTTATTTCCGTAGCTTTTCCAGCTCTTACTTTTTTCTTTACCCATATTCAAAAAAGGGGAGGTAATCACTCCTCCCCCCAAACTCTAAAACTTATATTCATGGAAAATCATTCCTAATCAAATATATGAAAAATTCCTTTGTAATCAAGACAGTGACAAATTGTATTAATCTCAAATACGCTATTTAACCCTTAAATGCCTGACCATCAGTATAACTAATTATTTCCCCTATATATCTATTTTCTCATACTAGTAAACCATGTCTACATTTATCCTTCGGAATTATGTATTATGGCATTACTAAAAAGCTAGCTGTGCTAACTAATATTCTTTTCTCTCTTCTTCTCTCTTCTCTTCTCCTTTGTATTGCATCCGCATGGGGTATGCATTACATCTGCAATGCGAAACTAATGCACTTGTAATACATGTGTAATGCACTTGCAATGCATCTGCATAAGCTTAACGGTATGTGCATCAGTACTTTAGGGTTTTGATACCCTGTCAAATGTGAAGTTGGTGTGTCGGGGGGTATTACTATAATGAACCGACCCCTAGCCTTTCAGGAGAAAATCGGTAACTTTAACCAGGCCAAGCCATCACAGCAATAACAATCCTTTTTTTGCGACGGGGCCCCACCATCTCAGCCCAGGACAGCTAACGTATTGATTTTCAGTGACTTACAGGACGTCGTGTAGCTTATTTATGGGGCTTTTTGGCCGTCTGGCCGTCCACGGAAAAAAACATCACCCAACACCCACAACTACCACAATCTCAACCACTTAGAACAATTTTAACCTGCTATTTGTCCCCCGTTTTGCTCTTAATGGCCTAACCTGTTAACAATTAGTTAACAACGACAACAAATTTTAAACTCTTCAAACCCCTGTATTTATTGACTCCAGGCCGTTTGTTAGTTTCCTTAGTTAAACTTTTATTTGCTTTATTCAATAATGCGTCGTATCATTGTCCTGTTGCCGAACTAATAGCAACAACTTTAAAACTTTATTAAAATGAAAAAAATAATCGCTTTTATACTATCGGACTTTTTCGCGGAAACATTATTCGCAATACTAATGCTAGGAATGTTAGCTGTAGCAATTTATATCGGAATTATTGACACCATTATAAAAAACATTTAAACAAATCAAATTAATAAACTCTAAAATTTATCAATCATGTACACGAAAACGGAAATTATCAACAGATTAAAAAGAGGTGAAACCTTCTACATGTTAAACCCGACTAAATCGGAATTCAGACACATTTCAGGCATCAAAATTGAATACGCTAAACATGGCCGAATGGAGGGAGAATTGACAAGTATCTACGCAATAAGAAATAGCGAGATACAATACATGTTAGACCTAAGAGGAGACCAGATGAATATTGACAAAATCACCAATAAACAAATGATCTTGTACACGACAAACATGTTTGGAGATAGCGAAACAACAAAAATAAACCTGGACAGAATCGTTTTTGTAACGGACGCGGAATACGTTCAAAACAAAATAGACGAGGAAAAAAGACAATTTGATGAACTATTAAAAACTATTTAACACTAAACACCAGGGCCCGGCCATTGCATACCATCTGCTGGGCCCCTTTAAAACTCAATTAATTAAACTCTAAAATTTATCAATCATGGCAAAGAAACAAATCACACAGGAATTAATCACAGCGGAATCAATCAACTACAAAGATGTTTTGCTGGTAAAGCGTAGATTAAACGCAGGGACAGACACGGAAATTTTAAACGAGCAAATTTATATCGATTTAATCGATGGGGACGACGGAATCAAATACCTTAGAAACCTGCACAAATCACCCACGGGGAAAATAAGAAAGAATAACCCGTTTGGAAACCGTGAAACCGAAATACTAGAAAATTTCACACATTTCGCCCTTGTGGGATTTATGAACCAGGGAAACAGATACCACGACTATTATACGCCAATTTGGGCCGTGAATTCTGCAGATGGGGACACGTTCGAATACATACAGGAAGCAGGAACAATAAAAATAATTTCATAAACCAGGGCCCAAACTGGGCCCCTTTAAAACTCTTTAAAATGAATAAAGTAAAAAAAATATTTGAAAATAACGACGGGCAAATAAATTACGAATTTTTAATATGCATAGCTTCTGCCCTGGTTACATGGATACTAATTTTAAACCGTTAAAACTTTTCAATCATGAGAACAACAGAACAAAACAAAAAGCTAATTAAGAGACTTAAAGAGTCACAGCGAATAATTGAAGACGCAGCCCAAACAATTGCGGACTGGTTTGAGGACAAAGAAAGCAGAGGCCAGGTATACCAGGATTTAATCGAACAAAAGGAAAAAAACCGAAAACTGCTGCAAAAGATATTCAACAACGACGTTCAATTCTTAAACGATTTGTGTAAAATTATAAAGTACAAAACGGTTAAAAATATAGACCGGGGCCAGACAATAGAAATAAATAAAGAGTATGAAATTTACAGCTATCTAGAAGGCAAACAAGTGGTTTTAATTGACAGACAGACAGACACAGAACTATTCACAATATTGCTGGACAAGGCAAACAAAATACTAATATTTGAATCATTAACTTAAAACTTATCAATCATGGACACAATTTTAGAAACAATCGAACACAAAGGATACACAATAAAAATATTTGTAGACCACTACGCAGAAAGCCCCCGCAAATGGGACAACCTGGGCACAATGGTTTGTCAGCATAGAAGATACCATCTAGGGGACGAAACCGAACACAGGGCCCAAGACTATAGCGGATGGCAAGACCTGAAAAAAACACTACAAAAAAATGCTGCAGTAATTTTGCCGATTTACATGTACGACCACTCGGGACAGACGGTAAGCACAAGCCCGTTTGCATGCCCTTGGGACAGCGGGCAAATCGGATATATTTACGTCGATAAACAAAAAGCCCGAGAAGCTATGCAGGTTAAAAGACTGACAAAGAAAACAATCGAACATGTAAAAAACTTATTGGAATCTGAAGTAAAAACATACGACGTTTGGATAACTGGGTCTGTTTTAGGGTACGAAATTATTGATAACCAAAACGACGAACAAGTTGACTCATGTTGGGGATACTACAGCAAAGAAAGTTTAATTGAAGACTCAAAAAACATAATCAAAAACATACAGCTAAATGAAAAAGTATAAAAAACAAATAGTGAACGTACCCGACGGCAAAACACAGCACCGGGTAGACCTGGGCCACATGGCCGTAAAACTTAGTACAAATCACATTGCACTAACGAGCGTAAAACAATACATAATAACTGAAAACTTAGGATTCAAATGGAAATTATAATAAGGATACCAGAAAAACGATATCAGGGCCCAAGCAAATCAGGCAAGTGTCACAACTTTTTAACTTCAGGTTATGGAGGCAAATATTACTCAATACCAGTTAAAGCCCTAAGCAAGCCAATAAAGCACTACCAAAAACAAAT
>CERO01035116.1_pt1 | contig 37192 bp, 41 predicted proteins | sample 530851 | NCBI WGS metagenome assembly CERO01 (sample SAMEA2621033, study PRJEB7988) | marine metagenome | biome: marine biome (ENVO:00000447); feature: surface water layer (ENVO:00002042); material: "saline water (ENVO:00002010), including plankton (ENVO:xxxxxxxx)" | depth 5 m
CCCCTCCGAAGTTCCTCGGAGGCCAGTCAGCCATTGGCACACCATTTGGAGGCAACGCAGGTGGTAAAGCTCCCGGCGATGAAACTTCTGTTAATACAGGGAATATAATTTCTAGACTTGAAGGAATTGGCCCTCTAATATCAGATGAAACAGTTAATAAATTAACAGCCTTTGGAAATATATTTAGTCAGGGTGTTGCAGCCTTTGACGGCTATATAGGAAGATTAGAATCAGTTGCACAAAGTTTGCCTACTGAAATAGTTATGACGCTACAAACTCCTAGAGTGGAGGTTATAGTAAATATGAACAATGCAACTAATAGAATAACGCAGGTCGTTGAGAGTGTAATACAAGGAGAGATTGGAGACAAGTTCAAAGAAATGTCTCAAAGGATTACTTCTCTTGAGAATAAGAACAATCCATTAGGAAATGATAGTTCTGCAACTTACCCTAACAACCCTTAATAAACACAGGAGATTTTTAAATGTCAGTAACAGGAGTTGAGATGTTCTATGGCGATTATCAGTTTAAGCCTGCGCCATTAGTAGATATCTCTCGGGAAAAATATGTTACCAATAACGGGACTGTCCTTGGTGGAGGATATAGGGTAACTTTAAATGGGACTTTGCTTCCGGGAACCGTTCAAGGTAGCGGATTAACTGGCGACGACTTAGCTGGAGCTATTACACTACCTAAAGCAGAGGGTCATAGATATGATGGTCAAGCTAATGCCTATAATAGTTTTAGAGCTAAAGACGACCTTTTATATGCTCTTAATGAAGATGGCAAACTCTTCTATGTTAATTTTCTAGGCTCAGGCCCTATGTGTTCTGGCACAGGAATGTACAGTTCGGACACTGTTGTTAGTAGTATAGAGTTCTCAAGTCCTGATCAGTGGGTAAAAAGGGTAGAGTATAGTATAGAGCTATTTTGTAGAAATGAATTGTCAGCTAATAGCGGCGGCACAACTGGAATTTTAGATGGAATTTCAGGGATATTACAATCTCAGGATCAAGAATACTCAGTCGAGATGCTTGCAAAACCACAGCAATTTGGCACAGGAGCCACTCCTATGTGGCTTCAAGTTGCAGTTAACACTTCAAAACAGTCCCTTCCCGGATTAGGTGCTTCAGTCTCTCCACCTTCCGTTAGTTTAAAGACACCTATAGATAACTTTATAACAGGCATAGGCTTTACAGGTAATTTTCGAGGAGCTGATACCGCGACTCTTACACAGAGAACCCATAGTTTTGATGAACTTAATAGTACACATAGTTATAATGACGTATATACAGTAAAGGATTGCTCTGGTGATTTTAAAGGATTAGGTGTCCCAAGTGGAAATGTAATAGATACATTTAACGTGGATGTTGAATCTAGTCTTGAAAGCGCAATAGTAACAGTTAATATACAAGGTGAACTTAGAGGGATTGAGCCCTATTATGGTACTATAAGTCTTTCAGGAAGTGGAGAACCCGGACCTCTAAAACAAGCCGGAAATAAGATGTCAACTGCCATCTATGAGGCTCAGTCATATCTAGATCAAGCGATTTATCATACTACAGGAAACAGCTCGGACCCTGATGCTCTCCCCCCTAACTCCTTCCGATCTTATGATTTTAAAGAAAAAGGCACTACTTTATTCAGTAATAGAGCTAGCACCGCATATAGTGGAGTTGGAACCCCTGCTGTCAGACTTTTAGCTCTAAATCCCGAACCACTTTCCAAGGCTATTGGATATAATAATAATGAGGGGATAATAACATATAGTTTAAGTTATGACAATAGACCCGAGAATTGTTATAGCGGAGCTTTATCAGAAACCATTAGTATAACAAGAGGTCGTCCGATACCAGTTCATGCTAATCTCACAATATTAGGAAGATCCCTAGGGCCAATATTACAGGATATAGGAACACAGTCAGCTTCTACTACAGAATGTAGTATAGAGGCCGTAGTATTACCTTGGACAGGATTCTGTACGGGCGATATGTTTGGAAATGTAGAATATTATCATACTCCTACCGGATTCTATGATGAATTAGTCTCTGCTGTAGAGAGCGGAATAGGTGATGAATTTGATACGCATTTCAGAACTGCAGATAGTATAAACTGGGACCCTAAGACAGGAAGACTTGGAAGAACATGCGCTTGGATACACACTCATTGTGATACATAAAGTTAAAGGAAGATAATAAATGGACCCAAAAGTCTGTACACCCAAAGATATATACGGACCAAAAGAGCAAACTGTATTCTTAGGATCTTCAATACAGTCTGTAAGCTGCTCCTTGGGATGGAATGAACAGCAGTCTTCTGTAACTGTTACTCTAGTAGATGATCCCTGTATTGTACCAGATGAGCTTCCTCCCAAAGTATATTACCCTCGTCCGGGTTTAAGAAAAGAAACGAGAGACGCTGATCCGGGTTTTACTAAACCAACAATAGGCGTCCCAGTGTACTTTAGAATTGGTGGAGATGCCTCTGGCAGTACGGATATTTTTGAATTTGCTGGAATAATACAGTCTTGGACTGAAGATAGGAGTCCAAATGGATATCCAGTATATACTGTTCAAATTGTTGACCCTAGACTTATTTTGGAAAACTTAGAAATAATCGTAAGTGATTATGCTGCTTCTGTTGGAGATGTTTACAATCTTATCAATGCCTATGGATGGTTAGAATCAAAGGGATACGACTGCCCCCATACTTTAGTAAATGGAGCATTCTTTGGTTCTCCAGCTGGAGGTTTTTGCGGAGCTAAGAATAATAATGAGGGTACTCCTTGGAATAAACCAGATGGCCCACAAGGACTTAGATATGCAATACAACACCTATTAAGTGGTTATAAGGACGCTAAGTTCTCTCCTTATGGACATGGCTCATATAGAGGACCTAGCCAGTCTGACGGTGTCAATGGTGAGTTTTACGGAGTTATAGAAGGAAGTCCGGAGGATACTTCCGATGCCGGTCTTGCTGCCGCAGGAGGATATGGAAAGGTCTCTAACTACTATATAGATATATCTGAAATTTCTTTTACTCCTACATTCTATAGAATACCCGGACCAAGTATAAGTCTGTTAGATTTAATAAGTCAAATATGCAATGATTCTGGAGATGATTATTATATAGAATTACTTGTAACTTCTCAAAAACAAAAATGTATTAAAGTAAGAACTGTTAAGAGGGCAACCCAGCCTGCTTTAGGAGAGATAGAGTCTTTTGTAGAGGATGCAGTAAATGTTACTTCTAAAAACATAGGAAGAGAGCTGAGAAATGAACCTTGCCAAGCCTTTGTATATGGAGGCTATACGCAAACAATATATCAGCAAGATAGATATAATTTTCCCGGAGGTAAATCTCTTGGTGAGATTGTTCAGTTCTGGGGCTACGATGCAGCAGGTGCTCTTACCTATGCTAGCAACACAACCCTTTCGGGTAGAGAGCTTGGAGATTGGGCAGTATGGTTAGATATTAGACCATTGAATCTTGTTTTAAACAATACCATCGCTGGAGCTGCTTCTCCCGGATTTGGAGTTGGCAACAACTATTTAAAAATTACCGAGAGAGAGATAAGGATGGCTCTGGCTGGTTTCGATCCTTGGTTTAACTTTGCTCTTACTTATAATGGAGGGGTAGGTTCCGAGTTTGGGAAGCAGATGAGAAGTGTGCTAGACATAAAAGGGCCTCAAATACACTTTGGTAATATAGACAGTAAAGATATTCTTCTCAACAATTTTCAAAACTCCCTAGCCTTTAATCTTCAATTTGCTCCAGATCAAGACCCAAAAGATCCTAAGAATGGAGATGTAAGAAAGATACATGACTTTATACAAAACTGGGCCGACACATATTACGGCAAGCAGTTCCTAGTTCAACTACCATATGTTTGTTATTGCACCGATGAAGATTCTGGCCAGATCATGTACTCCGACAATCCTACAAATGATGGTGGGTGGCCTGCATTTGGTGTCGGTGACATTCTCGGCCTTCCCGTAAATCCAACTGAAGGTATTCCTCTTGATCCAACTGATTATTTTGCAGACGAAACAAACAAACTGTCTCCTATCGCTAGATATTTCAAGAGTAGCACTGGAGCCGTGGAGATGGAGGGCAACTCTTTAACCTACGCTAATTCAATATATGTTCAGGGACAAGTAGAAGAGAAGCCTCTAGAGTACTATAGCTATGCTACAGCTATTTTGAAGGTAGACAATCCAGTTGAAATGAGTGGGCTTGAAAAAGACCTTGATGGTATGGATATAAGCTTTGGTGGTCTAATAGAAATAGGCTACCAGTCTGGTCTTACAGACGCGCAGATAGAAAACTTAAAATTTGCATTGCAGTTTAATCCTGATAATTCAAGAGGCACTGATGGAGGATTGGGAATAATTCCTAGAAGAAGAACTCCTGACGAAGCCGCTGTTCCAATGAAAAGTAATACAACTAGGTATGGCCCTAAGTATTACAAAGGACCTCCGGGACAAGTTCACTTTGTTTCCGACGATACTCTTGTTCCTTGGGAATATGATGGCTATACTAATCTAATGAATGGCGCTATAAATGCTATGGATGAGCATGCAAAGTCTGCTGTTACTTATATGCAAGAGGGTGAGAGAGGTTCTGTAAACTTCCCCGGAAATCCAACAAGACGTTTAGGGTCAGAGCTAAGATCTGCGCAGAGCGTAATGGGTTTCTTAGCTATGGAAAGTTCTGATTTTACCGTATTAGAGGGTAGCTTCCAATTTAAAAGAATAAATATAGGAACATGGGAGGGTTCTTTCGGGCCTAATATTACTAATATACAGGTTAATTTTGGAGCCAATGGGTTCACAACTAATTACACACTCAGTACCTTCTCCCCAACATTTGGTAGGTTTGCCAAATACAATGCTAATAGACTTAAGACTTTGGGTAAGCAAAGACAGGCATTTAGAAAAGCGCAGAGAGAAAGAAATAAACTTGCTAGATCTTTGATGGCTGCGCAGGCAAGAACTGCAAGATCGCTTAAAAATAGACAGAACAAAAGGAAAAGTAAGTCAGACTCTGAAAATGCAAATACTGTAATGGCTGGGCAGATGGGTGTTGGAAACCCCGTAGACGGCAAGGATACGGTTAATACAAATACAACTCACTTGTCCCCAAGAACTCTTCGTTTAGGAAATCCTACAGAGTGGAAAGATCAGGGGGTAATGAGTCAGGATGGTCTTTTCAGACCTGTATGGAATGGAAATACTGAAGGTGGTGTTACATCACAACTACCTAGATATACAGACACAACTAAGGGAAGGGCAGCTAAGTGGGATCTTTGTTGGACTGAAAGACCTCATCAAACAAGGCATGTGAACCCTCCTTTTAATGGTGATGAATCTTATAAACCTGCTATTAATGATATAAGTTATTTAGATCCTTATGCATATCCTTCTAAGGCTAAACATGATGCTAATAAAAATGCAGCAACAAACTATACTGATGTAGGCATAATTGCTCACGGGTCAGTTCCTCCGGGAATAATGCACTTACAAGCCTATGTGGATGCTGGTAACGATTTTCCAGAACATCTAAGAATGTTGGCAAGAAAAGGGCCTATGCTTTTACATGGCTGGGGATACGATATAGATGGCAAGCCAATACCTAATAAAAAGGACACTGAAACAGCTGCTTCTGGAGGTGTCTTCGAGGCGGATGCACTTGCTGACGAGTTCTTGTCACACTATTTAAGGAAGCCACATACTTGGCCAGTTGGACCAATTGATCTTAGATTTGATAGGGCTCGTGGTGTTTGGACTCAGCCTATACAATATAAGATTATCCAAGCACATGCTAAGGATGAAGCTATCCCAGCTGGACAGAGCAAGGATAGCGTTAAAGTTCTAGATATGGGAACTACGGCTAATCCTGTATATGATGCAGCTGGAAATGCTATTGATTCAGCCACCAGTGGAACGATAGATGTAGAAAATCCAACTTGGGCTAGCGATATCGCAGTAGGAGATAAGTTTTTTGCTGTTTACGACTCTATACATTGTAAGTATTACCCACTTGTTTCTGCAGGCGGTAAAACAAGATTTTATAATAGTGGAATATGCTATGATAGTTCGGCTGGCGGATGTCAAGCTCCAACAGACAGAGGATGTTGGACAAACAATACTATAATTCTAGGTAGTGGATTACAAGCATCTGAACAGGAAATAAATCCAAATAGTGATTGCGATAGCCTTCCTAGTGGTACGGGAACTTTTATATCTTTAAGACTTCCTGCATACGATGTGGCCGATACAGGTGCCGCAAACGCATCTGCAAGATCACCGATTCAAGAACTAGGAAGCAACTGCGCAGATAATTGGGCTACAATGATATTCGGAAAAGGTTTAACAGCCTTTACGGGAGGAAGATCAGACCAAAGCGGCCCCAACGTAGACTGTAACTTTCTTTATGTTGAGGGCTGTTCTCCAAAAGCATACAACGTAGATTGTAATGATAGTTCATTCGGAACTTGCGGACCGGACGGAGCTCCCGGCATAGCTAATGCAAATGGCGAGACTATATGTACTGGCCTGATAGGTGGTCCCGGAATTAGAATGGGTGTTATTCACGAAGAAAAAACACTTTCAGATGGAACGAATGTTGCGGGCTATCACTATCTTCAAAAAATTCTAGATGTTCAATCAGGTTGCGGAGGTAGCAACTATGTGGAGTCAGTCGAAACAATCAGTCTTGGATGTGGTATTAGTGGTACACCCAGTCAATACTGCCCGATAGACGCTGACAAGCCAATATGCAAGGTCACTTTGGGAATCAACAAAAATTGTTACAATAGTGTGGGTGGTGTAAGGGTAGTCAATGATGTTTGCTGCTCTGGAGGAAGTGGACTCGTTATTTCGTACAAGAGTCTTAGATTTACTGATTGCGGTTTATTTACAGGCGTAGCACCTTATAATAATTGTAATGGAGAAATGCAGCCTAGTGATTGGAACCTTTAAAGGAGGATAAGGATGACAACTCAAAACAAACGTTATATAGTTGGGCCTTGGGGCGGAGAAAACTGTTGTTATTGTTGCTACAGATGCAAGAATGACGTTAATCAAGCAGTGCATTACAATAATTGTACTGGCTGTCCACCTCTTTGCTGCACATGCCCTCCTCTTTGCAACTTAGAAGTTTGCATTACAGCTCATTGTTGCGGGACTGGAAATTGTGGAGATTCGCCTGAAAATACTTGGGGCATGGATGGTCTTACCTTTACCATGCACACAGCCAAGTGGGACGACTATACGGATCATTTCTGCAACTTGTCTACCAACCCTACTTCTACCAATGTCGCTAATTCTCTATGTTATCTAGAACATGACGACACAAACTGCCCTTATGAAGGTACTGCGCACCCATACGAAAAATGGGTAAATAAACCTAGCGCAGGAAATGAGTCTTTATGTGATGGGGTTGGTGATATTTATTGCAAGGGCAGTGAAGGTAAGTCTCCTACCACCGACTCTGATAATAAGGGGACGGAAGACTTCGCCGGCAACTGCCTTAATCAGCAGGCATATGAGGGCGGCTCTGCCGCTGGATGCAAAGGGGTTGGTATGATATTTAGTCTTTGCTGCTGCGATCAACAGTCCGCAGCTATGGCTAGAACTGAGCCATATGAAGGTGAATGTAAAACATGCTCATATCAGTTTAGAACGGAGTGGTTTAAGAGATCCGATGTAACTCCACCAGATCCAACTCTAGGTTCTGTTTGTAGCTGTTTTGATGGTCAGGCAGGTTCATTCTTGACTGCGGCTGAGAAAATTCCCCCCGACCAAAGCGCTGCAGCCGGACATGCTCAAGGCTTGTCTGTAGTCTGGGAACATGTTGATGGAGAGTGCGGTTTCTCTGAAGATCCTTCACAGCCATTTGATCCAGATGACTGGATAATGACATACAGATTAGGTACTGCAGAGGACCCTGTATTTTGGAATTGCGACTGTTGTTTCAATACGGAAGTTTTCGATCCGGGACTTTATCCTCCCCAAACAGATGTTAGGCCTACAGCTATGGCATATTTTACCGCAGTAATTACTCCTGTCGGTGGATGCTCCAAGGGCGGTCCAGATATTCCATAGGGGTTTGATTTGAAAAAAACCGCATGTCGTTGCACAGACTATGGATTTTGCAATAGTCGCAGATATAATGTAAGCTTGAATCAGTGGCTTAAATGCCAGAGAAGAAGCTCAATAGAAAGGTTGTGTTGCAACTCTGAATTTGAAGAAAGGCAGGCTGTGCAGCCAGATGTAATGCAAATTGATTATGATGACTTTGCAGTAGAATTAGAAGGTATTGAATTTGTTGATGCTGACTTTTATCCAACTATATTTACAAGAAAAATAAGTACCCACATAGACAGTATAAAAGCTATATTAGCATCAAGTGGTATTAAATATGGAAGACTTGTAACTTATCCTGTAGAAAGATGGTTTTCAAACTTTCCCAGTTGTAATGAAGAAGAACTTTATTATCAAAACCTTGAGATTTCGAACTTTTTCTCCCAGTTGAGCGATAAAGTAATTATAGTGAGAAGCTGTGGAATAGCTTATTTAATAAATAAAGAAACAGGTAAGAGGACTATTTGTTTATCAAAAGGAACGATATATGAGTAAAAAGATTGGAAGAATAATCACTAGGCAAGAGCGTAAAGAATTTATTGAGAATGGACTTGATGAATGTCTATGCGATGGAGCTGGCCACTGTCCGATATTTATGTTAGCGATGTCAGAGAATCTACATCATAGATGTAAGACAAGCCAGTTTCACCGAAATTATTTTTTAAGACAAGCCAAAAGAGACGAGGAGGAATCTCCTACGTACCATAATGATTTTACAAAGAAATCACAACTTAGAGAGGCAGTTAGCAAAGTAGAAAATGCTATATTAGCTTTAGAGCATGAAGGCGTAAAACCTGAAGACGCAGGTTCCGAAGGATTTGGAGATACTGTTAGCAAGGTTTTGCAAACATTCGGTATAACAGAGCGATTGATGTCTGCGGTAGGAGCGGACAGTAGCTGCAAGTGCAATAAAAGAAGAAGATGGCTAAATAAAATGCTTCCATATGGTGTAGAGAAAGATGACTGAGTACAATCCTTGTGAGTGTTCTGGCGCTGGTTTCTGTCCTCGTTATAACAAGGAGATGAGCCAAGACCTTCATCATTTATGCAAAACAAGGGAAGACTACAGAAAATCATTTGAGTCAATTCTTAGCGATCTAGAAAAAGCGGAGATTAAAAGAGTGAACGAAGAAAGAGAAAATATAAAAAAGAAAACGGAAGAGCTAGAAGTTGGCGATTCCCCAATGCTGAATGAAAAAGAAAAAAGCGATCACGAGCTTGCCGATGTTATCATTGACGAGCTTGGCAAGGTAGGGATAAACGAAAACAATATACAAGAGCAGTCTGAGGGGCTTGGAGATACCTTGGAAAAGGTTTTAAGCAAGATAGGTATAAGCAAAGAGAGGTTTGAGAGACTTCCGGGAATGGGAGGCTGCGGCTGCGATGCTCGTAAAAAGTTCCTAAATAAAATTTTCCCTTACAGGAAGAAGGAATAAAAAAAGGGGGTATAAAACCCCCTCTTCTTTTTAAAACAAGATGCCTGAGAGCCTTCTAGGAGGCTGGAGGCTTGTATACAAACCATCCTTTGTCAGGAAGATACCCTCTATTCTTATCAGCATAAGTCTGCTCATTGGCTCTTTGCTCTTTTTGCTTCTCAGAAAGCTGATCCCATCTGATCTTTGGATAGATCTGACCACCCTTTTTGGTTCTTCCAAAAATAAGTTTTGCCCTGCAGTCTTGACAAACTATCTCAAGCCAATCATTCTCAGAACTATCAAATCTACAAACGAATTTTACATTTTGAGAAGAGCATTTTCCACAAGTATTATGTTGAAAAATTTCTTGAACTCTAGCAACCTGCTTAAAAAGTTCTTCTTCTGTTTCTGCGTCCGCTTCAAACCATAAATCGTTAGATGCTTTAATTCTAGCTCTCATATTTATTTACCTCCGGAATCAAATGTTTCACGCCAGTTAGAATCATATCCCAGCAAATCTTCTGGAATCAAAGATGAGTTTCGCTGGTATTCAGATAGAGATGTTAGCAGCATTCTACCTTGAAGGTTACTGGCAGATCTTACAGACTTTGCAGTTGCACAGTTTGTTTTGACAGCTTTCTCCAAGTTAACATCTAACCTTTTGCACATTTGATTTATTGCAAGTATTTGCTGATCCGTAATATTTTCCTCAGCAGCCAGAAGATCATCTTCATCAGAATTTTGCATTTCTTCTGCTGTTACTACTCTGATTTTCAAAGCTCTCCTAATAGCCTTTCCTTCAGCGCGAGTATCTGCTGTTGCAACTAAGTGCTGATTAAATGGGTGCGGTATATTGCTACGATTAACATCTACACATCCGTCTACACTTATTATATCCCCCGTTAGGTGTTTTCGTATCTGTAAAGTATGCTTAATTGTGCACACACCTCTTGAGGTATCATGATTATAGATATGGCTAGACGAGGCAAGGATGTCTCCAAAAACTTCCTCTGTAACTCTACGCAGGCCATCTACAGTAGGGTTGCCGTCTCTTAGTTCGCTGTCATCTAAGTGATCTAGAACATACTCACTCCATCCCGGACTATGTGGAGATATCTTTTGCTCATTGTCTTCTTGAGCTATAATCTCTTCCTCTGTCTCACCTTCAACTACAACTTGGTCAAAATCGCTTTTTCTACTCATATTTCTATATACCTCTTATTTTCCTCTGGAAACTTTTCCTCAACTTTATCTATTACTTCAAGAAGCTTTTCTAGAACTTCTCTTAAGTACCTATTAGAAATCCTCTTTGTCTGTTTAATCCTAACTAAAACAAGACCTTGTCCAAGAACAAGCCCAGTCTTTTCTAAGTCTGACCTTTGGTTCTTCTTTAGATTTTCTTCTCCCCATACTGGTTCGAAGTGAGATGGTCCATCGACCTCAATGACTACTCTTAAATCCTCTATAAAGAGATCCGTCTCAAGCTTTTGGTTTTTAAGCCAATGCTCCTTATGGAATTGTACCTTGTAGTTTCTCTTTGTTAGCTCGCTAAGTATAAATTTTTCTAATTTTGATCCTTCTCTTGAGGCCTTTCTAATAGCTTCACTACCCTTACTAATTATATCTCTCTTCTGCTTTTCGCTTCTTTTGTCCCAGCATTCCTTTGCTACGATGGACCTTTTAGCCCTCTCTTTATCGCTTAGATTGTCCCAAACTTTACCCTGACTATCGCTTATTTTTAATTTGGTTTCCTCACCCCTTTCAGTACCTTCTGTGGGATGTTGAGATCGCCCTTGCTTAAGAGCTTCTCTCTGAGCCTCACTTTTGTCTCTAGATTCAATGCCTAGCCGCTTCGCTTCTCTACGGATTTTATTGGGATATGTAGAGAGCTCCTTAGATATAGCTATCCAGCTCATGTTCTTATTATAATAAGCTTCAGTTAAGAAGGCCTTACGTTGACTGTCTGTCAGGTTCCAATATTTTTCTGCTTTCATTGCTCCAACTCGCTGAAATTCCAATTAGTTACAACTCTCTCAGGTTCTCTAAAAAGATTTTTAATTATATCATAGTCTTTTTTATTAGAGACAATTAGATCAAGTTCTTTATTGTTATATATATCATCTAGTTCTTGGTATCTTAAAGGATTATATCCAACCCAATCCAAAGAACGAATGTAAAAGTATTTCTTTTTAGGATTATTTAATTTAGAAGTTAATATTGCAGTAGGTATATCTGTAGCTACAATAGTATCTTTAAAATCATAGACTCTAAGTGTCTGCAAGAAGTTTATAGGATAGTCAGGGGTTATAGCTCCAGTGCTAAACACACAGCATTTATCGCCATTATTCTCATAGAGGTTTTTTATAATCTCGTTATCAAATGAGTGACTGAGTAGTACTCCTATCATAGCAGTTGTCCTTTCTTTTCTATAAGATATTTTGCGGCATCTTGGACTCCGAAAAATTTAAGAAGATCAGAGCATAAATCAAAGTAAGTTTTGTTTTTTACCTTAATTTTGTTTATCTCTTGATCGCCAACATTTAACAGTGCGTCTATTTGCTTTTTAAGGTCTAGAATGTTTTTAAACTTTGACACAGAATTTTTCTTTAACCAAAGAGCATCATTATGGGATTCACCATCCAAGTCTACATATACTTTTGTTGATGCTAATGCGTTAGCTTTTGTCTGATCGTCAGCTATGCCAAGGTAATTAGGAACTGGAAAGTTACTGTTTCCGAATATTTTTATATTGTAAGCCGAACACAAAAACTCGACAATTCCACGCTGCTCTTCAGTACCCTCAACATAGTCAGTAATGCACAGTACATCAGACTTTAATTTTTCGACTACAGATGGCCTTCCTATTTTTCCTATCATGACACCTCCTTCAAAAACTAACGATGGATATTCTGAACAAACATTGTTACTTATTACGAGATGGGGTCTGGTAGTATCGTCTTGAGGAATTCCAATAGATACAATTCTTGTTTCTGGATATCTTTGCGATGCTATTGGAAATGCTTTATCCTTTAGCATCTCCGAAGAAGCTATTACCAAATTAGGTTTCATTTCATCAAACATGTCCATTATAGGCTTTGCGGATGGACTCCATGCAGACACTTGGAATTGAGGTATATGCACTAGCGAGGAGGCAATACCATCTCCTATTCTTCCCATGTTTGCTTGAATCATTACTTTCATATTATTTCCTTTGCTTTCTTTATATCTTTAGATGTATCAACATCAATTACTCTTACGCTAGGATCTTCAATACACTTGAAAATACCGCCTCTTTCGATTATCTTATTTATAACTTCAAAAGTAAACATCTTTTTATTACGCCTACTCCAAACAATTTTCTTCATTTCACTCAGTTCTTTTCCTTGCAAGTATACTATTTGACACCACTTTGTCGGAAGGTCATACATCAAATGTTCAAGATTCCCTCTTGAGTTAACTATACATCCAACTTCTCCATCATCCATAGAATCGTTAGATATAAATACGCAAGACGTATCGTACTTCATAGAAGTAATTGCATTTTCAGTAAATACTAAATCCCCATTTATTATAAGAACTCGTTCTGTAGACGGCAATGATCTTAAACCAATACCTATGCTTCTAGCAACATTGGTGGAGTCATAAGATTCATTCTCAACTTTTATTATGTTGTCAGGAGAGTTCTCCATTAACTTGTCTGCTTCAAATCCACAAACCAACACAATATTATACTCTTCAAAGTAGCTGTCTATCAAATACAGTTGCCTGTCTAGAATTCTTTGACCATATTTTATATTTATAAGAGCTTTTGGTCCATAAGACTTCATACGCTTGCCTAATCCAGCAGCGGGTATAATGATATCTAGGTCAGTGACAGACCTTAAGGGCTTCTTAATTTTTCTTATATGTCTACTACTCATAAACTAAAACCGTATCTAACACCTCTCTAAACAATGCTTCGTTATTTGCTATGCCTACTATATCATCGAAAGTATTTACTTTTGACTTTGTTGTTCTTTTATTTATAAAGAAGGGCCTTTCATCTTTAATACTTTTGTTATTTGAAAAAGCTACATCTAACCCTTTATTCATTCTTTCTAATATATCTTTTATGTTGTCCGGATGTGAATAAAAAAAACCTTCTGGAAAGTATCCAAAGACATCAAACTCATCGTTATTGAAAACATCAACAACAAGCTTAATATCTTTATTTAAGTTATAAAAAGTAATAACATTATCATAACTTTGCATAGGAAGTTTCATTATCGTAGAGATAACGCTTACGTTTTTAAGCTTGGGCATATATCACCTATGTCTATTATATATTCATCCACTCCTTCTTCGAATTCTTTAAGTTTTTCAACAATAGGTATATTAAAAGAATTCCCAGCATGCTTTAGGTGCATAACAGAGTTTACTAATTCACCCTGACCTTCACTGTTCGGATAAGCATAAGCAGCACGTTTCATGTCTTCAATAAAGTATTTCTGCATTTCTTCGCTTAAATTAGCAGGCACTTCAAAGCCAGAATTAAATCTTATATAGAAGACTATAGGGTAGTGATTTTTCGTACCGTCTATAACAATGTCTACACATTCTCTATTAGCCAAATCCGGGTTGATAAATGTTTGTAGTCTCCATTCGATTTTCTCATAACCTGAAGAAGACAAATGTTCAACCATGTCTTTTTGCGATACAGAGTGTTTTCTATTAAGAATTGTTACTACTCTAGGCGGGTTATATTGGTTCTCTAAGGACTGAAGAGTACTATCTAAGCCCTCAATATCATCACCTTCATTGAAGTGAACCATAGCATGGTATCTGACTCTAAGTTCTTTTTTTACTGTTTCCTTTCTTTCAGATTTAGGAACTTGTTCTCCCCATGCTTTTGTTCTTTTATGCATACATATTCGCATGTTAATAACATCGAACTCATTATTATGTTCGTCGTAAACTTTGATAACTTCTGCCCCAGCATCCCTATAAGCTTCCAGTCTATTGAATTCGCATCCAACCTGTGTCTGCTTATCTTTTATAGCAAATAAACAATCATTGCATGATGTGTGCAGCTCTCTGATAATTGGTGTTTCTTCGCTCATTTCCTCACCGCCTCTACTACATATCTATAGCCAATTATACCTACAGAAGAAATTTCCAGACCAGAAGAAGCCAGTCTATTCTTTAGATCGTGCGCGGATGTTAAGTTGTTGCGCCCGTTTAATAGGTTCTCTGATGCTTCAGGTATAGCACAAACACCGCACGCAGCATTTCTGATGACCTGTAGAGCATCTGTTCCAGTGATTTTTAGCACACCTCCATGCCTAAGTTTTTTGACAGCAATGTCAACTATATTAGGATTCTCGCTAAATTCAATAACATCTACCAGCTCGACTTCTTCGAAAACTGCGTTTGGTAGAGAGTCCATCTGGGTACTGTCCACAGATGATACATTTCCGTCGCCACTAACTAAGAAAGGAGCCGAAGACTTACCTTCCACATAAACAATCGCTTTCATTTTAGTTCCTTACAAAAAAAGAATCAGACGCATAAGAAAATACTTTGTCCCATTTTTTACAAAATTCATCTTCGTCCGGATAGTTATCTAATACATAGGCTCTAGCCTTTTCTCCAATGTCCTTCCATTTACCAGACTTACACTGTGCCAGAAGCTCGCTTAGCTCAGAGGGGCTTGCAAACAATAAGCCGTTTTCACCATGGGTTATGATGCTCTCGGAGTCAGGTGTCTTAGGAGAGAGCACTATGCATCTTGCCAGCATAGCCTCAAGTGTTTTGTTATCAATATTGTTCCAAGTATTTATGTAAAATCTGTATTCACCAATGTCTTCTCGTTTGTCAGAATAAAATCTTGGCTGACAATTATATTGAGAAAGCAAACCCTGTATATTTGCTAAGCCCTCTACTGGAATGTTGTTATCCATTATAAAATCTTTTGTTTTCTTAGGGTTGTGATCGAAAGAATCTTTAACAAATGTAGGGATTGTGATTGATATTCCATAAGTCCCTGTATTCCAAGATTGCTTTATTCTATCTGATAGAGCAACATTAATTTGGCCAACCCTTCCTTCGAGCTGCAAGTCTTTATTTACGTCCATGTTAAGAGGATTCTTTTGAAATATATCCTTACTAACATGATCGACTGTTATTATAGGTATTTGAAGAGCATTGGATATTGCATACGCCATATCAAATTCCTGCAATCTTCCGTTGCATATGATAAAATCAAAATAGGATATACCACAGCTGTTAAGATCTTTAGTTAGTACGGACACATTTTTAGGGGCAGAGCAGATAGAATCCTTCCATCCAGAAATACCATCTCTTGTAACGATATAAATATCGCAGTTACATTTAGATAGGCACTCGATATACTTTTCATTTTCTCTACAAAAAGAAATGCACCTAAACCTATCTGTGGATTTTCTAGTTATAGATCTTATTGCATTTGATGTTATGAACATAAGATTTCCTTAATTACTGATGCTTGTTTAGCATGGGAAAGAGCCTCTTTTGACTCAGGGCCTTTTCTGGATTTTTTAATAAATTCTAATTTATTTTCAAAGCAATCTCTAAGAGTACTCTTCAACGAAAGGATATTTGGTTTAAAACAGGTCTCCCTAGCGGTAAACATATCTGCTAAAGGTCTATCTGGATAAATCATTATATCTTCGTAGGAGTCTACAATGAAACCATTCTCACTTGTTACCAATTCATCTCTTCCAGAGCCTTTGACTACAACTGGAGCGTTACCTTTAAGTAGAGCGGCTGCTACATTATGGTTAAACCCTGTTGAGAAAGAAGCGTCTATATAGCAATCGCATCCTTCATGCAGACCTTCTACTCCTTGAACCACATGTATATGTGGGTAATAACCACTATTATAGATACCAATTTCACGAAGAGTCTCGGAGATTACGGCATCTGCCTTTTGAGGATCTTCTGCCTGCAATACCAAAGTAACATTATCATTCATGTGGAACTCAGAGCAGTAGGCTTGGATTATATTTTTTGTACCACCTAAAGTTTCTAGTCCTCCGGCAATAGTATAAAAGTTAAACCTAGTGCTATTGTTGGTTGGTGAGTCCTCTACTTCGACTGCTCCACCTATCACATGAGCCTTGTCTCTTATTTCTTTAGACATTCCGCTCTTTTCAGCTTCCGTAGATACAAGTACCTTATCTAACAACATTAAGTAGTTATCCCATTGTCTGTTGCGTCTAGTCTCAAAGCTTGAAACGCCAATAACAGTTTCAAAGTTAGAGTTGTATAACATATAGTTAGGAAGCATGTGCTGTATCAACACATCATATTTTTCTTTTTTGTTAGCTTCGAAACTGAATATGTTTGGGTTTAAGTTTTGCTGCTCGGGAAGATTTGACAGAAACACTGGTCTACAAGTAATAGATATATCCTCAATTAAAGATAGAGATTTTAGCAAACTTCTGCTCAAGTTACCCCACGAATCAGATTGCCTATAAGGTCCAATAAAAAGGATGTTCATTATTTCTTTCTCCTTTTGTAAGCCTGCTTTATAAATTCATCAATAATCATCTCTTGCTGGCCTGTTCTTATTTGCTCAGATAAGAATTTGTTCTTAGCTCTCTGAGACATTATTTCCCAAGCATTCTGAGCATTGAACGGATCTAATGATTCTACATGGGCTCCAAAGGCTATAGATTGTATAAGCTCAACCGCTTCATATGAGTATGCATTTTCTGGTTCCTTCAACATGACTCCAAAGCACCATCTAATAAAAGTCTCGGGATCTAGTCCTTGAGGTGGCTCGTTTGGTATGTCAACATGCGTATATGGGGAGTCCCACTTACCTTGTCTTCCAACAGGAGTATATGAATCAATATAGTCTTCCCAAACTTTAGCTGTTTTATCCCAACTATATTTTTCGATTGTTGCCATTCTTGTCTCTAGCATTTTTCTATTTCTTTCCGCTTCAGACAACGAAAAGTAATCTATCATAATTTTAGCGAAGTGTTCGTTATCTGGATGGGCTCTGTCTGCTCCTGTTTCCATTTCTCTATAAAAGCTTTTTATATTAATAGGATAGCCTTTTGTAAAAGAGACTACATCTTCCATCGCACTATAATTTACAGAGGCAATAGGCACACCGCACGCAGCTGCCTCTACTTGTGGCATTCCAAACCCTTCACATATAGCATATTGAACATAGAGATCCATAACATTGTATACTTTAATTAAGTCTTCTATTGTTAGCCCTTCAGCTACACTAGGCATTACGGAAGACCTAGCTCCGCATTTTTTACATGTAGTGATAGCGTCTTGGAAAACACCACATGAAAAGTGCTTGCATTTTCTACAGATGTAGGTAGACAGCACCTTGCCCTGCAATCCAAACTCCTGAACTCCTTCTGCTATATTCCAGCCCATTCTTTCAGGGTAGCTTGTATGTAGATAAAGGAATGTTTTTTCTGCCACTTCTTTTGGTGCAGTATCTAAGAATATCCTAAAGGATCTCATAAGCTCAATAAAAAGCTTTCTTTTTTGATTTCTCATTACAGTCCCAACAATATTTATATCAGGGTCAAGACCAAGAGATTTTTTATGAGCCCTCTTATTCGGCACTGGCTTATATATTTCCGAGTCTATTGCAGGAGGGGCACAACCTATAACATTAAGTTTATTGTTTGATTGCTCTAATAAAACTTTTTCACCGAATTCTGAGTATGCAAGCAACGCATCGCATCCGCCAAAAGTCTCTATCCATTTGGTTTTTTGAGGAGCAGAATCTACAGTGGGCATCCATAACCAATGAAAGTATGGTCGGTTTGCGGACTGCGCTATCCATTGATCCATCCAAGGATCTCTATAAGTCAAGACTATATCTGGCTTAAAGTTCAGTACTACCTTGTCGAATCTCCAAAGCCCAAAGCTATTTGCAACATTTGAGTCATATACTTTTCTTTCTTCTTGATTATTAGGAGCATTGCCAAAATAAAGCCAGTCTAGATTATTTACGCTATTGTAGTCTCCATAGCTTGCAAATTCTGCAAGTTCATACTTTCCTGTAGCTGCTAGGCGAGGTAGCACCTGTTTTGCATAGGTTCCAAAACCAGAAGCCATGTTGTGCGATTCGCTTACAAATAGAACCTTTTTTTTACTCATTCTTTTCCCTTATCTTTCTTACGGCCTTATAGAATACTCTTTTTACATAAGAGTTAGTTCTTCCTGTTATCTCTGCCATTTCAGCTAGCTTATATCCCATACTTCTAAGTTCTAAAAAGCCTACCTCTTCTTCAGAAAGCAAGCTTGGCAAAGCTTCCCAGAGCTTGTCCTTGTTTTTGTAAATTGGAGGAGAGCAAACATTCAAAGATGAATACCTCCCCTTTTTAGCACATTTTATTTCTTTTATTATTTCCCATCTTATTGGGTTCCAAGCATAAGTAGATAGAACCGCACCTTTTGTAGAGTCGTATTTCTTCAGAGCTTTCCAAAGGCCTATTCTTCCTGCTTGTATATAATCTTCCCTTTCGGTAAGGTTCTGTGGTTTAAATGAGTTCACAACCGAAACCACAAGACCCATGTTCTTCTCAATTAAATCATCCATGCCTCTTCCTTATTATAGTACTTCTCAAACTAACTTGTTAGCTGTTCTACCTTTTTTATCAAAAAACTTCCTCTATTCTTATCTTTCATACCTCTGATCAACACTGTATTGCCTTCATGTAGCATCTTTTTGTACTTTTCCCACTCGTCGGAGAAAGCTGTTACATTATCTAAAGAGCAGCTAGTGTCGCTAACGGTTACAAAGCCCATCTTCATACCCTTTGCTTTACCTTTTTTTATCGTCCACTCCCTGACAGAGTCTATCTTTACCGCCAGAACAATTCCTTTTTGAGAATTGAATCCGTCAATGAATTCTTTACAGCTACAATTTGATCTACTAGTGTCATATTCGTCTACTTTATTGCAAGTCAATGAGATTCCAAGAAGCTCTTCTTCAACTTTTGATACCCAAGATGGAGAATCATATAGTTCATATCCCGGATTATCATAAGTAACGAGGAGGTCTTCTATTACAGGTATTCTATCTTGTCTGAATATAGGTCTGTTCTTAGATTTTACTCTAGAAGCTTCTATCATCTCGCCTATACATTCTACTGCAGTAGAGGAAGGTCTTGCTTCTTTGTAATTTTTTAGCCACTCTACCTCTCTCTTGGTGAATTCTTTTATTAAATTAAAATTATGCTGCATCTTAGAGCGTGATATTTTAAAGCAATCAAATACCCCTGCAAGTATGAGAGACTCAAAAGCCTTTTTGTTTACAAACGGAGCCACAAGTAGTAAAAAGCAATCCCAATCACATGTACGTAGATCTATATTATTTTCTTTTATATGGGCTAGCATTTTTTTGAATACAGAAGATCCTACATTTTTTATATTTGTCATACCATAGGTAGGATTTTTACCTATCAGTTTGAACTCCTCGTTCATATGAATTATATTTGGAGGAAGCACCTCTATTCCCATAATCTTTGCATTATTCACAAGCTCATTAACTTCCCAGAATGTATCAGGCTTGCCAACTGCATTCTTAAGATACGCTGTAAAAAACTCATGAGGAAAATGCGCCTTGCAGTACGCCGTCAAATAGGCATTGTACGCATAGCTTACAGAGTGAGATTTGTTGAAAGAATATCTTTGTGATTTTTCGATCCAACTAAATATTTCTTCTGCTTGTTCTTTGCTAATAATTCCTTTGTTAGACGCTCCTTCTAAGAATGACTTTTTAACCTTAGCCATAACGTCAGCCTTCTTTTTGCCGATGGCCTTTCTCAATATGTCAGCTTCCTGCAAGTCAAACCCAGCGATCTCTGTAGCGATTAGAATAGCCTGTTCTTGATAGACTAGGATTCCTTGAGTGCTTTTAAGAATCGGCTCTAGAGAGCTGTGGAGATACTCTACGGGTTCTCGGAAATGCTTCCTATCAATATAGTGCATAGTAAGGCTTTTTCCCTTTACCATAGCCTCTAAGCATCCGGGCCTCATAATTGCAATAAGGTCTGAAAGCTCTTCTATATTTCTAGGCTTAGTCTGTTTAGCTAGAGATCTACCTAGTTGAGACTCAAGCTGGAATACGCCTTTAGTGTTTCCTTCACAGATTAAGTCCCAAGTAGCAGAGCAGGTTAGTGGTATAGATGTGATGTCTGGATTAAATATTAGGCCATTTTCTCCTTCATGAAATTCACATCCGCAATCATATTTTCTCATCTAGCAAAAGCCCCTTTGAATTTTCCTACAGTTGATTGTCTTCTGTGAAACTTCATGAACTTAACAAGGAGCTCAGCCTCGTCAATAGTATCAGACAACGCCTCGTGAGCTTGCGCTGCGTTCATTCCCAAGAATTTCCTAAAAGCGTCTAGCTTCATACTGCTAGGTTCGTCTAAGTTTTCAAACCACATGAATAAAATATCCATCATATCTATTTTGGTTACTTTAGAAAACGGAGATTTTGTCTTGTACTTTTCAGCAAGGCGATTAGCTATAACTAAGTCAAATCCTATAATGTTATATCCTGAAGGAATAGGTTCTGTATACCACTGTCCGGGTTTCTTATCAACCTCATACTTTGCACAATAATTACAAAAATTTTTCCAAACCACCTTTTCGCTTTGGCCAGTTTTCCAGTCCTTAACAATATCCTCGGTCTCAACACCTCTTTGCTTAGCGTGCCAAGCAATAGTATCCTGCCTCTCCTTTGTGAAGTATTCTTCGCTATCTATACCGTCTGGTCTGATAGTAGCCCTAAATGCCTGTTCTTTTTTGATCTCTAGGGTTCTTGGATTTACTGGTATAGCAGCAAGCTCTACTGGATTGCATGTCTCTGGATTTGGACCATCGGTTTCCCAGTCAAATACTATAATCCATCTATTATTCAATTTACATCTCCTTTTTTTCTTCTAACCATTGAATTATACTCCCATAAGTATCTTAGGAATTTCCATTACCTTGTCAAGCATCTTAATTCCAAGAACATCTAATTTTAGAAGACCTGCATCTTCGCAGCTAGGACCTTCAAAACCAGCTAGTAAGTCTTTTTCTTCCCTATCCAAAACCATAGGACATACATCATATATTGGTTGCGGAGAGACAACTACTCCCGCAGCATGTTTTGACTGAATGATTTTTGTGTCCTCTAATCGAATAGCTTGCTCAAATATCTTTGCAAATTTACCTTGTAGATTTCCGCTATCATCCACATAGCACCAATCCTTTAGCTTGTCAGACTTATTCTCTAGAGCCCAAGTTATCACAGACGAAGTGCCTAGCTCGTCTTTCATATCCTGTAGCTCATCAGCGATTTTAGACTCATCTAACAAATGTGAAGTTATAGCGTTCTGCTCATCAAAACTAATGTTACCACGAGCAGCCATTACTCTTTTAAGTGCCGCACGACCCTTCAGCGTTTGGAAAGTAATAATCTGAGCCACATTGTCCTTACCGTACTTCTTCTTAATGTACTCGATGATGTCAGTTCTTCCACATTTGGGAACGTCGATATCAATATCGGGCATTGATACTCGACCTCCTGCATTACGACCTGCATTGTAAAACCTTTCAAAGATAAGTTCGTAAGGTATTGGGTCAATCTTTGTTATGTCCATGAGATAAGAAACCATACATCCAGCAGCACTGCCTCGACCGGGCCCAGTTAGATAACCTTTTGAGTTAGCATATTTTAGAATATCTCTAACGATTAGAAAGTAACTAGACAGGTTTGTTTCAGTAAAAATCTTAATTTCTTTGTTCACTCTTGAACCATAGGCCTCAAACATATCATGATTCTTATCAACATGGTCCATCTTTTCTGTCCATCCCTCACGGCAAAGATATCTAAGATAATCATTTGGAGACATCCCATTTGGGCAGTCGAATACAGGTGGATTAGGAGGGCCAAGTATATTGTACTCGCTGCACATACTAGCAATCTCAAGAGTAGAGTCAAGCTCTTGATCTGTATGGAATTGTTTCATATCCTCATAAGTTGGTATGTGATAGTTGTTAGATTCAAAGAAAGCCTTCATAGACTTGGATTTGCCCTGCTTTAGCTCACTCTGCACTTGCCCAATACTTTTCCTCATAGCAGTGCAAAGGAGAACTCTTTGGTCATGGGCATCCTCTCTTCGACAATAGTGTGCGTCTGGAGTCGCAACGCAGGGAATTCCTGTAATAGTTGCTATCTCTCTTAGCTTTTCGGCTACTTCTTTCGCTTTTTTATTTATCAAAGAATCAATCAGTTGTATTTCTATATAAAAGTTGCCTTTGCCAAAAGCTTCTTGCATCCTTTCAGCTTCCCGAACTCCATCATTTTTCCAGTTTGGATTATCCATTACAGTGTTTGCAAGATGAGATCCAAGATGTCCACTGAAAGAGACTATATTACCTGAGCCTGATACGTTTTCAAGAAAATTCTCAAATCCTATTCTTGGCTTGTGGTAAAAATGTTCTGGCTTATTAGAATCAGAGACTAAAGATAAAAGCTTTTTCCAACCTTGTAGATCTTTTGCCAAAACTACTTGATGCATTAGCTTTGAATTGCTTGGATCTTTAAAAGTAGCTTCTTGTTGGGATAGATAAAATTCGCAACCTAGAATTGGCTTGAAGCCATTGGATATGGTTTTGTGAAAATCTACTGCGCCAGAAACATTACCGTGATCTGTAAGAGCGCAAGCGTCTACTTCTATTTCTTCTAGTCGCTTTGCAATTTGTTTCGTTTGCGAAAGTCCGTCCAACAATGAGTATTCACTATGGACATGTAGTGGTACGTATTTCATACTAATATTCCTGTTAGGTCTTCATAAAGCTGTGATATTTCTAAATTATACATGTCAACATGAGTCTTGAAGTTATTTCTTTTGTCGATTTCTCCACTTTTCCACAACTTGGCCATCTCCCAATAATCGTATGCGCCCATAAAACCGCATAGCCAAATCCTCTTGAGGCCATAATATTTTTTAGGGTGATCTTTTGTCGCTCTTTCAAACTCAAGACTTATAAAGGCATATATGTCTGGCTGTTGGTGCTTGCTTGTTTTAGCTACCGAGACATCATAATAAGACTTTGGAGCAACAGTTCTTCTTTTAGTCTTAACTTCTATCCTGTGACCATCTTGTAGAAGTAAGTCGTGATTATATTTATCAAGCCCTCTGTTGTTACTGACTATTTGTGCATTGATATAAGGTGCTAGAGCTTCTTCTCCGAGATAGCCAGCAAGGTTTCCTGCGCCCTTGAGTATAGAGTTGTTAATAGAACCCAAAGATCTAGCCTTTGATTTGGCGCTCTCTATCATTTCCTGAGAGAATGGTAAAGATATCATACTTCACCCGGAGCTTTATACTTCCCGATGACATGATCTGGAGCCATAAGGTTTTGAGTAACCCATTCTATCCCATTTTTTTCTATCATGTATTTTGTTTGCTCGCACTTAGTCATGTACTCCCCATACTTTGAAACAGCTCCAAATCGCCGCTCTATTAGAGGAGTAACATCAGTATGCTCAAAAGTTGTCTTGCCAGAAGAACATAGCTTGCGACATTTCCAGCTTTTGTTGAGCTGCGGGCACTCCGTATCTTTGATCAACTCATATTTTTTTCGAATCATTTCTAGAGTGATAGGTATGTCACTGTCTTGGAAGTGTATAGTAAAGGCTCCCCCATCATTAATGAAGTGAATAGTAACTAGGAAAGTATCTACTTCTGGGTAAAGCTTTTTTGCGGCTAAATGATACATTCTAAGCTGAATATCTTTTTGTAGCTTTGCTGGTGTCTTTTCTTTTCCGGTCGCCCAGTCCAATCGCTTACCAGTTTTCCAGTCAATTATCTCGTATACATTATCTCCAACATCTGTTATTAGGTCTATAGTACCTTTAAGGGATAGGTTGCCTTTGAGCTTTGTTCCGTCTGCAAGCTCGTAGTCGTATTTCGCCCATTCCTCATCTATCTCAAAATCAAAGTGCGGCTCGGCATCTACGACAACCCTGTTCTTTGGATCAAACATTCCATTATCGTCATCAAATATTTTCCAGACCCATCTTCGACAGTGCTTCAGGTCTAAAGGCTTCCAATCATGGTGAGTAGTTCTAGAGGTGTAATACTCGTAGACTTTATCTATAATTTCATCCAGATACTTTGGATCATAATTATCTGTTTGAATTTCTCCAATCTCATGATCCTTAAAGACTTTGTCTCCGTCCTGAAGTGCTTTCTTGCAGAGTGCTGTTAGCTCAAGCACCTTGTGAACTATAGTTCCCTTGTCCGCTTTCTTTCCAGAAGTCCCCCTCCATCCAAGGCCATATTCCATGTAGTACTGCATAGGGCACATCCTATGGCAATTAAAGGAGCTACTTCTAAAATAAACTATTGGGATTCCCATATTAGACCTTTACTTTACCTTGAGAGAGCCTTGGCATTACGTCTTCTAAATGCTCCAAGGCGTAGTATATCTTTTCATTTTGTTCAGGTATAGTAATATCAGAGTTGTTAATAAGAGCGTCACAGTTATCCAAAGCTGTATCTAACTCTGATTCGCTAGAGTGATCGTCTTTTCCATTATAGATGTCTCTACTTAAACCAATAACGAATCCTCCTCGTTTCTGGATACCTTCTATCTCGTTCTCAAATCTTACATCGGATACTAGAGCTAGTTCCGAACCATCACTTTCTACTTTAGCAACAAAAGAATCTAGCCAAACATTATGATTCATTTTTCTGAAGATGTCTGTCCCTACATATTGTAGCACTTCTCTAGCTGTCATCTTGCCTTTAGCGTGTACTAGAAGACCTAACTCTGCAGCTTGAGCTTTATCAAAGCCCTTCTTCTTTAGTTCGCTTGGACTTATAACTCCGGGCATATCCTCCCATTTAAGGCTCGTCTTGCTATTCTTATCTTCATCGCTACCAAATACTTGTTCTTCGCTTAGGCCTAGTATCTTGACAGCCATTTCTTTTAGAGTATCTGCAAGAGCATATATTTTTACAAAGTGGCGTAGTTCATTATCAAAGAGAGAATCGACATTTACATGTGGATCTTTGAAAGGAAAAAACTTTTCCCCTGTTGGATTTTCTCCGAATATATCTGTTACCTCTATTTGACCATCGTCTGTCAGTCGAGATACTTTACAAATTCCTAATTCGGAAAGCTTCATAGCTAATATAAAGTTGCACGCAGTATTTTTGCCGCTCTGCTTCTTGCCTGCAAAGGCTATAATCTGTGTCATTATTGAACTCCGTAATGTTTTTCAAGAACTTCTAAACGATCAGTAGCATCTACTAGCATATCTAAAGCTTCATCTAAGTTTTCATAAAAATCTCCAGTAGAATGGTCGCCAATTCCTACTGCCTTTTCTAATAAGAGTTCCAGCGAAAGCTCCGCCTTTGCCTTATCTGTCTGTGCTTTTTTTAGCAAGTAGTTTAGTGAATTTTCTTTATGGCTCATTTCTAAATCTCCTTATAGATGTCCATTGCTTGTTGTATAAAAGGTTTTATGTCTGATGTAACGCTATCTACATTTAGTTCTGCAATATCGTTAGCATTAAAGTTAGGGAAATATAGCCGGTATAGCCTTCCGCAGATTTGCTCTATCTTTTCTGCTGCTTTCTTACCGGCTTCATCATTGTCCATTAGGCAAATTATAGACAAGGCTCCAGACTCATCTAATAAATGTTTTTGATCGTTATTGAATGCTGTTCCAAATATTGCTACGGCATTATGTATACCAGCCTCAGCAAGTCTCCATACGTTTCCGGGAGACTCTACTAGGATGGCAACGCCAGTATCTAAAATATAATTTTTGGCCTTCCAATAATTATACAACCACTTTTCCTTTTGGAAACCTTTACTGTGCATCCATTTTGGAAAGTGTCTGCATTTGCTGTTAGGGTCATGATAGTTATTGCATTTAGGACATTTGTCAAATATACTTCTCCCAGTACATCCTACTATGTTTTTATGGTCGTTGTCGTATATAGGAACTACAGCTCTTTGGTACATGGGTTTATTAGGATTATTGCAATATCCTACATCATACTCCTCTAAAATAGCCGGATCAAATCCTCTATTAACATAATACTCAGCAGGGACCGCTAGTTTTTGCCGATACTGTTCCTGAGTTATCCCTAGTCCTCTTGCCTTCTTGGATGATATAGAATTAACTAAACTGCCAAACTTCATTTTCTCTATGTTTACAGTCTCACTTTTGAGTGAGTCAAAGTCTTGTTTCAAAAAAGACAACAAAAATTCTACAGCTTCAGAAAAGCGAGCTTCTTTGTCCCCCTCTTTTTCCCAGTTATACTTGAATCTAGAGAGACACCCTCTAATAAAATGAATCAAGCTATTACCAAACAACTCTTCGCATTGATGGGTTCGACACTTATAGTGTACTTTATAGTCCCCATTATAGTACATATTGAGAGCTGTTGGATTGTCCCCACCATGTATAGGGCAACAGGACTTAATCAACATCTCATTGCGATAGCCAGCTTTTATACCAAAATATTCGTATATTTGGTCCATATGCTGAGCCGCTAGCGCAGATAGTTGTTTAAGCTTTCCTGAGTCTCCATACTTATAGTTAGAAGGGGACTTGGTCGTTTGCTGAGTATTCTTCTGGTTCATCTTGGTAAATATTATCCTCTAGTTCAAATGCTGTTTTTCCTTCGGTTATTTTAGCATAAGATCCATTCATCATTATGTTAATGTAGTCTTTATCTTGAAGTCCTTCTCCATGGCGAGCGATAACGGGAACCAATTTTCTGTTTCCGTTCTCCGGACCATCTTTTGCAATTTCCTCATCTGACTTGTGTTTATAGATACTGAAATTAGAGCAAAGCCAAATGATTCTATCGGAACCAGATGCAGTATCTGTAGTCTCTTTATTTATACCATCACGATTGAGTTGGACAAAAGACAATATAGGAACTTCGTATCTCAGTGCAAAGTTATGTAAGGCTGTCATCATGAAGCCTAGTACTTGAAACTCTTTCATATCTCCTCTAATCTCTGCAGAATCCATTAGCTTCAAGTAGTCATATATGATTACGCAATCATTTGCTCTGCCTTTGTCATTTATGCCAACAACTTTTGCGAGCCAACGCCTCATAACAGAAACTTGGTCTTCAAAAGACATGCCTCCAATAGACTTGAAATAATAAGGAATATCTTTCATTTCTTTGGCGGCATCCATCACCTTCTCATGCTGTAGGTGACTGTTTGCAAAACTACCAGTTTCTATATCATTGATTTCGACACCAGCCAACATCGCCATAAGTCTATTCTGATGATCTTCTTTTCTCATTTCTGTATCTAAGTTGAGTACGGGGATTCCCTGCCTAGCTATATGAACACCCATATTGTCCGCTAGTAGCGTTTTACCAGTTTTAGGGCGAGCACCTATTACATTCACAGTACCTCTTCTTAGGCCTCCACCTATGGCAAAATCGTATCGGCTAAATCCAGTAGATATACCTATCTGATCTACAGGGTCTTCAGCTAGGTCTTTAAGATACTCCTCGACATCCTCAAACATTTTAGTTGGAGATTCATCAGAGTCTGAAAGTATAGAAGTGAAATCAAATATAGACTCTTCAGCAATACCTAAGATCTGGGAGATCGGCTCGTCTCCTTTTATTTCTGTGTACTTTTCTTTAGTTAGCTCAAGCTGGTCATACATCATACGAGCTATCTGTAGCTTCCTAACTTTAGCAGCAAAGCCTCGAACATTAGAGAGCATTACAGGAAACTTAATGATGGAAGATAGATGTGAGACTTCTTGATTGTTAAAGAAGTCGCTTAGTCCTATTTCTTTTGCGGCAGACAGAACTGAAGGAATGTCTGGCGTAGCAGAGTCATTCTTATCTAGAATGTGCTTTAGGCAGCAGTATATTGACATATTAGACTCAAGAGTAAAGCTACTCTCATCAATTATATCTGCTATGTCGAAATAGGCATCTGTGCCATAACGAAATATTCCGGAGAGTATGGCTCTCTCTGCTGGTAAATCTTGTAGAATCATTTTTACTTTCTTGAGCAACAATCATTGCATAGGTATCTAGATGGATCATGAACTAATGCTGGAGAAACGCTTTCTTCTTTTCCGCATAGACGACAACGGACATCAACCATTGAAGATTTTCTAGACCGAGGTGATTTTCTAACAGACTTATTGGCTTCATCAGATGCCTTAGCTTCTTCTAGTTCAGCCCTCTCAGAACTTGAAAAAACAGCTTCATCCATAAAGTCTTCAAACTTGTTAGGTCGATTGCCAGACGTATCTATTCTTCCACTCCTAGCTTTATCTCCCTTGTCTGTTCCAAATTGTTTCTTAGAGTGAGAATGAGACTTCTTCTTCCTCCCTCCTTTTCCTCGTCGCTTCTTAGGCTTGGTCTTATCTATAGAGTGTACAGTATCGGAATTATCTTCTGATTGCATTTCTACAATAACCTCTAGCAATTCTTCTTTAGACATTTCCTTTAGCATTTCTTTTAACTTATCTTTATTCATGTCCTGTTTATCTTTGCTCTCTGAAGGTTAACAAATAAATCACTTAGGTTCTTAACTGAGCTCGCTAGATATGTTAGTCTATCTGCCCTTTGTTGCGCATACGTTTTAATGCTTTCAAGTTTGCAGGCGTACCCATCTTCCCTAACTGCTTGATAGTACTGACTATCCCATGAACCTTTATATTGTGCTTCTCTACCAGACATCATTCTTTTAAGGTTCGACGACGCCCAATTAACACGCGCTATTTCTCTATTGTAAGATCTTTGTAGGTAGAAAGAAAATCCTCCAAGCAATAGAGCCGCTTCAGCGCACTCATCTACTGTGAGCTTTTCCATCTGCTGTCTTGGCATATTCATATATTGCTTAACAGACTGATCGTGAAAGTCTCCAGCATAGGAGACCAGTCCTAAACTTGACTCATATTCATCTAAGACTTTATCTATTTGATCTAGTCGTTCCTTTGGTTTATTCGGATTCTCCATTGATCCTCATCCTCGTTGTAAGGTAATTCAATATACGTTATATTATTATACTCGCACCATTCTGCTTTTCTCCGGTCTCTTTTTCTCTGATTCGCAAAATCTTGTGCAGAAGCATGGAACATTGTATTGAACTTGTAATGTTGCTGACCATGAACCTCGACAACCAACTTAACAGTATTTAGATAGAAGTCAAAGAAAAGCTTCTCAGTTCTAGTTATAGGTGCAGCTACCTCTTCAAGAATTTGAACTGTTGGAAAAATATCCTTGAGAATACTTCTAGCCTTTAAATGCAGCTTAGATCGAGGCCTACTCTCACTAGCTCTAACTACATAACCATGAAGCTTCCAATTATGTATCTGACCATCAAGTCCTCTAATTTTCATTTATTCCAACCATAGAAAACACTTCGTCTCTAAAGGCTTTATACTGTTCCGGATTTTCCTCTAGATACTGAGCTAGTTTAACTTTTCCTTGAATCTTGTCCCCATTGGGCAACTTCAACCAAGCCCCTGCCTTGCTGATAAGCCCGAAGTCAATCAATAGATCTGCTATCTCCATCTCTTTCCATATGCCTTTACCATACCTAATATGACTCTCAACCTTCTGTCCCGGAGGGCCAATAGCAGAGGTCATTATTTGCCAATGAATAGTTTGCCCAATTTGGGTATCACCCTGCATTAGAGGCACTGAGTGAGTTGCATGGAGCTTAACATCTACTTGGTATTTTAGTGCGCTACCTGACTTTTCAATCTTAGATTTCCCCCTGCCAAATCTCTGAACATTAGCCATTAGGTGAGTTATACCAACAACAGTCACTCTATTTATGGGTAAGACATTAGAGATGCGGCGGCAAAATTTAGCAAGAACTTTCTGGACGCTCATCACCTGAATGTCTTCTAGATTGCCAGTAAGCTCAGACTCACTAGATAGAGCAGAAAAAGAGTCAACGACCGCTATTGCTCCGGGCTTTGTATGAACTATGTTATCGACAATGCTTAAATACTTTTCAGCAGATAAGATATTTCCTTCTGTCGAACCAATAATTTGCATAAGCTTTGGGTCTAAACTTAGATCGGTAATTCCTTGCAGGTCTCGCTTCTTCAAGCGACCTTCTATGTTAGCGTAGTACACTTCCCTTTCGTAATGCTTCTGCGCATTTGCACAAAAACTCAATGCTGTTACTGTCTTTCCTACTTTCTCCGGTCCTGTCATTATAAACAGAGATCCTTCAGGCACGCCTCCACCTAAAGCCATGTCTAGCTTAGGGCCAACAGAAATGACTTCGAGAGGTTTTTCTGTTATAGAGCTCGCATCATGAAGGACATCACCGTATTCTTTGATAATGTCTTTATTCATCGAGTTCCCTTAATTTAGATATAATAGATTTTTTATTGTTATTCGTCTTATGCTTGATAGATTCTTTTTCAACTATCTCATAATCAGTAGCCTCTCTATCTTTTATCAAGGCTTCCTTCTCCTTAATTATACTTTGAAGAAACGGAGATCTTAAAGAATAAGTTTTCCAACATCTTCTATCCTTTAGAGCTGCTATTATTGCCTCTTCAGGAAAGTCCTTTAAGAGGCTGTTAGCTATAGTAATTTGATAGCGAAAGTATTTTCTCCATTCGCTTATCTCCCAAAATTTAATTGGGAGTTCCTTATTTTCCTTTTGGGCTTTCTTCTCACATACAAATTCTGTTATGTATTGAGGTGCGGATACCCATCCGTCTGGAGAATATCGGGATGGGTATTTGCTTTTGTTAGTCCTGTTTTTACTCATTAATCTTATGTATAACTTGTGGTTTCTGTTCTGGGGCAGTTCTATTAAAACGTTTCTTTGCTTCGTCTACATTGTATGAACCAGCCTCAGTCATAACTGTAACGCCTTTATTGCCAGAGGCAGTCTCATTGATTGTCATAGGACCCGGCTCATCATTGTAGTCGTCAATAAGATTTTGAATTAAGTCCACAGGTCTGTCAAGAGCCTTTGCTACAGCATCAATATCCATACCATTACTCAACATTCCCTCGATGCAAAACTTTTCAGTTTCAGTAAGCTTTTTTGCTTTAGATAATTTTCCCATTTTATAGTTCCCTTTCTGAATTGCGTAACCAAGCAACATTCTTTGTTCTTAAAAAGTTAATGTAAAAATCAAATGCCTTCTTAGGCACTTTCTTTAGCTCCCACTCCGGGCGTCCAGCGTGACGTAATTGTTTACGCTCTGTGCCTTCACTATATAGTCCGATAGGATTGAAAACTTTACCATGTCTACCAATCTTTATGTAATATCTATCTCTAGTTTCATCTGAGCTAGACTTGGCGTGAAGATAAACTGGATCAAAGCCATCTGAATGCAGTCTAGGAAATCCTTCTTTGTCGATCCAGTCGTGCTTTCCAAAGATTGTATATAAAATATCATCGCTTTCAGTATGCTGTAAGCTTTCATTGTTATCAGGTCTGTCAGCGTTTATCTTAAAATTACTCATCTGTTTTTCTTCCTTCTTTTCTTCTTGGGTTCATCTTTTGTCCACTTGACTCCACCGTCTGGCTTTTCCATTCTGCTCATACCTTCGGGAAGTTCAGCACCACCCTGAACCTTTTTGGTCTTAAAGTCACGCTTCATATCTTCACATTTCCACTTACCGTACTTCTTGCTTTGCTTATCGGCGTAGTGCCCTAAAGTTTTTGCCTCTGAGACAGAGAAGTTATATGCGCCATAAACATTATCTTCTTCATAATCTCTATGTACTGGCTTTATCTTTTTGCAAGAAGGGCATTTCTTCTTGTCTTTATATTCAGATCTATGACAAAAGATTGACCATCTATGGTTGCACTCGTCACAAATGTAGCTGTATTCAGGCATCGTAATCCTAACATAAAAGGTTGTATATATTATTGTACCACGAGAAGTGAGGAAATGTGGCGAGAAAATTATTCTTCAGGGATATTATTCAACGACTTTAAAATTCTAGCGACTACATCGCTTCTTACAATATCACAATAATCCAGATGACATATACTTACATCCTCGATTCCGTCTAGTCTCTCCATACAGGTACTTAGACCTCCCTTGGCTTTTCCTAAATCTGATTGCTTGAGGTCTCCATTTATTACTGCTTTAGATCCTCTACCTATTCTGGTAACAAACATTTTTAATTGCTCGAAGGTAGCGTTTTGTGCCTCGTCTAATATAACAAATGAATTATGAAAATTTCTTCCTCTCATATACTCCAAGGGACAAAGTTCAATAATCTCATCGTCCATGTATTCTCGTATTTCTTTTTTTGTTAGATACATGCCCATTTCCTCTAGAATAGGAATAAGATATGGGTTAATCTTTTCTAACATGGTTCCGGGAAGATGTCCTAGACCTCTACCAGATTCAACAACAGGTCTAGTTATTACTATCTTTTTGACTTTATCGGCAAGTAAATACTCGCAGGCTAGGCCTACAGCTACGCTTGTTTTGCCTGACCCAGCAGGGCCTGAGCAAAGAGTCACAGAAGACTCTGTCATAGAATTTATATATTCTGCTTGATTATCAGTTTTAGGTTTTAATTGTTTTCTTCTATATCTGCCTTGAGGCTCGGTTTTTTTTCTTGCCATTAATTGCTTTCTAAATTTACAGTTTTCAGACCTGCTTCTTGACACAAAGGACACATCGGTTGTGAGCCCGGCTCATGCACTCCTATACGATGATGGGTCATAAGAATCGCTTGCATTATTTGTGAATCTCTAAGCCTAGCATGTAAAGGTAATTCTTTTAAGTCTTCTGGAATAGGCATTCTAATCTCTATTCTATTTTGTTTTTCTTCTATCTGCACTAGCTTCTTATATACATAAGCACTTTGTAACATATTAAAAAAACAAAGAGTTGCAAGAACATAGACTGCATTTCTGTAAAATCTCATTAGAATAGCTCTCTAATAACTTTGCCTGAATTAGCTATCTTCATAGGTCTGCCATTGTTACTAGTAAACGTTGTGCCTAGAGATATTCCTAAAGCTTTACAAACAGAAGCCATAACATCCTGAGATGTGTGCGGTTCCGTTTCTACACGAGTGCCATCTGAGTTGGTCTCACCAACAGCGATACCACCATTCATGCCGCCTCCACCAACAACGACACTCCAGCTTCTTGCCCAGTGATCACGACCAGCATTCTGGTTGATACGAGGAGTTCTGCTAAACTCTCCCATCCAAATAACCACAGTATCATCAATAAGTCCTCTTTGTTCTAAATCTTCAAACAAAGCACTCATACCTTGATCTAGCATGGGTAGTTTTGTATCTCTTAGTGTAGGATGAATGTTCTGATGGTTATCCCAACCACCTAAGTTCACTTCGACAAATGGGACTTGAGCCTCAACGAGCCGACGAGCCATTAGACACCCCTTCCCAAAGGAGTTGTCTCCATATCTTTCTTTAACATTTTCAGGCTCGCCAGCTACTTTGAGTGCATCCATCTGTGAGCTTGTAAGAACACCAAAAGCCTCTTTCAGTATTGCTTGATGCTCTTTTGCAGCAGAGCCTCTCCTCTGATTTATAAAACCCGTTTCTATAGCATCTAAGGCATATGCTCTTTGATAAAATCTTTGGTCTATCTTCATCTCTAAGTTTCTAATTCTACCATCACTGTTAACTACAAATGGAGAATATTTAGCACCTAAAAATCCAGCTCCCATACTACCTCCTCCGACAGAGATAAACTTAGGGATAGAAACTTCTGGCCTTTGGAGCTGGTGAGATATGACAGAACCATAACTAGGATGAGTCATACTTGGATTTGGCACATAGCCAGTATGCATGTAGTACCTTCCTCGCATATGATCTGCTTCTCTAGTACTCATGCTTCTTATAATAGCAGCATTATGCATCTGCTTTGCCATAAGAGGCATGTGTTCACAAATTTGAACGTCCCCAGAGGTATTGATAGGTCTGAATGGGCCTCCAGTGGGAGCTCCGGGCTTAAGATCCCATATATCCATTGTTGAAGGACCACCGCCCATCCACAGTAAAATAGCTGACTTTCCATTCTTTTTTAATTCATCTTCATTAGCTCTAAGAGACTCTATTAAAGATAATGTAGGGAATACTGACAGATGTTTTAAAAAGTTTCTACGCTGCATAATCTACTTCCAATTTTTCTCCAAAAAGGCAACAGGAATCGTGTTCCTTTTTATGTTTCGCATAAGACTCATCATCAAGAGGAAGATATTCTCCATGAGCCCAAAGTTTTTTGCTGCTTCCATCAAATGTCATACAGCTACATGCAAAATCTACTTCCACATATTCTTTGTCAATACGCACAACCTGTGCGATAGAGTACTCGTGTCAGTCGAATGGTGCGTTACCTTCAAGTGGAAATTTAGTTCTTTGAACCCAGTCGTTTATTTTAACCATTAAATTAACTCCTTAAGAGGCTCTCTGTGATCTAGAAGATATTGCGGTCTTCCAGTGTTGTCTAATAAGGTTGTGGACATTGTATCAATACCTAAGCCTCGATACATTGTAGCACATATTTCTTGTATATGTACGGGTCTTGTTTCAGGAACTTCTCCAAGCCTATTGGTTGACCCGATAATTTGACCATGATTGAAGCCTCCTCCAGCTAAGAGTGCTGCAGAAACTTGAGGCCAGTGGTCTCGTCCTCCTTTTGGATTGATCTTAGGGGTTCTGCCGAACTCTCCCCACACAACAACTAAGGTGTCATCTAACATTCCGCGCTGATCGAGATCTGTGACAAGAGCAGATACACATTGATCTAGTTTAGCTCCATGATCTCTTACTAGTCCAAAGTTGTCTCCGTGACTGTCCCATCTTCCATATGACAGTGTGACAGAGCGTGCCCCAGCAGACACTAAGCGGCGTGCCATAAGAACATGCTCATTGACTGTGGGCGCTCCGTCGTACTGAAACTTAAACGGTTTGCCGTCACCGTACATTTCTCTGATCTTCGGGTCTTCTTTTGATAGGTCTAAAGCATTTACTAAAGCGCTAGAAGTTAAAACTCCAAATGCCTCTTCGGTAAAAGTATCAACATTTACAGACTTATCTATACGCTCACTAAGTTGAGCGAACCCAGTTAGCAGTTCCTTGCGATTTTTGAATCTTTCTACCTCCATATTAAGCTTGAGGTCTTTCATCATTTGACCATTTGGCTTAAAAGGCTTATGCGTATCTCCTAAATAACCAGCACCCCCAGCTTCGGACCAAGGGGCATGCTGTGTTGGTTCTGCCAACCCTACTGCAACTGGTACAGCAGGGTCAACAGATCCAAGAATTTTAGAGGCGCACGCTCCAATAGAGGGATAGCTAGTTCCGGATACCATATCTTTACGGCTCCATCCTGTAACACATTGATAACCATCATGGGCTCCATCTGATCCTACTACAGAGCGTATAGCTGTAAACTTATCAAACATTGAAGCAATTTTAGGAAAGCACTCTCCGATCTGCAGTCCCGCCACGCTGGTCGGGATCGGTTTAAATGGTCCACGGATTTCTGCCGGAGCTTCTGTTTTGATGTCCCACATATCTTGGTGCGGAGGACCACCTCCAAGAAATATGTTAATGACAGCTTTATGACTCGTACCATTTCTCTCTTGGGCACACATTACTTGTGGCATAGAAAGCAGTCCAAGACCACCAACAGATAAAAAACTTCTTCTTGATAAGCTAAGCATTTTACACCTCTATCTAGCTAATACAATTATCACATTTACAAGTCGCAACACATACGCACTCAGCTTCTACGCATGGACATTCTTCTACACAAATTGAACAGTTTACCACTTTATCTTCTCCTTTATTGAACATTTGTTTAATTTCATCTTTATTCGCAAAACATATTGCAGCTATAATAATGATAGCTATTAATGGAATTCTCTTTTTCATGTCTATCTCCAGACTAAATAATTAAATTTTGAATAACTTTGCCGCCATCAACAATTTCAATAGGTCTGTCTCCGGGAGCCATGAGTTCCTTGTCAGGCACAATCCCTATCCTATTATATATTGTGGAGGCCCAATCTTCTACACTCACAGCGTCTTCTTCTGGTTCGCTAGCAGTCGCATCAGATTTACCATGTACTAAACCGCCTTTGATCCCACCACCTGCCATCAGAGTACTAAACACTTTAGGCCAGTGATCTCTTCCTGAGTTGGCGTTTATTTTTGGCGTTCTACCAAACTCAGACGCAACGCATACAAGAGTTGAATCTAGTAGACCTCTTTGGTCTAGGTCTTCGATAAGTGCTGCTAGGCCTTGATCTAAAGCAGGAACTTGTCTCCGGATACCAGCTTCAATATTATCATGCATATCCCAGCCACCATAAGTTAGTGTCACAAACCTTGTTCCGGCTTCAACTAACCTACGAGCCAGAAGCATCCTAGCACCAGCAGTATTTCTACCATATTTATCTCTAGTAGCAGCATCTTCCTTGTTTATATCAAATGCCTCTCTAGCCTTTTCGCTACTAATTAAGCTGTATGCGCGATCATAAAAAGAATCTACAGCATCAAGAGAGTCTGATTTTTCTTTAGTTGCAAAGTAATCATTTACAGCGCCCAGCATTTTGCGTCGTGTTCCGAAACGACCG